>Ga0272441_10002269_pt1 | contig 39300 bp, 30 predicted proteins | sample SSMProp6N_FD_193582 | JGI IMG/M metagenome (GOLD analysis project Ga0272441, IMG submission 193582) | Marine sediment archaeal communities from Little Sippewissett salt marsh, Falmouth, MA, United States - SSM-Prop-6N | ecosystem: Environmental > Aquatic > Marine > Wetlands > Sediment ... | reverse complement strand
TGGTTTTGGAACGTCCGGATATCCCTTTGCATAACAATGGCGCTGAAAACGCCATTCGGGAGTATGTCAAAAGACGCAAAATCAGCGGTGGGACCCGCAGCGATACGGGTCGCAAATGCCGCGACACATTTACAAGCCTGAAGAAGACATGCCGCAAATTGGGCGTATCGTTTTGGCAATATCTCAAAGATCGAATCGAAAATATCGGTCTTGTCCCCGACCTGTCAGAGCTGGTTCGACATCAGATTTTGAATCCTGGATAATATCTATTTTCTCCTCACTGCCTTTGAAATACCTTCTTGGATTACTTTAGACAAGATGCCAACGTAGTGTCGTTATTTTGATTACTACCAGCACTTTTTGAGATGTTACGGTTGTTGTACCTAAATATCCGAAATTATTGGTTTTATATACTGAGACTCCGCATCCCAGGGGAACAGAATCCAGGTGTCCTGGCTGACCTCGGTGACAAACGTGTCGACCAGAGGCCGGCCTTGCGGCTTGGCGTAGACGGTAGCGAAGTGCGCCTTTGGCAGCATGTCGCGCACAATTTTGGCGGTCTTGCCGGTGTCGACCAGGTCATCGATCAACAGCCAGCTCTCACCGTCGATGTCGAGCGGCTTTAAAACCTCTACCTCACCGGAGTGATCCTGCCAGTCGTAACTGCTGACACAGACCGTGTCGACCAGGCGGATGTCCAGCTCGCGGGCGATTATCGCGGCCGGCACCAGGCCGCCTCTCGTGATGGCGACGAGACCTTTGAAGTAGTCGTTGCGGTCCAGCAGCCGCCAGGCCAGCGCTCGTGAATCCCGGTGGAGCTGCTCCCAGGAAACCGGGAAAGTCCTTTTATAAATTTTATTTTTATCAGTCATAGTTGATCTCCGATCGACATGCTTAATGCTCAAGTCCCATGGGCCACCACGATTCATGAAATTAACGCGCCGGAGTCCGGATGAGCGGTTACGAAAAGCGGCTGACTGTCTGAGTCGGGGTCTTAGACCGGACCCCAAAGCCGATACCGCATAAAAGGCACAACCTTGGTGCCCAACCCGAACCCTTTATTTGAGGACGGGCCTGGTACGGGCTTAGACCCCGTTGACGGCGAGTTTCAGCCGTCTTTCGAAACCGGTTATCCGGGCGGAGGCGCCTACCTTATTTACATACAAACAGGCTATTTTCGTATTAAACACCAGCTCCCTGAGCCTAAAAAAAGGTTTTACTCTGAAGGTTCGATGTTAATCCCCAACGCCGCCGGCGCCTCATCCCCCTTTCCCTTCCAGGACGAAAAAACCAGGACCCCGATGGTAAGGGCATAGGGAAGCATCAGCAAAAGGGACGAAGGCAGATTGGTTCCGCTGGCCTGCAAGCGGAATTGAAACGCCATGACGCCGCCGAAAAGATAAGCCCCGACCAAGGCCCGCCAGGGCCGCCAGAAAGCGAAAATCACCAGTGCGACCGCAATCCATCCGCGTCCGGCTGAAAGACCGTTGGTCCACAGATGGGTGTATGCCAGCGAGAGGTAAGCCCCGCCGAAACCCATCAGCCAACCACCGGCCAATACTCCGACCCAGCGATAGCCCTTGACCCGCAGCCCCGCTGCCAGCGCCGCGTCGGGATATTCACCGACCGCCCTCAATCCGAGACCCCAGCGGGTGTAGTGCAAAAAAACCCACAGCAGCGGCGGTATCAGGTAAGAGGTGTATACCAGTGGGTCCTGGTTGAACAGAATTGGCCCCAGCAAAGGAACCTTTGAAAGAAGGGGCAGCGCGAAGACCTTGAAACCCGGGGCCTCCTGGCCGACATAGGGGGTTCCCAGATAATTGGCCAATCCGGTCCCGAGGATCGTCAGCGCCAGACCGGAGACCACCTGGTTGCCAAGAAAGGTCAGGCACACCAGGCCGTGCACTCCGGCCAGCGCGGCACCGAAGAGTCCCCCGGCCAGGAATCCCAAAACGGGGGAACCTGTTACCTTGGCGGTCAAAAAGGCGGCCAGGGCGCCCACCAGCATGATCCCCTCCACTCCGAGATTCAGGATGCCGGACCGCTCGGTGAAAATTTCTCCCAGAGTGGCGAACAGAATCGGTGTTCCGGATTGAACGGCTGCGGCCAGAAGCGGCACCAGCATGTCCGGGTTCATGTTTTTCTCCGCAGCGCAAGCCGGTAACGCGTGAAAAAACCGCCTGCCAGAACGGTCAAAAGAATAAGGCCTTCCATGATTTCCCCGAACGCGGCCGGTACCTGCAGGTCGAGCTGCAAGGCTTCGAGACCGACCCGCAGACCGGCCAGCAAAAAAGCGGCCACCGCGATCATCAGGGGATTGAGTCGGGCCAGCCAGGCCACGACAATGGCCGTGTAGCCGTAGCCGGCCATGATGCTCGACTGCAGACGGTTCAGGTTGGCCGAAGCTTCGAGAAAACCGGCCCATCCGGCCAGCATTCCGCTCAACACCATCACCAGAATCACCAAACGATCGTAGGAGAGCCGCGCATAACGGGCGGCACGGGGATTTTCACCGCCGGCCTTGAGCTCGAACCCCAGCCGGGTAAAGCGCAGGAAGATCCACATGGCCAGTCCGGCTGCGATGCAGACGGCAATCCCCCAGTTGAGGCGGGAGGCACCAATCGTGCCGACCACCCCACCGGCCGAAAACTCCGGGGTCATGGGAAATCCGAAGCTGGCCGGATCCTTCCACCGACCATACACGAGGTAGTCCAGAAAGAGGATCGCGATGTAGTTGAGCATCAGCGTGACGATGATCTCGTTGACCCGCAAGCGGATCTTGAGAAGCGCCGGCACCAGGCCCCAGAGGCCGCCGGCAATGGAAGCCATAGCCAGCATGGCCGGTAAAAGAGCATACCAGGGCAGCTCCGGAAAGGTCAGCGCCATCCACGTGGCACCCACCGCACCCAGGGCAAACTGACCTTCGGCACCGATATTCCAAACCTGAAGGCGAAAGGCAATCGCCACACCCAGCGAACACAGAAAAATCGGCACTGATTTGACCAGACAGTCCTCGACGGCCCAGGCCGAAAAAAAGGCGCTTTTGATGAGCAGGCTCAACGCACTCAACGCCGGTTTGCCCTGAATCGCCAGCAGCAGACTGCAAATGGCGAGCGAGAGGACAATTGCCGCCAGAAAAACAAGAAAGGAGCCCCAACCGAGAGGCTCCCGTCTTTTATGCACACGCAACCCGATCATTCTTACTCCAAGGTCCCGATCACACCCTTGACAAAATATTTCATGCTCAGCAGTTCTTCATCCGTCGCGACACGGCCCGCCGGAACCTGGACTTTGCCGGCTTGATCGGTCACCGGTCCGGCAAAGAGCTCGGCCGTGCCGGAAATTATGGCCGCCTTTTCGGCCTGCACCTTCTGCCGCACGTCCTCCGGAACCATGGGCCCGAAAGGCGCCAGATCCACAATCCCTTCTTTCATCCCCCACCAGATCGACTCGCTCTTCCAGGTGCCGCTGCGAACCTGCTCGACCGTCTGAACGTAGAACGGACCCCAATTCCAGATCGGAGCGGTCAACTGGGCCTTGGGGGCAAACTTCGACATGTCGGAATTGTATCCGATGGAATAGACGCCCTTCTCCTGGGCGGCTTCCTGGGGCCCCGGAGAATCCTGGTGTTGGGCGATGACGTCGGCGCCCACATCGAGCAGGCTCTTGGCGGCTTCCTTTTCGGTGGCCGGATCGTACCAGGTCTTGGTCCAGACCACTCTCACCTCGACTTTCGGGTTCACGGCCTGCGCACCGAGCGCAAAGGCGTTGATACCGCGAATCACTTCCGGGATCGGAAAGGCCGCCACGTACCCCAGGATGTTGGATTTGGTCATATAACCGGCCACCATGCCGGACAGGTAGCGCGCCTGGTACATCCGCCCGAAATAATTGCCCATGTTCTTGGCCAGTTTGAAACCGGAACAGTGCTCGAAGACAACGTCCGGGAACTGCCTGGCGACCTTGAGCATGGAATCCATGTAGCCGAAAGAGGTGGCGAAAATGACATTGAAGCCCTTTCTGGCCATGTTGAGTATGACGCGTTCCGAATCCGGTCCTTCGGCCACCGCCTCGACATAGGATGTCGTTACGCCCGGCAAGGCGGCGACCGCTTGGCGGCCCTGATCATGGGCATAGGACCAGCCGGCGTCACCGATGGGTGAGACATAGACAAAGCCGACCTTCAATTCTTTCGGTGCAGCAAAGGCCAGGGAACAGCCCAATACCAAAGACAGGATTACGATGCTGAGTCTGCGCACGATCAAACCTCCCTCTTCAGGTGTTTAGTACGAAAATAGAATTTTCATGCACCGTAGCAGCCCGCGGCCATGAGTGTTTAGTGCAAAAATAGAAACTTGACACTCGAAACTTGAAACTCAAAACCCGGAGCCAGTGGTAGGGCCTAACCGGGATAAACGGTTACGAAAGACGGTTGAAAATCTCCCTTGAAGAACGTTGAACATCGAACGCTGAGCGTCGAAAAAAAAATCGCTTCGCTCCGGCAGTTGAATTTATCAAATGACAGTATTCCTTATTCATCATTCGATGTTGGGCGTTCAATGTTCGACGTTCATATGTCCAGTACAGAAATAGATTTTGCATCATGGCGGCCCCAAGGGGCCATGACCGTTTAACATGTAAGTGGAACTATGACCCGGCGAGGTGCACCGACATTCCCTTGTCGTCCTGAGTCCGCCAAAGGGCGGCCACCGCCCCGGTGGCGAATTTGGTGACGATTTCACCGAAAATGATCGCCGTCAGCATCCCGGGTTTGAAGACGCCGGCGAATGCGATCAGGTTGAACAAAATGCTGTCCAGTGGAATGCTGACAAGGTTGGAGCCGATCACCCGCTGCATCCAGGGCCGCTGCAGAAGCGTTTGATACACTTCCGTGTCGACGGTTTCGCTCAGAACAATGGCGATAAAAGATGCCGCAATGATGCGCCAGTCAACACCGAGAAACAGGGACTCGAGCACCATTCCCACGGCGGCAATGAAGATCATCAGGTACACGCGCTTGCGGCCGAAGCGGTGGACACGGTCTCGTTGGGTGAAGGTGACGCCGAAAACCAGCGTGCCCACCGACACCAGTCCGAAGACCGGCAGCGGGATAAACCATGTGGCCGTGTAATTGGCCACCAGCACGGCGATGATGTATAAACTCATGGACCGGAACATAATGAGTTCTTTTTAACCCAATGTAGGCCTTCGGCCGCTGCCAAATCAGTGTTCAGGACAGCCGCTGGCCTGAAAAGCGGCCAGTTTAATCAAAAAAGAAACTTTGCCCTTGGCTAGTTTCATATGACGGGTTAATTAAAAATGAACGTCGCACATCGAACATTGAACGTCCAACATCGAATAATGCATTCTGTCAATTTAAAAAAGACTGAGCAAAGCGAATCTATTCTTCAAAGCTCTGCGGTTCAGTGTTCGGCGGTTCGCTTGTTATAAAATTGATAAAGCGTAGCGTCATCAATATTCAACGTTCGATGTTGGGCGTTCGATGTTCGACGTTCAATCTGTTCACTGTTCCGGCCACGTGGAGTTTCACACGAGGTTTCGAGTTTCGGGTTTCAGGATTGGGGTTTGCTGACACCTGACACCTGACTCCTAAAACCTTTTCCCGATGAATCAAGTGGTTTCACTTTAACAACACATCTTCGCATCTTGCGGAGAAGTTTCGAGCTAAAACTCTGACATTATCGTGGGGTCTTAGAGCCCCAGCAAGAAATAATTCCACATCTCGCTTGTCTTTTGGATCGTCTACTGCGTTACATCCACCGACACGTATCTCGATATGCGCCGCTGGATGTGCCTTGTAGACGAACCCAAATCCGGCGCGATCTTGTGAAATTATTTCTTACCGTGACCCTTATCTGATTGCAGTGGAAATATCAAACCCAATGCGCTGGATGTGTCTCCTTTGTCAACGATCTCTTGCCTTAAATCGCCAGGTTGGAATTTGACGGTGTATGGGCGATATATTATTAATAACGTCAAAACGGGGTTTCGGCATTAATATCAAAGGCAAAAAAGGCGAAACAATGCTTAAAGAATCGGATCCAGCGGAAAAGGTGGCCCTGAGCCCTTGTTCTACCGGCAATGTCATGGAAGAGCTTTTGACGCTTCTGAAGCTCGAGAAAATCGAGGAGAACATCTTTCGAGGCCAGAGCCAGGATCTGGGGTTCGGCAGTGTGTTCGGCGGTCAGGTGCTGGGGCAGGCCCTGTCCGCCGCTTCTCAGACCGTGCCGGCGAATCGTCGGGCGCACAGCCTGCATGCCTATTTTCTCAGGATGGGGGATGCCGCCAAACCGATCGTCTATCAGGTCGACTGTATCCGCGACGGCAAGAGCTTTACAACCCGAAGGGTAGTGGCTGTCCAGAAGGGACGGGCCATATTTAACATGGCGGCCTCGTTTCAGGTCGATGAACCTGGATTCGAGCACCAAGACCCGGCGCCGCAGGATGTTCCCGGCCCGGATGGGATTGCATCTGAAATGGATCTGGCCTTACAGGTGGCCGAGAAAATCCCCGCAACTATCAGGGAAAAACTGTTATGCAAAAAGCCGATCGAAATTCGGCCGGTCGATCCGATTAATCCCTTTGCACCCGAAAAGAGAGCGGCTGTCCGCTATACGTGGTTTAAGGCCATAGACAAGCTGCCCGATGATCACGCAGTGCACCAATACATGCTGGCCTATGCATCGGATTTCGGCCTAGTCATCACGTCCCTTTATCCCCACGGTCATAGCTTTTGGGAGCCGGCACTGCAAGTGGCCAGCCTGGATCACACCATGTGGTTCCATCGTGAATTTCGGATGGATGAGTGGCTGCTGTATGTCATGACCAGCCCCAATGCCTGCAAAGCCCGGGGGCTGAGCAACGGCCAGGTCTACACCCGGGAAGGAAAACTGGTCGCATCGGTGACCCAGGAAGGGCTTATCCGTTATCGTGCGATGAAAAAGTGACGTATCGGAAGCAATCCCCTTGTAACCGTTCACAGGGTTACAAGGTCCGATGCGCTTCAAACAACCTAATTGTAAGCGTTTACAGGGTGCCGCAGATGCAAGACGTCGTGCGCGCAGACGTACTTTTGTACTTCAAGTGCCCGACAACAAAGCAGATGCGGTGCCCTGTGAACGCTTACATCCCCTTTTGTGCAGCCTTACCCGTTCATAAGCTTCTTTTTAAAAGTTAAGAAGTCAACATTCCGGATTAATGACATGCCGAAATGAAGCATAACTTTTTCCGCTCGGGTACCCATGCGGGTTTAATACCTTGACATCGAAGGGCAATCTATCTACAAAAGATAAAAGAGACGCAGACACTGCTAAAATACAACGGAAGTCATCCGATGGAAGGAGGCCGATGCAGGAAAAAGCCTGGAGACCCTGGGTGCTGCTGTCACCCGCACTCAGTGCGGTTTTTCTGCTGCTGGTGATCCCGGTTTGTTTCGTCGTTGTCTACAGCTTCTGGCTGCGCGCCCCAAGCGGGGCGGACATTGCCGCCTTCCAGTTCGGCAATTATGCCAAATTTTTCGAAGACTTCTTCTATTCCAAAATTCTCATCCGCACGATTCGCATCTCTTTTGAAACTGTCTTTCTCTGCGTTGTCCTGGGATATATCCCCGCCTATTTTTTCTACCGTAGCAAAAGCCGCTATAAAAAGGCTTATCTTCTGCTCATCATGCTCCCTTTTTGGGTCAGCTTCATCATCCGCACCATGAGCTGGATCAACATCATGGGTGACACCGGGTTGATCAATCACTTCCTGATGCAGATCGGTCTGATACAATCGCCTATATCGATGCTGTACAATGAATTTACGGTACTGATGGGCTTGATCATGTATCTGCTGCCGTTCATGGTTCTGAATATCTATGTCAGCTTGGAAGGCATCGACAAGAGCCTTCTCGAAGCGGCCCGCTGCATGGGCTGCACCGAATGGCAGGCGTTTCGGGAAGTGACGCTGCCATTGAGCCTTCCCGGCGTCAGCGCCGGTTGTCTGCTGGTTTTCGTGCTGACGGCCGGCACCTACCTGCCCCCCATGATATTGGGAGGTCCGGGCAACGACATGATCGGCAATCTCATTTTCAAGCGGATCATCGGAACGTTGGACTGGCCGTTCGGTTCGGCCATCAGCGTGATCCTGCTGTTTCTTTTGTTTGTAATCGTGTGGGTTTATAATCGCTACCTGGGCATCAACCAGATCTTTAAAAGCTTTCAAGGGAATTGACGCATGCGGTCGTTTTCACCGGGATGGACATTGATCAGGATTTACACTTTTCTCGTCTACGTGTTTATGTTCGTTCCCATCGTCGTGGTAATCGTGCTGGCATTCAATCCCAAACAATTCGGCATTTTCCCCATGGAGGGCGTCAGCTTGCGGTGGTTTATCAGACTGGCCCAAAATGAATCGATCATCGAAGCCTTTAAAAACTCTCTCGTGCTGGGATCGCTGACAGCCGTGATCTCCACCGGCATCGGTATTCTGGCCGCGCTGGCCTTTATCCGCTTCGAATTTCCCGGAAAGAACACCCTCAACACTTTGCTGCTGTCACCGATCATGATCCCGGAAGTGGTTTTGGGAGTCGCACTGCTGCTGTTTCTGCGTTTTCTGCAACAGCCCAAGAGTTTCGTGCTGCTGCTGATCGGTCACGTGGTATTGACCTTGCCCTATGTGCTGCTGATCGTGCAAGCCCGGCTGGTGGGCATCAACAAGGAATACGAGGAGGCGGCGAAATCCCTGGGCGCCAATGCATTTCAAACCTTCCGGGAGGTTACCTTCCCGCTTTTGCTGCCCGCCATACTGGCCGGCGCCCTGTTTTCCTTTACCATTTCTTTCGATGATATCACGGCAACACTTTTCTGGGCCACGGCGCAGAATCAAACCGTTCCGGTCAAGATTTTCAGCATGCTGAGAAATTCGGTCAGTCCGGAAATCAATGCCCTGGGGGCCGTCATGATCGTGCTGACCGTTGCCACCCCACTGCTGGCAGGCTACCTGTCCCGCAGGTTTTCAAAGGTAACGGCATAACCGTAAATCATTCAACCGAAAGGGGGACCTATGGCCATCGTAACGAAAGAAAAACTGGATCGGGTGTACGACGCCTATAAAAACGAAAAGCTCAGCCGACGTCACTTTCTCAAATACCTCGGCCTTGCCGGTGCCTGCATCGGGTTGGCCGCGTCACCGTTCGGACAGGTCGTGCGGAACGCATGGGGAGCCAAGTCCATCCGATTCGATGGATGGGGCGGCAATGTATCCGAGGCGTTTCGCAAATCCGCTTTCATGCCGTTTACAAAGGCGACGGGTATCGAGGTCATTGATGGTGAATTCGGCGACATGAACTCCTACCTGACGCGGGTCAAGGCCTCCTATCCGCCGGGCGGCGAGTTCAATATCGCTCATCTCAGCGCTGTTTTCGACTATGCCCGCTACGTAGACCTGGGATTTTCGACGGTGCTGGATGAGACGAAAATCCCCAATCTCAAAAATGTCATGTCGGCCATGATCGAGCCGTTGAAGAAGATCACCAAGGGGACCCTGTCGGCCGTGCCATATGACCTGGGACAAACCGGCATCGCCTACAACACCAAACATATCACCAAGGAAAAGGCCGAAAAGCTCGGCGTCGCCCTGCTGTGGGATAAAGAGCTGAAAGACAAACTCGGCAGTTGGGGGGGCGACTTCAGGACCAACATGTGGTACGCCGCGCTGCACACCGGTCAGAGCCCCAACAATATGACCGACCTCAAGGCGATATGGGCGGCGTTGAGCGAACAGCGCGACCTGATGAAGAAATATTGGAGCTCCGGTGCCGAACTGATGAGCCTGCTGGCCAACGAGGAAATCTATGCCACGGTGGCCTGGTCCGGGCGGGTGGCGGCCCTGCAGCAGGAAGGTCATCCCATCGGGTATCTCTCTCCCAAGGGGACCTATAGCTGGATGGAATATCTCTTCGTCTTAAAAGGGACGGACCTCGCGGTGGCCGAGAAGCTCCTCAACTTCATGCTCGAACCGGATTGTGCCATCGCCGTCTCCGAAGCGCAAAACTATCCGCCCAGCCTCGACCCGTCAAAGGTGAAGATGCCCGAAAAAATTCAAAAGATGCCGTCCTTCGATCCCACCGGTAAACTGGAAGGCTACCTGTTTGCCGATCCCGCCTATTGGAACGCCCATCAGGTGGAATGGACTGAAAAATGGGACCGCGTCAAGGCGGGAAGTTAGCGCCCATTTACGTTTTTTTAAAGGAAATCTGATCAGTTTCCGATGGGGCTGTGAATGCCATGTGATGGCGGGGGGCGGACAGCTCATTCAGCTGGACGCCCTCCGAGCCTGGAATTGATTGCCGAGAACCGGGAGATGGGATAAATTGGCGAGCGACGATAAGCAGCCCATGGTGCAATTCAAAGGGATTTTAAAACGGTTCGGCAACGTTGTCGCCGTTGAGAAAATGGATATTGATATCGAAGAGGGCAGCCTGGTGACGCTGTTGGGTCCCTCCGGATGTGGGAAGACCACCCTGCTGCGCATGGTGGCCGGTCTTGAGGATCCCACCGACGGCGATATTTTTATCAAGGGGGTGCGGATCAACGACACCCCAATTCACAAGCGAAACCTGGGCATGATTTTTCAGAACTACGCGCTATTTCCACACAAAAACATCTTCGACAACGTGGCCTTTGGGTTGAAGTACAGGGCTGTGTCGAAAGATGACATCAAGAAAAAGGTAACGCGCGCCTTGGAGATGGTGCGCCTGCCCGGCGTCGAAAACCGGATGCCGGCACAGCTTTCAGGCGGCCAGCAGCAGCGCATCGCCCTGGCCCGGGCGATCGTGATTGAACCGGATGTTCTTCTCATGGACGAACCCCTTTCGGCACTGGATGAAAACCTGCGGGAAGAGATGCGCCGTGAAGTCGACAATCTACAATCAATACTGGGGGTGACAACCATCTTCGTTACCCACGACCAGCGCGAGGCCCTGAGCATGTCGGACAAGATCGTCGTGATGAGGGAAGGTCTCAAGTTGCAGGAAGGGTCACCGGAAGAAGTCTACAACCGACCGGCCAACCACTTCGTGGCCGATTTCCTGGGTCATTCGAATTTTTCGACGGGGGTGGTGACCGGACGGCAAAACGGCCTGGTCACCATCACGCTCGATTCCGGCAACCATCTTCTGGCAGAGCCCTTCGGTGACTGGACACCGGGTGAACGGGTGGAGGTGGTTGTCAGGGCCCAGCGGTTCGAAGCCTTTCTGAAAAAAGACTTCACGCCGCACGAAGGAATGAATCACTTCGAAGGCAAGATACGGGACCGCAGCTATATGGGCGGCGAGGTCAGCTACTTCATCGAACTGAATGTCGGGCCCGAGATCCACGCCATCAGCATGATGCGGTCGCGGATCTACGACATCGGCGACGAGGTTGTGGTTCAGGTGGCGCCGAGGCACTGTCATTTGCTGCGGGTCGAAAGTTCCCCTCCATAAATGGTCTTTTTTCCGCTGGAATGCGTTCTCCGCGGGTTTCCGGCTGCGGCGTACATAAAGTACGCCTCGCCGTAAACTCTTGTGCGGCCTTGCCCAGCGAAAAAAATCCACATTTATGAATTGGACACTGAAATGCCCTTACACGATCGAGGATGGGCACTCGATAATAATCTCAAGACCAACGAATCCGTGTGACCATGTCGAACGTTGAACAAATTACCGGCGCTCTGGCCCGAAAATTTCCGGTCCGAATCAAGACCATCGATTCCCACACGGCCGGTGAATCGACCCGGTTGATCGTGGGCGGGCTCGATCCGATCCCGGGCGGTACAATAACCGAAAAGTTGGCGTACTTCCAGCGCAACTTCGATCACGTCAGGTTGGCATTGACCCGCGAGCCACGGGGTCATCGCGACATTTTAGCGGCCCTGCTGACCGAAGCCGTCTCACCCCGGTCGCGCTTCGGATTGATCTACATGGACGCCCGTCGCTACCCCTTCCTTTGCGGCCATGCCACCATCGGCGCAGTGGCAACTCTCATCGAGGCCGGCCTGATCGAGATAACCGATCCCGCAGAACGCATCACCGTCGATACGCCCTCGGGCCCCATGGAAACCCGCGTAACGATGTCGAACGGTCGTCCCGCGGCCGTGGCCGTTCGAACCGTCCCTTCGTTTGTTTACCGCACGGATCAACTGCTCGATGTGCCCGGTCACGGGCGTCTAACGGTTGACACGGTCTGCGTCGGAGGATTTTTCGTGATGGTCTCGGCCGATCAGATCGGGCTGCCGTTGGAAGCAGCCCATGCGGCCGAATTGACGCAGCTGGGCATGCGCGTCATTGAATCCGCCAATCGCCGGCTCGTGGTCCGGCACCCGCTGCGACCGGAAGTCCGAAAGGTGGATGTGGTCGAGTTCTACGACCCCGCCGATCACGCGCGGCGGCGGGGTCGCTCGGTTGTCATTTACGGCGAGGCCCACATGGACCGTTCCCCCTGCGGCACCGGCACGGCGGCCAAGTTGACCCTGCTGCACCACCGCGGTCTCTTGAAGGTCAACCAGACATTCGTCAATGCCGGTCCCCTGGGCACGACCTTTGACGCCCGTATCGTCGCCGAAACCCGGGTCGGTGAACACCGGGCGGTCGAAGTCGACATACAAAGCACCGCCCACATTACCGGCCTGCAGGAATTTGTCATCGATCCCTCCGATCCCTTCCCGGAAGGATTTCTACTCTAAGGGCTCGCAGTGACGATCAGCTTGCGTGCGCACCGAACACGAGGAAACCGTCGGAAGACGTCAGGCCTTCGACCGCTACGGTCGGCCGACCGTCTCCGTCCACCGTCACCCCTTCCGGCCAGTCGAAACCTGGATCCATCCCCCGGAAATACGCCAGATCGTAAGGTGTCAGCCGAATGCGAATCTTTCCGTCCTCCACCATCAATTTAGACGTCAGCCCGAAGTCCACTTCACCCAGCCGTGTGCGAATGATGTAGCGCGGAATTTCCCGACCGCTGCCGTCCCGACGTACGCGGGCGGCAATGTCGATCACGTCGGCCACATCCAAAGGATTGGCGCCGTTCCAACGCTGTTGCAGCGGCGTCCCGGCCACGAAAAGATGGTGAAACTCGATGCCGCACTGCCTCAAACCGTAAGCGGTCCGATTGACCTCGTCGGGGGTGTCGTTGACCCCGGTCAGCAGGGGCATGTTGGCATAGACGCTGATGCCCCGGTTTCGCAGGGCGGCGGCAATGTGTTTGTGGGTCGGTTGGATTTCTTTGTAATGCAGGAACTGGGTCTCGATTTCGAGCCGCAGCGGGTTGACGACGGACAATCGGCTGAGGTCGCCCAGACGGGTCACCACGGTTTTCGTGTAGCGCTCGGGCATGTAATTGAACTTCAGACTGCGCAGCCGCACGGCATTGACGTGCGGAATATCCTGCAGTCGACGCACGAGAGCGGTGATGCGAAACAGCTCATCGACAGCATCTTTCTCCGAGGTGATGACGACATCGGTGATCGCCTGGTGGGCCTTGATGTAAGTCATCTCGTCGCCGCCGGCCGCGGTATCCATTTCGACCCGGGTTTCGTGCACCCGCCGCAGGGCGTCAACGCCGGACTTCACCACGGCGTGCGGGCTGCTTTGGTCGGTCAAGGCTTCGGCCTGCAGACCGGCAAGCGTCGCCGTGTCCGTCATGGCCGCCCGTTTTCTTTGCGACGGGCGGCTGCGGGCCCCGAGGAAAAGGTCTGGATCGCCGATACGGGCCATGTAGCGCACGTCGATGGTCCCCTCGGAATTGACCCGCAGGTTGTCCAGATTTTCGGCCAGCGGTGCGAATGCCTTGAAATAACCCGGCGTGTAGGGTGTCCGGATCCAGATGAAATGATCGCTGTCCGGATCCTGTTCCACTGCCCAACCGCTGGTGTGCCAGTCCATTTTGCCGATCGGCGTAGCGGTGCAGATGCGTGGGATGACCCGGTCGGAGAGGTGGGCCCGCAAATACACGGCCGCATGAATCCCCTGCGATATCGGCGTCCAGTAGATGTTGTTGCCGTGGATGGGGCTGCAGGGGATATAGATGTAGTGAAGCTCTGCCCCGGCCCCGCGCAGCAGGCTGAAGAGCCTGACCAATTCCGGCCCTTGATCGTTGCAATCTTTTAGAAACGGCGTTTGCACATAGACGGAAATGCCGTTTTTGACGAGTTCGGTTATGATTTCCAGGCTGTCCGGCGAAATCTCGTCGGGATGGATGAAATGGGTGGCCAGTTCCAGGCGCTTTTCTTTTTGTTGCAGCTCGAGGTTTTTCATTTTCAGGTAGTTGAGCAGCTCGCCGTCGTGCCCCAGAAAGAGGTGCGGGTAATAGGCCGCCGCCCGGGTGGCCAGACGCAGGGTTTGGACATGCGGAATGTCGCTGAGACCGTCGATGGCGCAGGCCATGTTGGCCCGGTTCAGAAAAGGGTCCCCGCCGGTGATGACCACCTCTTTGATACCGGGCGACCGGCGCACGTGTTCCAGGGCCAGGTTGACGTCGGCGGTGGTGGGGTTGTCCTGGTTGCGTGAATCCTTGTGCTTGCGAAAACAGAACCGGCAGTAAACCGGGCAGCTCATGTTCAGCAGAAAGATGACCCGGTTCTGGTACATCTGTTCCAGCAGTCCCTGGTGGAACTGGCCGATCCAGGTGTTGGTGTGACCGGTCTGATCGAGCTCCTCGACGAAAGGCAGATACTGGTAGGCCACCGCCCGGGACACGCGCATCTGGCGGATGGTGTGCATCGAAAGTCGCACCGGATAGGTGTCGATCACCTTTTGCAGATCATCCCGTTCGGCCTCCGGAATGGCCATGTCGTTCAGCTTCTCCAATTGGGCCACCGTCCGGACGCTGGTGAACTTGTTGCCGGGAAGCAGCTTTTCGAGGAGCGCCACGAGCAGCAGCTGCGGCAGATCCACGCCGTTGATGCGCACCGGGGTCCCGTCGCGACGGCTGGCCGGCGTCAGTTGCCGGACGAGTTCGCTGCAGAAACCGCGGGGATCGCCGTCGAAGCCGCAAGCCGTCGTCAGTCGCACAAATTTCGATTGGCCGTCTCCATCTCCGATCACGTTACAGAAAGACCGGTCCATGAGCGACGGTACACCGTAGTAATCCAGAAATGAGATGATCTCATCGCTGATTTCTGCAAACGACATCTGCAGAGACTCACCGGAGTGATCGAACGTCACTGTGTCGATGGTGTCTTCGATGACCATACCTGCCTCTTCTACTTCTCTTTCCACTCGGGGTTGCGTCTGTCCAGAAAAGCCTTGACACCTTCGGTTGCATCCTCTGTGGTGCACAGGCGCGCAAAGGCTTCGTTCATGTACTCGAAAGCCTGGGTGTAGTCCATGTCGGCCGAGGCGTAGAATGCTTTTTTGGCAATCTGAAGGGCAACCGGACTCTTTTGTGCCAATCGCGCCGCCCACCGCCGGGTCTCCGCTTCCAACTCGTCCGCCGGAACCACTTTGTTCACCAGCCCCATTTCCAGGGCTTCCCGGGCTTTGAGCAGTTCGCCGAAAAACAGCATTTCTAGCGCGCGCTTTCGGCCCACCGATCGCGCCACCGGAATGACCGGTCCGACACAGTTCAAACCGACATTGATAGCAGTCAAGCCGATGCGGGCATTGTCCGCCGCGACCGCCAGATCGGCGGCCGCTACCAGGCCGGCTCCATTTGCGGCCGCCACGCCCTGAACCTGGGCAATCACCGGGGTTCGCATGCGGCTGATCGTCACCAGCGGTTTTTCCATGTTTCCGATCCAGGCCCGGTATTCCATGGCGGTTTTATCGAAAAATTCCGTCACATCGATGCCGGCACAGAATGCTTTGCCTGCGCCCTTGAGGATAATCACGCGCACCCGGGTTTGCTGATCCAGTTCTTCCAACGCGGCGACGAGTTCACGCGCCAAATGGGTGTTGAAGGTGTTGAGCTCTTTGGGCCGGTTGAGAGTAATGGCCGCAACGAAATCCTCGCCGATTTCAACCAAAAGATTTTCAGCGCTCATATTCTGCTCCTTTTTTTTCCGGTATCTTTTCGCGGCCGCCCAATGTGTTGGTATTCAGGGACCTCTTGTGCCGACCGTATCCAAAGACAGCTAAAAAGTAAATTGTTAAAAAAAACCAACTAGATCTTATAGGTTGACCATGCGCATCATCTCTTCTGGATAGCGCATCCCGCTGGCCGCTCCCGGTGGCATGACAGCCGCAATATCGGACAGGTCGCTTGGGGTTATGTTCAAATCGACGGCGGCGATATTCTGTTCCAAATGACTGCGGCGCGTCGTTCCCGGAATCGGTACGATATCCTTCCCCTGCGCCAGCACCCATGCAAGGGCCAGTTGGCCGGCGGTAACCCCTTTGCCGGCCGCCATCTGTTTAACCCGTTCGACCAGTTCCAGGTTTTTCGCGAAGTTTTCACCCTGAAACCGCGGCGAATGACGACGGTAGTCATCGGCGGCCAGATCCTCGTAACGTTTGAAGTGTCCGGTTAAAAAACCACGCCCCAGCGGGCTGTATGGCACCAGGCCAATTCCCAGTTCCCGCAGGGCCGGCAGGATTTGGGCCTCAGGTTCACGGCTCCACAAGGAGTACTCCGTTTGCAGGGCGCTGATCGGGTGGACCGCGTGCGCCCGCCGGATGGTTTGCGGTCCGGCTTCCGAAAGACCGAGATAACGCACCTTGCCGGCCGTCACCAGTTCCGCCATCGCTCCCACGGTCTCCTCGATGGGCACGTCGGGATCCACTCGATGCTGATAGTACAGGTCGATATGATCCACACCCAAGCGGTGCAGCGAGGCGTCACAGGCTGACTTCACGTAAGCCGGTCGGCCGTTGACCCCGCGAAAGGAGGCGTCACCGGTGCGCACGATTCCAAATTTGGTCGCCAGAACAACTGTGTCCCGCCGGCCGCGAATGGCTTTGGCGACCAGTTCTTCGTTCTTGAATGGTCCATACATGTCGGCGGTATCGAGCAGGCTGACCCCCGCATCGAGCGCCTGATGGATGGTAGCGACAGACTCCTTTTCATCGGCGGTTCCGTAGAACTCCGACATTCCCATGCAGCCGAGGCCGATGGCGGATACGACCAACCCCTGTTTTCCCAACTGGCGCTGTTCCATTGGTTTGCCTCCTTTACTTGTTTTGTTTCGATCGACAGGCGCAAAAGCGAATCCATCGGCAAATCGTATTGGAACCGAGCAATTAAGTCTGATGAGCTTTTGGGTGCAACACATCGGGCATTGTTCGGCTTCAGGGTAACCTGCAGATTTATGCTAACGTTTTTATAATAATTGTCAATCCGCAGTTTGCAAAGGCGTGGGCGACCGCTTGCGCTATTCGGGTCGCCTGAAATGATGGCCGTGGGGGCGGGATCTGCTGCGGCAACGGCGGCGCCATCCGGCATGTCTGCCGAACGGTGCCGCCCCGGACGAAATTCTTTTGGGGCTTCAGGTTATTGCGACTTTTTTGGCACGCTTTCATCCTGTCAATAGCGCCGGTAGCGGCCATTTTTTTTACCGGACCTGCGATGGGGTTCGGACCGCTTGACGCCGAGTTCCGTGCCGTATGAGACCGCAACAACCGTCGGCGGCCTGTCGGTTCACTGGTTCTTGCAAGTAGAATGTCATAAAAACCGGACGGGCCAAAAACTCGAAACGGATCTATGCTCTTATTGTGCTACAGGGCCGGAGACTCACAACTGGTGGTCAAAACGTCGATGTATTCATTCTGACCTTTATGCAGCCGGCTCATTTCGATGAGAACACCGGCGATCTGAGCCAGAGCCTGAACGAAATTCACATCGTCCAGGGTAAATTCCCATTTCTCGGCGGTATAAACCCGGATGGCGCCGATGGCCGCATCACCGACAAAGATGGGCACGGAAAGGATGGAGGCGATGCCCTCTTTTTTGGCTGCCCCCGGATATTGGATTCGGGGATCATCACTGACATCATGAACCGCTACCGGGCCGTCTTTAAGGGAATCGGCAATAGAGCTCAGAGCACTCACTGTTCCCTTGTTCAGGTACTCCGTGCTCAATCCTGTCGAAGCGGCCACTTCCAAATCTTTTGATTGTTGATTGATCAGCAACAACGCGCATCCCTTTATGCCCAGCGCTGATTTGATGCTCTCTACCGTCTCTTGAATGATTTTCTCCGGGTCCTTCGATCTCGATAGGGACCGGGTAACCTTGATGAGCGTCTCATAATTGAGCGTCAAGTTTCTCATCTTTCCCTCCTTATTATTGGTATTCGGTTATCCGAAATTATACTCTGGAAGCGTTGAAAAAACGTCAAAACCACATGCGATGACTCCAGATTTCCTGCTCCAGACTCTTTTTATCCTCTTGAAGCATCATGTGCATCGATGCATTTTGAATGGCCAAGCCGCCCTGATGAGCAATGGCGTTTACCAACATAATGGTATCTTCAGGAAAACCTCGCTTTACGTCGCTGTACAATCTCAACACGCCGATGATCTCGTCCTTCGACCTTATGGGCACACAGAGCATCGAGACGATACCCTCCTTTAAGGTCTCTTTTCTGTATTGAATATCTTCGCTCGTCGCCACATCCTCGATCACCTTGGTTTCGCCTTTAAGAGTGTGGACCAAACACTTAACCGCCGATACGGGCCCCTTGTCTTGAAAGCTTTTGCTCAGGCCATGGCTGGCCACGAGTTTCAAGGTTTTATCTTCTTTATTCAGGAGGCGAATAGCCACACCCTTCATTGCAAGGGACTCGCCAAGATCGGCCGTCAGTTTGTGCAGTATTTCCTTGATATCCAAACTCGAGTTGATGCCGGCCGCCATGTCGAGAAACAGTTTCGTGTTATGCCGCATCCGTTCAAACAGGCGGGCATTTTCAATCGCCATGCCGCCGTGTTCCGCCATGGCCGCCATAAAATCAATCTCCTGCTCTGTAAAATCCTTTTTTTCGGCCATGTACAGAGAAAGAATACCGATGATTTTATTTTTGACGACGACCGCGACAGACAAGAGGGTCGCAATCCCTTCCGCCTTTTTCGCCTCGTGGTGCTCCAGACGGGGATCTGAGGTGGCATCGCGAAAGTGGAGATAGCCTTTCTTTTGGATTGCGGCCACAATCTTTTTTGCTTTTAAGGGATTGGCGTGCAAGTATGTGTCGGACAAGCCCTTTTGGGCCACCGGCACAAAGATATCCTTGCCTTCATCGGCCAAAAAGAGACACGCGGCTTTAGCGCCCATGGTTTCAATAGCGCTGGCGACGATCAGATTTAGCAGTTCTTTATTATCAAGGGTCGTCCCAAATGCCTTGCTGACTTTGCAAAATGTTTTAAAATAGTCGTTTTTCTTCGTCATGGTTTATCTCCTCAATAGTTGTAACCGCTAAGTTATACACCATAATAATAAGCCCAATGACACATTCAGGTTATTGCCGCGCCGGCACCGACCCGGTTTTCGCCACTTTTTTTTTCGCCGGTTTTCGTCTTGATGATTTCTTTTGGGCCTGGCGTTGGGGTTCTTCATGCTCCCTTTCCTTGAGCCAACCAGCGATTTTAGGTGCGAACTCTTTTTGAAACTTGGAGCTGACATAGATTCCGATGTGGCCCGTTTTCAGGCAGATGTCCTGGGTGTCTTTGCTGCCCACCTTGCTGGTCAACAATTCACTGGCAGCCGGTGGGACCAGGTGGTCATACTGACCGTAAAAATTTATAAGCGGCATGGTGATTTTTTTGAGATCCACCCGCCGCCCCCCCAATTCCATTTTGCTCTGAATCAGCAGGTTCTTCTGATAACAATCCTCTATGAACTGCCGAAAAGTTTCACCGGGCACATCCGGACTGTCGAAGATCCATTTTTCCATGCGAACAAAGTTTTCAACAAAGGTTTTGTTGTCCACGTTTTCCAGGAAACCGACGTACTTGTCGATCATCAGTCGGGCAGGGTTTAACAGCAGAAATCCCAGGTTCATGATATCGCCGGGCATGTTCCCGAAGGTTTCGACCATGCGGTCTGCATCCACGTTTTTCATCCAGATGTGCAATAGCCCCTGATCGGTATCGAAGTTGGTCGGGGTCACGGTGGTCACCAGGTTCTTGATTTTTTCAGGATGCAGCGCCGAATACATTACCGAAAAGGAGCCGCCCATGCAGATGCCCATTAAATTAATCTTGGGCACGTTATGCTGTTGGCGGATAAAGTCGACGATGTTGTCCATGTATCCGTTCACATGATCATCAATGGTCAGGAATTTGTCCTTGCGGGTCGGATACCCCCAGTCGATCATGTAAAGATCGATCCCATCGTTTAAAAAATTCTGCACGATGCTGCGACCGGGTTGAAGATCGAGCATGGTCTCGCGATTGATCAGAGCATAGACCACCAGCAGAGGCGTTTTCATCAATTCACTCTTCGGTAAAACCGGATAGTAGTGCTTCAATTTTACCCGGTCTTCCTGGTAAACCACTTCATAGGGCGTGGTGGCAATGGCGGTATCGAGTTCACTCAGCAAAACATCCTTAGCCTTTTGGACCCGTTCCGGTGTTTTTTCGGCATCCTCGGCCAACTTGGACAGGATTAAATCCACGGGAATTTTTGCTTCAGCCATAATGTCCTCCTTTACGTTACTGAATCTGAGGTTCTTGGCGGCTGGTTTCCAATGCATGATTTTTTTCGTGTTCGCGCAGACGCTTCTTTAACAGGTAAATCTCCTGGTACAATTCGTCCATATCCTTATCGGTGGGAACGGGTAAGGCTTGGAGGAAATCTTGCAGGATCTCATTTTTGGCTGCAACAAAATTTTCAAAGGCACCGAGGGTTGTGTGCATTTTACTGGTATACTCGGGTGACTTTAAAAGGGTCATGTAATGGCCTTCCAGTATTTTTACCCACATCTGATAATACACTTTAGGATTTTCCGGCATCTGGCCCTCTTCGGCCATCTCAGCCATCTTTTCCTGCATGACCTGTAAGGATTTTTCCATGGGCAAAAACAGAATCTGGAGAAATTCAGCCATGGCGGCTTGGAGCAAGTTAAAATGGTCCAGGGCCTTGTTGGCTCTTTCCTGGTATAATCGGGTCAGACCCAACTGGGGCATATACAGCAGACGCCGAAATTCCTTTTCGTATATTTCGCTCCAGAGACTCACGGCATCTTGATCGAGATTATCGAAACTGTATGCTTCCGTGGCTTGGCCAGTTCTCGACAGGCGCTCGTACCACTGTTGTTGCAGTTTTAAGTAACCGTCCCAGCCGGTCTGGGTCATCTTCGATACGATTTCGGGCAGCACCCGAATCCCCTCAAAAATGGATTGTCCAGTTTCCGGTTCACTCATGGCAGAATACATTGCCTTCCAAGATCTTAAAGCGGTTTCCAAATTTTTTTTTGCCCGACTCCCCTCTTGTTTCGTCGAAGCGTCTGTTTTTCCTGAAGCGGCGGACCACATATCCATCACCGGCCCCCAGAAATCCGTTGCCGCTTTCAACCAGTTCTCCAAAACCGGCTTCGGATCGAAAGATTCTTTTTCCTTCTCATTCATGGTTCACCTCTCTTGAAGCTGTAACCCGCGGGTAAATATTTCACGAATGGTTTATCCTTTCGACCCCAACCGCAGACCGCCGTGGATAAAGAACACATCACCGGCCAGGGCCTCGTTGCGATAAATATCTCCGACCAGCATCGCCACTTCTTCCGGTTCTACCAGTCGGCCGATGGGCACCTGGGAGACGATTGTTTCCAACGCTTTTTGATTCATACCCTTTACCATGGCGGTCCCCACATATCCCGGGGCAACGGCTACACAACGGATTTTATCGGCCAGCCCGCGACGAAAGAACTCGGCCGTAATGACCTTGGGCATCACCGACATGGCTGCCTTGGTCGAAGAATAGTTGATCTGGCCGGCCGTACCCAAAGAACCGGTGGATGAGACGAGGCAGATCAATCCCTTGCAGTTGTGGTTGATCATGCGTTCGGCACACTCGCGAACCGTCAGAAATACACCCGTCAAGTTGATGTTGATCACCGCTGCAAAATTCTCCAGAGACATTTTTCGCGTGACCTTGCCGGTTTCCCGGTCCGGAGAAACCATCAGGCCGTCTTTGATGATGCCGGCAAAAGGGGCCACCAGGTTGAGTTGACCGAATTTTTCGATGGCGGTATCGGCCAGCCTGGCGCAGTCCTCCTCTTTGGTGACATTGCAGAGTACCGTGGCCACATCGCCCTTTAGTTCCTCAGCGGCCTGCTTGAGAGCCGATTCGACCACATCGCCGATGACGACCTTGCCGCCGTTTTCAAGCCAGTACTTTGAAAGCGCCAGGCCAATACCGCTGGCACCACCCGTAATTACAGCTACCGAATCTTTAATTTCCAGCATTGGTTCCTCCTTAATAGGTTTCAATTGATCAATTCTTAGTATAGTGGTTAGCAACATCCAATCATAATTTCAAATAGTAAAAACCGATCTTCTGCGTGGATAAACAGCGCTTTTGTGGTCCATTAATTATTCCCCTTTTTCCAGCGGTTTGAGGATGATCCGGCAATCGGCCACCGTGGCCCCCTTGCCTTCTTCATGGATCATCAGTGGATTGATATCCATTTCGCTGATTTCCGGGTGGTTCAATACCAGATCCGATAAGCAGACCAATGATTTTTCGATCACGACCAGATCCGCCTTTGGACGTCCCCGGAACCCCTCAAAAAGTTTGAAGCCTTTAATTTCATGCATCATCCGGCGGGCTTCATTGCGGCCAATGGGAGCCAGCCGGAAAACCACATCTTCAAACAACTCCACGTAGATCCCCCCCAATCCAAACATAAGCAAGGGCCCGAATACCGGATATCGGTTCATGCCCAGAATCGTTTCGGTGCCGGGGGGCGCCAATTTTTGAACCAAGACCCCCTCGATGATGGCCTTGGGATCGTATCTGGATGCGCGGGTGACAATATCGTTAAAGGTTTTTTGAACCGTCTCACGGTTTTTGAGTCCCACCACGACGCCGCCGGCATCGGATTTATGCAGTATTTGTGGGGAGACGATTTTCATCACGACCGGATAGGTGATCTCTTCGGCGATGTCAACGGCTTCACGGTCGTCTTTGGCCAGCCGTGTCGGCAGCACATTGAAACCGTAGCATTGAAGCAGGTCCGTTCCGTCCAATTCACCCAAATGGGTTTTCCCCGCCGCAAGGCAGGAGTTTATGATCCGATCGGCCCGCTCCCGATCGTGTTGGAGTGTCAGCGGGGCCAGCTGCTGGCGGCTCACCCACTGGGAGTACTTGTAAAGGGTCCCGAAGGCCTTGGCGGCGTTTTCCGGAAAGTTGAACACCGGATAGCCATGCTGCTGCAGATATTTTACCCCGGCCGAGACATCGACGATCCCCATGAAGCTGCACAGGATCGGTTTTTGGGAACCCCTGGCCACGCGCACAATCGCTTCGGCGGTGGCCAGCGCGTTGGTCATCGACTGCGGCGTCAAGATCACCAGGGCCCCGTCTACACCTTCGTCCTTTATGACCGCCGACAGTGCATTTTCGTAACGATCCGGGGAGGCATCACCGATGACATCGACCGGATTGTTGAGATTGGCGGTCTCGGGAAGATGGCTGGCCAAAGCCGCGATGGTTTCTTCATGAAAACAGGCCAGCCTGAGACCGGATGAAACCGTCACGTCTGTGGCCACGATTCCCGGGCCACCGGCATTGGTAATGATGGCCACCCGGTTCCCGTGGGGGACTTTTCGGCGCAGTTTGCCGAGGGCGCTTTCCTCTTTGTAAGCAAAAGCGCTCGCAAAATCAAAAAGCTCGTGGATTGATTCCGCACGGATGATACCGGTCTGCTTGAAAATCGCATCGTAAACCGCTTCAGATCCGGCCAGCGCGCCGGTATGCGAGGCAGCCGCCGCCGCGCCGGCCACGGTCCGGCCGGATTTGATCACCAGCACCGGCGTTCTGCGATAGCCAGACGTAATTTCTTTGACCGTTTCGACAAATTCCGGCCCCCGGCGCAGTTCTTCCAGGTAGATCATGATGACCTCGGTGTTCGTGTCCTCGTGCAGATAGCGCAACAGATCCAGCTCGTCCACGTCGGCCTTGTTGCCGATGGAGATAAACTTTGAAAACCCGAAGTCCCGGTCGGCGGCAAAATCCAGAACGGCCGTACACAAGGCGCCGCTTTGGGATATAAATGAGATTTTACCGGAATTTGGCATGCGCGCCGAAAAACTGGCGTTTAGCCGCACCTCGGGCAGGGGATTGATGACGCCCAGGCAGTTGGGACCTACCAGCCGGATGGCCGCTTCTTTGCAGATCGAAACGATCCGGTTTTCGATCTCTGCGCCGCGCTCACCCACTTCACGAAAACCGGCCGAAACGATCACAATCCCCTTAACCCCCGATTCGGCCGCCTCTTTGACAGCTTCAAGGGCCAGCCGGGGGGGCAGAATGAGCATGGCCAGATCCACCTGATCGGGGATTACTTTTACCGACGGATAGGCCCGCACACATAATATCGATTTGGCGTTGGGATTGACCGGATAGAGGGTGCCGGTGTAGCCACCACGTAAAATGTTGGCGAAAATGTCATGTCCCACCTTGCCGGGCGTGGTCGATGCGCCGACGACGGCGACCGATTGCGGTGAGAAAATGGCATCGAGCGCGTGCATGAGCAATTCTCCTATTCTGTAAGGGCAGAGACGTCGTCAGGCGGGGTCATCAAAGCGGCAGTTCAGCAGCAAGTCATCCCCCAAAACCGAAACGACTTTGTACGGCAACGTCTTGAAAAGCTTTATCATGCGTTGGTTTTGCGGTGATGTGATGGCAAACAAGCCGAAGATGCCGTTTTCCCGGGCGGCTTCGGCCAGCTTGCGGATTAAAATCCGGCCGAGCCTCTTGCCCTGATAGTCTTTGCTGACCGAAAAGGCGATTTCCGCTAGATTTTTCGCTTCATCAAGGTAATACTCTCCAACACCCACCACGCGGCCAAAACCGAACTCTCCCACAACGGCGACAATGGTCAGATTGCGGATGTAATCGATCTGGCTCATGCTTTCCACCTCATCGCGCACGAAGCGTTTCTTTTCATGAAAGAATCGCGAAACGACGTCTTGTCGATCCAGGTGGTAAAAGTGTTCCTGGATCCTTCTTTCGTCAACCGGTTTCGCCGGTCGCAAAACAATCTTTTCACCGTCGATGACGATGGTTTCCTCGATTTTAACCGGATAGATGCCGTGGACCGATTCACCTAAACTCCGTTCGGTACCGATCATCCCCAACTGTTTAGCATTTTGCAACAGCTCTTCCCGAAAATCGGGGTGGGCGATGCTGATCATGGCCAACGCCCGTTCCTGGGTGCTTTTTCCGAAAAGATTGACCGCCCCGTACTCCGTTACGACATCGCGCACATCGTCTCTGGGAACGGTGACGACCGTATTGTTCAGCAACGGCACGATCCGGCTGGTTTTGCCGTCATCGGTGGTCGATTGGAGCATGATGATGGATTTTCCGCCGGCGGAGCGGTTGGCCCCCCTGACAAAGTCTGGAATGCCTGAAACCCCGGCGAAAAGGGTGTACGCCACGGCATCGCAGGAAACCTGACCGGCCAGGTCCATGCACTGCGCCACGTTCATGGAAACCATTTTGTTGTGACGGGCGATGATATCGATGTCATTGACGTAATCGGAGGGATAAAAGTCCACCGCCGGATTGATATGCAGGAATTCATACAGGGCTGGTGTTCCAACGGCACAGCTGGCGACCATTTTGCCGTTGTTGTAGCCTTTGCTGCGGTTGTTGATAACACCTCTGGAATACAGATGCATGATATCCTCGGTGAGGAACTGCGAATGGATCCCCAGATCGTTCTTGTCCGACAAGGCCTGGCCGGTTGCCTGGGAGGCGGCATCCAGGCCGATTTGCAGGGTTGAACCATCCTCTATCAGCCGGGCGATATGCCGGCCGATGAGATTGGCCGGCTCTGATTTCGGAACCGGAGAGATGGTCAAAAGATCCTCATCGTGCTCGACGATGGCATCCACATCATTAACATGGATGAAACTCCGGCCGAGCACCATGGGCATCTTCGTATTGACCTGGGCAATCACCCGGTCGGCGCAAAGGGCGGCCGCCAGGGTGACGTCCACCGAAACCCCCAAACTCATCCAGCCAAAATCATCCGGCGGGCTGACCTGGACCAGGGCCACGTCGAGGGGAATTCTTCTGCTGGTGAAGAGCTGGGGTATCGCAGACATGTTCACCGGTGTGTAAAAGCGCATGTTTCTTGCCAAACCACCGGTATCGGCCGATCCGAGATAAAAGGACCGGATACTCAAGCTTTGATCCTGGGTTTTGTTGGCGATCAAGTACAAGGAGGTGGTTTCATGGGACATCAAACGAATAATTTCGATATTGCTGAAGCGCTGGGCGGCCTCGGCAAGCCCTCTGACCAGACATTGGGGCTCGCCGCAATAGGAACCGATAAAAATTCGTTGGCCCGAGCGAATCGAAGCGATGGCTTCTTGGACGCTTTTTTTCTTTTGAACATAATCGTCTGCCCAATAACTTCCGATTGCCATAAAATGCCCCCTACACTTTTTCCAAAATCGTGGCCATGCCCTGGCCGCCGCCGATGCACAGGGTGGCAAGGCCCAGAGAATGGTCATTTCGCGCCATCTCGCCCATCAGGGTCAGGACGATGCGGGCGCCGGTACAACCGATGGGATGACCGATGGAAATCCCGCTATTCAGATTCTTCCGCCGCCTCGGCGGGGAGTTTTTCTTCGGCCAGCCGCTTCAGGTTTTCATAACGCTCATTGTATTCTTCTTCCAGGCGCGTATTGAGCCTTTCGGCCTCATCCGGGAATGATTTTTTCAGGGACGCGTATCGCACTTCACCGGCTAAAAATTCCTGCAGGCTTCCATCGGGTTGCTTGGAATCCAAAGTAAAGGGATTTTTGCCCTCGGCCTTCAATGCGGGGTTATACCGGTAAAGCGGCCAGTAACCGCTCTGGACGGCCAGTTTGGTCTCTTCCTGGCTTTTACCCATACCCCTTTTTATCCCCTGGTTGATACAGGGAGCGTAACACATGATAAGCGAAGGCCCGTCATAGGATTCGGCTTCGGTAACCGCTTTTATGAGCTGCTGCTTGTTGGCCCCCATGCCGACATTTGCAACGTAGACATAGCCGTAGGACATGGCAATGGCACCCAGGTCTTTTTTGGCGGTTTTCTTGCCGGAAGCCGCAAATTTGGCCACTGAGCCGGTGGGCGTCGCCTTGGAGGACTGACCACCGGTGTTGGAATACACCTCGGTGTCGAAAACGATGACATTGATGTCTTCGCCGGTTGACAGCACATGATCGATGCCGCCAAAGCCGATGTCATAGGCCGCACCGTCGCCGACAAAAATCCAGTAGGATTTCTTGGTAAACAGCTGGGACAGGGCCGCGATTTCACTTAATAGCGGATTGTCGCGGTGCGCCGGCAGAAGTGCTTTGAGCCGGTCGCCGTAATTCCGGGACCCCTCGGCATCCTGCATGTTGTCCAGCCAGCCGGTGAGGGCGTCTTTGACCTCCTGCGGCAGCGTGTCGGCCGCCAGGGCCTCTTTGGTCCGGTCCGCCAATTTGCGTCGCTGCTGAAGGGCGCCCAAAAACATGCCGTAGGTAAATTCGGCCGCGTCTTCAAACAGCGAATTGCCCCAGGTGGGGCCAAACCCGTCCTGATTGACACAGTATGGGATGGCCGGTGCGCTGCCGCCCCAGATGGAACTGCAGCCGGTGGCATTGCCGATGACCATCCGCTCGCCATAAAGCTGGGTCAGGAGCTTGGCATAGGGCGTCTCCCCGCAACCAGAACAGGCTCCTGAGAACTCGAGCAGCGGCCGGCAGAACTGGCTGCCCTTGACAGAGGTTCGCTTCAGAAGGTTATCCCTCACCGGCAGGGTTGCGGAATATTGCTGACTGGGCACCTGAAGCGCCGTCTGGGTGTCCAGTGGTTTCATCACCAGGGCCTTCTTTTTAGCCGGGCAGATGTCCGCGCAGTTGCCGCAGCCCATGCAGTCCAGGGGATAGACCTGAATGCGGAAGTGATACTCCTTGAGTTCTTTGCCGAGGGCTTTTTTGGCCTCGAACCCCGCCGGCGCCTCTTTCACCTCTTCATCCGTCAGCAGCAGCGGGCGGATAGTGGCGTGGGGACAGACCATGGCACACTGGTTGCACTGGATGCAGTTGTCCATGATCCATTCCGGCACCATAAAGGCAACACCCCGTTTTTCATACTGGGTCGTGGCCACCGGGAAGATGCCATCCGGCGCAAAGGCGCTCACCGGCAGCTTGTCGCCCTGCTGGGCCACCATGGGCCGCAGTACCGTTGTGACAAACTCCGGCTCGTCTTCGGCCGGCCCGGGTTGTTCCGGGGCCTCGGCCCAGGCGGCGGGGTATTTTATTTCCACCAGGTTATCCAGGGTTTTGTCCACGGCCGCGACGTTCATATTGACGATCGCATCTCCCTTTTTGCCGAACATCTTTTTGATCTGATCCTTGAGATAGGCGATGGCATCTTCGACCGGGATCACGTTGGCCAGCTGGAAAAAAGCGGTCTGCATAATCATGTTGATCCGCCCCCCCAGGCCGACGTCGCCGGCGATCTTGACCGCATCGATATTGTAGAATTTAAGCTTCTTGGCCGCGATGGTGCGCCGCATCGAAGCCGGAAGCTTTTCTTCCATCTCGGCCAGGCTCCAGGGAGAATTAAGCAGGAAGGTTCCGCCGGCCTTGATGCCTTCCAGAACGTCATAGATAGTGACATAGCTGTCCTTGTGGCAGGCGATGTAATCGGCCGCATCGATGAGATACGTCGAGCGGATCGGGGTTTTGCCGAAGCGCAGATGCGACATGGTGACCCCGCCGGATTTCTTGGAGTCATAGGCAAAATACGCCTGGGCAAACATGTCCGTGTTGTCGCCGATGATCTTGATCGCGCTTTTATTGGCCCCTACGGTCCCGTCGGCGCCCAGCCCCCAGAATTTGCACTGGACCGTGCCCTCCGGGGCCACATCGAAGCCTTCGGTGACGGCCAGTGAGGTGTGCGTCACATCGTCATCAATTCCCACCGTAAAATGTTTTTTGGATGGATCCGCGGTCATGTTGTCAAAAACCGCTTTGACCATGCCGGGATTAAATTCTTTGGAACCGAGACCATACCGGCCGTTTAGAATCCGCGGCATCTTTTTTTCACTTTCGACATAGGCGGCGCATACATCCAGGTAGAGCGGATCCCCCACGGCACCCGGCTCTTTGGTGCGATCCAGCACCGTTATACGTTCCGCCGATTCCGGTATGGCGGCAAAGAGAAGCTCGGAAATAAAAGGACGATACAGGCGAACCTTCACCAGGCCCACCTTTTCGCCCTTGGCGGTCAGATAGTTGACCACCTCTTCGATGGTTTCACACGATGACCCCATCGAAATGATGACACGCTCCGCCTGGGGGTCCCCGACATAATCAAAGAAGTTGTACCGGCGGCCGGTCAGATCGCCCACCTTCTGCAAGTATTGCCCGACAATGGCAGGAACTTTTGCGTAATACGGGTTGACGGCTTCGCGTCCCTGGAAATAGATATCCGGGTTCTGGGCCGTGCCCCTCAGTTCCGGTCTTTCGGGGTTGGCACCCCTGGCGCGAAATTCGGCCACGGCTTCCCGGTTCACCAAACGGGCCATATCGTCGTATGCGATCATTTCGATCTTCTGGATCTCATGCGAGGTGCGGAATCCGTCGAAGAAATGCAGAAAGGGAACCCGCCCTTCAATAGCACAAAGATGCGCCACCAGCCCCAAATCCATGACTTCCTGTACCGATGCCGATGCAAGCAAGGCAAAGCCGGTCTGGCGCACCGCCATGACATCCTGGTGGTCGCCGAAAATCGAAAGCGCATGAGCGGCAACGGCGCGGGCCGAAACATGCAACACACCGGGCAGTAGTTCTCCCGCCATTTTATACATATTAGGGATCATCAACAGCAGCCCCTGGGATGCGGTAAAAGAGCAGGTCAGCGCCCCGGCCGCCAGGCTGCCGTGCATGGCGCCGGCCGCACCGGCTTCCGATTGAAGTTGGCGCACGAATAAAGTCTGGCCGTAGATGTTCTTGCGTCCTCCGGCCGCCCATTCGTCGGCTATTTCGCCCATGGGCGTGGACGGCGTAATCGGATAAAGGGTCGCCACATCGCTCATGGCATAGGCCACATGGGCCGCCGCCGTATTGCCGTCAATGGTTTTCATTTCTGCCGCCATAATAGATTCTCCTGTTTTATAAAGATGTTATTCAGACCTAAATTGACCGTTTCATATTTTTAATAAAAAGGGAAACTCTTTTACTTTTTAGGGAATTCTACCCTTCGAAAGCCTCAGGGTCGAATGATCGGTTTTGAATTTAAAAATTTGAAACCCTTCGGGATTGCCGATCTTACCGCACCTACGGCGTCATATGCCGTCCCGCATAGCCGATCCCGCCAGCGGCGGGACAGAACGACATCTTCCTTGCATCTGCCTGCCCTGTGAAATGCGAAGCCTATTTCACCGGGGCGGTAACCTCGACAATCGCTCAAATTAGGTTTGATGTTGAAGATAACGTTGGCTAATTCCATCGATTCATAAATTCGATGACGAATTTATTTAGACTTCGACCGAGCTCAGTCGAGGTCCTCAGGACTTAGTGCTGATGAGCATTTGATCAATTTTTATTCTTCAAAATACGGTATCGTAATTGCGAATCGAAGCACTAATGATCTCGCGGGGCCGGTCCGCATGGACCGGCCCCCTTTTTTTAGAAATATGACGGCTGCGGTCAGTCTTCCGGCTGCACCTGAACGGGCGTTTCGCCCCCGCCCGACTCTGAGAAAAATCCGCGGGTTTCACGGTAAATGACCGGTGAAAGGGCCAGGAGTCCGATCAAGTTCGGAATGGCCATCAATCCATTGAAGGTATCCGATAGCGACCACACGAAATCCAGCTTGGCGACCGCGCCCACCCCCACCACCAGCACAAAGAGGTAGCGATACGGTTTGACCGCCTTTTCTCCCAAGATGTATTCAATAGACTTTTCACCGTAGTAACACCACCCCAAAATGGTGGAATAGGCAAACATGATCAAGCCGATGGTAACGACATAGTGGCCCCCGGGCATACCGCTTTGAAAGGCAAAAGCGGACAATTCCGCCCCGGTTTTCCCGCTGTCCCAGGCGCCGGTGAGGATCAACACCAGGCCCGTCATGGTACACACGACAATCGTATCGATAAAGGTCTGGGTCATGGACACCAGGGCCTGGGTGACCGGATGTTTGGTCTGGGCGGCGGCGGCGGCGATCGGTGCACTTCCCAGGCCGGACTCGTTGGAAAATACCCCGCGCGAAACTCCCATGCGGATGCCCATCATCACGCTGGCCCCTAAGAACCCGCCCGAAGCCGCCGTGGGCGTGAACGCCTGCTTGACGACCATGGCAAGCGCCGCGGGAATGCCGGTAATATTGAGCACCAGGACGATCAAGGCGCCACCCATGTAAAAGACGATCATGATCGGCACCACCACGCCGGTGACCTTGCCGATGCTCTTGATGCCGCCGAGAATGACCAGGGCGGTGAAGATCATCAGCACGACACCCGTGACCCAGAATGGCACGTGGAAGGTGGCGTTGACGGCATCGGCCACCGAGTTGGACTGGACCATGTTGCCGATTCCAAAGGCCGCCACGGATGCGAAAAGGGCAAAAATGAAGCCCAGCCACTTCCAGCCCAGCCCCCGGGAGATGTAGTACATCGGCCCGCCGCTCATGTCGCCCTTCTCGTCCTTTATCCGGTATTTGACGGCTAAAACCGCTTCCGAATACTTGGTGGCCATACCCACCAGGCCGGTGATCCACATCCAGAACAAGGCGCCCGGTCCGCCGGCGGCAATGGCCGTGGCCACGCCGGCAATGTTGCCGGTCCCTACGGTAGCCGACAAAGCGGTCATCAAGGCCTGAAAATGTGTGATGTCACCCGGCTCATCGGTGTCTTCCTTTCTTTTTACCAGCGCCAGCCAAAGCGCGTGCCACAGTTTTCTGAACTGTATGCCCCTCAGGACGATTGTCAAATAGAGCCCGGTACCGACAAGAAATATCAGCATGGGCGGGCCCCAGGCAAATGCCCCGACCTGGCCGACTATATTTTCTATGGAGCTGAATATATCGTTCATGTTCTCCCCCCCATTTATGTATTTGAAAAGGGTTTTTTTTACTCCTTCTCGACAAAGTATTCCATTCGATAGGTCACGATTTTGCCGTCATGAAATCGCCATATCTCTATGGGTGCCAGCACATCGCCGTTGGCGTCGAAGTCGACCGACCCCGAAGCCCCTTCGTAGTTGATCGGTTTGCCGGCCTTGAGCTCCCCAAAGGCTTTTTCGAATTCGCCCGGGCCGATGAAGGACCCCGGTGGATTGGCCACCTCGCGGAGATGATCCCGGATATTCTTGGATGTCGGTTCGAGACCTTTTGTTTCGGCGGCGAAGACCGCCAGACCGATCAGGGCCATCGCATCATAGGTGTTGGCGATAAACGGGCTCGTGGGAAGTTCTCCGAATTGGGCCGTGTAATCGGCGTTGAACTTCAAAGAGGCTTCTCCTGCCGGGGCCCCGGGTGCCGTACCCATCATCCCCTCGAGTTTTTCCGGGCCGACCGCAGCCGCCAACTCCTCGGATTTCGTCCCGTCGCAGAAGAGAAAATGTTTCGCATTGTAGATATCGATGGCTTCCTTGATATAGACCTTGGCATGCTCCGGATAGCTGAAGGCACACAGCACATCGGATCTTCCCGAGCGGAATGGCCTGGTGGAATACATCCTGGCGTAGGCGTTGCGCAGGTCGGCCGCATAAGATGTTGCCACCGCCTCGCCGTGGGGGATCATCGTGTAAACGGTGCCACCGTTCTTGACAAAGGCTCTTCTGAACTGATCCGCCAATCCCTGGCCGTAGGCGTTGTTTACGTACATGACCGAGGCGGTTTTATACAGACCGGCCGCCAACCGGCCCAGCACGGCCCCCTGGAGCGCATCCGAGGGGCAGGTGCGGAACAGAAAATCCTTGTCCTTGTCTTCCGGCAGATCCGTGATAAACGGAGACGTCGCTCCCGGTGACATCATGAGGACGTTTTCGGGGCAGGTGACAGATTCGGCCACGGGTACGATCACCCCGCTGGATGAAGACCCGATAATCACCGCCACCTTGTCGGTTTCAATCAGTTTCCGGGCCGCAATTTTGGCAGGTTCGGCTGCGGTCTGGCTGTCTTCGAGGAAGAATTCGATGGTAAAGCCGGCCGCCGCCATTTGTTGGGCCGCCAATTCGGCCGCATTCTGTTGTCTGGGCCCCCAATCTTTTAAAGCACCGCTGTTGTCAAAGAGGGTGCCTACCTTCACCCCCCCCGCCAGCGTCACCGAAGAAAAGGGCGCCATGAGCATGCTGAACAAAACAAGCAGAGTTAGCCTTTTCATAAAACCTCCTCTTTCAAGGAAAATTTAGCCTTGTATTGTGGAGAGCCGGGAGCAGCATCAATCGTGCTCCCAGCGCCTAGCCGCGGTGATGGTGTCTTCTCAGGGCAGGAAATAAATCAGATGAGCTCATCAACCGGTGTGTACTTGAGATTTAGTGCATCGGCAACGCCCTTGAAGGTGACTTTGCCCTGGACCACGTTGGCACCCCGTTTTATTTCGCTGTTTTCCTGCAGGGCTTTTTTCCAGCCCTTGCCGGCAATTTCGAGAACATAGGGCAACGTCGCGTTGGTTAAGGCCAGCGAAGAGGTACGGGGTAAAGCCCCGGGCATATTACTCACGGCATAGTGAACGATGGTGTCGAGAATATATGTCGGTTGGTGATGGGTCGTCTCTTTGGAGGTTTCAAAGCATCCGCCCTGATCGATGGCGACATCCACCAGCACCGTGCCTTTTTTCATGGTTTTGAGCATGTCGCGGGTCACCAGGACCGGGGTCCTGGCACCGGGCACCAGCGCCGCACCCACCACCAGATCCGCTTTGGTGATCAGATCGCGGATGGCCGCCGGACTCGAATTAACGATAAAACAGTTTGCGGGCATCACATCGCTCAAATACCGCAGCCGCTCCAAATCGATATCGAGAACGTAGACGTTGGCACCCTGGCCGGAGGCCATTTTGGCGGCATTGCCGCCAACCGCTCCGCCGCCGAGGATAACCACCGTGGCCGGATCGACACCGGGAACTCCGCCGAGCAGAACTCCGTGGCCGCCCTGCGCCATTTCCAGATACTTGGCCCCCTCTTGAATGGCCATCGGTCCGGCGACTTGGCTCATCGGTTTTAGCAGCGGCAGCGACCCGTCGTCTTTTTGGATCGTTTCATAAGCGATGTTGATCGAGCCGGTTTCAATCAGCTTGTGGGCTAATTTTTCCGATGCTGCCAGGTGAAGATAAGAAAAATAGATCTGAACTTCTTTGAGGTCGTCAAATTCGGAAGGCTGCGGCTCCTTGACGCGCAGAATCATCTCGGAACGGTTAAATATATCTTTGGATGACGCCACGATCTCCGCCCCGGCGTGCTCGTAATCGACGTCCTCGAACCCGCTGGGTTTGCCGGCCTGTTTTTCGATCAAAACCGTATGCCGGTGTAGTTTCATGATCTCCACGCCGGCCGGCGTCATGGCGACGCGATTCTCATCCGCCTTGATTTCTTTTGGTATTCCTACAATCATGGCTCGTATCCTTTGTTGAAAAAAGAATCCGTTTGTGGGTCTCTCAAAGAGAAGACGACCCGTTAAAGCGTTCGAAGACGGGTATTATTGCGTGCCGGATGCCGTGTGACTCAGCAAACCGACACCCCGCAATTTACACGTCAATGTCAAAAAGTTAAGGGATGCCGTTGAAAGTCCCCTTTTTAAAAAGGGGGATTGAGGGGGATTTTCAAGCGGTGACAAGAAATCCCCCCTGGCCCCCCTTTTCCAACAGGGGGGATTTTTAGCCTTAAGTTAATGACATTGACTGACGTATCATTCTACAACACCTCATCGACGGGAGTGTAATCGAGACCGAACGCATCGGCCACCGCTTTGTAGGTGATCTTCCCGTTGATGACGTTGGCGCCCAACTTGATTTCGTTGTTCTCTTGCATGGATTTTTTCCAGCCATTGTTGGCAATCTCGACCGCATAGGGAAGAGTGGCATTGGTCAAGGCCATGGTCGATGTTCGCGGCACCGCCCCGGGCATATTGGCCACGCAGTAATGGACCACGCCGTCGACCACATAAATCGGATCACCGTGGGTCGTGGCTTTCGAGGTCTCGAAGCAGCCGCCCTGGTCGATGGCGACATCCACCAGGACAGAGCCCGGTTTCATGGTTTTGAGCATCTCTCTGGTAATCAACTTGGGCGCCTTGGTGCCCGGAATCAACACGGCGCCGACGACGACGTCGGCGCTCTGGATGAGTTCCCGTAGAGTCGCCGGGCTGGAAAACAAGCCGAAGCAATTGGCCGGCATCACGTCACTCAAGTACCGCAAGCGGTCGAGGTTCATGTCGAGGATATACACCTTGGCACCCAGGCCGCAGGCCATCTTGGCCGCGTTGGTGCCGACGATGCCGCCGCCGATCACCACCACATTGCCCGGATCCACTCCCGGCACGCCCCCCAGCAAGACCCCGTGACCGCCCTGGGCCATTTCGAGGTACTTGGCCCCCTGCTGAATCGCCATTCTTCCGGCCACCTCGCTCATCGGGGTCAACAGCGGCAAGGAGCGGTCCGGCTTCTGAATGGTTTCATAAGCAATACAGACACTTTTACTTTTGATAAGGGCCTTGGTCAGTTCTTCTGCCGCTGCCAGATGCAGGTAGGTAAAAACGATCTGACCTTCCCGGATCAGATCGTATTCAGGCGGCAGCGGTTCTTTCACATGCATCACCATGTCGGATCTTTCATATATTTCGCGGGCTGTTGCGATCATCTCGGCACCCGCTTTGATATAAGCCGCATCTTCGAAACCGCTGCCGCTGCCGGCCCCATTTTCTACCAGCAGCTTGTGGCCATTGGCGATCATCACCTCGACACCGGCCGGCGTCATGCACACACGATTTTCCTCTGTCTTGATTTCTTTTAAAATGCCGACTTTCATTTTGCCTCCTCCTTTTTTATGGCGGTTGGTTGCGAGAAATTCCCTCGCAAAATGGGGTGAACGAATAAAACCATATAGAGCAAGGAGCTTGCCAACTACCGCTTGGAAAGGAAAATGGAATCTAATCGAGGAAGAATAAGAAACGGTTCAATTCGGCTGAAGAGTGTAACAGTATGAAATTGCATTAAAAATTAAATTCAATCAGACTGAGCGGCATCGAATCTCCTTTGAATTAAACGCTAATTTGAACCCCCAAACACGTATGGGGAGCCACAGATCTTTTTTAAGGTGGAAATAAAACATTCCAATTTATCGCCATATTAGTGGTAATCGTTTAATATTAAACGAAATATAATTATGGTTCGTATTGTTGCCACTGGTTTATATTATTGCCATCTTTTCTGGTCTTATTTTAGTTTCTTCAACACCTCTACCAATTCCTTTACGGCATCGGCCGATTTCTGAAGGGCCTTCTGCTCATCGTCGGTGAGGGTGATCTGGATAATCTCCTCTATGCCGTTTTGGCCTAATTTTACCGGAACCCCGATATAGAGATCATGGATGCCGTATTCGCCTTCAAGATATGCTGCGCAGGGGAGGATTTTTTTCTTGTCCTTTAAGATAGATTCGGTCATCTCCACGGCAGCGGAGGCAGGCGCGTAATAGGCACTGCCCGTTTTAAGAAGGCTGACGATCTCGGCCCCACCGTTTGCGGTTCTATCGACCAGAGAATCAATCCGGTCCTTGGCCATCAACTCTGTAATCGGAATACCGGCCACTGTGGAATATCGGGGTAGCGGGACCATGGTGTCGCCGTGACCGCCGAGAACAAAGGCATGCGTATTTTCCACGGAAACATTCAACTCCATGGCGATAAAGGCTCTGAACCGGGCGGAGTCGAGCACGCCGGCCATACCCATCACCCTGTTTTTGGGAAAACCGCTTGTTTCGAAAGCAACATGGCACATGGCATCCAGGGGATTGCTGACGATAATGAGGGCGGCATTCGGAGACAGCTTGGCCACCTGCCGGGTCACCTCTCTTATAATTCCGGCATTGGTTTTTAACAGATCATCCCGGCTCATACCCGGTTTTCTCGGGATGCCGGCGGTGATGATGACGACATCAGACCCTTCCGAGGCGTCATACCCGTTGGTGCCGGTTAGATGGGCATCGTGCTTTTCGATCGGTGCCGCCTCGGTCAGATCGAGGGCCTTGCCCTGGGGGACCCCTTCGACGATGTCGATCAAGACCACATCGCACAGCTCTTTTTCACACAATCGCTGGGCTGCGGTGGCCCCTACATTACCGGCCCCCACCACGGTCACTTTCTTGTCCATAACAAACTCCTTTCTTATTTCCCGTTAGCGCTTTCTTCCAAAGTGCTATCTTCGAATGGTATGGGAAACGGGTTACACCAAGAAACTCCACAAAATTCCAGCACATATGGCAGATCCGATTACCCCGGAGGAGTTGCAGGCCATGGCATGCATCAGAAGATAATTGGTTGGATCCGATTTGAGGCCCACCGAATGGACTTCACGGGCGGAGCCAGGCACGGCGGACACGCCGGCCGCCCCCAGAAGGGGATTGATTTTTTGCTTCATGAACAGGTTCATAATCTTGCCGAAGAGGACCCCGGATGCCGTGGCGATGCTGAAGGCAACCGCGCCCAGGAAGAAGATACCGACCGCTTTCGGGGTCAGAAAGACGTCGGCCTGGGTGCTGGCGCCGACGGTAAAGCCCAGAAAGATGGTGGCGGTGTCGATGATCGCCGTGCGGGCGGTCTGGGCCAGACGGTCGACCACACCCGATTCCTTCATGAGGTTGCCGAAAAAAAACGGGCCCAAAAGCGGGATCGAGGCCGGGGCCAGAAAGCAGCACAGTAACAGACCGGCGGCGGGGAAGAGCAGTTTTTCCACCCGGGAGACGTCCCGCATTTCCGGCATGTGAATCCGGCGTTCCTCCTTCGTGGTGAGCAGCCTCATGATGGGTGGTTGTATAATCGGTATAAGCGCCATGTAGGAATAGGCGGCGATAGCAATCGGCCCGATCAAGTGCGGGGCCAGTTTGGCAGTCAGAAAGATGGAGGTGGGACCATCGGCCCCGCCGATGATGGCAATCGAACCGGCTTCCCTGGGCAGAAAACCAAGGGCCAAAGCGCTGAGCAGCGTGAAGTAAATTCCCATTTGGGCTGCGGCCCCCAGGAGCATCAACCGCGGCATCGCCAGCAGAGAGGAAAAGTCGGTCATGGCTCCCAGCCCCAGAAACACGATCGAGGGATAGACACCGGTGGTCACGCCGAAGTACAGGTAATGCAGCACGCTATTGGGTTCGTAGATTCCGAGACCGAAGCCTTTGAAAAACGGAATGTTGCCCACCAGCACGCCGAAGCCGATCGGCAGGAGCAGCAGAGGTTCGTATTCCTTGGCAATGGCCAGGTAGAGAAAAAGCGACCCGATCAGCAGCATGATGATGTTGCGGAAGTCCACCAGGTAGTAGCCGGTGTTGGTTAAAAATTGGATGAGCAGGTCCATGGCACCTCTTTCTTCTTATGAGTCTGTTTGATAGGCCGTCCCGGAAAACCACGGCATCAGTCCCGCCAAACGAACCGGCCGTCTCCGGCCGGAACAATGACTCCGGATTCCCGCAGGCTTCGGATCGACAGATGCACGTGCGGCAGATCGCCACTGTTGGCCAGTTCATAGAGATTCGTGAGCTCGAACGATTCTCCGAGTTCGGCAACCAGCGGCTTCAAGCGCGCTTGGGCCTCATCGGTGTCGAAGGCGGGTGATTTGGGGCCAACGGCTTCTTTCGGCGCAGTTTTAACCGCCTGTTTTTTCTCTGAACGCTTTTCTACCCCTTTTTCCAGGAAAGCGGCGACTTTATGCAGCTGCGAGATCACGAGGGATAAAACCGTCAGACCCGCCATGACGATCAGCGCCCCGGCAACTGCCATGGCCCAGCCGTTTTGAGCGGATATGGCTTCGAGACCGTACAATGCACACCTCCTTGATTTATTAACGGCAATCAGCCGATGACCGCCAGCACGTCGTTTTTCTGCACCGAATCGCCGCTCGCGAAGTTGACGGCCTTGATGGTGCCACCGACCGTTGCCGGCAGGGCGTTTTCCATTTTCATGGCCTCGAGCA
>Ga0272441_10002268_pt1 | contig 39317 bp, 37 predicted proteins | sample SSMProp6N_FD_193582 | JGI IMG/M metagenome (GOLD analysis project Ga0272441, IMG submission 193582) | Marine sediment archaeal communities from Little Sippewissett salt marsh, Falmouth, MA, United States - SSM-Prop-6N | ecosystem: Environmental > Aquatic > Marine > Wetlands > Sediment ... | reverse complement strand
CCGGCCACGAAGAGCGAACACATTATCGAGAGGAAGGGGAAAAAACCAGGTAGAGGTACCGGTATATCGGGTAAAACTCGTATCTCCCTGGAATATTGTTCCCGTATGCTCGACAGATACGTTGTTTTTTGATCCCGTGGTGGGAAACATCCAATCATTTGTTGTATCACGGACAAGGGTGACCGTCACACCGCTCGTTGTTGTTTCCCCTTCCTGATCTTTTATAATTGTTGACGCCGTGTCAGCGATATTTTGCACATCGTCAAACTTGAATTCATACCCCACATATCCTGTGAAGTGTTCGAAGAGGCGATGTCCGAACGTCGTTTTGAAACCTTTCGTGTTGAGATCATAGGTATCGTATTCTTGATCCACATTCCAGAACTGGAATTCGCTCCAGAGCGGTCGATCAAAGAGCCACGGCTCTGTAAAGGATATTTCGTATCTCGAAGACTCTTCGCTCAATTTTGCATTCAAGCTCAGAGTCTGTCCTCGCCCGAAGAGATTTCGCTGCTGTACCTGCGCCATAATAATCGCATTTTCTTGGGAACTATAGCCGGCACCGATACTGAAGAGCCCCGTCGAACGCTCCTTCACCTCAACAGTTATGTCTGTCAGATTTTCCTCGGGACCTTTTTCTGTGTTGAAATTGACCTCCTCAAAATATCGTAAGTTTGAGAGTTTCATGTAGCTTGCCTTCAATTTTTCTCCGCTGTAAAGATCACCCTCAACCACATCCAATTGCCGTCGTATTACTTTATCTCTCGTCCTGGTGTTACCTGTTATCGTTATTCTGTTGAAATATATCTTATTTCCTTTTTCGATTTCATAGACGACATCAACCTTCTCGTTTTCCTCGTGCGATATCGTCCTCGGAACCACACTGGCGTATGCATACCCCTCGTTATTGCACACCTCGGACAGATAATCGATGTCTTTCATGATCGATTCTCTGTCAAAATAATCTTTCTTGTTAATCTGGAGTTTTTCACCCAGTTCGCTTCGAGAAACGGAAAGCATATCACCCGCAATTTCGACGTTTCCCACCTTAAATTGCTTTCCTTCGGTAACACGTATCACTACGTATATTCCATCACTGTCGTGGGTGATTTCCGGCTCGCCGATTTGAGCTTTTATGTATCCGTTGTTATGATAAAATGTGTTAAGTTTGTTGATGTCCTGCTCCAGGGTGTCCTTCTTGAGAAGGCCTGAATCGGTGAAAAACGAAAAAAATCCCTTTTCGGATATCTCCATCATATCTTTCAGTTCATCGTCGGTGAACGCCTTGTTCCCCTCAAATGTAATGGTCTCAACATATAATTTTCCATGTTCCACAATAGTAAAAATAACTTCGGCACTCTTACCATCGCGTTCTTTTATCTCGTACACAACATCCGCATTAAGATAGCCTTTGTCCCGGTACAGCGTCTCTATACTTTCGATATTTGATTTTACTCGTTCATGATTGAGAATTTCCTTTTCCCTTATAGACAGGACCTCCTTTATATCATCAGTATCGATATCATCGTTTCCCTGGATCACCACGCTCACTATGATAGGCTTTTCTTCGAATGCGAAGGTAATGATCTTGCCTTTTTCACCCTCCGTCACATCCGCCGTCACGTCCCTGAAATACCCCATCTTATACAAGGCTTTTATATCTTCGGAGAGGGTCCTGTCGGAGAAAATCATTCCTTTTTCGCTTTTTATGACATTGCGGAGAGCATTATCCTCGATTCGACGACTCCCGGCAAATGCTATCGTTTCAATTCTCTGCTTTTCAAATATCTTTATCAGGAGTTGATCGACAAGGTCGGCAGATATAACGCCGATACTCCCCTTGCCAGTGCCGCTGGCATAAATGCCACCGACAGATGTCCTCCGTTCCATGTCAACAACGGTGATATCGACGCTTATCAGATCCCCCAGACGCGTCAAACTTCCCTTAATGACAAAATCGGCATGGGTCTTCTCTCCCACGTACCGTGCCAGTTCCGTATCAATTGTCTTGCCTTCAATCAGTTCCGCAAAGTTTTCCTTCCTGAGGACCTGCACATGGCCCGATTTTAAAAGTTCAATGGAAAAACTCGTGGTTATCTGTTTTTCGAGCGTTTGATAATCCGATTGGCTGAATATTTCAAAGGGGAGAACAACAATTCGTGTGAGATCTGCGGCAAAGGCCCCGCGAGAAATGACTGCAAGCACGAGCACCATGAATATTAAAATCTTTCTACCTGTTCCAATAGCTTCCATACTAGAGGTCATAAATCCTTCCGTCTTGCAGCCCGATAACGTACGACATGCGTTCCGCCAAGCTTCTGTTATGGGTTACCACTACCAGCGTGATCCGCTTTGTCCTATTGAGTTCGAGCAAAAGGTGCTGAATTTTTCCACCTGTTTCTGAATCGAGATTACCGGTCGGTTCATCTGCCAGCAGTATCTCCGGTTCCATAATCAACGCTCGTGCAATAGCCACACGTTGTTGCTCACCACCGGAAAGCTCGCCGGGTTTGTGTCGCAATCTATCACTGAGTCCTACATCAGTCAAGATAATCTCCGCCCTCGTGCGGGCTTCCTGCATGGAAAGTCCGTGTATGAGAGCGGGCATCAATGTATTTTCAAGACAGGTAAATTCCGGCAATAGATGATGCGACTGGAACACAAATCCAATCGTCCTGTTTCTGAACTCTGCCTGTTTTTCCTCGCGCCATTCAAACACATCGACCCCATTATAAAGGATACATCCCGAAGTGGGTTGATCAAGAATTCCCAGGATAGTGAGAAACGTACTCTTCCCCGCCCCCGACACGCCGCACAGCGCCAGCGAGTCTCCCTGCGCAATGTCAAGATTCAAGCCTTTCAAAACCTCTATTGTATTTCCATCCTTGACGAATGTTTTTGTGAGGTCTTTAACTTCAATCATCTACCGTATTGCACCTCTTGTTCTTTCGCCCCGACCCCGTTATTCCTGATCTGTCATTCATACCTGAGAGCTTCTGCCGTATCGAGCTTCGAGGCGTTCCATGACGGATAGAGCGTCGCAAGAAATGAAATCACCATGGCAACGATCACAATAACAACGACGTCCGTCGCATTGACCTTCGAGGGAAGTTCGCTTAAGTAATACACATCACCGGGCATAATCTTGAAACCGAACAGATTTTCGACAAACTGTGAAATGGGTTCGATATTTAACGCCACACTCATCCCTCCAATGCACCCCAGTACTGTTCCGATAGCACCGATGATAAGGCCTTGGAGCATGAATATCCGCATAATACTCTTTGACGTCGCACCCATCGACTTCAAGATGGCAATATCCTTCGTCTTCTCCATCACCACCATAATGAGCGCCGTTATGATGTTAAACGCTGCCACAACCACGATGAGACTTAAAATAATGAACATCACGCGCTTTTCAAGTCGCAGGGCGGCAAAAAGATTTTTGTTCATCTGCATCCAGTTCCGTGCCCAGTAGGGATATCCCAGCGTATTCTCGACACGCTCGGCAATCTCCTCAGCTTTGTAAATATCGCGTACCTTGATCTCTATGCCGGTGACATCGTCTTTCATATTGAAAAACCGCTGACACTCATCGAGTGAGAGAAACGCAAGAGACGAATCATATTCGTAAAATCCCGAATCAAAAATGCCGACGACAACGAACTTCTTGATCCGTGGAACGAGCCCCATGGGTGTCGGGATCCCCATGGGTGAAAGTACCTCAACGGTATCCGAAAGATACAGCCCCAGATTCTTCGATAATTCCTTTCCCACGACAATACCGGGCAGATCGTTCGTTTCCTGCGCAGTCTTTGACAGGCTCTGGATATCACCCTCCATCATATTCCCGAAGTTAATAACCTTGAGGACACTATCAGTCGAGACACCTCGCAGCACCACCCCCGTCACTCTCTCCTGATTCTTCAACATAGCCTGACCATAGACAAAGGGTGTTGATGCGATGACACCGTCAACTTTTTCAACCTCACGCATAACACGCCGATAATCTTTCATCTTTCCGCTCTGCTTCATAAGAACAATATGTGAATTGACACCGAGGATCTTGGCACGGAGATCATGTTCGAACCCGTTCATTACGGCAAGAACAATTATGAGGGCTGCAACACCGAGGAATATGCCTGTTATTGAAATGAACGTAATGAGAGAAACGAACGCCTGTTTTCTCTTCGCCCTGAGGTAGCGGAGGGCTATAAAAAACTCGTAAGACATAAAACATCTCTCTTTATCAATTAGTTACGTTGCCTCGTCCATCTATTATATTACACCATTTTCACACAGAATTGCATCTATGGGATGGTGGATTGTTGTCCGCTATCTCTCTATATCCTTCAATCTCATCTGAGGGAAAAGGATAACATCTCGTATTGAAGGAGAATCTGTTAAGAGCATGACGAGCCGGTCTATACCGATTCCTTCGCCAGCAGTTGGAGGCATGGCATATTCCAATGCCTTTACATAGTCCTCATCCATCTCATGAGCTTCTTCATCCCCTGCCTCACGCTCGCACAGTTGCATCTCAAAGCGTGTCCTTTGATCTACCGGATCGTTCAGCTCAGAAAAGGCATTCGCAATTTCCCTTCCATAGATATACAGTTCAAAACGATCCGTAAATCTCTCATCGTCTTCACTTTTTCTCGAAAGAGGGGAAACTTCAATCGGGTATCTGGTAATGAAGGTGGGTTGTGTCAAATTCTCCTCAACCATTTCTTCAAAAATTGTCATGAGTATTTTACCGAGCGACTCATCCTCCGATAATTCCAAGCCGAGATCGCGACCATATGCAACGGCCTTATCCCGGTCCTCGATAATTTCAGGATCCACACCGCAAAACTGTACAATCGACTCCTGTACGGTCATTCTCTCCCAGGGCGGAGTGAAATCTATCTCGGCTCCCTGATAGGAAAACGCAAGGGAACCGAAAAGTTCCCGGCATATGTGTGACAATAGCTCTTCCGTGAATACCATCAAGTCATCATACGTGGCGTATGCCATGTAGAATTCCATCATGGTAAATTCAGGGTTATGCAGAGTTGAAATACCCTCATTTCTAAAATTTCTGTTTATTTCATACACTCGTTCCAATCCCCCAACGACGAGACGTTTCAGGTAAAGCTCCGGGGCAATTCTCAGATACAGATCCATACTGAGGGCATTGTGGTATGTTTTAAATGGTTTGGCCATCGCCCCACCGGCTATTGATTGCATCATGGGTGTTTCAACTTCAAGAAAATCATTGCTATGCATAAAGTCACGAATAATCTGGATAATTCTGCTTCTATTGTGAAAAAGCTTCTTAACCTGGGGGTTGACAATGAGATCCAGGTGCCGCTGCCGGTAGCGTGTTTCAACGTCGGTCAGGCCATGCCATTTTTCGGGCAACGGTCGCAGTGCCTTCGACATAAGACGGATTTCACGAACCTCAATGGTCAACTCGTCTGTTTTGGTCCTGAAAACCCCGCCGGTCACGGAAATAATGTCGCCGATATCGAGTCTCTGAAACAACGAATACGCATCATCGCCGATGTTATTTTTTTTCACATAGGCTTGCATTCTCCCTTTTCGATCCTGGATATTAATGAACGCCGCCTTTCCGAAACTCCTGACCGCCATTAAACGTCCTGCCAAGGTGAAACTGTCGCCTATTTTTCCAAGTTCATCGTTGGTCCAATTGTCAAATCGATCCCGGACTTCTTCGGTCGTAGCGGTAACCGTAATATCGTTCGGATAAAGAGGAATTCCATCAGCCCTGAGAGATGCTACTTTCTCTTTTCGTACCTTTAAAAGCTCACTTTCAGACATGAGAGAACCATTCCTTCCTTAACAATACAAAGTTAGTTTAACTATATTCTTTTTGGCCATTAGTCAAGAAAGTTTTGAATTTCTTGAGAAAACAATTGACAAAAAAAAGACACGATACTAGCATACTATAGCTTTTTCGGCGGTAGCGAACAAAAAGCACACTGCCCTCGAAAAAGCATTACGCTTTTTATCATGATATCGCAATCGGTTATGTGCCCCGTTACAGTAAACTTCCGATGGAAACAGATCAGCCATGTTTAAGAAAATAATGACCAAAAAAAAAGCGCTCGAAACAATTGCAAGCTTTTCCACGGTAAAGGTACTCGTTGTGGGTGACATAATGGTTGACCAGTTTATTTGGGGAAAGGTTTCGCGTATCTCACCGGAGGCACCGGTACCCGTTGTCGAGGTAACGGCGGAAACACTCTTATTCGGGGGGTGCGCCAACGTCGTCAATAATATATTTTCCATAGGAGGAAAGGTAGCCGTTACCGGTATCATCGGTGCCGATGAGATGGGTCGCTGGTTCATACGTGAGTGCAGGGGAAAAGGTATCGATACAAAGGGAATTGTCGTAGAAAAGGACCGCCCGACAATTGTGAAAACCCGTATTGTCGCGCATCGACAGCAAGTGGTACGATACGACAGAGAGAGAAAAAATCCCATCGATTCGAGCGACTTAGGCATTATGCTTGAGTATGTGGACGCGGTAAAGGGTGAACTCGGAGCAATCGTCGTCTCGGACTACAACAAGGGAATGATCACCCAGAAACTCATCGGGGGAATAAAAGAAATTACCAAGGGCAGCGGGATCGTTCTGTGTGTCGACCCCAAGCAAAACGATTTTTCCTTCTACAGGGGGTGCGATGTCATTACCCCCAATCATCAGGAGGCAGAACGTGCTCTCGGCATTGCATTCACCAGCTACGAAGATATCGTCAATGGCGGCAGAGCACTGCTCGAAAACTATGATTTTAAGGCCGTGCTGATAACGAGAGGCGAAGAAGGAATGATCCTCTTCGAAAGGAATGGGAGCATCACAAACATACCAACGGTAGCCAAAGAGGTCTTCGATGTAACGGGAGCAGGAGATACCGTAATTGGCGTGTTTTCTCTCTGTGTGGCCGCAAGGGCTTCCTTCCGGGAAGCGGCCGCCCTTGCCAATCATGCAGCGGGAATCGTAGTGGGTAAAGTCGGAACGGCGGCGGTAACACAGGAAGAGTTGCAAAAGGTATTATGAGCCGACCGAAAGATCCGGAACCGGTAAAACTCATATCGAGCATATTCTCGGAAGATCGGGAACTCTTGAACAAAACTATTGCGGACCTGTCAGATAAGTTTGGAAATATCGATTACATTACTGAATATATCCCCTTCGATCTTACCCAGTACTATGAAAGGGAAATGGGACAAGCGCTTAAGAGGAGAATTGTTTCCTTCGAAAATTTGATCGGACCCGAAACATTGCCGGACATCAAACACGTTACCAACAATATAGAGCAGCAGTCATCGTACGAAGGGAAACGAATGGTAAACATTGACCCGGGTTATTTATCAAAGGCCCACGTCATCCTCGCAACCGGTAAGGCTTACACTCATCGGCCGTATCTTCGCAGTGGAATCTACGCCGATCTGACACTTATCTATCGACGCAGTTCCTTTGAATCACTCGAATGGACGTACCCGGACTATGCTGGTAAAAAAATAAGAAAAATAATGAGCGATCTCCGAAAAAAGTATCTCACACAGCTAAAAAATCTCTCATCGGAGAACCACTAAAACAACACCACTATTACTATCACGGACAGGAGAGAAACATACCACATGATAAAAAGCATGACCGGTTATGGCAGAGCAGAGATGTCTGTTGAGGACAACAATTTTGTTGCTGAGACAAAATCAGTAAATCACCGTAACATCGACATTATCGTTCGGCTTCCGAATATCCTTAATCCTCTCGAAATCGAGATCAAAAAAAAGGTGGCAGAACAGATCGCACGGGGACGGGTCGAGATAAATATTCGCACTGACTTGGACATCAATAGAAAAGACATTGAAAATGTAGAGATCAACTTTCCATTGGTCCGCAATTATTTCAGTCTGTTGTACCAAATGAAACAGGAACTGAGCTTGACGGATGATGTAACGCTCGATATACTTTCGAACTTCAGAGATGTTTTCATCTATCCGGAAAGCGATGTGAATCTCGATGAAATATGGAAACAACTGGAAGGAGTTCTGAACAGTGCTCTCACAGCTTTGGTCGAAATGCGCCAAAGGGAGGGAAAAATCCTCTACAAAGACTTCATCGAGAGACTCACTACTATGCGAAATTATCTTAATGATGTGAAAGCGAGGGCGCCACAGGTTGTTCAGGAGTACCGGGAAAGACTCTCGACACGAATTGCAGAACTTTCTGAAATGCTGGAAATCGATGAGGCGAGAATGAATCAGGAAATTGCCATTATGGCAGACAAGAGCGACATTACGGAAGAAATCGTCCGCTTTGAAAGCCATATGAGTCAATTCGAAGACATGCTTAAAGCCCAAGGGGCAATCGGTAGAAAAATGGATTTCTTACTCCAGGAGATGGTTAGAGAAATCAATACCATAGGATCTAAAAGCAATGATCTCGAGATATCAAATGCCGTGATCGAGATAAAAACGGAATTGGCCAAACTGCGAGAGCAGGCACAGAATGTGGAATAATATCGTGGGGTTGCTTTTAGTGGAAAAAGAAGTGAAGAATGGACAAAGGTGAGCAGAAAAAGAAGTATGAAAAGCTCCTGCATGACATTCCGAAGCTCGCGTGCGATATCAAGGTATTCAAAGACCACGGGAGAGACCCATCGAATCTTGAACATATCCTAGAAGAAAAACAAGAGGAACTGCTACAGGTGACGAAAACAATGCACCCGCATGGAGATGAAAACGGATTAATTCTTGTGGTTTCCGCTCCCTCAGGAACAGGAAAGACTACCATTTGCAGGAGACTCCTCAAGATCATTTCAACACTGACATTTTCGGTCTCATGCACGACACGATCTCCCCGAAAGGGGGAAAGGAACGGTTTTGATTACCACTTCATATCGGACGAAGAGTTTCATAGGGAGATAGCAAGTGGAAACTTTATCGAGTGGGCGGAAAACTACGGGTTCCTCTACGGAACATCCCGGGAGGAAGTCAAACACGCGCTTGACAGAAATCACGACTTTTTGTTTGATGTGGACCCGAGGGGTGCGAGAGCGATAAAGGAAAGTTATCCAAATGGCGTTTTTGTGTTCATCCTCCCACCCTCACTCGATACATTGAAAACCCGATTGACAAAACGGGGGTCAGAAAAACGGGAAATGATGAAAATTCGCGTCGATAAAGCAGTGGATGAATTAAAAGAAGTTTTATGGTATGATTATGTTATTTTTAACGATACCATAGAGGCATCCGTTGATATCCTGCGATCGATATATATTGCCGAGAAAAATAAAGTGAAACGATCACGGGGAAAAATCAACGCACTCACCATATAAATTGGAGGTTATTGTTCCATGGCAAGAATCACGGTTGAAGATTCTTTAACACACGCAAAAAACAGGTTTGCCCTCGTATTGCTTACGTCACAGAGAACAAAGCAACTGCTCAAGGGATCACGACAACTGACCGATAGGACAAGCAACAGAGAGATTGTGACGGCGCTTCGCGAAATTGCCGACGGAAACGTCGTATTTGACCACCCAGAATATCTCCAGATTGTTGATATGGACACAAAGTCTCTGGAAAGCACAAGCAAATCAGGTAGTGAGAAAGAAAGTACCGAGTAGGCACGAACGGGGTTATCCCTACAACATCTTTGTCAACCCATCGATACTCATCATGAAGTGAAAGTTCCGGCGGTCCCGCTCGCAAGGCGGGATGGGAAAGATGCTTATTGTTGCCGGTTCACGCGAAGATATGTCGATAATCGGTACGGTGCGAAGTATGGCGGGCATAGCATCACCGCGATGGCATTTCATGCTTTATGGCGAATATTTTCCTGCACGTCGACTTTCATAGAGCAATAATCCCTCTGAAGCGGAAGTGTATATGCAGATCATATATGGCATCAATCCGGTCATAGAAACGCTCTCAGGCGACAGGGGAAGTATTGAGCGAATCGTTCTCGCAAGAGGCAGAAGAGAGCGGGGGGTCGACAAAATTCTGAAACTTGCTGAGCGTAAGAAAATTCCGATCGACTACCGAGAAAGGCAGTATCTCAATAACCTCGCCGGAAGCGCCTCTCACCAAGGTGTCATTTGTATCGGTAAAAAGTTCACCTACGCAGCAGTAGACGAGATCATCGGCAACCGACACGAGGCCTTCGAAAACAGTTTCGTTCTCATCCTGGATCACATTGAAGATCCGCAAAACCTGGGATCGATCATACGTTCGGCCCATTGCTTCGGGATAAACGGTATTATCATACCTGAGAAACGGGCAGCATCCATCACTCCGACGGTTATTAAAGTATCCGCCGGGGCTGCACAACATATTCCTATTTCGAGAGTGATCAACATATCCAGGACTATCGATTATCTCAAGGACAGAGGATTCTGGATATATGGAACAGATGCTGCTGCTGACACTGAGGTTTTGCACACGGATCTTACCGGAAATATTGCCTTTATTATGGGAAGCGAGGGAAAGGGCATACGACCACTCGTGAAGAAAAAATGCGATTTTCTGCTGTCAATCCCTATGTTCGGCAGTGTCGACTCGCTGAATGTTTCAGTCGCTACAGGAATCATTCTTTACGAAGTAACGCAAAGGAGAAAAAATATTAGTTGACTTTTTCGCCGCATTGAGGCTTACAATACGAGTCGTTATCACCTAGTGTATTAATATTATTACTCATTAACTTCGGCCCGATACACTTAAAAAAGAGGATCATATTATGCCTGTATATCTATGGGAAGCAGTTACCAGAAGGGGAGAGACAAAAAAGGGCGAACTTGAAGCCTCAGATGACGGAGCGGTTCGTGTACAGCTGAGAAGACAGGGGTTCAAGAATATTACCATTAAGAAGAAACCGAAGGATCTCCTTGAAAACGTTCAATTTTTGAAGCCCAAAGTACAAGAAAAAGATGTCGTCATTTTTGCCCGGCAGTTCGCCACAATGATCAATGCGGGGCTTCCCATTGTTCACAGCCTGGAATTGCTTGCGGCTGAAGAAGAAAATAAAACATTCAAAAAAGTCATAGCAGAGACGAAAGAAGACATAGAGGGTGGAATGACCCTCACCGATTCCTTTAAAAAACATCCTAAAATTTTTGATGACCTTTTTGTCAATCTTGTTGCAGCAGGTGAGGCCGGCGGTATCCTTGACATTATTCTCAACAGGCTGGCATTGTACATGGAAAAGGCGATGAAATTGAAAAGCAAAGTTAAAGGTGCCATGACATATCCCATCGCAACCCTTGTAATTGCTATCGGTGTTGTCATTTTGCTTTTGTATAAAGTTGTCCCGGTATTTGATGACATGTTCAAGAGCATGGGCGCAAATCTACCGGCCCCAACACAACTCCTCCTTACCATGAGCCAATTTGTCCAAAATAATTTCCTCTATATGGTTGGTGGTGTCGTCATTATCTGGTTGGCTTTCAGGCAATATTACCGAACGGAACGGGGAAGACTTCAAATAGACAGTGCCATCCTGAAGGCCCCAGTGTTCGGACTGCTCTTGAAAAAAGTGGCCGTGGCGAAATTTTCTCGGACACTCTCCACAATGATATCAAGCGGCGTACCGATTCTCGAGGGTCTTGAGATCGTCAGCAAAACGGCGGGCAACAGGGTCATAGAGAACACTCTCATGAACACGAGGAAAAGTATCAGTGAGGGCAAAACTATTGCAGAACCATTGGCTCAGGCTGAGATCTTTCCTTCAATGGTTGTTTCCATGATAGCAGTTGGGGAGAACACGGGCGCCCTCGATGCGATGCTTGCCAAGATTGCCGATTTCTACGACGAAGAAGTTGATACGGCAGTCGAGGCAATGACCTCACTCCTCGAACCGATTATGATGGTATTTCTGGGAGGCGTTGTGGGGGGAATGCTTGTCGCTCTCTATCTTCCTATCTTTTCAGCGGCAGGTGCAATCCAATAATAGCGAAATAAATGGACACCGCTTCACACTGGCTTGCTACGACGACCGCGGTTACGAGCAAACTCGCTCTACCAACAGCCGGTAAAATGGTGTCTTGTGGTAATAAATGGTCGGGATGGCGCGATTTGAACGCGCGACCCCTGCGTCCCGAACGCAGTGCCCTACCAGACTGGGCCACATCCCGACACCAGATGTTGTTATCCGATTTGCTGAGAAAAGTCCATATTTTTTTCTACTGGTCCCCAAAAATCATCTGGCAGAGGACATCTGAATTCACTCACCGTTGCCGGTCCGCGATGTTGGCGCACAACACGACTGGCCAATAAATACCGTTGTCTCAAGGAATAATTCGTGTTATCGTGGGCGAATTAAAATGTATGAGAGGTTTTAAATGTCGTGATCATATATGATCTCAAATGTGAGAAAAATCACAAATTCGAGGGCTGGTTTAACGACAGGGACTCTTTCGAGGAACAGAAGAAGAAAAAACTGGTAACCTGTCCCGTCTGTGGCAGTTCGAAAATTGAAATGGCACCGTCGACAATCACCACACTTTCAGGAAGAGATGACAGAAAAGCACGCGAGGAACCACCAGTAGAAGTCACCCCCATGATGGCACTAAAAATGGTTCACGATTTCCTCGAGAAGGAATTTGACGATGTGGGAGATAGGTTCGCCGAGGTAGCCCTCAATATCCACAGGGGCAGTGAGGAAAAACGGAATATCAAAGGCACAACCACGAAAAAAGAAGAAGAGACCTTGCAGGAAGAGGGAGTCGAGTTTATCAAGGTACCCGTACCTAAGTTTGATAGCTAATCACTTCCGGAAACATGCTATGTCTTTTTCTTACCATGAGGGTCGGGTATCTGACCCTCTTATACTGTTGCCCCCTCGCCACGAGAGGCGAAGTCAATAAACATTTGAATTTTAAACTGTTTGCACAATCCTGACACGTGCACAATGGCGGTTAGCGGCTTGTCATGAAAAAAATTCACAACACCATCCTCACGATGATCGGCGAAACGCCGCTTGTTGAAATCCGAAGATTGAACCCTAGTAAAAAGGTCAAAATCTTTGCAAAGCTGGAAAGTGTCAATCCCGGGGGATCAATAAAAGATAGAACCGCCCTTTTCATGATCGAAAAAGCTGAAGAAAGGGGCGAACTCACCCCGGGGCAAATTATCCTCGAGGCAACAAGCGGAAATACGGGTATCGGACTTGCCCTCGTTGCGGCAGCAAAAGGATACAAACTGCTATTGGCGCTGTCGGACGCTGCAAGCGTTGAGCGAAAAAAGATACTGAAAGCGATGGGTGCAGAACTGCTCCTCACGCCGGCAAACCTGGGAACTGACGGAGCAATCGAAATTGTATACGATATGCTTCGTGAAAATCCTGAAAAATACTACGTCCCGGATCAGTTCAACAATGAGGATAACGTCCTCGCCCACTACTATGGAACCTCGGAGGAAATATGGCAGCAGACGAGCGGAACGGTCACCACGGTTGTCTGCGCCCTCGGAACGTCGGGTACGGCGATGGGTATTGCCAGAAGACTTAAAGAATACAATGAAAACATTCGAATCATCGGAGTCGAGCCCTATCTGAATCACAAGATACAGGGACTCAAGAACATGAAGGAGTCATATACCCCGGGTATTTTTGATAGAGATCGCCTTGACGAGACAGTGAATATTCTAGATGATGAGGCTTTTGCAATGTCTCGTCGTCTCGCGCGTGAAGAGGGTATCTTCGCCGGCATGAGTTCCGGGGCGGCGATGCACGTTGCGTGTAAAAAGGCCCGGGAAATGACCGACGGTGTCATCGTTGTCATCCTCCCCGACGGGGGAGAAAGATATCTCAGCACGGAACTCTTTGCCGATGAAGAGGAAACAACGATCAAGCTGTACAATACCCTGACGAGGAAAAAGGAATTTTTCAAACCGATACATGCCGAAGAGCTCCTCATGCACACCTGTGGACCCACGGTCCATGATATTCCCCACGTGGGGACATACCGTCGTTTTGTCGTCTCGGATTTGATTGCGCGGTATCTGGAATTCAAAGGGTACAATGTCAAACACGTTTCCAACATCATAGACCTGGCCGACAGATCAATAAAACGTGCCGATAGCGCAAATACAGATCTGAAAAAACTCACAGATCGGTACACAGAAAAATTTATCACAGACATCACAAAACTCAACATACGGCACGAAAATACCTACCCCAAGGCAAGTGAAAATGTCGAGGCCATGATTACTCTCACTGATAAGCTTGTCGACAAGGGGTACGCATACGAAAAGCTGCGATCCGTGTATTTTGACGTGTCAAAACTTGAAGACTATGGCGTACTTTCAAACATTGACCTGACAAACGCCTGGCATAAAAAAACCGTAGATCAAGATGATTATGAAAAGGACAGTCCTGCCGACTTCACACTGTTGAAAAGATCGTCCCTGGCAGAACTGAAGAGGGGCATTTACTACAAAACCCGCTGGGGTAACGTCAGGCCGAGCTGGCATCTCGAATGTGCGGCTATCACGCTAAACTATCTGGCGGATACATTCGATATTTACGCCAGTGGCTACGACCTCATATTCCCTCACTGTGAAAACGTGATGGCCATAGGAAAGGCTGTAACAGGGAAACAGATCGCAAACTACTGGCTGAATACCGAGCTCGTCATGCTGGACGGTAAAAAAATGTCACGTTCCCTGAACAATTCCTGCACACTAGATGATCTCGAAAAGCGCGGCTACAGCGGACGGGAGATCAGATATTTTCTCTTGAGTTCCCACTACAGAAAACCCCTGAATTTCTCATTCGGCGCGCTGGATACGGCGCGTAATACCGTAAAAAGAATCGACGGATTCACCCAGAGACTGCTCAGTGTTTCACCGGGCGGTGGCTATCCCAACGCTGACCAATTGATTTACGATGTCAATCAGAACTTTTCCGAAGCGATGGACGACGATCTCAACATCTCGAGTGCCCTGGCCTCGGTGTTTGAGTTCGTCAAAAAGGTGAACGCACCACTCAGCGAACAAAAGCTCACACAAAAACAGCGTGACAAGATTCTTGATACTTTGAAACACATAGATTCCGTTCTCGGAATCATGAATTTCGAAGAAATCGACATCGGCGAGGAAGCTCGCCAACTCATCGAAAAAAGAAACGAAGCAAGGGCCAACAGCAACTGGACAGAAGCGGATCGTATACGAGAACAACTTTCCGCGATGGGAGTCATTGGAATCGACACCCCCCAAGGAAGTCTCTGGAAAAAGCAATAGCACTCACAGCCGCTTATTAATGGCAAAGCACCTATTTATCACCTGCTCTTCGTTACCTCGACCCTGTCACAGTATCGAAACACGGGACATGCACTGCACAGTGGCGATACGGGCTTACAGATATTCTGCCCGAATGACACCAAAAGAGTATTATACATCGTCCAGTATTCATGGGGAAGTTTTTCTCTAAGGGCAAATTCCGTCGCTTCGGGGGTTTTTGTTCTGACGTAGCCGAGACGATTGGAAATTCTGTGAACATGGGTATCGACACATATACCCTCGCCCTGATGCCCCAAGGTAATAACGAGATTGGCCGTTTTCCGCCCGACACCTTTGAGTGAAAGGAGGGCCTCCATCGTATCGGGGACACGGCTGTCGTACTTGTCAATCAGTTCCTGCGAAACATGACGAATCGTTTTTGCCTTGTTCCGATAGAACCCGACGGGATAGATGGCTCGGACAATCTGTTCTTCCGTAAGGCGCACCATTTCGACTGGTGTCGCCGCGAAGGCAAAGAGTTTTTCCGACGCGACTGCCGTCACCTCGTCTTTTGTCCTGAGGCTGAGAATCGTCGATATGAGTATGAGGTAGGGGTTGCTCTCTTTCTCCGCAAGAATGGTAACAATGGGACGCTTCTTGAGTGTAAGTTCACGCGTGATACGATCGATGACTGTGAAAATATCGTGATCGTGCATAAACGTTTCTCAGCGGGCCGTGATGAACTGACATCCGTCAGCAATCAGTACTCAGCGTAAAAAACCGTAAGCTCATGGCTTATCGCTTGTTATTCGTACCCTTCTTCGGTTGCCAGTATATCGAGATGGAGCGTTGCAATGTCCTCGACATCAAGATTCGCCAATTCTTTTATCTTTCTGAAATCTACCGTTTTTATATACCGTTTGCATATGTTACATACTTCGACCCGGTATTTTTCCTCATCTTCGATGGTAAAGTACGCCAGTGTCTGTTGATCATCGTTACCGCAGAACGGACACTTGATACGCCGGAAGCTCCATTCACATCCACATTGACTGCAGAAAAGATAGCGGAACCCTTCGTCCTCTCGCAGCTCTCCTATCTTTGGCTCCTTCCCGCATACGGGACAATACCCCTCCGACCACTGCGATTCTTTTATGACGCCAGCGTACTTTTCGGCAACCATTTCTAACGCCGGCCTGATGCTTTCCTCGACAAACAACCCAAGAAGATCGAAGAGTTTATCTTCATTCTCCTCCGTTGACTCTTCTGCCTCGACCTCGTGGTCGAACGAATCGACAACCATCTTCTCATATGCGAGCGTACCATCCTCGAGACCTCTGATGATCTGTTCGGTTTCGGTTGGAGATCTCTTTTTCGCAATCTCAAGAAGCCGGAGAAAATAGTTTCGGAGCTCAGTGAGCTCAAAGTTATTCCGTGAAATATCGATAAGCGGCAGTCCGCCGGAAAGCTTCTGACCGACGAGACTTTCGTCAACCGCAAATACGTCATCCTTCAATGTGCGCCGGAATTCTTCTCGGAAAATCAATATTTCTTCGAGTATTTCCAGCAATTCCTCATAATGAGGACTTTTACTCTTATACTCCTCGATAGTTTCAAGCGTTTTCGTCAGCATTTTACCCATCACATTACACCCTCATGTACTATTTTAACAACGGACCGATGTTCGTCCCCCTTGCCTCGCTTTCCGGACTACAAAATTACTTCAGGGGGATCACTGTCCCATTCCTCTCGCAAGTAAAGCTTTCTCTTATATCTTTTTCCACCCGAGTTCAAGGAATATATGACGACATAGTATCCCGTTTTTTACCGATACCATACCTGGCCGATTCGAGAAAATACCCACTGCTAATAATTGCCAATAATGCATGGCTTTTTAAGCAAAAGACCCGCTCACATGTGAGCGGGTCTTCGATTATTTACGAAACACCTTTCATGAAAAATCAGTGGTGTTCAACGGCAGGTTTTTCTTCTCCGAACACCTCAAGTTTTCCCTCTTCTTCCATCTCCCTCAGCCACTTCGGGCACTGTTTCTCACACCACGCCCTCGTGACATACCCGGTAAAAATTGCCGGTGCAGAACCGGGCACACCGATAGTCCCCAGGTAGAGGTGCACGAAAAAGAACGGGAAAATTACAACGAAACCGAGTGCATGGAGGAAATACATCAACCTCACTGTTCCGGCCGAGAATCCGAGGGGGAACCACATGATCAGTCCACTGATGACCATGATGACCCCAAACCCGGCGACGGCAAGAAAGAAAGCCTTCTGACCCGGGTTGTATTTTCCTGTCTCGGGAGGATTGTCCACATGCCAGAGGTACCCGCCAGCACATTTAATCCATTCGAGATCATCGGGGAAATCAAATATTGCCGCTTCCTTCCACCAGACCAGGATCGCGAAAAAGAGCGAGGGGATAAAGACCAATCCCGAGAAATTGTGGACGAGTTTCAAACTCTTCAATCCTCCGAAAGGAATCGCCAGAAAATTGAATGAATGAAACATCATCCCTAACCCCGAGAGCATCAAGATGATGCAGGACAGTGCCAGGCACCAATGCACGATTCTCTCAAAGGCATCCGATACTTTAATCATTCCTTTCTTGGGTATCATCTTATTCACCTCCTCCCTGGCTTACGTTGCCACCATCACCACTGGTGTCCTTAGGTCCATGGATGATGTAGTGGAATAGGGAGCCCACCAAGACACCGCCTGCGGTAAGCAGACTGAGTGGTTTGAGCCAATCTTTCCAGGCAACAACGGTAAGCGGAACCTTTGGTTTTTCCGGCAGGCGCTCATAGACAGCCACCTTTTCCGGAAGAATATAAAGCATGTGGGTTCCCCCTACAAATTTATCGCCATAGACATATGCCTCTCCGCCCAGCTCTTCCACTCTCTTATAGGCACGCTTCAGCATTGCATCTTTGTCGCCGAACTGCAGCGCTCCGGTTGGACACGCCTTTACGCATGCCGGTTCAAGATCATTTTCCAATCTCGAATAACACATATCGCATTTTGCAATCTTGTCGATTTCGGGATCGTATCTCGGTACCTCGAAGGGGCACGCAAACATACATTCCTTACAGCCGATACATTTATCCTGATCGAGGGCAACCGTGCCATACTTTGTGTAGAACAGAGCACCGCTCGGGCAGACTTTTACACATGCAGCATCGGTACAATGCATACACGCATCTTTTCTGTATAACCACTTCACACCACCATTACCATCCGATATTTCCTGGAACCTGATGAGCATCCACGTATTGGATTGAAGGTCGGGTGGGTTCTGATACGAACCGCTGTTGTAGGTCTGTTTTGCCGGTAATGCATTCCACTGTTTACAGGCCAGCTGGCAGCCCCTGCATGCAGTGCATTTTGTCGCATCATATAGTTTGATTTTTTCCGACATCTTACTTCACCCCCTTCCTATCAACGGTTACCATGAACGCTTTGCTCTCAGGAATCATGGTATTGGGATCTCCGATGAACGGTGTCACAAGGTTGGCGGCATCACCGGACGTGAATATTTCAGGTTTTTTGTCTCCATGTACAAACTTTCGCATCGCCGTTGTTACCCAGCCAAAGTGCCATGGAATTCCGACCTGATGCACTGTTTGTCCGTCAATATTGAAGGGCTTAAATCGTTCAGTAACAATCGCCACACAATCAACTTCACCCCGAGCTGACTTGACTATAACATGCTCGCCATTTTTGATTCCTTTGAGTTTCGCGAGTTCAACGCTCATCTCGACGAACATTTCAGGCTGCATCTCCGCGAGCCAGGGGCACCATCTTGTCATAAGACCTGTCTGCCAGTGTTCACTGACACGGTAGGTAGAACAGATGAACGGGAATCGCGGATCGCAGGTAGCTCTCTTATCAAGCTCTGTCCCTTTCTCATCAAACCGGTAGACTGTAGGATTGATGAACTGTGGTGACATCAGGTTCTTCTCAATCGGACACTCTAACGGTTCATAGTGCTCGGGAAATGGTCCGTCGGCCAGACCGGGACCGAAAACGCTCGCCACTCCGTGAGGCTTCATGATAAACGGTGGCCTCCCTGCGCCAGGCGCGGCAACACCGTCAGGCACGTCGCCCACCCATTTGGCTCCATTCCACATAATGACGGGCTCTTTCTTATCCCAGGGTTTACCGTAAATGGGGTCGACCGAGGCGCCGTTGTAAATGATGCGGCGGTTCACGGGCCAGCACCATGCCCATTCCGGATAAAGCCCAATACCGGAATTCTCTTTTTTACCACGCCGTGCGGCCATGTTCCCTTTTTCCGTGTATGAATTGCAGTAGAGCCAGTTTCCGGAAGAGGTTGAACCATCATCCTGCAGATAGGCAAAACTAGGAACAAGGGTGCCTTTTTTAAAGAGCTTACCCTTAACCGTCTTATCTTCCAGGAAATATCCATTAATCTCCTTGGCGATCATGTGAGTATCCAAGTGGCGAATCTTTCCGTCTGCCCCCTTCGGACCATAATCCCACGTCATTTTGGTAAAGGCCTCTGCCAAGGGACCGCCTTCTTTTTCATACAGCTCTTTGACTTTATAGAAAAGCTCTGTAATGATTTCACCATCCGGCATGGCATCTCCCGGAGGATTAACAGCCTTGTATCTCCACTGCATCCAGCGACCACTGTTAGTGATGCTGCCCTCTTTTTCAATTGAAGCGGCACAGGGAAGGCTGAAGACCTCGGTTTTGATCTTGGTCGGATCCATACCGGGACCTCGCCAGAAACTGCCCGTCTCACTATCGAAGATATTGACATTGACCATCCAGTCCAGCTTCGCCAGGGCCTGTCGTGTCTTGTTGGAACTGGCGCCACTGCAGGCAGGATTCTGACCCCAGGAGAAGAACCCGGTAAATTTCCCTTTATACATCTCGTCAAAGATGTTCAACCAGGTATACGTTTTACCATCGTCCAGCCTGGGTAAATAACTGTATGCCTCATCAAGACTTACATCCGCCCCGTAATGAGCCCGGAGGAGACTTGCTGAATATTTTGGGTAATTCTTCCACCAGTTCAGACTGTTCGGCTCTTTCGTTGTGGGTGTATACTTTTCATTATATGCAGCCAGTGTGGGGAGAGATGCCTTCGGTGTTTTCAAATACCCGGGGAGGATATGGAAGAGCAGGCAGTGATCAGTCGATCCCTGTACATTCGACTCCCCTCTCAGAGCATTAACACCGCCACCGGTAACTCCCATATTTCCGAGAAGCAGCTGAATGATGCTCATTGTCCTGATGTTTTGGACGCCGACCGTATGTTGGGTCCAACCCATCGCATACATAATCGTTCCCGCCTTGCCGACTTCACCTGTTTTGGTGTATTCTTTGTAGACTTTCAGAAGATCTTCCTTCGGTGTACCCGTAATCTTGGATACAATATCAAGGTTATACCGCGAATAGTGCTTTTTCAGAAGCTGATAAACACAGTTCGGATCTTTTAAGCTCATGTCTTTCTTTACAACACCGTTCGCGTCGGTCTGGAAAGACCATGACGATTTGTCATATTTTCCATTCTTGAGACCGGAGAAAGCACCTTCATTATCGCCTGGCAACTTGAATTTTGGATTTACCAGGAATGGAGCATTGGTGTAATACTTAACATATTTTTCCTGAATCAGATTGTTATCCAGGACGTATTTAATCATACCACCTAGAAACGCGATATCAGTCCCTGACCTCAGGGACGCGTAAATGTCGGCCTTTGAAGAAGTTTGCGTAAATCTCGGGTCGACATTAATCAGCTTTGCTCCCCTCTCCATGGCCTTTGTAACATATTTAAATGAAATTGGATGATTGGAAGCCGCGTTGCTTCCCATAATTAAAACGCAATCACTGTATTGAATGTCAATCCAGTGATTGGTCATTGCGCCGCGTCCGAACGACTCTGCCAGAGCCGCAACAGTTGCGGAGTGTCAGATACGGGCCTGGTGTTCGATATAGACCAAGCCCAACCCCCGTAAGAATTTTTGATAGATAAAGCACTCTTCATTATCCATCGCAGCACTACCGACCGAGGCAATACCCTCTGTGCGGTTTACTATCTGCCCCTTACTGTTACGTAATTCGAAACTTTTATCCCTGCTTTCCTTTACATTATGGGCTATCTTATCAAGCGCCCACTCCCAAGACACCTCTTTCCATTCAGTTGCATAGGGAGGTCTATAAAGAACTTTGTCCATTCGGTTCTTATTAACGGAAAGCTGGTATATGGAACCTCCTTTACTGCAGAGAGAGCCCCTGTTAATAGGATGATCCGGATCGCCTTCTGTATTAATTACCTCCCCATTTCGGGCGGATACGATGATGCCGCATCCGACGGCACAGTATGGACAGATCGTCGTGGTCTCTTTTGCATACTTGACCTTGAGTGGCTTGGCATGAGCAGCAACAGGCATCAGATTTATTCCGATTCCGCTTGCCATCAATGCCGCACCAGAGATCTTCAAGAAACCTCTTCTGCTAACATCCATGACTCCATGCTCCTTTCTTAAGTAGTTGAAAATCCTCAACTATTCCCCTTTCCAAACACGGGAGGCATGGCCGTTTCCAGTCATACCCATTGTCCACCCTTCATGGAATTTGATATGTCCTTTAGAAAAAGCGGATCGGAGAGCTTGATATTTATCATTGATTATTGTCAATGATCAGCATCAATTATTCAGGTAGCTCCTAGCAATCACGCAATGAAATGTCAAGATTAATTTATAAGAATCTTTTCGAAGAAGTAGATCAGAAAATCGCCCTTTAATGCTCTTCCTTTTCGGCATATGCTGTAAACATGGCAATAACATCGGCTAAGAGGGTATGGCCAGTAATAACAAGGCAGATATGTGCAACAACAAACACAGCAAAAATGACAGCCTCCCCCTTTAAAAGTTCAATCCCGTTGTGTTCCAAGGGCCCGTCAGGCATAACACCATTTTCCGAATCTCCTACCGTACCGCAGATAGACAGGATTCCGCATGGAACGAGAACGATGCCTTCCTTAGTGATGAGTAATACCTTTCTGTCAGGGTAATACCTCCTGCTACCGATGCCTGCCGTATTACCTGATAACCCTCCCAATACCGCCACATCTGTTTCTTTCATAGTACACGCCTTTCCAACCTCTGATTTTTTCGAGTATTTCGTTCAGTTTATTTGCTAAAAAACAAAATATGTAATATATGTCGCCGATATTGACTTATTGATGATATAGGTTATTCATGAAAAGAACTTTTTAGAGGAAAATAAAGATTATCATGGATATAATATCTTTTTTACAAAGCACCTCTCTCGGAAAGAGTCTTTCCGAAACTCAGATGGAAATCCTCGCAAAATCGGCAATTGAGAAGAAATACAGGACAGGGCAGTTTATTGTTGGTGATGGACATGAGATCCATGACTTTTACATAATCGCAAGCGGCACGGTAAAGATGTCGAAGAGTTCTCACGATGGGAAAGAGCAAATCCTTTGTCTCCTGGGACCGGGACAACTATTTGGTATGTGTGCCGTTTTTTCGGATTACATATTCCCCGCAAATGCCATGACCCTGGAAAGGAGCACACTCCTTGTCATTCCCGACACAGTGCTTAAAGATCTCGCAAGGGAGGATCCGACGATTCTATTTAATATGCTCTTTATTCTTTCAGACAGATTGAAAGAGGCCATGTTACTTATTGAATCACTGTCGTTGATGGAAGTGCCAAAGCGAGTGGCATATTTTCTCCTTTTCTCAAACCTTAAACACGCCTGTAGTGAAGGTGACATCGCCAAACTGTCGATAAGCCAGAGAGAATTGTCGAAAATACTGGGTACCACACCGGAGACAATTTCCCGTGTATTGAAAAAGTTGGCGGAGGAAAAAATCATACAAGTCACGGGGAGAAGCATACGCATCCTCGATTGCGCGGCCCTTGAAGAACTCGCTACAGGATGAAGGAAGCTGAAAGAGGGCTTATCATAAAATACGATGAATGTTGGGAGCTAACCGAATAATTCATTACAATCTTTCCGGGCGTGCACAGCAATTTCATGGCTACCTTCGAGGCAACCCTGAACAGAATATTTATAACGCGGACCGAGGAAAATCATCTCTCGCATACTGACGGGAATGCGCACATAGAGTAAAAAAATCGCTTTAATCTGACTATACACAGCCATCGTCCGTGGCCTTTCGACCAACTCGTGGCTTCGCCACCGTGATTTTCAAAACAGCTTTCAGGCAAAACGTAACACTTCTGAGCCAGGCGAAAGGACTAATGTTTGGTCAACTCTCACGTCAGGAATGGCACCTTTTATCTACACAATCAGAAGCTTTGAAGATTTATCCATGCATACACCTGGATATCGCAGATCAAATTCACTTTTATAAACATCCAACACCATTTTCATGTTTGCGACAAAGCGGCCGTTTTGCTCCGCTGGAATCACCCATTCGTTCAGTTGCCAGAGCTTTTTTTAACCCGGTGCACCGCATCATTACTGAGATATACCACTCTTCCCCGACGACTCTTTTCCCCTTCATAAAGCCTCTTCTGCACTCACGAAGGTGGACATATGCCATTTTCAGATCGCGTAGTTCTCCGATTCTCATCCCCGTTCTCAGCAACACCAGAATCATGGCCCGGACGGGTATGGTCAATGACGGGAAGAAGTCTCCACACATCGTCGGGATCCATGGTCCGGGGCAACCGATCCGATAACTGCAACCGTATCCCTCTGCCAAAGACATCCGATGAAACAATCTCTTCTTTTACCAGATAGCAAAGAAATGCATGAACTCCCATAAGTCTTGTCCTGTTGGTAGTGATCTTTATACCACGATCATTACCAACACCTTCACCTGAAACGATAAAAAGCGAATATTTTATATAACACTGGACAAAGAAGTCTCGAAAAGGTAGTATTTCTGCTATGAAAGCACGCTTTAAACTCTGGATAGAAGACGACAGGGGGGAAAAGCTCCTGGGGATAGGGTTAGTCGAGATCCTCGAAACCATCGATCGACTGGGTTCCATAAACAGGGCATCGAAGGAACTCAAGATGTCATATCGGGCCTGCTGGGGAAAGATCAAGGATATGGAACGACGCCTCGGCAAGACAATGGTGGAGACATCCATCGGGGGAGGGAAAAAGCGGGGAGCTACCCTGACTTCCGAAGCACAAAGTCTGGTTGCAAAGTACAATAGAATTCAGCAATCGGCATCAGAATATATCAATCATCAATTCGACAAAATATTCAACAGCTGATTTCTCCTCCGCGCACGTACCCCCCAATCGTACCTCGAGAAGTTGTGTGCCGATTTTACGGGGACTCATTGGCGATCGAGAACAGATTGCACGGCGCGAGCAACCGTTTCTTCAAGGGCATCTACGTACCCATCATCCTCGGACAGAAATGACAGCATAGTCCGTACAGAAATATTTGAATAGAAAAGGAAAAAGAGGGGACAGATTCCCACGATCATAGAAAACCCCACACGACGTCCCCACGAATCATCCGCCGATATGGGCGGAAGACCTCCGCCAAAAAGATGGTAGAGAGAAGGGGCAATCCCCACGGGCACATCATTCACGTCTTCTTGAATTGACTCTTCCGGCTGGAGGGCCAGGGTTTCGACACCACTGATGAGTTCTTCGAGCGTTTCGCTGTCCGGTAGATTCGAGGCAACATACACAGGATCGATACCGAATCGAAGACATGCCGCCATGAGAGGAAGTGCTTTTGTCTTGTGTTTTTCGCCGAGAGCTGCAAAACCCCGGTGATCACATATCGCAACACCTGTTGTTTCCTTCCCCATCCTACGCCTGCGCCGATCATCTCCGTAAAATTCCATGTAACTCATGCAAGGAAACGGACACCGATAGCACGCCATCTGCTTTCCGTGGAATTTTCCTGCAATTTTCTTCACATCATTGCCAGACCCCATTCTATCCAGGACGGAAATGAAACAATTTGCCTTCAAATGACCATGAAGACCCAGCTCCACAATCATGCGTTGAGACCGTTCGAGGTTACTCTGACCAAATCGAAGGCCACTTGCCCCCTCAAAAACGACTCCCTTCACGTTCTTCGAGGCCATTGTACGGGCCAGACCGGTTTTATCAAGGCTTCCCCACATACCGCACGAAACGATTGCGTGGTGTTCCCCCCTGTCAGCGGCAGGTCCCGCGATAACCGATGCCTGACCAACACCCCACTTTTTTCTGATAAAGGCCGTCATTTCAGGAATTTCAAGGCCTTCGCCGTACTCGGCATGATGAAGATCGATCTTCCCTCCCCGAATACGTAAAAATACCTGTTTTGTTGCCCTCCCCTTCAGGATGATGAAATCGAACCCGGCAAATTTCATTTCGGGCCCCGATCTGAGCATGAGGGGAACAAAACTCATTCGCTCCGTCAGGGGTGATCGAAACGTCGCCATCGCCAGTGAAGAAGCAGGCACAAAACTTCCCGTGAGCGGACCGACGCCCAGCACAATGGGATCTCCTTCCTCGTGCTGATCGAAGAGGCAAAGATTCATGGCAGCCCCACCGATCCTTTCACGCACAACACGTTCCTCGACGGGCACAACGTTCACTGTTGATGCAGCCAGATCCACGACACCGACCTTCATGGTATAAAATTCTGAAAGGTCCTTCATATTTTCGGTTCCCCGAAGATGCCCGGCACCCCCTTTTGCCAGCGAAATCTTATTTTTGCCGCGCCGTAGGGACATCGATCGATGCATCGCATACACATGATACATTCGGTCATCGGTATTCGGGGGGAGACACCTTCACGCAACAGTTTCTCATCGATGATGCCAACGGGACACACCTCTGCGCATTGGATACAGGAAAATTTCTTACATTGCTGTGCACCGATAACAATTTTTAACATCCCCAGGTTAACCAAGAGTCCCAGCACGGCACCAACGGGGCAGAAATACCTGCACCATGCCCTGCGCGTCCCCACATTGAGGGCAGCGAGACCGGTGACAATCCCAAGATTTGCCCCGCGAAACACCTGATTGACACCGTACGACCGGCAAATCGAACCGATGGGACAGACGGTACAGAATGCCTGAAACCCCAGGGCAGCGCTTCCACATACGGCACCGGCCAGAACACCATACTTTATCATTCGGCTTTTCAGAAATGACGGCCACCCGAATCTCTTCGGTATGACTTTATCGACGAGATCCAGGAAGAATCCAAAGGGACAGATCCAACCGCAAAACAGTCTCCCCGCCAGTATTGTCAATATGACAAGTGCCAGTGCCGATGAGATCCCCACGAGGACAATTGTCTTCGAAGAGGCGATATTCTGAAGGACGCCGGCAGGGCAGGCGAGCCCCACGGCACCCGCCTTGAAGTAACAGAACGTACCAACAAATATCACCACGAGGAGCAGGAACGACACAAGCTGAACCGTCCACCGGAGGCCTTTGATCCAGCGGAAGGCCTTCCCCCGAGTAAATATCAGCGCATTTTCCGGACAGTACCTGACACACAGCGGGTCGCCGTCACAGAGATCACACTTGTGTATTTCCCCGGTCCGGGCATCTCGAAGCGGTGCCGCTTCCGGGCAGGCCATGGCACACAGACCACACGCCACACAGAACGGCGTATCGATGCGGACAATGCCGTCTTCCCCCTTCTCAATCGCCCTCGTTGGGCAGACCTCCACACACAAAGGGCGCCGGCAATGCTGGCAGAGAATGGCAAAGTTCTTCCCCTTTTCCTCGTCCCGCAGCACCTTGACACTTGCCGAGGCAGGAGCCACCCTGGCAACATTCCGCTGGGAGCAGACCATCTCACATGTGCCGCACCCCGTACATTTTGCGGGGTCAAACAGGATAAACGGATGGCGCCTGGGCATGAAATAGTCGGAGAATTGTTTTCGCTCCTCCTGCCGGGGACGCAGATCCTCAAGGGTAATACTCTTTGTTTGTCCTGCTGCTGGTTCAGCCATAATTTTTATCTTCCCTATAATCAAAATCACAGATATCGAAATTCGAAACAAATCCAAAATTCACATAACCAAACCAGGAAGCGCTTTTTACATTTTATAGTGTGGTCATTCGAATCCGTTTCAGGCTTTGTACTTCGAATTCCGTATTTTTCTCATATCACGCATTCCTCAACAGATATACTTCCCGCCGGCATGCCGGACAGAGTTCGAGGAAAGCAATTACATTCGTTGGTTCCTCGTTCAGACGTGAGAACACAAAATCCTCGACGGGCACCACGACAAAGGGGCGATTGCATTCACTGCAGTATCGGACGTTATCCGCTACGTGCTCCTCGATCGCAATTTCCCGGAGTCCCCGGATCAGATCCCGACAGCTCACCCCTTGGGGACACACGTCGGTACCGGCATTGCACTCTGTACAGTACCAGATATTTACGTCCCGAATGAGGTCACCGTCCATGAGAACCTTCTTGATAATACCACGCGGCGACATCTCTATCGAAAAATTGACATACATCTCAGCCATAGGGCAGACCGCCACACATCGACCGCACTCGACACAGGCATTGATACCCGCGAAGATTTTCACATCAGAAATTCTTTTGCGTTCCGTCTCTCGCATACTACACTCTTTCCATACGGGCAGCACACACCTTAAATTCCGGTGTCTTCGCCTGGGGGTCGAACACCGGATTGGTCAAAAGATTCGCCCGAGCCTCCGCGAAGTGAAAGGGAATGAAAATATACCGTTTCATCACCCTGTCGGTTACACGGGCCGGAATGACAATACTGCCTCTCCTTGTCGAAATCTTCACGTCATCGCCATTGCCGACACCGAGTTCCGCAGCATCACCGGGACTAATTTCGGCGTACGCCTCCTCCGTCTCCCGCTGGAGAAATGGCGAGCGCCGGGTCATCGTACCGGTGTGAAAATGAGCAAACATCCTCCCTGTACTGAGAAAATAGGGATATTCTTCATCGGGCATTTCTCGAGGGGGGGCATACTCCGGTACCACGAACTGTCCTTTCCCCCTGGTAAACCGTCCCTTATGAAGGAATGGGGTCCCGGGGTGTTCGTCGTGGGGACAGGGCCATTGGAGACCCACATGTTCCAGCCTCTCGAAACTGATCCCCCCATATGCCGGCGTCAGGAAAGCAATCTCTTCCATAACCGCCCCAGGATTTCGGTATGAAAAATCGAGGTCGAGGGCGTTACCAAGAAGACACAGGACGGCAAAGTCGTCTTTTGCTTCACCTGGCGGATCGACCGCTTTCCTCACCAGTTGAAAGCGTCGTTCCGTATTGGTAAACGTTCCGGTTTTTTCCGCGAAGCTGCCACCCGGAAGTATGAGATCTGCATACTTTGCCGTCTCGGTCATGAAAATATCCTGCACGACAAGGAAGTCGAATGCCTCGAGGCTTTTCACGACATGACTCGAATCGGGATCGCTCATCGCCGGATTTTCCGCCATGATGTAAAGTGCTCGGATTTTACTGCCCGCAGCGGCGATCATTTCCGTTACCGTCAGGCCCGGTCTGTCTGAGAGTTTTCTCCCCCAGGCCTCTTGAAATTTTTCCCGGATTTCAGGATCACTGACACTCTGGTATCCCGGGTATACATTCGGCAGGGCTCCCATATCGCAGGCACCCTGCACGTTATTCTGCCCGCGAAGGGGGTAAACACCCGAGTGTTCCGTCCCCACATGTCCGCAGAGCATGGCAAGATCGCACAGAGCGATCACATTCGCCGAACCACAGACGTGCTGGGTAATGCCCATGCAGTAGACAACTGCCGATTCATGCGCCGTCGCATACCGTTCGGCAATCCTTCGTATGGTACCCGCATCAATACCGCACTCCGCCGAGGCTTTCTCGAGAGGCCATTCTTCCACGAACTGCTGCAACTGTGCGAATCCCTCGACTCGTTCGTCAACAAAAGTCGTGTCATAGAGACCTTCATCGATAATATGCCGCATCATCCCCGCGATCAGCGGGATATCCGTTCCTGGCTGTATCCGCAGGTGTATATCGGCATTGTCGGCAACCGCCGTCCGGCGCGGATCTACCACGATGATCGTGGCACCGCGGTCCGCCGCTGTATACATCTCTCCCATAATGATCGGATGACTCTCCGCGGCATTGGAGCCAATAATAAAAATACAGTCTGCTCCCGACAGATCCGCAATCGAGTTGGTCATTGCACCGCTCCCCAGGGTTTGCACCAAACCCACCGTCGTCGGGGCGTGTCAGAGTCGCGCACAATGATCGACATTGTTGGTGCCGAATCCCGCCCTTATCAGTTTCTGAAAGAGGTAGTTTTCCTCATTGGTACATTTTGCGGACGAGAACCCGCCGATGGCACTACCGCCGTACATGTCGGCAACTTCTCCGAGCTTCCGAACCGCCAGGGCTATTGCCTTATTCCACGATATCTTCTCAAAGCCGTCACCGCGCTTTACCAGAGGAGCAGTCAATCTCTCGGTGTGGTGGACGAACTCATGGGCCGTCCACCCCTTGATGCAGAGATGCCCCTTCGCCACGGGGTGATCCCGATCAGGATGCGTGGCAACGGCAATGCCGTCTCTGACCTCCAGGATCAGACCGCAGCCGGTACCGCAATATGGACAGATTGTTCTGACAAACTCAACGGCCATCGTTTCACTCCAGTGAACTGACCCAGTCGGGGATATCGCGCCCCTTTTCTTCCTCATCGAAGAAATTCCTGAGAATCGGTGATTTCCTCTCCCGATCGATGCCTGCCTCATAGCAGAATTTCTCCGTGAGGGTCCTCCTCATGGAAAGCTGCAGATTCAGAAGCGGTATCCCCACGGGACACGCATCCTGGCATGCACCACACGCCACGCACGTATCGGAAAGATGAAACGCCCTGATCAGGTGAAAGCACATCATTTCTGCCGGGATTACGCCCTTGGGAACCCACGTGTCATCCTCGAGTTTACAGGGTTCACAGATACAGATGGGACATGAATTACGACATCCGTAACACTTGATACACCGACGGAGCACGCGAAGCCATCGCGCCACCCGCTCAGAGGTGTCACCCACGAGAAACTGCCGCACTCTTTCATCGTTGAAGGGATCAACGCCTTGTTTTTTCTCGCCCGCGGCGATATTTTCAGGATACGGTCTCTCACACAGGCACGCGGCCGCCTGCGCATCGCCGCACGCAATGCCGATCGTCATGATACTGTTTTCTGCGATCTGATTTCTCTTGACGAGTTCAACAATGGCCCGTTCATCGCAACCGCGGCACACAACCGCCAGTCGATATCCCGTATCAGACACACGGAGAATCTTCATGGCAAGTTTGGCAAAGAGCCACTTCGGTTCCAAAACGAGGGCATCAAGGTCATCCGATCTTTCGAATATATGGGGCTGAATAACGTTACCCACGTCTTTTTTCAGACCGAGTACACCCTCGACTCGCTGTTCCTGCAGTGCGGTCTTCGCCAGACGCTTAACCTCTTCAAGCATGGGGCTCCGTTCCTCTCTCATCGTCTCACCGAAAGGGTAGAAATCCACGGATCTATAGGAGGCAGCTCCCGCAGCACAGTGGTGTAGTTTTGTATGACATCCGAGAACTGATGACCCTCGTGTGCCGTTCCGAAACTGATCAGGAGTCTCTCCTTTCCAATCGCCGTCGCCTCCAGCAGGACCTGAAAGAGCTCCAGTCGTTTTATCGCGGCATGGTTTGCGTCATTGAAACGACAACCACCGACATGACAGCCCATAACGATGACACCATCACTACCGCTTGCCAGAGCCCTAATAATCGCATCTGTTTCAACAAACGCGGCACATTCAACCGGTATGATGCGAAAATTTGCAGGAAGAGACATTCGCTTTTTCCCCGCACCATCCGCACCGATCAGCCCGCACCAGCGACAGGCAAAGATCAGTATCTTCGGTTCCCGTACAGTAGTTTCTTCCACCATCACGATTTCACCACCAGTAACAACAGGGATACATTATCAAAAAGCCCGTTTGATCATCTCCACAACCGCTCGATAGTTATGCTCCGGCACCTGCATGGCGCCGTTGAGACAGACGGCAACACAGTTCCCGCACGCCTTGCAGCGCATTTTATTGACTCTGCTGATATATGTATATTTCTCCTCAATTTCCTGAAGCGTGCAGGCATCGAAGGGACAAACGGCAACGCAATTTCCGCAGCCTGTGCAACGATCAGGGTTCACAGTGGCATGACCGAACTTTTGTCCGGGCACCCGGCTGAAGCTCGACGCGGCCACTTCACCCTTCCCCAACAGGGAGATCACCTTCATCGCCGCCGCCTCACCCTGGACAATTGCCTGGTCCGAAGATACGGGCCATCTGGCCGACCCACAGATAAATATTCCCTCCATCCGGGTCTCCAGAGGATGGAGAGGGTAAATTTCGCGGAAGAACCCGTAGCGATCGCATTGAAGACCGAGCATATCGGCAAGGTAACGGTTGTCAGGATTCGGCACGAGCGGGGTACTGAGAACGACAAGGTCCGCATCGAGCACTCTCGTAGTCCCCGTGATGGAATCATGCACCTCCACCGCCCTCACCTGTTCATAACCCTTTATTGCAGGTAGCATATCGTCGCGGTAACGGACAAACTGAACCCCCTGCAACATCGCTCGGCGGTAATAGTCCTCAAGGATACTTCCCGGCATCATGATATCACGATGAACGATAGAAACTCGTGCGTCGGGATTTTTTTCGACTATTCTCATCGCGTTTTTGATACTGGCAGGGCAACAAATCGTTGAACAATAGGGGCGCTCCGGAATCCGTGCACCCACGCATTGGACAAAGACGGCATTTTGGATACTGTCGGATTCACTTTGCAGCCGTCTTTCAAGCTCCATCTGTGTTATGATATTTTGTGTCTCGCCGTATCGATACAGCCCGTGGGGGAGATATACCATTGCGCCGGTCGCAATAATAATTGCTCCCGGCCGGATCCAGCGCTCCTGCCCCCCGGAGGAAAAACGCACGGTAAAATTACCCGCAAATCCTGTGACGGTCTCTACCCGCGCCTGTGGGTAGAAGGCAATACGGGCGTTGTTATGTATCTCATCGAGATAGGGCGCCAGTTTCAGCACTGCATCTTCATCGTTGGGATACGACCGTGAGATGAACCGCAGCATTCCTCCCGGGTGTGCAGCTCTGTCAAGACAATGCACCGTATACCCCAACTTTGCGACCATCACCGCCGCAGCCAAACCAGCCGGACCGGCACCAATGATAAGAACCTCGGGCCTGACCCTGATGGTTACATCGTCAGACCTGTCCTTCTTGGCGACAAGAGACACTCCCATGTCGATGAGATTCCATGCCTTGAAGGTTGCTCCTTCGGGTTCATCCTGGTGAATCCATGCACACCCCTCACGAATGTCGATGAGATGTATTGCAAATCGATCGACACCTTCCTCGGCAAGACCCTCGATCACAGAATCTCCGCGCCCCATGGTCGAACAGGCGGCAATCACAACCCTCTCTGCTCCACTCTCTTTTATTTCAGCGGCAACCCGTTGTATATCGCTGTCAAGGCACAGGGAATCGACGATCGTTGACGAGGCAACGGAGGCATTCTGCAACAGTCTCTCCTGTATGCGTTCAAGATCAACCGTCCTGTCCACTTCACTGAAACATCGGCAGAGATACACGCGAACGTCAGTCATGAGTCCTGTTTTTCACCTTTCGTTCTATTGACACCCGAGCGGCAACAGAGGAGGCCTGAATGGAAGACTCGGCCACATCCGCCGGCTCCAGTGTGAACCCGCAGGCAAACCGCGATATTTTGTCCGTTTTGACATCGACGAACCCCTCCTTACTACAGGAAGGGATCGAATGTCCCCCGTCTGCGGTACGCACTGCCGAGGGTCGAAGATTTCCATTTAAGACAACCATGTCAAATCGTGCAATCTCCCGCTTCTGTGTCTCCGTATTTTCATATTTGACGGCAATGGCATCGGTACTCGGCAGCGGATGAATGAGACCGGGCCTCCCCCGAACCAACATGATGGGGCTGTCACGCAGTTCCCGCAGTGAATATTCGTAATAATCGCGCCCGACGGTCCGCAGATCGGTGTAGAATATGTAACATGCTATTTCAGGATTCCGCCTTTTTACCCACTGCGCCTGTTTGATGGCATGCATACAGCAGACCGACGAGCAATATGGCAGCATTCTCATATCCCTGGCGCCGGCGCATTGTATAAATGCAATAGCCCGGGGGACCTCGCCGGTCGACTTCTGTACGATTTTTCCCCTGTTGAGCCCGGCCTCTGCGGTCCATTCCTCGAACTCCAGCGATGTCATAATGTCGGGATGACTGCCTACCCCGAACTCTGGCAGGGGTGAAAGATCAACTTCCCCGAATCCCGTCGCCCAGATCACTTCGCTAATAAGAAGCGATATTTCCACCGCCGATCGATCAAGATCAATCGCGCCGGTGGGGCATACAGTGATACAATCTTCACAGCGAGTACACGTGTCCGGATCGATGAGATATGAGGGGGGATATACATGTTCCCCTACAGGACGAACGGCATCCTCAGGGCATGCCTCCCGGCATCGCCCGCAAAAGACACACAGACCCTCATCGATACTGTTCGGTTTCTCACCGATGAGGGCACGATATCCGCCTTCTTCCTTTGCTATTGCCTGTACTGTGGATCTGCAGTAGACGGTAATCTTCGGATGTCTCTGCACTTTCTTTATATCAGTCCACAGGGGACAGAAGGCGCAGTGATCGGTAGGATACAGTTTGTCAAGCCTTGCAACCTGCCCACCGAGGCATGCTCCCTGTTCCACCAGATACACATCCCGGCCTGTCTCGGCAAGATCGAGGGCCGCAACGATGCCCGCCACACCTCCTCCGACAATGAGAGCCGATGTATCGTTGTGTCTTTTCGAATTCATTTCATAAGACCATAATGTTTTGCCAGTTTTTCAACCCGCTGAACAAACCAGATCCTGAAATCGGACGGAGGAAACTGATACTCTCCCGTACGATCTTCGATTTTCAGGGCCAGCCGCTTCTCCGATCTTGCAAGACGTCGGTATTTTTCATAATCGACGACAATGGATTTGGGAGTTGTCGGACACCGCCTCTCACACACCCCGCATCCCGTGCACTTATTCTCAATGACAATCGGGAAGCGCCGCTTTTCGAGTTTTATCGCATCGTACGGACATGCCTTGTAACAGATCATACAGCGACGTTTCTTTGTCCATGAGAGACAGATATCATGATCAATGGTCGCATTGCCGATATCGATTTCATCTTTCGGTATTTTTTGAATCGCTCCTGTAGGGCAGACCCGCATACACTCCTGACAGAAGATACACTTTTTGACGTCCAGCACAGGGGTCCCCAAATTGCTGATACCATCCACAATACTGGCAGGCTGCAGGGCATCGGCGGGACAGATATCGATACACTGGTAGCACCGAGTGCAGAACTTGAGGAATTCTCCTTCAATCAACGATCCCGGCGGGCGGGGCAACGCTCGAGCTCCGGTTACCTTGAAAAATGCAAAAATTACCATTGAAACAGCGCCACTGATAACAATGTGGAGCAGATCTCTCCTTGTCACTTTCATTGGCTCATGGTCCCCATACCGCTACCGACATGTACGGTAATTAGATCAGCCGGCTCATCCGCTGGTACACACACAGCATTGCACCACCTATGCCCAGGCAGTGTGATCATATCTGACAATATACCGAATTGCACCTCACCATTTTTTTGAAAATCACCTTGTGGGGGGTGCGCATTACGTGAAGTGTGTCCTTCGGAAAATGGTAACCTGATTTTCATGATAATACTGACAGGGAAAAAACAGGGCAGGAGACGTATTCTTCTCCTGCCCTGCACGCCTCACATTACAACCGTTTTTTCGCCTCTCGTACATCATCAATGAGGTAGTCGAGACCTAAGGCCTTCAGTGTCTTTTCCGTCGGCACACCGTTGTCATCCCAGCCAAAATATGCATATGTCTCATCCTGCATCTTTTTCATCTCGGCCGACGTCACGACGGCACCCTTCTTCGGGCCCTCGGGCAATTTTTCGTTCATCATGCGGTACGGAAGTGTATCATCCTTTCGGCTGAGGCCTTCCCTCACGTTAAAGACTCTCTCCTGGGTAAGAATTCGCTTCCCCGCAGCCCAGAAGTCGTCGCCGGACATCTTCCAGCCGCACAGCGGATTCAGCATCGCCGTGAAGACTCCGGGCGTCTCTTTTCCCCAAGGATAGCCGCCGACAAAGGAACACATCACCATAGAGTTCAGCATCCCCCATCGGGCAAGAGTCGCCGGGCTCGTCCCCTCATGGTGATCGCCCCCGCAGGTACCCAGTGTATAGCTGTACGTTCTTGCCTTGTCACCGCGCGGGTCATGGGCTGCCAGTTCCTTCCCTTTCACCACACATGCGAACTTATCGGAATCTTTACCGATCTGCTCCGACATCTTCTTGACGCCCTGGGCGAGGAGTTTGCCTGCTTTCCCCTCCTGGAGCGCTATCTTCTTGATCATCTCGTAGTACCCATCGGCCTCACCCCACTCGAGTGACATACCGCCAAGATCTGCAGGTGTCAGAACGCCTTTTTCCAGACATTCGGTCGTGAACGCAAGGGCACCGCCCGTCGAGATGGCATCGAGCCCCATCGCGTCGCACAACTCGATACATGCCATCATCCCTTCAAAATCGGACAGACCGAGGTTACTTCCGAGAAGACCGCCGGTTTCATACTCGGGACCTTCCGCGATGAGTCCGGCATATTTCCCCTCGCGGATCACACCAATCTTCATGCAGTGAACGGGACAGTGGTTGCATGCGGTGTGTTTTCTCCAGAAGCGGCGCCTCGCCTCCTCTGCACCGATATACTCGATATCCGGATACCAGGTGGTTTGGAAATTCTTCGTGATGAGCGACCCGGTTCCCCAGTGCTTGAGTTCCAAGAGTCCCGCAGTACCCCAGCGTTTGATCCCCTGCCACCCTTCCTTGTCGACGGCCAGTTGCTTCGCCGCGACTGCAGCCGGGTAAAACTTCTTGTTATCGACAACAGGAACCGCTTTTGATCCCTTTAAAGCAATACCTTTCAGCTTTTTGTCTCCCATGAGGCATCCGGTACTGGTGCGTGCCGCTGCCCTGAAACGTTCGACGATAACGGCCGCATACGGAACCTTGTTTTCACCTCCCGGACCTATCACGGCGGTACGGACATAGGGATCCTTCAGTTCTGCGAGGATCATGTCGTCCGCTGTCGCCGTATCTTTTCCCCACATCTTTTGCGCATCCCTGAACTGCACCTTATCGTCGTTAATGAAAAGATACACCGGTTTTTTCGATCTCCCCTTGATGAGAATGCCATCCCAGCCAGCCCATTTGATCTCGTTGCCGAAATGAGCTCCCACCTCGGCGTGACTCATGAGACCCGTATAAGGACTCTTATTGGCGAAACTCGTCCTCGTAGAGACGCAATATGTCCCGTTGAGCGGTCCGGCACCGATATAGATGGGTGCATCCTCTGCAAAGGGATCGTGGTTTGCTTTCAGGTTACTGGCCAATAAGTGACCCCCCATACCGGCACCGCCGATATACGTCTGGCACAATTCGTCGGATATTTTGCGGGTTGTCACCTTTTGACGTGTTAAATCAACTTCAAGAACTCTACCGAAACATCCTCCCTTTGGTTCTGCCATGGTCCTCACCTCCTTTCCCCTGTCTTATTGGGATAGAATAGAAGGGCCAGCAGATCTTCTCCGGCTTCTTCAGGGGTAACATTCCGGTAGGCCTGGTTAACACCGAATCCCATTTTGTTCGCCATGAGACATGGTCCCTGCGGATTGCCTGACTGCGCAGCACAGGCTTTCACGCACTCGGGATCACCACCGCACAGATCACAGAAGAGAGGCTGGCCTGTATCCGGATTTGCACGGATAAACCGTGCCGGGCAGGCCTCCTGGCATTTCATGCACTTGGCCCCCAAGCAGATTTTCTCATCCAGAATGATACCATTTGTGTCAGGATCTTTCTGAATGGCTTTGGGAGTCGTTGGACATGACTCGATACAGGGAGCGTCATCACAGTGCCAACAGATCACGGGAACATCAATCACACCCTTGTATTTCATAACATGCACCTTCGACATCGATGGCCTCACAACGCCGGTATGATATACAGAGCAGGCATATTCACAGGCTCGACAGCCGGTACAGTTCTGCCGTTCGGCAAAGAGGTATTTGAGTGCCGGTTTTTTCCTCGGCTCCGCTGCTTCTGCAAGGCTCGGCGTTGCAGTTCCGCTCGTCGCCAGGGCTACCGCCCCCCCTGCCGCTGCCACCGCTGCTCCCTTCAGGAAGCTGCGCCGGGTCGTTTCTTTTTCGAGGACATCGGGAAGCTTCTTTTCATCTCTTTCCATGGTGAAACCTCCATACTAGTGATTCATACAAGTTACAGCATTGTCATGTATCCAATGCTGTCTGGCAATGCAATCGCCTTCTTCCGTTATCACCTCCTTCCTGCAAAGCATCCATAGATTGCAAAACCTACCCAATCATCCGTCACATTCTTCTCATTGACGTTCCTATGATTACGCCTATGCCAAAGAATCGGTACCCTTGAGGTGTCTCAATGTAATCGGCTGCTATTTATAGCTATTGAATCGCGGGAATTACTTGTAATATTGTGTGAATTAAGAAGTCATATTGTGTTACCTCGCACCTGGAAACGTGTGGGGATCAAAGAGATTAACCATTCGTATCATCATGAAGGTAAAATAAACAGGGTTACTACCCGGACCCTCCTTTCAAGCTATGAGGATCGTGTAATGTGTTAAGGTGTGTAATGTTGTGAAAATTTTCATTTTCAAAATAGGTTCAAAACATGCAATAGTTTAAAGGGAATAATCGAACATTTCAATAAAAAAATGCACTTTCCAAGCATGTCTGCAGTGTCCTGCCCCGAGGGGAAAGGCTCGGCAGCGGAGAAGTTACAGGCGATATTCTTTCTTTTCCCTCCGAAAGTCATCGATAAACTCTTCCATGCCGAGAGTCTTCAACAACTTTTCCGTCGGAATACCCACCCATAGCAGTATGGTTGAATCTTCACTACGCATACAACATAACCCATAGAGAACTTGCGCCTTGCGTGTCACGGTGGCGTTTCAGAGGGTTCGATGACGAGTACCTCGCGTTAATCCGCAAAGAATACCTTCGCATTAAATATTATTTCTAAATCAATTTCAGATGGTTACACATTAGTTGTTTCTCGGTATTGCACTCGGGAATTCCTTATTTCTACAGCGGAAATAGAAAAATGCCAAAAAAACACGTAAAAAGTATGAGAATCACAATTGCACACCGTATCGATGGTCGGGCGGGGGCAGCGCATCACTCACCATTAGGCGGTGGAATCCTTTTGCAAAAAAGAGATCTCGTATTCCCGAAAAAGGTTTTACAAATGAAAAACAATGATTATACTTTTTATATGAGTACGTATTGAAATCTCCCTGAAATTCGTATTCGTTCGATCACACTGCATATCACTTTCCCGCAGCGTCCCCCACTCGAAGCAAAAAACTGCAATTATTGTATGGAAACCTGTGTTATCATCATCCGTGTATCTCTCTTACACATTACAACCGGTATACCCGGGTCATGAAAGAGGTCGACATAGTCGACCGACATACAGGAGATAACACAATGAAAATTCTTGATGTTATTATTTCCATATTTCTAAATGATGTTATCATAGAAAAAGTCAGTCAAGAAAAAGCTGGCACCCCCTGGCAGCTTCGAGACCTCGGGACACTAGCCCGCGGACACTTCCGGCACTTCACCCTCTACAATCCCCTCGGTCTTCTTAGCAGCATTGTCTTCATAGGAACCGCCTTTTCCCCCTGGTGGTACGCAAAGGTGCACGAAGAATATTACACAATCAATGCGTACCCCTTCTTCTTACAACACGATCTTCCTTCGGAGGGATGGTCGTATGTCATCGAAACACCAGCGGTTGCCGTCGTCTTCCTCATCATACTTCTCGCGAGTTACCTCTTCCTTGCCGTCTGGGGTAGCACAATGGCGGGAAGGAAAG
>Ga0272441_10002267_pt1 | contig 39329 bp, 33 predicted proteins | sample SSMProp6N_FD_193582 | JGI IMG/M metagenome (GOLD analysis project Ga0272441, IMG submission 193582) | Marine sediment archaeal communities from Little Sippewissett salt marsh, Falmouth, MA, United States - SSM-Prop-6N | ecosystem: Environmental > Aquatic > Marine > Wetlands > Sediment ... | reverse complement strand
GGCCTGCAGAATCTTATAGTTGAACTCGATGAAGGAGAGCCCGGTGTCCAGCCGCATCTTGTAGGTCTCGAAGCTGAGCATACGGTTGACCGAAAAGTGCCGGCCGATGTCCCTTAAGAATTCGATGTAGTTGAGGTCCGCCAGCCAGTCGGCATTGTCCAGGAGCAGGCCCTTGCCGGCGGAGAAATCGAGAAAGCGGGACATCTGAACCCGGAAGCGCTCGCTGTTGGCCCGGATGGTTTCCACGGGTAGAATGCGGCGCATCTCCGTTTTTCCCGAAGGGTCGCCGATACGGGAGGTGCCCCCGCCCACCAGGGCGATGGGGATGTGCCCCGCCCGCTGCAGGTGAGCCATGGAGAAAAGCTGCACCAGGTGGCCTACATGCAGGCTGTTTGCGGTGGGGTCGAAACCGATATAGTAGGTGCGGCGGCCGCCGTCCAGAAACTCTTTCAAGCCCGCCTCGTTGGAGCACTGGCTGACAAAACCCCGAACCCTGAGTGTCTCAAAAGCTCCCATGCTACTCTTCCCTCTTGTAATCGGCGGTGGCCTGGTTGAGGACGCCCACGATTTCGGTCATCTTGACGCGTTCCTGTTTCATGCTGTCCCGGTGGCGCAAAGTCACCGTACCGTCATCCTTGCTCTGGTAGTCCACGGTCACGCAGTACGGGGTGCCGATCTCGTCCTGGCGGCGGTAGCGGCGGCCGATGGCCCCGCCCTGGTCGTAGAAGGTGCTCACGTCCTGCCTCAAGCTCTGCTCCAGCTCCCGGGCCATGTCCGCCAGCCCGTCCTTCTTGACCAGGGGGAACACGCCCAAAGTTACTGGGGCGACACGGGGATGCAGCTTGAGGACAACCCGCTGCTCGCCTCCCACCTCTTCCTCCTCGTAGGCATCCGCCAGCACGGTCAGCAGCGTGCGGGTCAGCCCGGCGGAGGTTTCGATCACATAGGGGACATAGCGCTCACCGCGCTGGTCATCCAGGAAGCTCAGATCCTTGCCGGAAAACTCCATGTGGCGTTTCAGGTCGAAATCCGTGCGGTTGTGGATTCCCTCCAATTCCTTCCAGCCGAAGGGGAATTCGTACTCGATGTCGAAGGCGATCTTGGCGTAGTGGGCCAGCTCCCCCTCCCCGTGCTGGTGAAAGCGCAGCTTCCGCGCCCTGATGCCCAGCTTCTCATAGAAGGCGAAGCGCTCCGCTTTCCAGTACTCGAACCAGCGCTCGTCCTCCGAAGGGTGAACGAAGAACTGCATCTCCATCTGCTCGAACTCACAGGTACGGAAGATGAAGCTCTTGGTGGTGATCTCGTTACGGAAGGCCTTGCCCACCTGGGCGATGCCGAAGGGGATCTTCTGGCGGCTGGTCTGGTAGACGTTCTTGAAGTTCACGTAGATCCCCTGGGCCGTTTCCGGGCGCAGATAGACCAGCGAGCCGTCCTCGGCCACCGGGCCGAGGTGGGTCGAGAACATCAGGTTGAACTGCCTGGCCTCGGTCAGCTCGCCACCGCATTCCGGACAGCGATGCGCGGAGGCGGCCTCCTCGGAAAGCTGGTCCTCCCGGAAGCGCTGCCTGCACTGCTTGCAGTCCACCAGGGGATCGTGGAAGTTTTCTACATGGCCGGAGGCTTCCCACACCCGGGGATGCATCATAACGGCCGCATCCAGGCCCACGATGTTTTCGTGCAGCTGGGTCATCTCCCGCCACCAGAAGTTCTGGATGCGCTTCTTGAGCTCCACCCCCAGGGGGCCGTAGTCCCAGGCGGAGGCGAGTCCCCCGTATATCTCGCTGGACTGATAGATATATCCCCTGCGCTTGCAGAGGGACACCAGCTTGTCCATGGATACCGTGCTGTCAACGCTGTTGTCTGCCATTCGTGTTTCTCCCTGTCTTCAGTCTCATCTGGTAGCGTCAGGCTCGCCCATGCTCGCTAAACGGTTGATCGCGCCTTCAATGCACGTGAGCGTGGCTTGCGGCCCCAGCAGGGCCATCGATTCCAGCAGAGGAGGGGAAGTACGGCTGCCCGTTACCGCCACCCGCAGCGGCATGAGCAGATCACCCAACTTGACCCCCAGCTCTGCAGCCAGGGTTCGGAAACGCTCTTCCCTCTCCGCCGCCCCCTCTTCGGCGTGCTCCTCGAGCAACGCTTTCAAGGCCAGAAGCACTTCTCCGGTCTTCTCCTGGTCCAGCCGCTTGGGGATGAGATCATGCGGTTCGTACTCCAGCTCGTCCTGGAAGAGGAAACCCAGCCAGCGGGGAGCGTCGGCGAGCAAGGTCAGCCGCTCCTGGATCAGGGGAACCGCGCCGGCAAGAAGCCGCTTTTGATCCTCACTTAACTGTTCCCCCACCAGCCCGCTCTGCCTCAGATAGGGAAGCAGCAGCTTAGTCAGGCGCTCATGCGGCAGCTTGCGGATATACATGCCATTGAACCAGTCGAGCTTCTTATAATCGAAGACCGCCGGGGCCTTGTTGAGACGGTCCACCGAGAAGAGCTCCCGCAGCTCCCGGCAGGTGAAGAATTCCCGGGAATCATCGTATGACCAGCCCAGGAGGGCGATATAGTTGATGATCGCCTCGGGCAGATAGCCCTTCTCCCGGAACTCCCCCAGGCGGGTCGAGCCGTGCCGCTTGGAAAGCTTCTGCCCGTCGGGCCCCATCACCATGGGCAGATGGATATACAGGGGGGGCTCCCAGCCCAGGGCCCGGTAGAGGAGCACGTGCAGGGGCCCCGAGCTGAGCCATTCCTGGGCGCGCATGATATGGGTGATGCGCATCAGGTGGTCATCGATGACATTGGCCAGGTGGTAGGTTGGAAAGCCGTCGGATTTGAGGAGCACGGGATCCGGATTGATGTCGACATTGGCCCGTTCGATATACCCCAACAGCTCATCGTGGAAGCCGGTCGATCCGGTCAGGGGAACCTTGAAGCGGATGACCGCTTTTTCACCCCGCGCCTCATGGTCCTGGCGCTGTTTCTCCGACAGCTCCCGGCAGTGGCGGTCGTAGCCCAGCGATTTTTTGGCGGCCTGCTGCTCCTGCTTCAGCTTCGCCAGGCGCTCCGATGAACAGTAGCAGGGATAGGCATGGCCGGAATCCACCAGCTTCCGGGCATACTCCCGGTAGAGCTTTACCCGCTGGGACTGGAAATAGGGTGCGCAGGGCCCGTCGATATCCGGGCCCTCGTCCCAGTGGAAGCCCAGCCAGTCGAAGGTGGCGTAGATATCCTCCAGGGCTTCCTCCGAGTAGCGCTCCCGATCGGTATCCTCGATCCTGAGAATGAACTCACCGCCCCGGGCACGGGCGAAGAGGTAGTTAAATAGAGCCGTTCTTACCCCTCCGATATGCTGATATCCGGTCGGAGAGGGAGCATAACGTACACGGACCGTCATAAGAGCCTCATTCCTGTCGCTTGAAGTTCACTCGGATTATAAAGATAGAGATTACCAGGGTCAAGCAGGGTCTCACCGGATGCGGCCGGGTCTTGCCAGGCAGCCGAAATCGGTATATAAACACAGTTTATGAACCTGCCTGCGGCTTTTATGCTGCTGTTCACCCTGATTATCGCCGCCATCGGCATTTACAATCTGTATCACTTGCGCTCCGCCGAGGAATTTCTGGTGGCCGGCCGCCGTTCCGGGGGGCTCACCACCGGAGGCTCCCTGGCCGCCACCATCCTGGGCGGCTCCAGTACCCTGGGCCTGGCGGGGCTGGCTTTCGCCCAGGGACTGACGGGAAGCTGGTGGCTCCTGGTCGGGGCCCTGGGCCTGCTCTGTTTGCTGATCTTCATCCCGGCGGTGAAAGCTCAGCCCGCCTATACCCTGCCCGAGCTTATCGGCAAGTGGTACGGCCTGGAAGTGCGCCGGATCGCCTCCGTGCTGATCCTTATTTCCTGGTTGGGCATCGTCGGCGCCCAGGCTAATGCGGCGGGCCGCATACTCTCCACTTTCTTCGGCGGCTCGGGTTCAGGCTGGACCCTGGTTTGCGGGGGGGTCTTCATTCTCTATACCGCGGCCGGTGGACAGCTGTCGGTAATTCGCACGGACCTGGTGCAGATCCTGCTGATAGTCTCCGGCCTGGTCGGCTGCGCCGCCCTGGGCCTGGCTGCACTAGGTGGCCCGGCGGGACTCAGGGCCGCTCTGCCGCCGGGACACCTCTCGTTTCCCCTCTCGCCGGGAATGCGGCCCGGAGAGCTCGCCGTTCTGCTCCTGGTGGTAGGCTCCACCTACCTGATCGGGCCGGACATGCTCTCCCGGGTATTCTGCAGCCGCAGCGTACCCGCCGCCCGCCGCGGTATTGTCTATACACTGCTGATCATCGTACCCATGGCCTTCGTAATCGCGCTGATCGGCCTGGAAGCGCGGGCGGCCTTCCCCGGGGCAAGCCCCGAGGCCGCCTTCCCCCTGATGATCAAGAATATCCTGCCTCCCGCGCTGGCGGGTCTGGCGATCGCCGCCCTGATCGCCGCATTCCTGAGCTCCGCGGACACCACCCTGCTGACCATGTCCGCGATCATCACCGTCGATCTCCTGGGACGGAAGCAGCCTCGCCTGGGTCATCTGCGCCTGGCCACCTGCCTGTGCGGCGCCGCCGCACTGCTCACCGGCATCCTCAGCGGGGGGATCATCCCCGCCCTGCTCCTGGGCTACACGATTTTTTCCGGCGGACTGTTCGTTCCCATTCTGGCAGGCCTCACGGGTTCGCGCATGAGCCGCCTCTCCGCCGCTCTCTGCATAGTCTGCGGAGGCGGCCTGGCGTGTGCGGGCAAGCTCGCCGGGCTGGACCTGCTGATCGCGGCCGGCTTTCTGGTCTCTTTGCTCATCTTTGCAGGCGACTGCGCGCTGCGCTCGCTACGCTCGCTGCGCGCGCAGCGAGCTGACAACGGCTGAGTAGACCTTTTTTACAAAAATATTCGACTTCTATTTGCTTAAACCTGATATTAATAGTAATCTAATATTATCAGATGCACGTAGCGGGCTGGAACCAGGCGCCGTCAAGCCGCCGATCGACGGCCCTGAAAACTCCGGCAAGGGGGTAGAGGTATGAGAATTACAACCAAGGGCAGATACGCGATGCGGGCCATGGTGCATCTGGCCGCAGTCGACCGGACCTCCCCTTTCCCGGCCGGACAGATCGCCGTGGCGGAGAAAATCTCCCCGGAATTCCTCGAGCAGATATTCTACCGACTCAAGAAAGCGGGTATCATCCGTTCAGTGCGTGGCCCCCGGGGGGGTTTCTTTCTGGAACGTGATCCCGGAACGATTTCGGTAAAGGAGATCCTCAACGCGGTGGAAGAGGATATCCAGCCGGCTCCCTGCGCGCACTCCACATCCGACTGCCCGCGGGGCGAGCAATGCAGGCTGGCCGCACTGTGGCAGAATCTCTACAAGCTGCAGGACAGCTACCTGAGCAGCGTCACCCTGAAGGATATTCTCTCCGAGCACGTCAGCAGCCTGCCGCCGGAACCGGCCGCCAAATCCTGAAAACCCTGCGATTGACTCATCCTCCGGTTCCTGTTTTAATGCCCAGGGAGCCAGCAACCATGATCGAATACCGAGACCTTGCAGCCACAGAGAACCAGGAAACCTGTGCGCTTCCCATTGACGAGGGTCCCGGCGGCGAAGCGCGATTCCAGGCCGCCATCACGCTCCGCCGGGCCGGGGATCTGAAGCATATCGATAGCAAGCCCTTACCCCGGCACCTGCGCCTCCTGGCCGGTCTGGGTATCACTCAGGACCGGCTGTTCACCTGCCGGCAGGTACATTCCCGCCGGGTACTGACAGTGCGCCGCCGGGATCCACAGCACTATGCCCGGGAAGCGGCCGACGGCCTGATCTGCGAACTAAAAGACGTGGTGCTGGCGGTGACCGTGGCGGACTGCCTGCCCATATTCCTGGTCGACCGACGGCGGGGAGCTTTCGCGGTTGTTCATTCCGGCTGGAAGGGCACCGGCATCGTCCGGGAAGCCCTGAGCGGCCTGCGGAGGGAGTTCGGCAGCCAAAGCAGGGATTTGCGGGCCCTGATCGGGCCCGGCATCGGCAGCTGCTGCTATGAAGTGGACGCCGAACGCTTCACCCGCTTCCGGGCCGAGTTCGGCGAAAGGGCCGTGAGCAGGCGGGATTCCAAACACTACCTGGACCTGCGGGCCGCCAACCTGACTCTGCTCGAAGAGGCCGGCGTCGAGGACGTGCTGGTAATCCGTGACTGCACGGCCTGCAACCCGCTGCTGTCCTCCTACCGCCGGGACGGTATCGGTCACTACTGCAACATGCTGGCCATGATCGCAAGGTCGGGCCTGATATCTGAACAGGAGTAAACCATGAACGCCGCTAAAGAGATCTGGCGTGAAATCATAGCCCGGGCTATCCATGAGGAAACCGGGGTAGAGATGGACCCGGCGCAGATCGTGCTGGAGAATCCCCCCCGTCCCGAGCTCGGCGATCTCGCCTTTCCCATGTTTCCCTATGCCCGGGTTTTCCGCAAATCCCCCCAGCAAATCGCCGAGCTGCTGGCGGAGAAAATCGGCTCCGGAATCGGCAAACAACAGGAAGAAGACCGCCTGGTCGTCTCCGGGCCCTATCTGAACGTCCATCTGTACCGTCCCGAGCTGGTGAACAATATTCTGGCCGTGGTCCGCGGCGAGGAAAAACGGTTCGGGTTGGACAGCTTTCTGGCCGGGCAAAAAATCGTGGTGGAGTTTTCCTGCCCCAACACCAACAAGCCCCTGCACCTGGGCCACCTGCGCAACGACGCCCTGGGCATGAGCGTGGCCAGGCTGCTTCAGGCATGCGGCGCCGAGGTGCGCAAGGTCAACCTGATCAACGACCGGGGCATTCACATCTGCAAGTCGATGCTCGCCTATCAGAAATTCGGCAGCAACACCACCCCGGAAAGCGCGCAGGTCAAAAGCGACCACCTGGTGGGCGATTTCTACGTGCGCTTCAACGACTGGGCCTCCAGGGATGAGAGCGCCGAGCCGGCCGTCCGGTCCATGCTCCAAAGCTGGGAAGCAGGGGATGAGGAGCTGAGAGAGCTGTGGCAAACCATGAACCGCTGGGCCATCGAGGGCATTGAGGAGACCTACGCCAAGACCGGCGTCAGCTTCGACCAGGTCTATTTCGAAAGCGAGACCTACCTCCTGGGTCGGGACGAGGTCCTCAAGGGCCTCGAGGAGAAAGTCTTTACCCGGGATGATGACGGCTCTGTGTGGGTGGACCTCACCGACGACGACCTGGATAGAAAAGTCCTTCTGCGCAGCGACGGCACATCCCTCTACCTGACCCAGGATATCGGTACCGCCGTCCAGCGGCACCGCGACTGGCCCTTCGACCGCATGATCTATGTGGTCGCCTCGGAGCAGCGCTACCACTTTGCGGTACTCTTCAAGGTTCTCGAGCTTCTGGGTCATACCTGGTCTGCGAACCTGCATCACCTGGCCTACGGCATGGTCAACCTCCCTCAAGGAAGGATGAAGTCCCGGGAGGGCACGGTGGTGGACGCCGACGACCTGCTGGCGGAGCTGGGGAGCCTGGCTTTGCAGGAGCTCAGGGACAAGGAGCGGGAGGAGGCGATCGACGACCTGGAACAGACCGCCGAGAACGTGGCCCTGGCCGCCCTCAACTATTACCTGCTCCAGGTCTCCCCCTACAAGGACATGATCTTCAATCCCGCCGAGTCGATCTCCTTTACCGGCAACACCGGCCCCTACCTGCAGTACACCGGCGCCCGCATCTGCAGCATGTTGCGCAAGTTCAAGGAGCGCTTCGAGCGCTACAGTGGCGGATCCTTAAAGCCGGAGCTCCTGGCCCAGCCCGAGGAGTGGCAGCTGGTCAAGCAGCTCGCCGCCTTCCCGCCAACCCTGGCCCAGGCGGCCCGGGAGCTCAACCCCGCCCTGATCACCGCTTTCCTGTTCGAGCTGGCCAAGAGCTACAACGGCTACTATCATGACCACCCGGTGCTGCACAACGAGGACAGCGACCTGGTTGTTTCCCGCATCGAGCTGGCCAAGGCGGTGCTCCAGGTCCTGAAGAACGGCTTTGCGCTTATCGGGGTTCCTTTTCTGGAAGTGATGTAGCCGGCAGGCGGGGTACAAAGGCATCCGTGACCACCACCTCCCCCCCGAACCCCCGGTAGCCCAGGCGGCAATAGAGCCCGCCCGCGGCCGCGGGAAGGCGAAACAGGAAACAACCGCTCTCGGGGTCCCAGGCTTCGGGTGCCGGCATCTCGATACCTGCCCAGAGCAGGGGCCGACGGGCTGCGAGGGCGGGAAGCAAGCAGCCGGACACCAAATAGCCCCGGTCGTCCGTCTTGATTTGCAGATCCCGGACCCTCTGCAGGCTGAAAAGCAGTACATAAACGGTCAGATCACGCCAGGCGGCGCTGCCGGCCCCGGCGTGGCTCCAGGCGGGATCGAGCAGCAGCGCCCGGTGCTCGGCGGAATCGAGCCAGGCCCGCCCCGCTTCCTCGGGGCTGGAAGCTGCGGCCAGAACCTCGCCCACCAGGGTCGCGCTGCCGCCGGCCGCATGGTAGCGGTCGAGGGCGCTGCCGCCCGCTTCATCCCGGTGGGAAAGCCGTCCGGCAGCGGCAAGCCGGCGGGCGTAATCCGCGGCGGCCAGGTCCAGGCGGCTGTCGGCGCTGCAAGTGGGCAATCCCTCCCCGGTCCGCAACCGGTTCAGCCACCCCAGCACTTCGTCCGCATCGGAGAGGCAGCACAGGGGCTGGGCGAGTAGGAGAAGCAGGATCAAATACAGCAGACTTTTCATTGTTTCGTGAATACAGTACCTTAGTAGATTATAACCAGAAGGCCGGACGCAGACAACATAGAGGTCGGGAGCAGCTGATGTCAGAGATACACAAGATCCGCAATATCGGAATCGTGGCCCATATCGACGCCGGGAAAACCACTTCCACGGAACGCATCCTTTTCTATACGGGTAAAAGCCACCGCATAGGTGAGGTGGACGACGGCGAAGCCACCATGGACTGGATGAGCCAGGAGCAGGAGCGGGGCATCACCATCACCGCCGCGGCCACCACCTGCGAGTGGCAGGGCCACCAGATCAACATCATCGACACCCCGGGACACGTGGATTTCACCGCCGAGGTGGAGCGCTCCATCCGGGTGCTGGACGGCGCGGTGGTGATCTTCTGCGCCGTGGGCGGGGTGGAACCCCAGTCGGAGACCGTCTGGCACCAGGCGGACACCTATCACGTGCCCAGAATCACCTATATCAACAAGATGGACCGGATCGGCGCGGATTTCTTTCAGGTGCTGGAGGAAATGGAAAAAAAACTGGGCTCTTCCCCCCTCCCCATCCAGCTGCCCATTGGCCGGGAGTCCGAGTTCGAGGGTGTGATCGACCTGCTGACCCTAAAAGAAATCCGCTGGGACCAGAACGACGCCGGGGCCACTATGATTTGCTCATCAATAGACCCCGAGCGGTTGGAGCAGGTCCGGGCCTACCGCGAACGCCTGGTGGACACCCTGTCGGCATCAGCCGACGCCGAGTTGGCTGACCGGCTTACCGAGCATTTCTTGGAAGGCCGGGACATACCCGAAGAAATGCTGGTAGCGGCCCTGCGCCAGGGCACCCTCAAGCGCGCCTTCATCCCCGTACTCTGTGGTGCTTCCCTGAAAAACATGGGCATCCAACCCCTGCTGGACGCCGTGATCCGCTACCTGCCGGCACCGGACGAGGTTCCGCCAGCCCGCGCCCACCACGCCAAGACAGAGCAGGAAATGGAGATCGAATGCCGTACCGACGCCCCACCCCTGGGTCTGGTGTACAAGATTCAGAACGACCGGGAGGCGGGGAACCTGAGCTATATCCGCATCTACTCCGGCACCTTCCGCAAGGGAGGGGCTGTATACAATATCGGGAAAAAAAAGCGGGAACGCATCAACCGCCTGCTGCGCATGCACTCCAACCGCTCGACCCAGATCGACAGCGTAAGTGCCGGGGACATTGCGGTGGTGATCGGCTTCAAGCTGGCTCAGACCGGGGATACCATAGGCAACGAGCAGTTCCCCGTGCTGCTGGAGCAGATGCATTTTCCCGAGCCGGTGATCTCCATCGCCATCGAGCCCAGAACCCTTTCGGAGCGGGAGAAGCTGACCGCGGCCCTTGAGCAGCTGGCCAAGGAAGACCCTACTTTCACTCTCAAGGAGAACGACGAGACCGGTCAGCTCATTATCTCCGGTATGGGCGAGTTGCATCTGGAAGTACTGGTCACCCGGGTCACCGAGGATTACAAAATCAACGCCAAGGTCGGCCAGCCCCAGGTATCCTACCGGGAATCCGTTTCCCGGATCTTCACCCACACGGAGAAGTACCACAGGCTGCTTGCCGGCAAGGAAAACGCGGCTGAAATCACCCTGGAGGTCAAAAACCTGGCCCAGGGTGAAGGCAACCGCTTTGTCAGCGAGGTGGAGCCGCCTGAGCTGCCCCGGGAGCTGATCGACGCCGTACGCCGGGGCATCGAGGGCGCCTTCTCCGCGGGTATTGTCTACGGCTATCCCGCCATCGACATCCAGGCCACCCTTAAAAACGCCGTCTACAACCCGGCCACCTCCACGGCCATCGCCTTCGAAGCCGCAGCCTCCCTGGGCTTCGACGCCGCCTGCCGCAAGGCGGATCCGGTGCTGCTGGAGCCGATCATGACCGTGGACATCACGCTGCCCAAGGAGTTCTTCGGCGAGGTGCTGGGAAACCTGACGATGCGCAAGGGAGAAGTCGAAAGCATCGACAGCCGCCTGGGCAGCGAGCACATCCACGCCAAAGTTCCCCTGGCCAGCATGTTCGGCTATTCCACTTCCTTGAGGAGCGCCACCCAGGGCCGAGCCTCCTTCTCCATGGAGTTCTCCCATTTTGCGGTCAAGCAGGGGGGATTCGGCTCCGCTTAAACCCGGTCTCCTCCCCCATTCCATCCCCGCATCGGCTCTCATCAACGCTTCGCGTTGACAAAGCAGGAAGCTGACGGTATAGTGCAGAGCATACAGAAAGCCCACACATTGGATAGGAGTTAATCATGAGCGCCAATATCGATATGATCCGTAATATCGCCGTCACCGGTCATGGGAGCACGGGCAAAACCTCATTCGTGGAGAATCTTCTGGCTGCGGCAGGCAGCATCCCGAAATCCGAGAGCGTGGATTCGGGCAAGACCGTTTCCGATTTTACGGATGAGGAGATCAGCCGCAAATCATCCATACATACCACCCTGGCTCACCTGAGCTGGAAGGATACCAAGATCAATCTCCTGGACACTCCCGGTGCATCCGACTTTGTCGGTGAGGTGGTGGCTGCCCTGCGGGCAGCCGAAACGGCGGTGCTGGTCGTAGGCGCCGAAGTGGGCGTTCAGATCGGGACCATCCAGACCTGGCGCCGGCTCGAAGCCCGGAAGACACCCCGGCTCGTTTTCATCAACAAGATGGAAAAAGAACATGCCGACTTTTTCAAGTCCCTGGAGGACCTGAAAGAGAAGTTCAGCGCCACCTTTGTTCCCCTGACCATACCCATCGGCGTGTCCGGCACCTACCGGGGGGTCGTCGACCTGATCGCCCAGAAGGCCTATCTGAACCAGGAAGCCGGCAAAACAGCCAAGCCCGAAGCGATCCCGGCGGAGATGCAGGAGCAGGCCGAGGAGTACCGCCAGGCCCTGATCGAGTCCGCGGCGGAGGGCGACGACGCCCTGATGGAGAAGTTCTTCGAAACGGAAACCTTAAGCGAAGAAGACATCCTTTCCGGCTTGAAGGCGGGCATGGAGCGCGGCAGCGTCGTTCCCGTGCTGGCCGGCTCCGTCCTGCTGGGCTCAGGATTAAGCAGCGTGCTGGATACCATCGCCGGCCTCGCCCCTTCCCCCGTCAATTTCAAAGAGCCGGTGGAGAGCGAGGGGGAAGAGGAAAGCAAGGCTTTCGATCCCCAGGGCAGTCCCTCCTGCTTCGTGTTCAAGACCTCCATCGACCAGTTTTCCGGCAAGCTCTCCTTCGTCAAGGTGGTGTCGGGTAAAGTGGCCGGAGATTCGGAGCTGATCAACAGCCGAACCTCGGATAAGCTCAAAATCGGCAAGGTCTACACCTGCCAGGGCAAGAAGCTCGAGGAAACCGACAGCCTGCAGGCCGGCGATATCGGGATCCTCACCAAGCTGAACTCGGTGACCACCAACGACAGCCTCTGCATTGCCGGTGAGACAGTCACCTACCTGACCCTGCGTTTACCCTCACCGGTGCACGCGGTCGCCATATCCGCTGCCGCCAAGAAGGACGAGGACAAGCTCAACCAGATGCTGCAGCGGGCCGCGGAAGAGGACCTGACCTTCAGGATCAACTACAACCGGGAAACCCGGGAAACCGTTATCTCGGGCATGGGCGAGCTGCACCTGGATATCATCATGGGTAAGATCAAGACCCACCAGAAGATCGAGATGAACACCAAGGTGCCCAAAGTGGCCTACCGCGAAACCATCCGCGTCGCTTCCGACGCGGAATACCAGCACAAGAAGCAGACCGGCGGACACGGTCAGTATGCCAAGGTCATGCTGGAAATCAAGCCCATTGGGCGGGGCGAGCAGTTCAGCTTTGTCAACGGCATCGTGGGCGGCCGGATTTCCAGGGGCTATATCCCGGGAGTGGAAAAAGGCGTCCTGGAAGGCATGGAAAGCGGCAGCCTGGCCGGCTACCCGGTGGTCGACCTGGAAGCCAAGGTGGTGGACGGTAAGGAGCACCCCGTGGATTCCTCGGAAATGGCCTTCAAGCTGGCGGCCCGCGGCGCTTTGAGGGCGGCCATGGAAAAGGCCAATCCCGTGCTCCTGGAGCCGATCATGAACCTGAACGTGTTCGTCGATGATCAATACCTGGGGGATGTGCTCTCCGACATGAGCTCACGGCGGGGCAAAGTCCTCGGCCAGGAGCCTTTGGGTGGAGGCATCCAGGAAGTCAAGGCCCAGGTCCCCCAGGCGGAGCTGCTGCGCTACTCCATCGATCTGCGCGCCATTACATCCGGAACCGCCAGCTTCGAGATGGATTTTGACCATTACGAACCGATTTCAGGCAAGGTGGCCGATGAGGTGATCAAGGCGGCGCAGGCCGCCAAAGAGGAGGAGTAAGGCGCCCGTTAGAGGCGCCCTGCTCTCAGATCAAAGAAACAGGAACCTGGGCAGGAGGAAGTGGAGCACGCTGATGATCCCGCCGGCCAGACCCAGGGGCACCTTGTAGCTGACGGCCAGCTTTTCCAGACTGCTCATTTCTTCCACTGTCTTCTCACCGCGCTCCTTCATGTACTCGAAGAAGAGGGCGGCGCCCATGGCCATGCCGCCCAGGGCGGGAAGCAGGTCGCCGACCACGGGAACATCCTGGGGGATCAGCAGCTTGAGGAAGCCGACCAGGAAAGCGGCGATACCCACACCCAGCCTGGCGCCTCGAGCGTTCAGGGCGGTCATCAGGGGCTCAAGGTTTTTCATCTTGCTGCCCAGATACTCCCCGGAAAGCACCAAAGCGGCCAAGAGGTTCACAAACACCGATAAAAAGTAGAACTGCATCATCTGTATTCCCCGCCTTTTTTATATATCTTCTGATATATCTATTTGAAAGATAGCCTGATTCGGCCTGGAAGTCAATATTTTTACCATTCCAGGTCAGTGCTGAGGCGGTCCGATCGTATCGCCTGGCTTTGTTCTCCTGACAGTACCACCTCGACGAGCAGGGTCTCCCCACGCTGCGGCGCCGGGAGCGCCTGTCGGATCATAATCTCCTCACCGGTTTCGTCCGGCAACAGCGCCTCGGCCTCCACGGCTTCCCCGCCATCCTCCATTTGAAAGCGCACCCTGATGGAGGTGTATTCCCCGGCGGGTTTGCGGCTGATGCGCTTGACGCTCACCGAGGCCAGCACCACCTCCTCGTAGGGAAAACCGCGCAGGGTGAGCTGGTAGCCCTCCAGGCGGGTGCGCTCCTGCTGCCCGGACAGGAAGGCCCGCAGGCCGTAGAAGAGGAGTACCAGTATCAGGAGGTCCAGCAGAATAATGACCAGATGGCGGTTGCGCCGGAAAAAGCCTCCCTCGGGCCGCGGCGGCGGCGCGCTCTCCAGGGACATCCGCTCCCGGCGGCTGTAATGATAGCCGAGATCACGCTTTACCCCGGAATCCCCGCTCATTTGATCCGCATCACGGCTCCGTCGCGCCAAAAGCCCGGCCCTCCTCAGCCTCTCTCGCTGTGCAGAAGCTTATCGCTCCGCCACCAGACGATCTTGGCTTCATATTCCTCACAGAGCAGGCCGTAGAGGATACCCTCATCAGAAAGCCTGACCTCCCGGAAGTAGAGCTCCGAATCCTCTATAACCAGGTAGCGCCGTCCGGCGACCTTGCCCAGGGAATCCAGGATGAGCAGCTGGTAAAGGTTGGGTGACTCCTGGCGCAGGAGGAAGAAATGCCCGCTCTTACTGACACCCAAAAATTCGTAGGAGGGTGCGGGGATCTCCACCTCCTGGGAGCCGACATGCTCCTTGCGGAAACCGTTCTCCGGGATCTCGATGGGCTCCTGAAACCTGCCGCTCTGCAGGCTGAGAGCATAGAGCCGGGCCGGCGGATTGCTCATCGCCTCGGTGAGCTGGGTGGTTTCGTCTACGCTGTCCTCGGTGTAGTAGAGCATCAGGTACAACAGGGGCCGGTTGAGATCCGGGACGATTTTGGCTATATAGGGCACGATGCGGCTGTCCTGAGTGGGAAGATGCTCGGGGCCGATTTCCGCATGGTAGAGAAGCACCCCTGCGGGGGAATACCAGTAGATCTGCCACATCCGGGGGATGCGGCAGATCACCACCAGCTCGCTCTGCTCCGTGACATAGATGCTGTCGATGTAGGGAAAGGGTGTCCCGCCGATCCCTTCCTGCCCGATGAAGTGCTGCCGGTTCCCGGTACGATCGAAGCACAGAACCACCCTGTCCAGGATCACCCCCAGCTCCCTGTCCTGAACTCTCCGCTCTTCGCTGACTACATCTTCGACATAGACTATCTTCTCCCGGTCCACCGCCAGCTCTCCGATCCGCTTGAGGGGGAAGGGCTGCGCCCGGCGCGTGGCGGCCAGATCCTGGTCCATGCTGAAGGACACAGGCCGGGGGTTGCGCTCCGGATTGTATAGCATGTAGATCAGGTCTCCGTAGGAGGAGAAGGCCATGATCTTGGCGGAATTGCCGTTGGCGATGAAGAAAAGCCCGTCGCGCATGCAGATGCGGTTCTTGAGGTTGAAGAGCTCTCCCTCGGTCTGAAAGAGGTCGATCTGATCCTCCATCTTTCCCAGCCCCAGGGTGAAAAGCTCCTGCCGGTTCAGCTCCTCGATGGCCGTCTGCCGGCAGCCGGTCAATCCAACCAGAAGTAGTGTCGCGAGAATGAGTGGTATATGCCTGGTGTGTGTCATCAGCTCCTCAACTGGCAGCATCATACCTGCTGTGGATGCGCTGTGTCAACGACGGGCGGACCTGACGGCCAGGATATCCAGGTGGCGGACCCGCAGTCCCAGGCGATTCTCCCGGGCGGTTTTCAGCCTGCTTTGGTACCAGAGGGCCAGCTTGTCCTCACGGCCGGGCATCGCTCGACTCTCCAGGATCTCACGGTAGATCATGGTCAACAGGGTCTCGCACAACACTCTGCGCCTGGTTTTATCCTCTTTCGCGCCGGCACGGCCGCGGTGCCGCAGCCGCCAGTCGGAGCGGCCGTGAACCAGCACCCGGAAGCCCTGGCTCTTCAGGGCCGCGCAGAGGCGGCTGCCGCTGAGGCTGCCCCCGGTGACCAGACCGGCGGCCCGGCGCTTTTCCATGCTGCGATCGTACTCCGCCAGCAGGGCGGCCTCGAAGGCGGGATCTGTCCAGGCGGGGAAGAAGCGCGTCAGACCCTGGTAGTTGAGGCTGGCATAGAACAGCCCTCCCGGGCAGAGCAGGGTGCGCACCCAGGCCAGCACCGCTGACAGGGGCAGCAGGTCCATGAGCGCGTGGGCGGTAATGCAGTCGAAAGGCATGCGCGCAGCTTTTCCCCGCCGCTGCGGGTGCAGGGCGGCTCCGAGCAGGTCGATCCGGACAAGGCGGATCGCCGGGGCCGGAGCGCTTTGCGTTCGCGGTGCTCGCGGTGGCCGCGGTTCCGCCGGCAGGGCTTCGAAGCGCCGGCGGGCCAGACCCAAACTGATCTCATCGCTGTCGACGCCGATCAGCCGGGGCGCACCCTTCAGGTGCATGGCCAGACAGCGCCTGAGCATGGCGCCGGTGCCGGTGCCCAAATCCAGAAGCCTCGGGTCGGGCAATGCCTCCAGGCGGCGGCGGAATCGGCGCCAGACGCGCCTGTTGAGGCTGGCGGAGTCCAGCGGGAACTTGGCTTCCAGGTAGGCGGGGATATCGATCACGCCGGGAGATGTCACGGCCGGGGCTCTCTTTGTGCCCCGGTGGGGTGCTCCAACATTGTATCCAGGGCGGCGAGAAAACAGCGCCCAGTCTGCTCCCAGGCGGGCAGCTCCCCGGCCAGGCGGCGGGAATCTCCGGCCGCCTTCTTTCGGAGCGCGGGATCGCGGATCAGGGCCGCGAGACGGTCCTGGAAGGCGCGGAGGTCTCCGGCGGGAACCAGCAGCTCCGTTCGGCCCGCCCACTCAGACAGGGCTCCGGAGGCGAAGGCCAGGCAGGGCAGCCCGCAGCGAACCGCTTCGGCCAAAGAGATGCCGAAACCCTCGTAGGCAGAGGGAAACACGAAGATATCCGCTTCCATGTACTCCCGCGCCAGCGCCTCAGGCGCCAGCTCCCCGGTGAAGACCACCCTCTCCGACAGGCCTGCCCGGCGGATCAGCCGCCCCAGCCTGCGTCGGTAGCACCGCTCCGGCGCCCCACCCACAACCCTGAGCTCCCAGGGCAAATCTTTAAGCGGCGCCAGCAGCTCCGGCAGCAAATGATGCCCCTTGCGGGGAATGATATTGCCCGTGATCAGCAACCGGGGTGCATGCGCGTCGCCGCCCTTCCCTTCCGCGGCGGTTTGCACCGGTTCGGGGACCTTCAGGGCGTCGCTTCCCGGCGGGCAGATAAACAGCGGCTTTTTTGTTCGCAGCAGCTCGCGTACCGTGGCGGCGGTAGTGGCGCTGTTGACCAGCACTGCGTCGGCCGCCAAAAGCAGGCGCCGCTCCAGGCGGGCCGCCACACGCCGCGGCAGGGGGGACTTGCGCTCCGAGACCGCCAGATGGTGCACCATAACCGCCAGGCGGGGTGAGCGGGGATGCCTGCGGCGCCCCGGGTCGCAGAGGGAGGGAAAGGTCAGCTCGTCCACGACAATCACGTCATAATCCCCCGGGTGCCGGAGCAGGCGCCTGAGGCGGGGCCGCAGGGCTTGCAGGCGGCAGGCAGGATAGCTTAGCCGCCGGAGCCCGAGAACCTCCACCACCACGCCCCGGGCGCGTAAAAAGGACACCACCCGGCGGTCGTAGAGGTAGCCCCCGGATATTTGGGAAAGAGAGCCGTAGATGATCAGCAGGAGCTTCACGGCCTGTAGGCTGCCCAGGCGCTTTCGGACTCCCAGACGCATATCTCGGAAAGAAGCGTCCTGTCTCCGGCGGCGTTTGTCTGCTGCAGCCTGTTCTCGAGCCTGCCGTGGAGGTAGAGAGCCAGGTTCTCCACGCTCACCGGCCGGCGGGCGAAGAACTCCAGGTCATTGAGGTAGCTCTTCTCCAGGGATCTTAGGAGCTCGGTTAGGGCGGATTCCATGAAAGCGATGTCCACGGCAAAGCCGCGTTCGTCCAGGCTCTTTGCCCGGCAGCGCCACTCTATCCGGTAGGTGTGCTCGTGGGGTTCTGCCTCCTCCGGCTCCACCCCCAAAAGCGAATGGGAAGCGGTCAAATTCCCGCGAATGCCCACGGTGTACATGCTATCCTCCTGTCTCAGGGTTCCAGCACCAGCTGGATCACATTCTCCGGCGCCTTGTCCAAAAGCGCGAAGGCTTTCCCGCCCTCGCTCAGCTTGAACCGTTGACTGACAAACCGCCCGGGACGCATTTGCTGCAGAAGATCCAGGGCCAGGTCCAGCCGGCGCGGTTTGTCCCAGCGCCCGGTGAGGGCCGGGTCCAGGTTCGAGACCTGGCTGCTCTTGACGATTAGTCGGCGGCGATGAAAGGCGGTCCCCAGGTTGACCGTCACCGGCCGGCTCCCGTACCAGGAAGCCTCCACCAGGACGGCGCCGAAGGCCAGACAGTCCACGGCCAGCTGCAGCCCTGCTGCGCTGCCGCTGGCGTTGACCGCCGCGTCCGCCCCCCGCCCGCCGGTGAGCTCGAAGATGCGCCCGCGAACATCGCCGTTCTCCGGGTCCAGCACCGTGCACCCCAGGTCGGCGGCGGCCCGGCGGCGCAGCTCGTAGCGCTCCACGGCCAGGACCAGCCCGACACCGCTGCGTACCAGCAGCGCGGAAACCAGCAGGCCCACCACCCCCTGGCCCACCACCAGAATCCTCTCACCCAGCCGCGGGGCCAGATCGTGGACAATGCCCACCGCGGTCTCCATATTGGCCAAAAACACCGCGTCCTCGCACTTTAGGCCGTCGGGCAGGCAGACCGTCTGGTCCGGGTCGATGTAGAAGCGATCCTGGTGGGGATAGAAGGCGAAGACCCGCCTGCCGTCCTCCCGCAGGCCCACATTGCTGTAGCCGTACTTGAGGGGATAGCTCAGGGGCCCTTGCAGCGATTTGAGCGTTTCGTCGCTGTCCAGTCCGGCGGGCAGCCGCCCCCGGTAGGCCAGCAGCTCGGTGCCGTGGCTCACGGCCATCAGCTTCGAGTCGACCCGCAGCTGCCCCGGCTCGCGGCGCAGGATTTCCGTGCGCAGCTTTACTTGTCCGGGAGCGGTGAACACCAGGCAGCGGGCCTTTTCCGGCCGCCTTGCCTCGGCGCTTTTCATGTCCGCACCTTCTCAAGCTGCAGGTCCCAGACCATGTCGGGGCCGAAACGGCGACGCCGAACCCGCCGGGGCCTGAGCGCCTCGGCCAGGGCCGTTATTCCCAAATCTCCCACCGCCTCGACTCCGCTGCCGAGCAGGATGGGAGAAGTGGTGATCACCAGCCGGTCCACCAGTCGGGCCCGCAAAAAGGCGGTGATCACAGCTCCCCCGCCCTCCACCATCAACCGGACACAGCCCGTTTCTTCCAACAGATCGAGCACCCGCGGCAGGTCCAGACCCTCCGGACCTGCCGGCACCCGGCTCACCTTCACCCCCAGCCCGGCAAGGATTCGCTCCCGCTCAGGCGGGGCGTCCGGGCCGGCGAAAACCCAGGTCGGCTGATCGGCGGCCCCAGCCGCCAGCTCGCACTCCGGGGGCAGGCGGAGCGAGCTGTCCAGCACCACCCGCAGGGGACTCCGGCCCCGCACCAGGCGGCAGGTCAGCCGGGGATTGTCCTTGAGCACGGTGTTTATGCCTACGAGAATCGCCTGGTTGTCGCGGCGCAGCCGGTGGGCCAGGCGTAAAGTGGCGGGACCGGAGATGGTACGGGAGTCCCCGGCTGCGGTAGCGATGCGGCCGTCCAGGCTCTGTGCATAGCTCACGGTGATTCTTACGCTCATACCTATCATGATAGCTCCGCCCCATAAGCCGATCAAGGAATTCTTTATTTTTGTTGGCCGCCCCTCCTGATATTGATTATTATATATGTTGTTATGAAATAAAGTTTTAAAGGGGGAGTGCATGGCAGCACCGAAACTCGCAAAAGCCCGCAGCACCGGCAGAAAGCTGGAGGGCATCGAGCTGGTCAGCCGGGCGAAGCTGCCCACGGTGTTCGGCGATTTTATCATCTACGGATTCCTGCAGCAGGAAGGCAACAAGGAGCACACCGCCCTGGTGCACGGTACGGTGAAGGGCCGCAGCGATTGCACGGTGCGCATCCACTCGGAATGCCACACCGGAGATATCTGGGGTTCCCTGCGCTGCGACTGCCGCCAGCAGCTCGAGGCCTCCCTGCAGTATGTCCAGGAGCAGGAGTGCGGCGTGGTGATCTACCTGCGCCAGGAAGGCCGGGGTATCGGGCTGCTCAACAAGCTGCGGGCCTACGACCTCCAGGACCAGGGACTGGATACGGTGGAGGCCAACCAGCAGCTGGGTCTGCCCACCGACGCCCGCACCTACGAAGCCGCCGCGGCGATCATCCGCCTGCTGGGCATCCGCTCGGTGGCGCTCATGACCAACAACCCGGACAAGATCCGCGGCCTCACCGAGGCGAAAATCCAGATCAGCCGGCGTATCCCCCTGGTGATCCGCTCCAACGCCTACAACCGGGACTACCTGCTGACCAAGCGGGAACGCCTCGGGCATATGCTCGACTGATTCCGCTGCCGGCCGGCGGATGAACGGGCCCACTTCCCTGCAACAGCCGTCTCCGCCCCGAACTTTTACCAGGGGCTTCAGCCTGCTCGCGTTTTTCTGCGCCCTGCTGGTCACCGCCGTCTTCCTCTGGCTCCCCGGCGCCGCTGGTCGCAAAGCGGAGCCTGCCGCCGGCGCGCTCCGCCTTGCGGCCAGCGGGGCGGTCTGCGCACGGCTGCTGCTCTTCCTCTGGCGCCGCCGGGGTCTTGCCGCGGAGGCGGGCCGGGCCCTCTGGGGAGCGGCCAATTTGCTCACCCTGCTGCGGGGCCTCCTGATCGCCTTCCTGGCGGGCTTCCTGTTCGCACCCCTTCCCGCAGGCCTCCCGGCTGCCTGGGTTCCCGCCCTGGTTTACACCGCCATCGCCTGCCTGGATTTTATGGACGGATATGTGGCCCGCCGCACCGACACCCGCACCCGGCTGGGAGAAGCCCTGGACCAGGAGCTCGACGGCCTGGGCTTGTTGACCGCTTTGCTGCTGGTGGTGCAGTACCGCATCCTGCCCCCTCCCCTGCTTTTGGTGGGGCTGGCCCACTACCTCTTCGCTTTTGGGATTTGGCTGCGTCGGCAGCGGGGCTTGAGCGTGCTGTCCCTGCCCCCAAACCGCTGGCGCCGCCGCCTGGCGGGTTTCCAGATGGCCCTGGCCGCAGTGTTTCTCTGGCCCATCGCCCGCCCCGGCCCCGCTTTACTGGTGGAAACCCTGATCGGCCTGCCCCTTTTACTGGGCTTCGGGCGGGACTGGCTGCTGATCTCCAGCCGCCTGAATTCCGACACAGCGCCTGCTGCCCGCAGGCGGGCCTGCGTACAATCCTGGCTGGAAGTACGCCTGCCCCTGCTGCTGCGCGCCGCCAGCCTGCTGCTGGGCCTGGCCGCTGTGTGGGCCGTGATCGACGACGGCACGGTTGCTCCTGCCTGGAGCAACCTCCTGCCCCTCCCGTCCGGTGCTGCGCGCGCCGCCGCCTGGCTGACCGCCCTGGGCCTCCTGGGCCTGGCGCTCGGGCGGGGCCTTCCCTTCTTCGCGATGACGGTTATCGTTCTGGTCGGGCTGCCCCTCTACCTTGGCGGCCTGACCCTAACCGGCTCCTTGCAGTTGTGCTGCGCTTTGCTCCTGCTCCTGCTCGGCGGCGGCCCCCGGCTGGGGGAGCTTCTCAGGCGGCCTGTATGAAACGTTTCTGGCTGCTTTTCTGGCTGCCCGTACCCCTCCTCCTCCTCTGGTCCCTCCGCGGCTTGAACTGGCGCCTGGTGGGGGCGCTTCTATCCCGCCTCGGCGCGCCCCAGCTGACCGCTCTGGCGGTGCTGAACCTGCTCTTCCTCCTGGTCCTGAGCCTGCGCTGGGGCTGGATCCTCCACGGTTTGGGGCGGCACCTGCGCTGTACGGACCTGCCGCGCCTGGCCGCCTGGCGCCTGGCGGGCTTCGCGGTCAGCTACCTGACCCCGGGCCCGCAGTTCGGGGGGGAACCCCTGCAGGTGCTTCTGGCAGGCCGCCGGGGCGGCATCAGCTACGAGACCGGCTCCGCCTCCCTGCTGCTGGACAAGAGCTACGAGCTGGCGGGCAACTTCGCCTTCCTGGCCGTGGGCGCGGCGGCGGCCGCGGCGCTGCCCGGCCTGGTCCCGCAGCGTTTGATCGGCCTGCTGGCCGCGGTTTCCCTCCTGGCTTTTCTTCCCGCGGCCTACCTGCTGGCCATAACCCGGGGCTTCCGGCCCCTGACACGCCTGCTCGGCCTGCTCGCCAAATTGCTGCGGCGCGGCGGCCGGTCCGGGAACCTGCAGGCATTGGCTATCCGGGTCGAGCAGGCCGTGGCCGGCTACAGCCGCCGAGGCGTACGACTGACCGGAGAGCTCCTGATCTTCTTTGTACTGGTCTGGGGCCTGGCAGTTGCGGAAACCATGCTGGTGCTGCGCTTCCTGGGTCTTGTTTTGAGCTGGCGTGAGGTGGTCCTGGTGCTGGCGGCCGGCAAGCTGTCCTTTTTGCTGCCCATTCCCGGGGCCTTGGGTGCTCTTGAGGCTGCCCAGCGCCTGGCCTTCACCTTGCTGGACCGCGCCCCCGAGGCGGCGGTGAGTTTGCTTGTCTATATCCGCGTTAGGGACCTGCTGCTGGTGCTGGCCGGTTTGGGAGTGACCGCGGCCCGGCTCCGCGGAGACCGCCGTCCGCCGGCAGCCACAAGGCCGCCGGAAAGCTCCGGCTAGCCTCCCGCCGCCGAACCCTCATCCGGCCCGGGTGCGCTGAAATCCTCCAGCAGGGCGGGCAGAAAAGTCTCCATGCCCGGATGCGGGAGGGGCTGATCGGGAAAGGCCCCGGCCACGTAGCCCCGGCTCAGGAAGGGCAGTAACAGCTCCCGCCGGCGGCTGACTGCGTGGATGGCCACCGAGCGGGGCTTGCCCCGGCCGGTGACGCCGCTGTAGGGCTGATGGTCCCCCACGATCACGATCAGCGACTCATCGGCCACGAATCGATCCAGATAGCCGGCGATCAGCCTGAGGTCATAGGCGATGGCTTCCGCCAGCCCCTCGATGCCGGCAGTCTGCCGCCCCGCCGGAATAGGCAGCACCCGCACCGCTTCGGTCCGGTGGTAGATGCTGCCGTCCCCTACCCGGCTCCAGTCCTCGAAGTAGACGGGAATCAGGTTGAATGGGTAGTGGCTGGAGATCAGCAGGTACTCCACGAGCAGGGGCGAGGCGGCCCCGGCGATCTCTGCTCGGTGCATGAAATCCAGCACGTACTGGTCGGTCATGGGCGCCCATTTCAGGTTGGGCCCCCGGTAGCCGAAGTCGGGATAAGTGTAGATGCGGTCAAAAGCAAAAAACTCTCCCTCCGGCCAGGCCCTGGTGGTGGCCGGCATGGCCGCCACCGCCCGGTAGCCCGCCTCCCGGAAGTACGCGGCCAGGGGCTTGACCTCGGAGGCCAGAAGCTCGCGGTAGGCCGCTTCATCCTCGATGCGTACGCCGGTGGTCAAAGTCGCGTCGGCCAGCCAGGAATTGCCCCCGAAGGCCGTTGACTCCAGGAAATTGGAGCAGACCGCGAAGCCCGCGGCTTCCAGCTCCGCCTCGAAGCGTGCCAGGTGGGGTTGGAAAAGATCAAAGTGCTCCGGCTCGGAAAACAAGGTGTAGCCGTAGGATTCCACCACCAGCAACAGAACATTGCGCCCCTCCAGGCGTGCCAGCATGCCGCCCCCGGGTTCGGCGGCCTCCCGGTGGAAGGCAGTCTCCGGATTCTCCGTTTCCCCGCCGACGGCTGTTTCCTTCACTCCCGAGCCGCCGCTCTTCCCCACCAACCGCACAGGCGCGCTCTCCCCCAAGAAGGAGAACGGTGTCAGGAGCTCAACAAAACTCAACAGGGCAATCAATGTAATCAGGGACCAGCGGCAGGCCGGCAGCCGGCAGCTTTCACCAAGCATCCGAAACAGCCCCCAAAACCCTGCACCCAGGCCCGCGGTCGCTGCCGCCAACAGCAGCAGCGCGCCATAGAAGACCAGGGGCGGCAGCGTGTCTCTGAGCAGGGCGTAGAGATCGGGTAAATAGCCCAGATCCAGGGCGGGGCGGAAAGCGCGGTCGAAGTAATAGGGCACCAGGCTGTCGGCGGTGCGAAAGGACAGAAGCATCAGGCCGGTTCCGGCCAGCACGAAGCAGACTATCCGCAGCCCGGGCAGTCTCAGCCAAACCCAGAGGCAAACCAGCAGTGCCAATAGCAGGGCATCCGCCGCCGGGCTCAGCAGCACCAGGGCTGCACCGCCCACTGTGAGAGCAGGAAGCCGGAACAAAACGTTCAGACCCAGCAGGCATGAGGCGAACACGGCAAGCCCGCGGCTCCTGCCCTGCCCGGGCTGCCGGACAGGGGCGATAGAAGGCAAAAGGCGTCCCTAGAGGGTGATCTCGCCCTTGGCCTCGGCGGGAATGGAGTGCCCTTTCCCGAAATCGTCCGCCTTGCCGTAGGCCAAAAGCACCGGATAACGCTCTCCCGGTACCAGGGCCCGGTCCGCGTCGTCCCCGGAATCCAGAGGAATGGTGAACTCGACCTGGGTAATTCCGTCCCGCTCGAAGCCCCCGATCAGCTCCGTGTTCTCAGCGCCCTCCAGCTTGGTATCCGCAGCATGCCGCCCCTTGCGGGTGCCGTAGTGGTCCTCCAGCACCACCTCCCCGTCCGCCACGTAACCGAGGATAAAATTGGCGTCCTTCATCTTGTCCGAAGGGTTGAAGCCCACAGCCACCCAACCTTCTGTACGGCCGCTCAAGATCACGTGCAGGCTGTCCTCCTCCACTTTCCACTGCAGGACCATACCGTTGTCGGCCTGCACCTCCTGAAAGCCGGCGGCGTTCAGAACCTGCTCGAAGGCCCCCGCCGTGACGGCGGCCGCCAGCAGACATACCATCAGTACGAGTCTTTTCATCCTCCCTACCCCCTTTCCTTTTTCCGGCAGGCTCCCGGCGGAACAAAAATTACGTTAAGAAAAAGATCCGCCTTATGCCCGCGCCTTGTCTCTCCAGGAATTCTAAGCCAGCAGCTCCCCGGCAGTCAAAGGAAATGGCGGTACCCAAGGTAATGGCGGGGGTCGCCTTACCGCAGGCACGCTAATGGTATAGGGTCTCAACTTCAAAATCCCCTTATCCCGGTAGATGAAAGGACCGCAGTTGAGCTACTGGCAAGACCGGAATTAACACCCAACTCTCAGGCTTGGTCGGTTCCGCACGCATCACCGGCTATGAAGGTGTACGAAACGGTGAAATAGTAATACGAAAAAAAATATCATCTTAAGAGGAAGCGAGACTATGAAACCGCACAGCGTTATCGATGTTGTTCACGTCTTCACCACTCTCCCTCAGCTTGACCCGTTCGCGGCTCTAGCGGTATCATTGACTCATGATCAGCAAAGCAGTCAACGCCATATTCGGGTCCAAGCACGAGAAGGACCTTAAAGATTTAACCCCCCTGATCGCCAAAATCAACAGTCATGAACCGGCCATGATGGCCCTGAAAGACGAGGAGTTCGCCGCTAAAACCGCGGCCTTCAAACAGCGCCTGGCCAAGGGGGAAGACCTGGAAGACATCCTCCCCGAGGCCTTCGCCCTGGTGCGGGAGGCCGCCCGCCGCCGCCTGGGGGAGCGGATCTACGATGTCCAGCTCATGGGGGGCATCGCCCTCCACCGGGGAAACATCGCCGAGATGAAGACCGGCGAGGGAAAGACCCTGGCCAGCGTGACCGCGGCCTACCTCAACTCCCTGGCAGGCGGAGGGGTGCACATCGTCACGGTCAACGATTACCTGGCCGAGCGCGACTCGGAGTGGATGGGCCGGATTTACTCCCTCCTGGGCGTATCGGTGGGAGTGATCCTCTCCCGCATGGACAACGAGGCCCGGCGCGAGGCCTATGCCAGGGACATTACCTACGGAACAAACAATGAGTTCGGCTTCGACTACCTCAGGGACAACATGCGCTGGGACACCAGCGGGCGGGTACAGAAAACACATGCCTTCTGCATCGTGGACGAGATCGACTCCATACTGATCGACGAGGCGCGGACCCCGCTGATCATCTCCGGGGCCGCCGAGGACGACACCTCGAAATACTACGAGGTCAACAAGCTGGTGGCCTCCCTCACTGAGTGCGCCAAAGACCCGGACACCGGGGAGTACCCGGAAGAGCCGGTGGGGGACTACAAGGTCGAGGAAAAGAACAAGAAGATCAGCTTCACCGACCAGGGTATGAACCATATCGAGGAGCTCTTACAAAAGCGGAGTCTTATCCACGGCTCGCTCTTCGACTCGGAAAACTTCGAGTACATCCATTACTTCACCCAGGCCATGAAGGCCAAAAAGCTCTTTCACCTGGACGTGGACTACGTGGTCCAGGAAGGCCAGGTGCAGATCGTGGACGAGTTCACCGGGCGCATCCTCTACGGGCGCCGCTACTCCGAGGGACTGCACCAGGCCATCGAGGCCAAAGAGCGCATCAAGATAGCCCAGCGCAACCGCACCCTGGCCACCATCACCTTCCAGAACTTCTTCCGCATGTACGACAAGCTCTCCGGTATGACCGGCACGGCCGACACAGAGGCCAAGGAATTCGCCAAGATCTATGACCTGGACGTGCTGGTGATTCCCACCAACCGCCCGGTGATCCGGGATGACGACGATGACGTCATCTACCTGACCGAGGGCGAGAAGCTAAAGGCCATCTGCGAGGAGATCGAGGAGCTCAGCCGCAGGGGCCAGCCCGTGCTGGTGGGCACCATCTCCATCGAAAAGTCGGAGCAGCTCTCCAGGCTGCTCACCTCACTGGGCATCCGCCACGAGGTGCTCAACGCCAAGAACCACGCCCGGGAGGCGCTGATCATCGCCGAGGCGGGCGCCAAGCACTCGGTGACTTTGAGCACCAACATGGCCGGCCGCGGTACGGATATCAAGCTGGGGGGAAACCCGGAGTTCCGGGCCCGCCGCCGGGCCGGCACCGAGGCCACAGCGGAGGAGTACGCAAAAGTTTTCGAGACCGAGTTCGCCAAATGGCGGGAGGATTACCAGGAGGTCAAGAAGCTCGGGGGCCTGCACGTTCTGGGTACGGAGCGTCACGAGTCCCGGCGCATCGACAACCAGCTCCGGGGGCGCTCGGGACGCCAGGGCGATCCCGGCTCTTCCCGCTTCTATATCTCTTTGGACGACGACCTGATGCGCCTGTTCGGGGAGAACCTGAAATCCATGATGTCCCGGGTTGGCATGAAGGAGGACGATCCGATCCAGCACCCCTGGATCAACAAGTCGCTGGAGCGGGCGCAGAAGCGGGTGGAGGAGCGCAACTTCGAGATCCGCAAGCACCTCCTGGAGTACGACGACGTCCTGAACGAGCAGCGCAAGTTCATGTACTCAAAGAGGGACGAGATCCTGTCTGATCCCCACCTGACCGCCCGGATCCTGACCACCGCCGAGGAAATTGTGGACGACCTGGTGGAGGAGTACCGGGAGAACCCGGGCTCCGACGGCAGCGGCCTGGCCAGGCTTTTGGGCGGGTTCAAGGAGGAGCTCTTCTACGTTCCCGAAACCGGCGCTGAGGAGCTCATATCCTTGAGCCCCGGGGACATCAAGGATACGGTGATGGCCGCCCTCAAGGCCGACCTGGAGACCAAGATCGCCGAGGTGGGTGAGGACAAGATCAACCTCTTCATCCGCCTGGAGTATCTGCGCAGCATCGACGCCCGCTGGCAGGATCACCTGGAAAGTCTTGAGGCCCTGCGTGAGGCGGTGTACCTCAGGGCCTACGGCCAGAAGAATCCCCTGCTGGAATACAAGCTGGAGGGCTTCCGCATCTTCGACGAGATGCTCTCCGAAATCCGCACCGCCCTGGCCCGCAAGATCTTCAGCGTAAAGATCCAGCGGGTGGAGGGCCCCGGACGGCGGCCTGAGCAAATAGGCGACGCCCGCCACCGGGCCTTCGGGCAGTTCGCTTTACCCGGAGCCCCGGCAGCCGCTCCCGCTGCCGCGCCCGCGTCAGGCACCGCCGCTGTTTCCCGGTCCCGCCAGGCCGGTCCGCCCCCGCAGAGCCGTCCCCAGCAGGCCCAGGTTGTACGCAATATTCCCAAGGTAGGGCGCAACGACCCCTGCCCCTGCGGCAGCGGCAAGAAATACAAGCACTGCCACGGGGCCTGAGAGATGACTCAAGCAGCCCCGCGGGCGCGGATACGCAGGAAATTGACCGCCCCGCCCAGGCCGTAGAGGGCGGCCAGCACGGTCAGGCCGGTACCCACGGCGGCCAGCACTCGTGAAACAGTCTGCAGGGCCGCCGGAGAAAAGAGCGCCCCGATCAGCCCCAGGAGCAGGGGCAGCTTGATGATCAGGAAACCCACCGCCGCCGCGGCATAGAGGCGGGGAAGAGCCTGGCTCTTCTTTCCCAAAAGCCCTTCCCCCAGCCAGAGGGTGGCGCCGATGAAGCCCGCGTAGGCCAGGACAATCACCAGCACGAAAAGCAGGGGCAAAAGCAGGATCCCCACCACACTCACGGTTAAAAGCAGGGCCAGCACCGGCACAGCCAGCAGCACAGCCAGCAGGCTCAACAGCGCCCCCCGCCACTGGGCGGCCAGGGCCCGGCTCAAGGCCGGCAGGTGGCGGCCGCCGAACTGGCAGAAGAGCAGCAACAGCAGCAGGTAGAGAAGAATTCCGGCCGCGGCGATGAGCAGGCGGAAAACAGCGGCGGAGCGGTTGCTCGCCAGCAGGCCCACAAAGGGTATCTTGACGGCGGGCATGCTCTGCTTGTCCCCCCGTATATAGGCTCCCCGGGCCGCTTCGATCTCCCCGCCCAAAGCCACCACATCACCTGTGACGGAAGCGTTTTTCTCCAACAAAATATCCGCTCCCAGGCTCCAGACATCGCCTGAAACCCGGCCGCGGATTGTCACCTCTCCGCCCACGCTGACCACATCCCCCTGGTACTCCCCCTCGATGATCAGGGGCCGGCCCACGCTCACTCCCCGCCGGGTCAGGAGGGAGAGGCCGCTCATCCCTAAGGAAAAGCGTTTGCCCCCGGAGTGTACATTCACATTCAAAGGTAAAACATCCCAGAGGGCGCCCCCGTCTTCGGAGCGCTCCAGCAGGCCGAAGGCGATGCGCACCCCCTGCTCTTCCCCCTGGATCTCAATAAGCCCGGGATGAACCAGATAACGATTGGCCTCCCCCTCATCCAGCTGGCCGCTTGCCTGGACCCTCAGGATGGTAAACAAAGCCAGCAGGCCGATCACGAACAGTACGAATTTTTTCATCTCGATCTACCCTTTATGAGCATCCTATTCAATATATCCGTGAAATCAAGCCCACGGAATTGATGGGCACGCCGTTCTTGCGTACCTCGAAATGCAGGTGGGGTCCCGTGGAGCGCCCGGTATTGCCGATAAAGCCGATCCGTGTTCCCCGGTACACGTACTGGCCCCGCCTGACCAGGACCTTCTGCAGGTGCCCGTAGAGGGAGCTGTAGCCCACGGCGTGGCTGATAAGGATATAGTTACCGAACACCGCATTGCTCCCCACCACACTCACCCGTCCGTCCATGGCCGCCCGCACCGGCGTGCCCGGGGAGGCGGCGAAATCGATGCCGCGGTGAAACTTCATCAGATTGGTGAAGGGATCGCGGCGGTAGCCGAATCCGGAGGAGACGTATCCCCGGCAGGGTCGCAAAAAGGCCGTGCCCGTGGCCACGCTGCGCTCGATGCCCGTGTGCTGGACTCCGGGAAAGAAGAGGCTCCGGCCCGCCGCGGACTCTGGATCGCTGAGGCTGTTGACCCGCAGCACCACTTCCACGGGCACTCCTTTCTCCCCACAGGTCGCTTCCAGGCTCTCCTCTACGTCCACATATATCCCGTCCTGGTTGGGAATTTTCAGCTCCTCCCCCACGGTGATCAGGTGCACCCCGCTGCCCCATTCCCGGTTCAGTGAGGCTATGGTATCCAGGTCCATGCCGAAATCCTCGGCGAGGCCCGAGAGGGTATCACCGGGCCGCACCGTGTAGCGCTTGATGTCCAGGGGCAGCACACCCAATGAGCCGCCGCCGATGCTCACCTCATAGGACTCGGGCTCAGCCGCGGGCTCGGCCGCGTTCTGGCGGCTGAACAGCGCCAGGGAGGCCCAATTTTTCGGGTAGTAGAGGAAGCGCTTGCGCTCGGCGGACAGCCGGGCTCCCTCCCAGACGATCATGAGCAAAGCGGCGGTAATAAAACCGAACAGGATTAAACGGCGAGCAGCACTATTCCAGGGCGACATCCTGAACCCAAGATTAATGCAGGTAGGAAAAAGGGTCAACTGGCTCTCCCTTTTTGAAAATCGAAAAATGCAGGTGGCTGCCGGTGCTGTAGCCGGTGTTGCCCATCTTGCCGATCACCTGGCCCTGCTGAACCGTCTCCCCTTTGCTCACCGTGAAGCTGTCCAGGTGCCCGTAGAGGCTCTGGAAGCCTTCCGGATGGGTAAGGATGATGTATTTCCCGTAGTTGGAGTTGTAGCCGGTCATGGCCACCCGCCCCTCCATGGCGGCCTTGACGGACGTACCGATCCGGTTGGCGATATCTACGCCATTGTGAAAGCGGCGCACTCCCGTGAAGGGATCGCTGCGCGTACCGAAGCGGGAGGTGATCCGGCCACCGGCGGGGTAAACGAACAGGTGCCCCAGGACGCGGTTGCGCTCGAAGGAGCTCAGACGTGCATTGGGGATAAAGAGCTCCTGGCCCGGCTGGATTAGTGAGCTTTCCAGGTTGTTGTAATCCAGCAGGCTGTTCAAATCCACCCCGTATTTCCGGGCGATGCCCCCCAGATACTCCCCCCGACGCACCGTGTGCTTGAGGCCGTTCCGGTTGGGGATCCGCAGCACCGTGCCTTCCTTGAGGCTGCGGGCGTCACGAATGTTGTTGTAGCTGATCAAAGTATCCAGGTTCAGCTTGTAGCGCTGGGAGATCCCCGAGAGGGTGTCCCCCCTCTTGACCTTGTAGGTGGCCACGGATAGGCTCTCCACCAGGGCGGCGTCCAGGCCGGCCTCCGCAGTGCCTCCCTGGCCCTCCGGGAGCAGGTAGCTCAACAGCACCCGCTCCTCGCCCTCCGCCTCGGGCAGCGCCAGGTCGGCCGCCGGAGAAGGCATCCGGGGCAGCTGCTGCGCCAGGGGCAGCGAGATCAGTACTAAAAGCAGGACGCAGAGCAGAAGCTCGAAGCGCCGGAAGAACAGGGAATCTTTCCACCCGGCGCGGGACGGAGTCCGGCGTTTGGCCGAGGCCTGTCCTCTGGCCGAGGCCTGTCCTCTGGCCGGGGCCTGTCCTCTGGCCGGGGCCTGGCGTCTGGCCGGGGCCTGGCGTCTGGCCGGGGCCTGGCGTCTGGCCGGGGCCTGGCGTCTGGCCGGCGTCTGTTGCCGGACCGCCGTCAGGCCGTCGTTCCGGCGCCGCGGCCTCCCTCTGCGTACGGGCACCAAAACCGCCGGAGCTCGTCGGGATTTTCGCTTCAGCCTGCCGGCCGGCCGCAGGGGAACAGGGAAGACGCCGGGAACCTCCTGAGCGGGCAAATCCCGCCGCCTGGTGATGCGCTGTTGCTGTAATGCAGTGATCATAGTTCCTCACAAATCATATCGACAATAATAAAGGAGCATATTAATATTAACTTCATTACCGGCGCGTAATTATGAAGAATAACGCACAGCGGCGCAGGATCGCCGCCACATCCGGACACAGAGACAAGAAACGACTCCGCTTCTTTCTGGGCTTCACGGCGCTCATAGTGCTCTTGATCGTCGGCAAGCTCGTTTATCTGATGATCCTCACCCCCTCCGGGGGGGATCCCGACTCCATCATCCTGCCGGTAGTGGAACGGGGCCCTATTTTGGACCGTAACGGGAGGATCCTGGCCATCTCCAGCCGCCTGGAGTCGGTCTCGGCCTGGATCCCCGACCTGAAGGATCCGGAAGCCGTTGCCGGGGTGCTGGCCCCCATCCTGGACCTCGACGCCGAAGAGGACATCCTGTCCCGCCTCGAGCGCCACAGCGGCTTCGTGTATATCAAGCGTAAGATTACCCCGACCCAGGCGGAAAAGGTCCGCGCCCTCATGTCCGCCGGCAGGCTGCCGGGAATTTCTCTGACACCCGAGTTCGGGCGCAACTACCCGGAACAGACCCTGGCCTGCCACGTCCTCGGTTACGTGGGAACCGACAATATCGGCCTGGAGGGCGTGGAATACACCTTCAACAACGAGCTCTCCCCGCCCGCGGTGGGCCAGGATTTGAAGGAGGTGTTCGGCAAACAGCTCTTCCTGACCCTGGACGTGAATATCCAGTATATGGTGGAGGAGATCGCCAAAGAGAGCTACGAGGCCAACCAGGCCGATTCCGTCACTATCCTGGTCATGGACGCCCAAAGCGGCGAAATCCTGGGCTACGCGGGGATTCCCGGCTTCGATCCCAACGAATACAATCGCTACGAGAACCGTTTTCTCCAAAACCTGCCCCTGACCCACGCCTACGAGCCCGGATCGGTGTTCAAGATCGTTTCCCTGTCCTCCATCCTCGAGCTGGGGGGGATCAGCGAGGAGGATGAGTTCTACTGCGGCGGCGTCTTCGAACGCACCCTGGCGGACGGCCAAAGCATCCGCATTACCGATCTGCGCGCCCACGGCAGGGTCACTCCCTCATTGATCATCAAGTACAGCTGCAATGTGGGCGCGGCCCAGGCCTCCGAACAAGTGGACCGCGACAGCTTCTACCAGATGCTTCAGCGCTTCGGTTTCGGCAAGCCCACGGGCCTGCCCCTGCCCGGGGAAAGTGCAGGCATTTTGGCCGCCCCCAAGCGCTGGTCGGCCCGCAGCAAGGCGACCATCGCCTTCGGCCAGGAAATCTCGGTCTCCGCCCTGCAGATGATCACCGCCGCCACAGCCATCGCCAACAATGGCCTGCTTTTGAAACCGCTGATCGTGCGCAAAATTGTTTCACCCCAGGGTGAGGTTGTGAGCGAATTCAGACGTGCCCCCGTCCGGGAAGTCTTGAACCCGGACACGGCCCGGGCCATGCTCCTCATGATGGAGAGCGCCGTACAGGCCGAGGGCACCGCCCGCCGGGGTGCCGTCGAAGGGGTGCGCGTGTCCGCCAAGACGGGCACCGCCCAGGTCGCTGACCCCAACACCGGCGCCTATTCGGAAGAGGACTTCATCGCCTCCTACCTGGCCATTTTCCCCACCAACGACCCGCGCCTGATTGTCTACGTAGTGATCGACAGGCCGAAGGGTCCACAGTTCTACGGCAGCCAGATAGCGGCGCCGGTGTTCAAGCAGCTTGCCGAGCGGCTCATCGACTACCTGGGGATTCCTCGCGAGGGAGACACGGTGCTCCGGCAATCCGGAGAGGTCCGCCTGATACTGCCGGCCCCGGTGGTCATCGGCGAGCGGATGCCCGATCTGACGGGAACCCCCAAGCGGCTGTTGCTGCCCCTCTTCGCCCAAGAAAACCTCGTTTTAAAGATCAGCGGTGAGGGCTATGTGTCCCGACAGTCCCCGCCTCCGGGTACGCCGATCAGCGAGGGCATGGTCATCACCCTGGAGCTTGAATGAGCCTGCTAAAGCGCAACCTGCAGATTTTCGCCGCCGCACACCCGGAGATCGACGCGGCTGTTCTCGCCTCCTGGCACTCCCGGAAGCCCGCAGCCGAGCTGGAAATTCGTTCCTCCGCCGGCGGCCCGCCCACGGCCCTGCTGAACGGCGGCTATATCCACTCCCGCTACGATCCCGCCCGGGAGGCGCGGCGCCTGGCTGAGCAGCAGGCCGGCGGCGCTTCGGCCTGTCTTTTCTACGGCTTCGGCCTGGGCTACACCGTCGAAGCCTGTCTCGATCTCTTCCCGGACCTGCTCCTGACAGTTATCGAGCCGCGGCCGGAATTCTTTTTACGTGCCCTGGCGTCCCGGGAGTTGAATGGGGTGCTGGCAGCGGAAAACATCCGCTGGCTGGTGGGACTGACAGCGGAGGAAGCCTCCATGGCCGTGGAGGAGCTGCCCCTGGCCGAGGCCCGCATCTTCCCCCTGCGTGCAATCGTGGACTTGAACGCAGGCTATTTCCAGAGCCTGGATCGCCTGATCCGCTCCGCCCTGGACCGTAAAAACGTCAATGTCCACACCCTGACGCGCTTCGGCCGGCTTTGGGTGCGCAACGTGCTGACCAACCTGCCCCTCTGCACCTCCTCTGCGGGTATTTCCTCCTTCTTCGGCCGCTTCACCGGCCTGCCGGCCCTGGTGGCGGCCGCAGGCCCTTCCCTGGACGCTGTCCTGCCCGCTTTACCGGCCCTGAGCGAGCGCTGCGTGCTGATCGCCGTGGACACGGCCCTGCGCCACTGCCTGGCGGCGGGGGTGGAGCCGGACTTTCTGATCACCGTGGACCCCCAGTACTACAACACCCGGCATCTCGACTGGGCCCGGCCCCGGCGCAGTGTGCTCATCTCCGAGTCCGCGGCCCATCCCCGTATTTTCCGCTCCCTGGGCCTCAAACCCCGCTTCGCCGCGTCCTTCTTTCCCCTGGGAAAGCTTCTGGAGCAGGCGCTTCCCCCCCGGGGTCAGCTGGGCGCCGGCGGCTCCGTGGCCACCACAGCCTGGGATTTCGCCCGCCTGATCGGTGCTTCACCCATCTACATGGCCGGTCTTGATTTGGGCTTTCCGGAGCGCATGACCCACGCCAGGGGCAGTTTCTTCGAGGAAAGCATGCATCTGGTTTCCGGCCGTTTGCGGCCGGCCGAGCAGGCGCAGTTCCGTTATTTCGCCCAGGCCGGCCCCTATCCGGCGCCCGCCAACAATGGCGGCCGAACCGTCACGGACCGCCGCATGGCCATCTACATCAACTGGTTCGAAAACCAGATGCGCCAGCACCCGGGCATCAGCACCTTCAATCTCGCCGCCCGGGGGGTCGCCCTGGCCGGTATGCCCTGGCGCCCCCTGAAAACCGTACTCGCCCTGCCGCCCCGCAGGCCGATGATCGCCGAGCTGCTGACGCAGGCAGCGGCGGAGGGCTCCACCACCGCAACCGCACAGGGAACCCACCGCTCGGTCACCCTGCTAACGGATCTGGCTGTGGAGTTGGAGCGGCTCAAAGTACTGGCCCGGCGGGCCCTGGCCTGCTGCCGGGAATTCCGGAAAGACGGATACAGCAAAGCAGCCCGGGAACTGTCGCAAATGGACGAGGAGATCCGTGCCCTGGCCGCCGGCCGGGTGGCCGGTTTTCTTATGCAGAGCCTGATTGAGAGCATCACCTCCGGCAGCAAAGCAGGCGCGGGTTCAACCCTGGAGGAAGTGATGGAAACGAGCCGCCTGCTGTACACGGAGATCGCCGCCTCGGCGGACTACCACCTCGGACTGATCCACCGGGCCCTTTATCTGTTAAAGTTATAACCGTACGCGCCGAGACTAAGAGTGAGGACGGCGCGGCAGACGTGCGGTTCCGTCCCCTCCAGACGGTATGCTAATTGACGTCCAGGCATACCGTTTTTTTTTGTCAGGAGTGAAAAGCCTTGGCAAGGGCGGTCAGGAGCCGCTCCGGCACGAAGGGCTTGACGATGAAATCCTTGATGCCCGCATTGATCGCCTCGACGATCAGATGCTGCTGCCCGAGGGCGGAGCAGATAATGATCCTGGCGTCGGGGTCCAGGGAAAATATCTTGCGCGTGGCCTCCAGGCCGTTCATCTCCGGCATGGTAATATCCATGATGACCACGTCCGGGTTGAGCTCCTGGTATTTGGCCACCGCCTCCAGACCATTGGAGGCCTCTCCGACAATCTCGTAGCCCTGCTCCGTGAGCACCTCCTTCTGCACCATACGCATGAAGGAAAGATCGTCCGCCAACAATACTCTAACTGCCATAAACTTATTTTCCCGTCCCCTCGCCCGCCTCCAGGATACGGGCGCTGTGGAGTATGAACAATATTCCCCCGTCGCCGCGTACTGCGGCGCCGGAGAATAGCCTCTTGGGATTCAACAGCTCATCAATCGGCTTGATGACCACATCCTCTTCCTCGATCAGCTCGTCCACAAGCAGACAACAACGTCCGGCCTGCAGATTCAGGATAATACCGCTGCGCTCGCTTCGCGGCTCCTCCCGGCCGTCGAGTCCCAGAAGATTTTCCAAACGCAAAAGCGGCAGGCTCTCGCCGTCCACTGATATTTCGATCCCCTCCTGCTTTTCCAGGGGAATACTCACCGTCTCGTCCATGTCCTGCATTGGAATGGCGAAATAGAACTCCCGGCAGCGGATCACCAGGGCGTGGACAATAGTCAGGGTCAGGGGCAGCAGAATGGTGATTCGGGTCCCCCGCCCCGGCACGCTGGTAACCAGCACCTCACCCTTGAGCTCGTTGCGTATGCGGGTGGCCACCACATCCAGCCCAACGCCGCGCCCGGACAGGTCGCTGACCCGCTCTTTGGTGCTGAACCCCGGAGAAAAGATAAGCTTGATGACCTCTTCGTCACTGACGCTTTGTTCCAGATCCGCCTTGGCACGTATCTTTTCAATATCCAGTCCCCGCCCGTCGTCGCTGATATCCAGTACGATCCTGCCCCCCTGCTGCTGGGCGGAGAGCACCAGTTGCCCCTGCTCTTCCTTGCCCTGCTTCAGCCTCTCGGCGGGCGTTTCGATCCCGTGGTCCAGGGCATTGCGGATGATATGGGTGAGGGGATCCGACAAGACCTCGATGATGCTGCGGTCGATCTCGGTCTCCTTGCCGTGAATCAGCAGCGCGACCTTTTTTCCCAGCTTGCGGGAGAGGTCCCGCACCAGGCGGGGAAACTTTTTAAACAGCGCGGCAACAGACACCATGCGGGTTTCCACCATGGCCTGCTGCATCTCCCGGGTGATCTTTTCCAGGGAATCGCTGACCGCTTCCAGCTCGCTTCTAAGGGGTGCCCGGTCCGTTTGCTGGGACTCGAAAAGCCGTCGTACCCTGGCCTTGCAGATGACCAGATCGCCCAGGGAACGCCAGATGTCGTTGAGCTTGCTGGTCTCCACCCGGATATAGGATTTCTCCTGCCAGCTTCCCGCCGGAGCGCGTTCCGGGCCCTCCCGCTCAGCGGTGCTTACGGAGGTTTCCGGAAGCTCCGTCTCCAGGTATTCACCATATTCCAGCTTTTCCAGCCTGCGGGAGCTGACCTGGTCGATGTCGCAGGCTTTGATGATTTCCCCCTCATCATCTTCGGAGGTGAAATAGAAGCGGACCTGGGTGTAGAACGCGTCCTCCTCGATGGGCTCCACCATGCCGGGTTGTGTTTTGACCATGTTGACCAGCTGCTCCAGCTTGTTGAAGACCAGGTAGGCCCGCGGGTATTTCATGGCTGCGTGTTCATCGATATCGAGGGTCAGGCGGTAAAGGGTTTCTCCCCGATCCCTGGCCTCCTGCAGCTGCACTATTTCCAGATTGTCAAAGTGCACTTCAGCAGGGAAAAGCTCCACCCGCACCTGGGAACCCGGGCTTTCCCCCATTCCCGGCAGCTGAGTATCCAGCTCGGCGATGATCGAGCTCACCTCGACATCCGTATCTTTCTCGCCGTGGGAAATACGCCTGACCATTTCCTGAATGGCATCAGAGGCCGTGAAAATAACGTCCATCAGTGTCCTGGTGAGGGGAAGGCGCTGGTTACGAATCTCTTCCAGCACATCCTCCAAACGGTGGGCCAGCTCACTCAAGCCCTTAAACTCCAGCAGGGCGGCCTCCGACTTGAGGGAGTGTATAATCCTGAAGATCTCGTGAACCAGATCCTCGCGGGTCCGGTCCCGTTCGAGCTTGAGCAGCGCCTGATTGAGTTTTTCCAACAGCTCCTCGGCCTCTTCTAAAAAAGCGCTCAAGAGCCGTTTGTCATCGATACCAGCAGTTGGCATACCCTATCTCCGCTCTCCCGGCGCAGCCGGCGCAGCCGGCGCGGCAGACGCACGCTCCGCCAGCAGAAGGAAGATATCGAGGACAGTCAGGTTCTCCTCGTCGGTCTTTACCACCCCCAGCACCGCTCCGTCAGCCAACCCGGGACGTCCCCCCCCGGGCTGGTAATCCGCTTCGTTGACCTTGATTTCCCGGACACTGTCCACCAGCAGGCCCAATATCCGGGCCTCCCGGCGGATGATGATCACCCGCTGCCTGCGGCCGGCGGCGGCTTCCCTCATACCTAGCAGGGTTCGCAGGTTGATGATCGGAACCACTTCTCCCCGCAGGTTGAGGATGCCTTCCACCATGGCCGGGGCGCCGGGAACCGGCAGAACCTGCTCGAAGCGGATGATATGAACCACGTCGTCCAGGTGCAGGCCGAACTGCTCCTCGTCAAGGCTGAAAGACACACAGCGAAAATCCATGCCGGCTCAACTCCTTGAGTCCGCCAAAGAGATGACCAGCTCCACTTCACCCAGGGGAGCCCCCACCCGCTTGGCGATGATCGGCGTCGAGAATCCAGCCTCGTGCAGACGAACGATCTCCTCCTGCTTCAAACTCTTGCTGCCCTCCACGGTATCGCGGGACGCCTCGCCGCGGGACGCCTCGCTACGGGACGCCTCGCTACGGGACGCCTCGCCGTGCACCTGGCCCAGCCGGGCGTAAACCTTCTGGCTGATATCCCGTTTCTCGGCATCGCGCTGCAAAAGGCTCAGCTTCCTGTCCGCCTGGCTCAAGTGTTCCTTGAGGGTATTGAGCCGGTCCTCCACCAAAGCAATATTACGCTCGGTGGTTCCGTTCAGCTCGACAATAATGCCGTTGACTTCCTGCCTGATCTTGTCCAGCAACTGGGAAGGCTGGAGAGCCCGGTCAATTTTTTTTTTGAGAATTAAAAAGCTTAAAACATGTCCGGCCAAAAGCGCCGCTGCGATGACGATAATTCTATCCATATTCGATACGCCACCTGATCGCCAGGGCTTCAACCCATGATGTTGACATGGTGTCCAAGATCAGGATCCTCGAAAAACTCCTTCTTCTTTTTGGCTTCCTCGTCCTTGCGCTCCTGGGCGGTCTGCTTTTCCCTGCCCTTCCCCTTGCTTTCGTCGCTGATCTTTTCCAGACCCTCGCCAACCTGCCGCGTCTGGTTGACCGCGCTGTCGTCGTGCTCGCTCTTTTTTACCAGCTCGTTGCCCTGGACAAACTGGTACTGGGGAGCAACGTCCTTCTGGACAGCCTGTTCCCTCCCCACCTGATTCATCTGGGCGAACAAAGTCTGCAGGTCGATGGGAAGCAGGGGCATCGCCTATACTCTCCTGTTGACCTCCGCCGCTTCATACTTGGTCATGCGTATTTCCTGGCCCTCAAGAACAAAACTCACTTTACGGAACTCGTTGCGGATCGTCAGGCTTTCATTCTTGATGAACAGTTTTACCCCGGGGTAAACCCGGTCGGAAGCTGATATGCGGCCGACTGCTTTCAGAGCGGTCAGGTAGCTGGTAATTTCCTGGATCTCACGGTTCAGATCTGTCAACTCCGTCAGCAAAGCCGAGCGTTGGTCACTGAGCTCCTGGAGATCCTTCTGTTTTTCCTCGTTGAAATTCCGCTGCACCTTT
>Ga0272441_10002266_pt1 | contig 39345 bp, 29 predicted proteins | sample SSMProp6N_FD_193582 | JGI IMG/M metagenome (GOLD analysis project Ga0272441, IMG submission 193582) | Marine sediment archaeal communities from Little Sippewissett salt marsh, Falmouth, MA, United States - SSM-Prop-6N | ecosystem: Environmental > Aquatic > Marine > Wetlands > Sediment ... | reverse complement strand
GCCGCAGGTTCGATATGCGGCAACGCCCTTCTGTGCGCGACGTGGATACGGCCGATCGTCGCATCGTGATTACTCGTCTTCGATATCTAGAACCATCCCGTCAGACCTTCCGAAGAGTTCCGGGAAGTAAAACTCGTAGGCGAAGGTTGGCAGCGCTTGGAACTGTCCCGGTGTGACTGCACGCAAGGTGTACTGGTAGGTGTACGTTCCAGCAGGCAGGTAGTCGGCGAACAGCGCCAGCTTCTCATCTCTGAATTCGCTACGAGTGTACCAACGCCACCACCACCCGTAGAACCAAGGCCAACCCCCGCGTTCGTCCTCCCGGAACAAGCCGGGCTGCATCGCGGTGATGCTTGTGGTCGCCAACGACGGGTCGACGGCCTCGCAGCCGGCTGGGAATGGATCCTCCACTACGACATAGTAGAGATCGTGTGGCGCAATGATTGTTAGACGGACCTGGATCTCCTGCCCCACAACTGCCGTGGAGACATCGTCGCAGGTTTCATCCAGGAGGCAATCCACGGGGACGTATTGCCGTTGAACGATGATGCCTCGGTCCAGCGCCGTGGCGGATCCAGCTGCCACGTGGCTGACGAGGTGCGCCGTGTAGTACAGCCGTCCATCTCCGCTGCCTCGCGAGATCGTGAGTTCGTTCGGATCTGCTGGATCCAGCATTGAAACGGGGATCTCAAGCCGTACCGGCTCTTGGATACCTTCGGCTGTATTGGCGACTTGCTCGACGCCATTTAGTGCTGCCCAGTAGTCGTAGTTCGCCTCCAGTTCGCCTGTTGCTTCCATCCAGTCCGTGAGTGCAATGAGTGCCCAAGCCGTCTCCTGCGTGGTCTCCCAAATGCCGGCCTTTCGGGCAATCATGAGCCAGCGTACGACATTCGGGAGCATCGGCTGTTCGGGATCGAGCTGGACAAGTGCATCCAAGACAACGGCGGTGGAGCGCGTATCGGTGTTCATGGCCCACCAATCGTAGTCGGCTTCCTCCCAGTGCGTGCCGGTCGCGCTGATGATGGCTTCGGCATAGAGATCCGCAACGAGCGTATCGAGCCTGCTGCGTGTTTCTCCGACGCGGTCGAGTGCGAGTGCAAGAAAGGCCCGTGCGTAGTGGCTGAGCTTGTCTCGTGAGTCGAACAGCAACTCAGCCTCGGCACGTGCGAGATTCTCCCTGCCGGCTTCCGCCAAGACATAGACGATCCATGCTTGCCGGTTGGCAGAGACGAACGCATTCAGATCCTGCACGGGAACGAGCGCGTCCTCGAGAAAGTTCAGTCCGCGTTCGATAACATCGCCTGAGACGTTGAAACCCGCCTCCTCCGCATGAAGCAGTGCGAACACGGCGTACGCTGTAAGGTATGCATTTGCGTGATCGTCAATCCACCAACCCCATCCACCATCGTAGTGCTGTCGTTCCACGAGCTTCTCGATGCCTTCCCCGACCAGCGTGGGAAGTTCCTCCTCTAGCTCCGGGTTCTCAATTCCCAGTCGCTGCAACGCGCGATAGGAGAGAACGTTCGGGAGGAAGCGACTGATGACCTGCTCGGTGCACTCGTACTCGAAGTGTTCGAGATAGTCCAATCCTTGCTGCATGGCAGCCGCCAAAGACGTCTCGAGCTGAACGATCAAGCGGCTTCTGGCTTGATCGACGTCCTCAGGGATCACGACAAGCTCTGTGCGGCTTCCGAGTTCTTCGAGTTGTCCCGAAGTGCCGACAATGTCGATTGCCGTGTACTTGTAGACATTGATTGTCCCATCCGGTCCAGTCGTGAGTCTTGGAATGGCCGCATCTGACAGCTCGCCGGATACGACACTGAACGCGGCCTCAACGGAATCGACATTCTCAGCAATCGCCCACCAGCTGACGCGGACCTCCCCACCGGCAGGTACGAGGACTTGGCGCATGGCATCTTCTTCGAGAGACAGACCGGTTTGCACCAACATGACCTCAGCAAGCAGGTCTTGATCCGTCTGATTGCTGACGTTTGCGGAGAGCATAGCACGGTCTCCGACAACGAGGAATCTCGGTGTGACCGGTCGGATCAGCAAAGGCTTCGTGACAAGTAGTTCTCCCGTTCCCTCACCCACCAATGTGTCGGCTGTGATGCCGATTGCCCGCGCTTCCCACGTCGTCAGGTTATCGGGCATGCGAAGAACGAGCTTCGCGTGTCCATCTTCATCCGTATACACCTGGCCGTTCCATGCGGCGGTATCCTGGAAATCCTCGCGAACGATTACATCCGGCGGCAATTGCGCCGACAAGGTGGGTTCGGATTCCGCGAGGTTCGTTTCCTCTCGTGCTGCGCTCATGGGGACTGCCGAACCGACAGCCGCATCGTCGAGGGCGAACTTGCCCTGATCCCCCCCACCCTCATCAAGGTCCTGAAGCTGTTCTTCGACCAATCGGTTGATCGAGATCGAGAGACCGCTCGATGTCCTAACTCCGAGCCCCCTTCTTCCGTAGAAGGTATCGACGATTGCATCAGCGGTTCTTGGGCGAAGAGACAGGACGGCTTGGTCGACAAGATCGAACGACAGCGCGGCCTGCACAGGGTATCCGTTGGCATCTGTGACCCACAGGTCGTACACGACCTCATCTCCGGGCAGCGCAGTCTGTGTGGATGAGACCAAATCGATCTGCAGCACTTGAGGAACGCGTGAAACGGTGAGTGCGACGTATCCCACCTTCAGTTCTGCGACCTTCGGCGATCCGTCGGTGGCTTGCAGGGCCGCTTCCCGGCCTCGCAGGAGCACAACGCTCACATAGATGTTCGGGATGTGGTCCGATGTGATCGGCAGCTCGTAGGCCGTGCTGTTGGACTCCATACGCACGACCTCGCGTGTGAGGATGCCCTCTCGTTCAACGGTGATCAATGCCCAATGTGGCTCCGGATAGGGACTCGGAATAAGAATGCGTGCAGTATCTCCGACGTTGTACTCGATGCGATCGCTGATCAAGGAGATGCGATCGTCATTGCTTCGTCTCCAGGAAACCGTATTGGGCCCGGTCGCCCAGACGAAGATACTGGATCGCGCAGTCCGGCATTCCGGATCGAGACCGAAGACCGTAACTTTGTATGTACCGCCCTCCGGAGGAACGAACGAGAAGCTACCGCTCCCTGTCCCATCCGTGGAGAACGTGCCTTCCTCCACTGCATGATCGATGGTTGTCCATGTCCATTGCCCTCCACCGGATTCGCTCTCCTCGAAGACGTTAACCCACTCCCTGCGAACGATCTCGTATTGGAGGACCTCCTTAGCCAGTCGCTGGCCGAGCCAATCTACGGTCACGACCTCGACGGGCACGGCCTCTCCCGCCCGCGCAACGGATTGGGCGATGTCCAGTCCGGCGTAGAAGGTTGCTGCATGCGCGATGCCGACCGTGCGGCCTGCGATCACTTGGCCATCGGTGCCCTGAACCGTGGCTTCGATCGTCACGGATACGCTGCCTGTAGGCAGTGTATCGCCCTCCCCGAGCAGTGATGCGATATGGGCTGGGATGTCGAGAAGCAGCTGACCGTTCGAGTCCGTCCGTCCCGTGCCTTCGAGGACAGGTATCGGAGTGGCGGCAGGCCGCCACCAGCAACTCCAGCAGATCCATGGATCGTCGCGATCCGTGAATGTGAATTGCCCGAGCCCAGCCGGGGAGAACGTGTAGCTTTCCACAAACACTTGCCAATGGACCTCTCGATCGATCACCGGGGCGCCGAAGAAATAATCCACACTTGCGATTGCCTCCACGGCCTGGTCTGCTGTCCATTCAGGCTCAGGAAGGGCAACGTTGACCTCGAACTCGGGTGCCCTGTACGCTGCGACATCGAATGTCTCTGTGAAATAGGCGCCGACGGACGAGATCTCGATGCGATAGGTTCCCAGAGCGGCAGATTCTTCCAGCGCGATCTCTCCTGTGAACGTTCCAAAGGCATCCAGCGCGATCTCATCATCCAGCAGGAGGTTCCACGCTGCATCCCGAATGGTTACGTGCACGCATGGATCCGACGGGACGCTGTACGCGACGTCCAGCTCCTCTCGAACGATGCCACGGAAGTAGACCGTTTGTCCTGGGCGATAGATCGGACGATCCGTATCCAGATGCATTCGGAACTCCGTCCTTCCACCGGAAGAGAATCCGAATTCCCAGATGGAGATGCCGTCATCCCACTGCGTGCTGGAAAGTACGAACGGACTACTCCCCGCGATCGAAATCCCCCGCCAATCGAATCGATCGGATCCCGCGAACGCCGCAAGTCCATCACGATCGGTGACAGATGCCTCCACAGGATCGCCATCGGAGTCGTACGCGCGGAGAATCAATCCCGGAATCGGAGCGCCGGTTTGAAGATCGGTGGCCCAAACGAGGGTTTCCCGATCTGCAGACTTGATCGTGAGATTGACTGGGCTTGCGATGAGTAGGTGGCGGTGGCTCCAACGATTCCAGTTCACCCCGCTTGCCTGCAGATCGACAATGTAGATTCCCGGCGCGAGCGATTCCCCTCCTGGCATGAGATCGGCGGGTGTGTAGCCGACTTCGTTGAGTGGTGCATCTACGGACAGCGTCCAGCGGCGGACACGCCCGTCTTCAGGAGGCGTGTATCGGTACCCCTCGTCTAGTGCGTCGAAGTACTCGTCCAGCTCAAGCCGGGTCAGGGTAAGTGTTAACTCAGGGGTGTTTCGGTGTGCCACAAAGATCCGTGGCGTCTCGTAGGTACTGAATGTGCCCGTCGATCCTGGAACGTGAAGCCATGCGGTTGGATTGAGTGCCCGCGTCTCGAAGTGAACGCGCAAGCTCTGCTCGATGCGATTTCCGTAGGGGTCTTGTATGCCGGGTTTCACCAAGATGGTGTATTCGTGGCTTGGCTCCGCACCGAATCGAAGCACGTAGGAGTTATTCCAAGTGCGGAAGAATCCTGAGATGTCTTCGGGGGCCGGCTCCGGCGTGATGGAGATGTTCTCGAGTACGGAGTCTGGATCGATTGGGGCATTGAAGTACAGAATGAAGGATGTATAGGGATCCGCATGGCGGTCGCCGTGCGCCGGATCCGTTGACAGAATCATCGGCAAGGGAACGGTGGAGAAGCGCCAAGTTGACGCGCTCTTCGTGCCAAGCCCCCCGTGTGTTCCAGTGATTCCTTTTGCCAGCGATGCTACATAGCTCTGGTCGAAGTCGAGCGGCTCGTCCGGCACGAAGATCAGCACTTCGCCTTCTACGGAGAGTGTGCCTTCAACGTCCTTTGCCAGCCAATCCCCGAATAGACTCGTGGTTCGAAGCGTGAACCGCTCCGCCGCGGATTCAAGCGAGATCGGCATGTTGAACGTGATGCGGAGGGGCGTATCGATCGGAACGAGATTCGCGTTGTCGCTAGGATTGTACCACGCAACTTCCGGACGTTCGGTGGAGAACGACCACACGACATCCTCTGTCAGAAGCCCACCCGTTGTGTCGGTCAGACCGGCTTGAACGGTTAGCGTGTACGTCGTGCCGCCTCGCATCGGCTCCGTGGGTGTGAACGAGTAGATCGACGTATTCACCCACTCGCCGGTGCCCTCCAGTTGCGGGCTGATACTGAGGGGATTCGGGAAGCCTGTGTAGGAAGCATCCGAGAGTGAAGCCAATGAGACGACGGGACGGTTGAACATGAGGAAGATTGGTGTGTCGACGGCAATCTCGGACGCGGCATCCTCGGGGATGATCTGCGTTAGCTCGAGGAATCCAACCGTACGGAAGTCGAACGTATAGGGTTCGAGCAAGTGCTCATTGGCAAGCGACTGCACAGCCGAATCGATGGTCACGCGATAGGTTGTATTGCGCTGAAACCCGGTCGCCGGAAGGAACTCGACCGTGCGTTCGTCCAACCATCTGATACGACCTTCGACGGCCGGCTCGATGGAGAATGCACTCAGGATAGATTCTTGTTCCATTGGGGCATTGAACGTTAACGACACGGCTTCTTGGAGCCCGAGTTCTTCTCCTCGAGCGGGAATGCGTGAGACAACCACAGGTGCTCCGAAGCTCTGCACAGCGATCGCACCCAACAGCAGCAATGCAGCGGCAATCCACCGATGCTTCCGAATCGTGTTCATACGCGTCCTCCTCGTCCAAGCCAGATCTGATGTGACGGACAAAGCCTACAGGAAGGGTATGCAAATCCCTCCTCGTTGAACAAACACCGCGGATGCAACTTCGTTTCATGCACGCTCCATTTGGCGCAGGAAAGTGGATCAGCACGGCGATTTGGGGGATCGATGTCACTGTCCAGCGATCGCACACGTTGCGTGTCTAGAAGCGGTAAGAAGGTGGAACAATCAGATCGTAGTTCATTGACAAGTGAACCGAGGTGAAACGAAGGTCAGGCCGACCGGGCTTGGTCTTCACGAACACAACGGACCCAAATATTGCGGTGGACGGTCCACCGCATGCTTCACATATCCTCGAAGAAGGCGTCTACCAAAGGCAAACCGTGCCGAAAGGGCGGGACGCAAAGCTACGGACCTTCACGACAGCGCTCATCGTATGAGCACTGTGACAAGGGCAAACCCGGGGCAACCCGGCGACGCAAAGCTACGGATCTCCAGACGAGCCGATCGTTCGTCGCGGAGACAGCCGAGCCGCCGCAGCCGTCTGATGGTGGCCGAGTCGCTAGATGCACTCACAAACCACTCAGGAGGTGCTTTCAATGAGGATGCTCAAAGGTTTCGGTATTGCGATGTTGGTGGCGGTTATGGTCGTAGGTTTCACGGTTTCTGTGGCAGCGAAGAAGGGCGAGGATGCAGCCGTTTCGGTCAATGCATCCTTCTCGATTCCTTCCTGGATCTCTTTGTCCGTTGTCGGTAACGGCGATGTGAGCTTCGGCGATGTTGCCGGTCCGGGGAGCTACAAGGCTTCGAACAACACGAGCCTTCTTGTGCTCAGCACGACGAACTGGACGATTACGGACACGATCCTTTGGTCGGAATCGACGATGCCTGAAGGCGCGAGCCAGCAGACGATCGAGCGCACGCTCGAGCGTTCCTATGATCAAGCCTCTGGCAGCTGGGGAATTCACAATGTGAACGTCTCCTACAACTTCGAGCTCGGAGTTGAGGACATGGCCAACATGCCCACAGGCGACTACAACCTGGTCATCCAGTATACGGCGACGACCGACTAGCACCAGATCGTATCCGAATGAGATATGCGTGCGTGGGGGCAGGTTCTGCCCCACGCACGCCCACGCTCGGTTCACGAAGCGCGATCCCCGGATTCCGGGGATTCTCTCTTTGGCGTATACTCGACTGCGTATGCCTACCTACGGAAGAGAGAAGAGGGAGCTGAAATTCTCTGCTGTGCCCGAACCTCGACGCTCGAAGCTCGGTCAATTTCGCCCAGAGACGCGCATGCTTGGGCATTGGGTCGGCGTCGCGGCCGCTGCATTGCTTGCGCTGTCTTTGGTCATTGGCCAACTCCAACTCCTCGTGTCAGCGATCATTCTTGATGTTGCCGCACTTGGCGTTGCTTGGCGATGGGGAATTGCGTCCAAAGCGCGGCTGATTTCCTGGCTCACTCTCGGTGGCGGTGTGGTATGGATGTTCGTCTTGCTTACTGCGCGCTTCTTTGGTCCGCAAGTCATCGGCTAAACGACGAGATTTTCTCGAGCATTCCATGGAGTTCAAGGTGCTCCGGAAGGGCACGGCCGCCGCTGCAACCCTGTGTCGCCCGACCCCGCACAATCCTCATGTCGTCTTCACAAATCCATCACAAGATCGGAGTAGCGTTATTGTAACTACAGCGAGTTCAAATCTCGCACCCCCGATACCAGCCCTCCGGGGAGAGGAGCCACCCCGCTCCTCTCCCTTGGCCTCTCTACTCCCACTTACGCAGGCACCGATCAGGCAATACCAGACTCCGTCCCTCCTTTGCGAATCGAGTACAATGCGAGCAGCCCAGACCTGAGGGGGAACGATGACTCGAGTACGTTTCGCGCCGAGTCCGACGGGATATCTCCATGTGGGAAACGCCCGCACGGCGCTCTTCAATTGGCTCTATGCACGTCACTACGACGGAACCTTCATTCTTCGAATCGAAGATACAGACAAGGAGCGATCCACCGAAGCCTCGATTGAGGAGATTGTGAAGTCTCTTCGCTGGCTGGGGTTGGACTGGGACGAGTATTACCGGCAAACTGAGCGGACGGAAGAGCATGCCAAAGCTGCACAGGATTTGATGGATCGCAGCTTGGCATACGAGTTCGAAGGTGCCTGGTGGTTTCGCGTTCCTACAGAAGGAGAAACGATCGTCCACGACGACCTCCTGGGGGACGTTGCGTTTTCGAACGATCAACTCAAGGATTTCGTGATCCGGCGGTCGGATGGTAGCTTCATCTACCACTTTGTCGTCGTAGTTGACGACGCGGACATGGGAGTCACGCACGTGATTCGCGGAGACGACCATCTGAACAACGCGCCGAAGCATGTGCTGCTCTTCGAGGCACTGGGACGCGAGGTTCCGAGATTCGTTCACTTGCCGATGATCCTCGGGCCGGACCGAACCCGTTTGTCCAAACGGCATGGGGTCACGGCTGTGCTTGGGTATCGTGAACGTGGGCTTCTCCCTGAAACGATGGTAAATTTCCTGGCCCGGCTGGGTTGGGCGCACGGCGATGATGAGGTCTTTGATCGCGATACACTGGTCGAATTGTTCTCGATCGACGAAGTCAACAAGTCCGGAGCGATCTTCGAGGATGCGAAGCTACTCTGGCTGAATCAGCAGCACCTCAAGCGTGCGGACCTGAGTCGACTCCTCGATCTTGTGAAGCCGTTCATCCTTGGGTTGGGACGCGTGTCAGCGGAGGCTTGGGATACACACGATGTGGCTACGCTCAAAAAGGGCGCGCACCTACTGCGCGACCGCTGCAAGACGCTTGAGGATCTGGCACTTGCGATGGAGCTTCTTTTCCCAGTCCCGCTCCAACCGGTCGATCCTGTAGAAGTTACCAGCGATCAGGCACCGTTGATGCTCGGCGTAGCAGACGCGCTCGCGCAGTGCGAAGATTTCGAGCCGGAGTGCATTGAACAGACGTTTCGGGACAGCCTGGCTGCACAAGGAGCCAAGCTCAAGGATATCGCGCTGGCTTCGAGATTGGCAACGACCGGGCGAAGGGCAGGCCCCAGTCTGTTCGAGATACTGTCCCCAATCGGTTGTGAGAACGTTGTGGGCCGGATGCGGAAGGCGGCGAAGGAGGCGTTGGCGGATGAAGCGTAGACTCGTTGCGGTGACGTTTTTGCTGTCACTCGTGTCGATTTCCGTTGCCGCCTACAGGGCGGAACTCGAATACGCCGGCGGCATCGCGTCCATTTCGTCGGGATGCTTCCCGAGAGGGATTCGCCTGGTGCAGGAACCTCTTGCAGGGGTGGACTGGCCGGAACCCGAAGGCGATCCATATTACGGTGCACTGCAGTTTGGAGAGGGCATCCACGCGATCCTGGTTGATGCTGTTGACGATCGCTTTGAGTTGTATGTCGATCTGGATGCCAGTGGAGAGCTTGTCTGGACAAGCTGGGAGCGTTTCCTGCCAGATGGCAGCTTGGTCGCCAGCGTCCCTTTCTCCATTCAGCACGGGAATGGGGAAGCCGTGCCCTATCGAATGTTTCTTATTTGGAGCAGATTCACGCCAACGATTCTCTCCTACTGCCGGGATCACTATCGTACAGGCACCGTTCAACTAGAGGACGGCGAGTATCTGATCGCAGTCCTGGACGAGGATTCGGATGGGCGGTACGACACGCTGGCGAATGGGACGCTCATTGTCGACAGCGATGGAGATGGGCGCTTCCTGACTACGAGCGACTCTCATGAGGTCTTCGCCTTGGATGAGGCGTTCAATCTACACGGCCTCGTCTATGAAGTCTCGCAAGTCAGTGTGGATGGATCCTGGATCGAGTTCGTGCTTTCCGACGAGGAAGTTGACGAGAAGCTGCCGCTACTGGTGGGATTTGAAGCCCCGGTGTTTGAGGTAGAAGATGCCCACGGCGAGCCGCTTTCTCTCGCGGCCCTTCGGGGCGTCATTGTTGTGCTCGATTTCTGGGCGGGTTGGTGTGGGCCATGCATCTACGAACTGCCAACCATGAATCGCATGCACCGGGAGCTCGCCGATGCAGGTGTGACGATCCTCGGAATCAACTTGGATCGATCTGAAATCGCGTTTGAGCAAGCTGTTGCCGAATATGCCATTCCGTATCGGCAAGTTTTCGACGGGGGCAACGGACCGCTTGCAGATCTGTACCGCATTATCGGAATCCCAATGACCTACGTCATTGATCAAGAAGGTATCATCGTCGCACGCGGGCTGACCGGTGACAATCTGCGCGTGGCTGTGGAGGGATTGCTTGAGACCACGAACGAGGAGAGCGAGTAGTCCGATGCGGGTCGCCTGGCTGAGCCTGTTGGGGCTCGCGGCCGTTGTGTTGCCCGTCATTGCGCAAGCTCCCATTCTAGAGTTTAGGATTGCTAAACTTGTCGAAACGGTTCCACAGGGTGGCCATGTGACACTTGCCCTTCGAGCAGAGAATGTCTCGGTGTACGAAGCAGACGACCTAGAGGTGCTCTTGCTCGAGGGAACGCTCGCCTTGGCTCCGGTTGATCCGGTCTCAGTGATCGCTCCATTCGAGGTTGCCACGCTGCCGTTGGAGCTCGATGTCGCCGAGGACGAAGCGCTGGGCCCTGCCGTGCTACGGTTCGAGGTCGCCTATACCTACTGCATCGGGGAACTCTGCTATCAAGTCGTGGAGACGCTGGATTCGACGATCACGATTGGTGAGGCTGCAAGCTCTGGGCCCGATAGCTCAGCGGTTCAGACGGCCCCGGCAGTGAACGCGGATGTGCCCGTAGCCTCGTTTAGAGAAGGTGCATCCGTATGGCAGATCCTGGCCCCGTACTTCATCGTTGCCGCGATCCTGGGAGCGTTTGCTCTCGGCCGCCTGCGAAAGGGATCCTGGGGGCCAACGGCACTGTTGGGTCTTGCGCTGATCGTGAGCTTCATACTTGGGTTCCAGCTTCGGCAGGATCAACAGGCGCAAAGCATCGGTGCCGTGCTCTGCACTTCGTGTGTGGGCATCGAGGAAGCACCGCACGCCGAGCCAACGCTCTCGGTCGCGTCACGGGTTGTGATTGAGGCCATCGATCAACCGATCGAGCTGGAATTCTTCACAGCGGCATGGTGTCACGCCTGCCCATTCGCCAAGGCGATGGTGCAGCAGGTTCTCGAATTGAATGCCTTCATCTCATATCGGGAGATCGACGTGGAAGTAGATCGTGCATTGGCTGAAGAAGCGGGAGTGATCCGCTCCGGACGGACTGTTGTGCCTGCGGTCGTACGAGTTGATACCGGGGAGATCATTTTCGGGATTGAAGACCTGGAAGCTCGGCTGCTTAGACTTCTGGAGGCTGAAGAGTGAAGATCCGATTTGCACGAAGAATGGGCCAGAGCTTCGGACTCATCCTCGGGCTCTTTGGGGCAACCGGCATTGGAATGACACATCTGATCTTCCCGGGGCTCCATTGCTATGCCTGTCCCTGGGCGGTCACGATTTGCCCGATTGGCCTTGCCCAGAATCTGATTGTCTTTGGCACGGTGCCGTACTACTGGATTGCGATGATCATCGCCTACGGGTTGGCCGCGGGCCGTGGGTTCTGCGGATGGTTCTGCCCATTTGGAACGCTCAACGATCTCCTTGCCTTCCGCAAAGTGAAGATTCGCGAGATTGTGTCGTACTCCAAGTTCGTGGTGCTGGGCGCAACGTTGCTTGGGGCCTGGATCTTCGCGGATACGGTGTTCTGCAAGCTCTGCCCGGCCGCATCGCTGGAAGCCTCCATTCCATACCTCTTCATGGGGGTTGCCAAGGTCAACCGACCCTTCCTGATTCACATGGGAACTTTGGCAGGCACGCTGGTTGGCATGGTGCTGATTGCACGATTTTGGTGTCGCTATCTATGCCCCATGGGTGCGTTGCTGTCGCTTTTCAATCGCGTCAGCTTCTTGCGCCTGAAGCTCGACACGAATCGATGCAGCAACTGCGGTGTCTGTGCGAGCGAGTGTCCGATGGGACTCGAACCGCATATCGACTACGACAATCACAACTGCATCAAGTGCGGACGCTGTGTTGAAGGCTGTCAACTGAGCGCGCTGTCTCTTGGCTTCAGCTTGAAGGGGAAGGAATGATCCGCTATGCCCTTCTGGGGTTGATCCAGGGGCTGACGGAGTTTCTGCCGGTCTCAAGTTCCGGCCATCTTGTCCTTGCAGGCCGGTGGATCGGCCTCGATCCACCCGGTGTTCTGCTTGAGGCGATGCTCCACTGGGGAACGCTTCTGGCTGTGTTGCTGGTTTTCCGCAAGGATCTTGCGGCAATGATCATGGCCCTGGGCGGCCGCGGACGAATCGAAGACCGCAAGCGCATCGGGTTCCTTGTTGCTGGAACCCTTCCTATCGTTGTTACAGGCTTGTTGCTGCGCGGGCCGGTCGAGCAGGCGTTCTCCTCGGTTCTTGTCGTGGGGATCGGCCTGATTGTGAGTGCAGGATTCCTGTTCGCGGCGAGCCTCCTGCAAGTGCACGCGCGCCGCGCTACGCTTTGCTTCTCCGACTCGATGGTTGTTGGATGTGCGCAAACACTCTCCCTGGTGCCGGGCATCTCGCGTAGCGGCGTCACCATTTCTACCGGGCTAGTGGCCGGGTTGACCCCGGAAGGGGCCACACGATTCTCGTTTCTCCTATCGATTCCTGCACTGCTCGGCGCAGGGTTGCTTCACCTGATTGAAGCCTTGCAGGCCCCGCAGCAATTCGACTGGGCCGGTCTTGCCATTGGAACGGCGGTATCATTCGGGGTTGGACTGCTGGCCATTCACGCATTGCTTGGGCTCGTGCGTCGGAGGAAGCTCTGGTGGTTCGCGATCTATTGCCTCGGTCTGGGCCTTGGAACGCTAGGGTGGAGTGTGTTGACACCGGGCTAGGGATTGGGATTCAGCGCAAGTAGAAAGGCTGCAGCTGCGAGAACGACGACAAGCAAAACACCGAGCACGGTACCGCCCAGGGGTGGTCGGTCTGCGGCCTCGACAACGTAGTTCACTTGATGCGTGTCCAGTGCGACTCCCGGATCCTCGGGGGCCTCGATCCACAGTTCCCAGGCCCATTTTCCTACGTCGGCCTCCCCATGCGTGATGGACCATTCCCATCCATCTGACCACAATACCGGGCTTGGGCGAAGGCTTGTGCGTGAGGGAACAAGCGTCACCACGTCTCCTGTTCCATTTGCGGATGCATAGCGCGTTTCTCCGGAGGGCAGCGTCACCTGCGCGAACGGGAGCACGGCAGCACGTTCAGCAGTACGGACTGCGAACGAAAGCAACTCGCCGACCCGCACGAGACCGGCCGCAACATTCACTGACACAAAGAAATCACTACCCGATACGAGCGTTCCGCGAATTACGACGAACCGATCGATGATGTAGGCCCCGTGAACGCCTGCAGACAACGTTGTCTCGATGCCAAAGGGGCTGGAGACGTTTGCGTTGTACGGATCGATGATTGAGTAATCGTTGCCTCGCTTGCCCGTCAGGATTACCCAGTGGCAGTCTTCGGATTGTCCTGTCCCACCGTTGCAGGATGCTCCCCAGTGCACGCCGGCAATCACAGGGTATCCTTGCCGCAATGCATGATCGATCACTACAGAAGCCACGGGATTCAGACCGACCTCACTGCGATTGACGTGTGTCTCGATGGCGATCTCATTCGGCAATCGGCTCCAGTCGAGGCAGCAATGGCCGACGGGATCTTGCGCGCAACGCCCGTATCCTTGTTGCGCGCGCAGCCAATCGTTGAAAATCCCGGGATCCATACCGGTCCGGAACTTCCCCGTGCAGGAAGATGCAGCGGGAACCTGAAGTTCGACATTGTAGTACGCGAGTACCGATGAGAATGCCGTAACGAGGCAACCCGTTGTGCAGACAAGGTCGGGACATCCAAGCGTTCCCAGCGGGCAGTCTCCCCATGCGCCCGGTCCTTCGGAGTAGGCCTGGTTGTATGCCGGAACTTGCCGTGGAAGTGAGATGTCTTGTGCACCGATCGGCCCGGCTGTCGCAAACAGCACGAGCAGGATTGGCAGACACCACCGAAGCTTTCTCAAAGGAGAACCTCTCGCAAAGCTGCTGCAGTCGGGACCGTGAGATCTGCAGGCTGTAGTCCCGCGGGCGCCGGTTTCTCGCTCACCCATGCAGTAGACAATCCAGCTGCCTGCCCGCCGACAATATCCATCTCGAACCAATCGCCGACGTAAAGTGCACGCTCGGCAGCCACATCGAGCTTTGACAGCAAGAGCTCGAAGACTACAGGATCGGGCTTATAGATCCCCACATCACCCGCTACAACAATCGCATCGAATCGGGTTCGGAGCCCCATTGCGTCAATCTTCTCCCACTGAAGCTCAGAGGGTCCGTTGGTCAACATTCCCAGCTTGTAGTGTGTGCCGAGATCTGAGAGCAGTACATCCACGCCCTCAAAGAGCACAACGCCACTCTGATCTCGGATTCTGCGGTAAGCTTCAGCAAGCCGCTGTGCCTGGTTCGGATCTGGCCGCCCGACCTCGCTAAGCATGCGCCCAAGTATCATGCATCGCAGCTCGTCAATCGTCTCGTCTCCACGCTCCAACTCCAGCCACAACTGGTTGTATCTGTGCGCCGCACAATCCAAAGGGCCGAATGTATCTGCTGAAGAGCGTGTCTGTACGAGCACTTGCTCCAGCACCTCGCTCGTCGTCATTGCGTAGGTGCACAGCGTGCTATCCAAGTCAAAGAGCACGGCAGCTAGGTCCTTCGTGAGGCTCGTTTGAATGGCGATTCCCCCTCCACTATGCTTTGCAGAGCAACCAGCCTGAAAGCTTGTTGCGATCATAACTACGGGATTTGCGAGGTGCAAGGAGATGCGGATCATTGCTGGGAGCCTGCGTGGGCGAAAGCTGGTAGAGTGGGAATCCGCAGGCATCCGTCCGATGCGGGACTTCGTACGGGGGGCGATGTTCAGCATCCTTGTGGACTTCATCCCAAATTCCGCGTTTCTCGACTTGTATTGTGGAACGGGAAGCGTGGGCATTGAGGCCATTTCTCGTGGTGCTGATCACTGCGTGTTTGTGGACCGCTCGCCGGAATCGTGTGGCATCACGCGGCGCAATCTCGAAGCGCTTGGTCTGTTGGACCAAGGACGAGTGCTTGAGAGCGATGCTGTCGAGGCTTGTCGAGAGCTTGCGCGGCGGGGCAAGTCCTTTGATCTCGTGTTCATCGGACCACCCTACTACCATGAACTCGTTCCCCGAACGCTGGGAGCACTCGCGGACGGTCGGCTGTTGAGCCCGGATCCTGTTGTGATTGCAGAGATTCACCACAAGGAGTCGGCTGCGGAATCGTATGGTATCCTGGAGTTGGCGGACGAGCGGAAGTACGGGGACAATCGGCTGCTGTTCTACCGCAGAGCGGATTCCGATGACACACAGCAAAAACAAGGAGGGCGATGACGGTGGAGCGAACGATCCTGGTCTCAAATGACGATGGTGTGAACGCCCCGGGACTGCTTGCGCTGAAACAAGCCCTCGAAACCGTCGCGCGCGTGGAAATCCTGGCTCCGGATCGCAACTGGTCTGCAGCGAGTCGTACAAGGACATTCCACAAGCCCATGCGCGTCGATGAAGTACGGCTGTTGGACGGAAGCAGTGGTCGCGTGTCCAGCGGGACACCTTCGGACTGTGTATCACTTGCACTCCTTGGCCTACTCGACAATCATCCGGACCTCATCGTGACCGGGATCAATGACGGTCTCAATGTCGGACGGGATGTATCTTACTCCGGGACCGTTGCGGCTGCTCTTGAAGGTGTGCGGATGGGAATTCCGGCAGTTGCAGTCTCCTATGATACGGTATCCGAGCGACCGGATGCGCCGGACTACAGCGCGGCCGCTGGGTTTGCCGCGCGTTTCGTCGCGTTCCTGCTGCAGCGAGGGGATTTCCCGCAAGGGATCTTGCTCAATGTCAATGTGCCCTATGCACCGCCTGCTCGTGAGCTAGAAGCACGCATCACTCGACTGGGTGGAGACGCCTACTCGAACTACCTTGTTACCGGAAAAGATCCCCAGGGCCGCAACTTCTACTGGATCAGCGGTGACCCCCTGACCGAGGGATCGAAAGAAGGGCCTGAGACCGACATCGGAGCCATTGCAGCGGGCTATGTCTCTGTCACTCCGATTCACCTTGACATGACCGAACACAGCATGATCCCCGAGCTATCGGCTTGGGAGAAGCCATTGAACACGCGCTAGGCTTTCCAGAGCGTCCAGGCACCCACCAGAATGAACATGCAGCCGGCAACATAGTGGATGATCCGTGGACTGGACTCCGGCAGCACGCGCGTTAGTGCACAACCGAGTCCTACAGCGAGCAGCGAGGACACGATGAGCGCGGCCGACGCTCCTAGGAACACGCCCCACGGTGTTGAACTCCGGCTCGACATCGCCAAAACGGCAAGCTGTGTCTTGTCGCCAAGCTCCGCGAGGAAGACCATGGCAAACGTTGAGAAGATCGCTTGGAGCATGCACCCCCCTTTCGATGTGAAGCGGATTGTATACCCCGTGTGGAGAGCTGCCAACGTATTGTGTCTTCGGGGCATGCTCACTACACTGCATCGGGAGGACGCAATGATCGGACGAACCCATTATCAGTACTATACCAACGTGAACTACAAAACGTGCGAGGAATGTCTTGCTTGGCACGGAGTCATTCGAGCACGCAGATCGGCGCTTCCGGACCCGGTGGACCATTGCGAGAGCGCCGTGCTTTCAATACCGTGGCGTCAGTTGCGAACGTACCGTCAGAAGGCCAAACGGATGAAGGAACGAGCGCGAGGAGAGCTTGCTCGAAGACGTCTATTTAAGCGAGCACTTGCAGTGCTGCCGTCGGACTTCTCCGCAGCCTGCGAAGGGTTCGATCATTCGGCGCGGATCGATCTCTACATCCCGGACATCGAGCGTCTGGTCGTGGAAGCCGGCAAGTGGCTTGCTGCGCATCCAGCAGAACGTGAGGAGCTTCGCGCTCGATTCGTGAAGGCTTACTCGGACAAGTTCGGCTGGCGGCGATACGAGCGGCTTCCGGAAGTCATGCGTCTGGCGCGCGAAGAAGCCGGCATTCAGCGAATCAACGAGTTGTTGGGATGAATACGCGGTTGTCCCCTGCGCAAGAACGAGGATTGATCCTGCTCATGGGGCTGGCGCTGCTGGCATCAGGTGCGCTGTTGCTGCTGAGGATGGAGCCTGCACACCCCGGGCCGTCAGGCCTCGCAGTCACGCTGGACAATAACTCGATCCGGCTTCCGAGGTTCATCGAAGTCGCGCCGGTCGATGTGAACACCGCCACCGCGGATGCGTTGATTTCGCTGCCTGGCATTGGACCTGCGCTTGCGCAACGAATCCTTGACTTCCGTGCAGCAAACGGACCCTTCGGCTCGATCGAGGAGCTTGCCAAGGTGTCGGGCATTGGGCTGCAAACCGTTGCGGGACTCAAGGGTCTTGCGGTTGCCGGAGTGCACGATGGAGGGAATCAGTAGAAGATCGAGCGGGTTCGATGTCGCTTGGCTGTTCGTTTGTATGTCGGGTCCTGACCGCGATGCCAGAGGATCTGGTCGAGATCCCGAGAGGTGAAGTGCATGCCATTGTCTGACGCCGCCTCGCAAATCTCTTCTACCGCAGTAACGCTGCAAGCCCGGATCTCGATCTCCTGTGCGGATCCGGCGGGAATGAGTTCCTCGTGATCGATGCACTGTTGCAGTGCGTGTTCGTACTCCAGGATGCCATCCAATCGCAGGACATGAGGTACCAAGTTGTCCGAGAAGATGGTCAACTGGTCGAGGTCATCGAACCGGCCGAGCCCGGAGTTCTGAAAGGCAAGCGCAAGATCCGATGCAAGAAGCTGGGAGCGCTTGTAGAAAGGGACTTCAAGATCCTTGTAGTCGGCAATATCCCGGAACATGGGTTGCTCGTTCAGTAGGGCGACGAGTGCTGCTGCGGAGTGTCCGGCAGACTCGATCAAGGCGTTGAACGATCCGGCGAATCGGCGAATTAGATCATCTCCAAGGTCCCTCCAGGACTGCGCGAACGCAGTCATGAGTTTCGCGATCACTGTGTTTTCGAGCGACTGCCCGAAAACCTCAGCACAGAACTCCGGCGTGGCAGATGCAAGCTGCATTGCAGTCAATGCGCCCTGGGATCGGAATTGATCGGTCAATGCGGAGGCAATCGTGAAGTAACCGGACATGCCGTTGCGCTTTCGCAAGTAAGGGAAGTAGCCGGAGCCGAAGTTGATCGCGTCGAGGCAAACGAAGAAGGCCGCAGTCTCTTCAGTATTACCAGCAAAGTGAGTGTCACGATCGAGCATTGGAGTCGGAGGCATCAGCCCGAGCAACCGCTTGGCATAGGCTGGCACGCGATCGTGATGGATTCGCACGTGATCGGCCATTTCCGCGACGCGGGCGCATTGGCTTCGAACGCAATGCAGTGCGTCGCGGCACGCTGTATCTCTAGGCTCAGCCATAGGGTTTCCTCGCCACGTGTTCACGAACGACCTCTAGAATCATGGTAGCGGACGCAACATCCTACGGAAAGGGAGGAAGCCTGAGGCAACGGATCGTAGGTTGTCTAGTTCTCCTTGCATTGCGACGAACCATGGGGGTTGGAAGGATCACCTCATCCCCCGTGTTCCCCGACGTCTCGCGCTCAGGTTCGCGCGCCAGACGTCGGGAACTCCTTCTCGGGTCCTGCTACTCATCCTCTTCGGGCATCTCGTTCTGCATCAGACTTGGATTCGGGTTTGGATGGGGATTCGGACGCGGTTGCGGATGCGGGGAGGGAACGGTCCGTGGATGCGGCCTCAAGTGACGCACACCGTGGCCGGCGACAAGTTTGTTCATCTGAGTGGCCTGAATCATGGTGAGATCGCTGGCCATGTGCTTATCCATCCCGGCATCGATCAGTGTCTTGTAGTAGGTCGCAAGCGACTTGGCTGAGGCTTCCATCGCTTCGGGCGTGTACATCGCGTCTGAGATGCCACGCACGAGATTTGGGATGCCTTCCGACATCACGTTAAGCAGTTCCTTCACGGATTCGGCATCCTCGATTTCTTCCTCGATTTCCTCCTCGGCCTCTTCGAGGTCTTCCAGGCGATCTTCCAGTTCCTCGAGTACATCTTCGCGCGCATCGAGTTCATCTCTCAGCTGCGCTAGACGGTCGCGCTCTTGCTCAAGCCGTTCTCGCTCCCTTTCTAGCCGTTCCCGCTCTGTCTCGACATCCTGCTGCGCTTTCTCCTTTGCCCTTTCGAGCGTCTCATCACGATTTCGAGAGAACATCATGCTCCTTTCTTGTGCTTTCCAATGATCCGCACTCTGTGTCCCAGCACCCTCAGATCTCCCCGAACCGGAGCATTGCGGCGCTGCGCTGCAACACCTACGTTCAGCCCCACCAAGAACGATCCAAGATCGATCTGCGCGCTTGCCGCTTCTGGAAGTCTCTCGGTAAGGGATTCCCAAACCTGCGTTGTAGGAACAGGTGCTTCCGTCAGAGATGAAGCGACGCGATGTCTCAGCTGAATAACCTTTGCCAAAGCAGTCTGGCAGGTTTCGCAGTTCGCGATGTGTTCGGCCATCACTTGCATCTTCCGAGTAGAAATCTGCCCGGATGCATACCACGGCAGCCAGCGCTCAATGGTCTCACAACGAATCATGCCAACTCCTTTGCTAGATTGAGCCGCGCGTGATGCATACGCGACTTCACGGTTCCGGTGGGAATGCCAAGCAGTCCCGCGGCTTCGCGAACGGTCAAGTTCTCGTAGAACACGAGATGCATCACTTCTCTCTGTTGCTCGGGAAGGGCCTCCAGCGCTTCCTGGACTGCAAGATCCCGGTGCATTGAGCCCGTGGGATCAGAGACCGCGGCGGACGCATCCTGCTCCGGCAAGCGCTTTCCCTTCTTCTCCCCGCGTAGCAGGTTGTAGGCCTGATTCCTCGTGATCCCGAGGATCCAGGTCTTGAGCTTCGAACGTCCCCGGAATTTCCCGGCACCCTTCCATACGGCCATCATCGTCTCCTGTAGCACATCCTCAGCGAGGTGAGGGGCTCGAAGGATTGACAACGCGAACCGATAGACAGAGTCTGCGTACCGTTCATAGAGCAACTGGAACGCATCACGATCCTGTTTGGCGACCCGAGCCAGCAGTCGATCATCTCCGGTCACTCCATCCTCCTCGGGTAGGGTCCATGCCCTTCGCTTGCACTCGTTCGATGATTCGTGGCAGATCAAGGGCCAACTGGTTCACGCGATGCTCGAGGCGCTCGCCTGAATGCCGTGCTAGTACCCTGCGAGCACGTCCACCCTGTGAGTGGGAGATTCGCCGCGAGAGAGCGCATTCAGCGTGCCTGCAAGATCGGTCATCCGGCGCTGTTCGAGCTCTTCCAGAAGGAACGCTCCCCCGCGGTGTGGACTCATCACGACGTTGTCGAGTTCGTGGAACGGAAAACGGGAGGGCGGTGTGTTGGCGCGCGAAGCTTCACTTTTCGGGTACTCATACCAGACATCGATGCCCGCTGCGGCGAGATGCTGATCTCGAAGGGCTGCATACAACGCGGCTTCGTCAATCACCTTGCCGCGTGCGATGTTGACAAGTACGCAGTTGGGAGAGAGCCATCCGATCTCTCGCTTCCCGATCATGCCTTCAGTCTCGGGAGTGAGCGGCAAGGCTACGAACAGCGCGTGCGCAAGCGGTAGGATCTCCGCGAGTTCCTTGGAAGGATGAACCTGAATGCCATCCAGGGTTTCATGCTTCGCGGTACGCCGGAGCGCATGAACGTGCATCCCCAATGCCTTGCACGAGGCTGCGATCCGGCGGCCGATTGCGCCGAACCCGAGAATGACGGCTGTCTTGCCATCGAGCAAGAGCGTGGGGGCTCCGTCATAGCGACTCCGCCAGTCATGCATGCGGAAGGTCCTGTCCACAGGGATCAACGTCTTCGCCGCAGCCAAGAAGAGCGCGAAGGCCAGTTCCGATGCAGCGACGGCGTTGTGGTGGAGGTTGTAGACCGCTAGATCCTGGAAATGCTCCAGGAGCAAGGTTCGCGTTTCCGCAGGGACACCGGCATAAGGAATGATCAACGCCCTCAGTCGTTGCTGTGAAACCAGCAAGTCTTTCGTTGGACGACCAGCGACAAGAACGTCGAGTTCTGTTGGGATGCGATCAGAGCCCATCGAAAGCTCAATCCTCGGAGCGAGGAGCTTGTCCAAATGGCGCACGGCACCGTCCGGGGGCGGATGCACGAGATGAACCCGAAGGACCCGACCATTCTCCTGCGCGTTCTGCTTCGCATTCATGCCCACAGTGTATCGGCAGGCAATGGCGCAGACGACTCCGAATACTCTCCCAGCCGGATCTCCACGCAATGGCCACGAGAACTCCGCATCCGCTTCAGTTCTGCTGCGTAGCGTCGCTTTGCGGCAAAGGACAAGGAGTCTGCATGAGAGAGACGCTGCGTGGAAGCGCAATACTATTTGCGGTATTTGTCGGCGTGACAGCTGGGCTGTCGGCGCAGACGGGGAACAGCGTATTCCTACCGAACGAGGCGGGTGAGTGGAGCATCCCGCAGGCGCATGTTGGACGCACAGTGACCAGAGACATCCTTGTGGAGATGGTCGGCCATGGCGTTTTCTCCGTCGATCCAGTAGGTATCGAAACGGTGCGTCCGGAGATCATCCAGGCGAACCATTTCACGGTGTTCGATCTACTGGTGAAGCTGGATCGAGAAGATCGGATTGACCTCGAGTCCCACGATGACGATGCGATGGGCACGCACGTCATCGATTCGCTGCACGGGGAGTCTGGATGGTGGTACCAAGCCTGTTACTCTGCTGGATGGTTCGAACGCAACACCCACCGGATGGACCACTTCCCCGTGAAGAGCGAGGGGGTTGTGCGGTTCTCTATCGAACGCGCCGCCTGGCTGTCCAAGCTCTATCGTGCGTTTGAACAGGCGATGGCACGCATTGCCGAAAATGACGGGAGGGTCATCGTGCCTCGTGTCAGGATCGAAGGGCCGCGGCGAGAGCGCATCGAGTTCGAGAACGTTGCCGCAAGAGCGCACGACACTCGCATTGATGTATTGCAGCCGGGCACCGTCACGGCCTTGGATATCCTCCTGAGCCCTGGCGAGCAGAGCTTGCTCAAGGGATGGAGCGTTACGTAGTACGATGCCATCTTCTCAGCAGATCCAGTTGACCCGTACTTCGTGGAGTCCATTCATGGTGGAGACCTGGATGCACAAGCCGAGGGAAGCTGCGGGTTTGTCTACGAAGTGGGATACTCATCCATCAGCGGATTTGGCGGTGCGCACATCCACCTGCCGACCGATACCCGGATTATCTTGGCGCCGGAATACGCGCTGTGGTTCTGGCTCTGTCTCTAGGAAAGAAGGAAGGTATGAAGAAGATTTGGATCAACTACGCACTCGATGTTCTGTTGTTCGTGACCTCGATCATTCTCGGGATCTCGTCCCTGCTCGTTTGGGTCGTGCTCCCCAAAGGTTACAACCCGGTTTGGCTTACATGGATTGCCATTCACAAGTGGAGCGGACTTGCGCTCTTTGTCGAAGCGTTCGTACACGTTCTCCTTCACTGGAAGTGGATTGCGACGATGACCAAGCGGATGTTTGGACGAACCTAGCTAACCTTGCTGTCCGAATCGATTCCACGACTGCGTTTCTTGCGCAGGCTTGCGAGGTTGCTGACTAGGATTCTTGCATCTCCCGAGTGGGAGAATGGCTGCGAGTTGGAAGTTGGCCGGAATACTCAACAATCCTTTGAGATCGGGTGCAGAGGGCGTATAGGTGAGCGTGCCCAGTCCCTCGCGTGTCGCCTGAAGCAGCATGAAGCCGATCGCAATCCAGACAGAGTGCAGCGCATACGGCGCCTTGGGATCGTAGAACACGGCGATCAGCACAGGCGCCTCCGTCAAGAGCGGCTTTGCAGTCGTAATGCCGTGCTCGATCATCCACTGGCGGATTTCCTCGGAGACGTTGTCGTGGAAGACATGTTCTCGCGCCTCACAGGCTTGTCGAGTCTTCGCTTTCAGCTCCGGATCGTCGATCACGACCATGTGCCAGGGCTGTTGATTGGCCCCGGAGGGCGCTTGGCAGCCTGCACCGAGCACGCGCAGGATCGCATCCTTTGAAACGGGATCCGGCAAATAGGATCTGCAACTGCAACGAGCGGCAATCTCCGAAAGCATGTGATCGGTGTCCATGCGGAGAGTATACGCGCCAGCCGATAACATTGCGGCTGGCGCGTGCTCTTCGCCTGGGAGGCAGTCTGCGATTCAGCGACGACCTCGATGCAGAGCTTTTTTGCCACGGTAAACCTTCAAAGACGAGATAGAGGACGTAGTACCCAGGTGCAAGGTCGTCGGTGCTGCAGCTGAAGTTGTCACTGCCAGTTTCCCAGTCGCAAGTCATCACCTCGTGTGAGAGTTGGACAAGAATGCCCTGGTTGCCATCGAACGTGAGGGGATAGAGTTCAACGATGATCCAACTAGAGGCCAACGGCTGGCCTCTCGGCCCGAGCAGCTTGCAGCTTCCCGTGAGGGGCTTTCCAGTTTCGCAAACGGCAGACCGCGGGTAGCTTTCGACAGCTGGAGGATCTTCTCTCTCTGGGATCATGCCTTCAGGGAGGTCCTGCCGGCAGGAAGGCCCGCTGTCAACGATATCGATGTCCCATGAACCGTCGGCAAGTGCTCCGTGCTGGCACGTTGAGTCGGCAAGCATCGGCAGCTCCCCTGGCAGAGGCATCAAATCCTCACTCCAGGAGCGTTTTGGGCCGCGAACGGCGTTCCCTCTTGTCGGAGTTCGATGCCTCAGGCTATTGCTCCTTTGCAATCTCTATTAAATCACAGGAGGAGTCAGTAGTCCCCCTTAGACTGGATCTTACTCTCGGATTGCCAGCTTCCAGGCATGCGCATCGCCTCGGCTGGTGATGCTCTCTAGTTCGAAGTTTCTCTTGTGCAGGCAATGTCGTCCTTGGTGATCGTGAGATCCGCATAGCAGTCGCTGCCATCGCAATTGCATTCGAGCAGTACGGATGCTTGGGACTGACGTAACGCGACCTTGCCGGGAAACCTCACGGCCTGCACAGCACAACCGGTTGCGGGATGGCAAGAAGGGCCGGGGGATTCACCAGGTCTCGCTCGTTGAGAAGGCCCTAAGCTATGAGGGAGAAGGACGGAGCAGGCCGTATGGCCTGCTCGTCTCCAAGCTGCCCAATTTGGCGGGCAGCAGTTTGCCTCTCGGGATGGCGTGAGTGCTAGCCCGTCTCCGGCGCGATGATCTCGATGCGTAACTCCTGTGCCGATCCGTCAGCGAAGCTGAGGCGAATATCGTAGTAGCCGGGTTTCCATCCGTCGGTCTCAACCTCAAATCGATACTGGCCTGTGGCTTTGTCATGGTGCACAGTCCAATGGTCCAGAAGCGCGAGTGTTTCCGGTACAGTCGAAAGGTCGACAGCATACAAGTAGACATGGATATACGATGTGCGGACCGGACTTCCGTCCACGTCGCAGATCGCACAACCGCCGGTGATCGTTTCCCCGACCTCGAAGACGCCGCACAGGGGCAACAATCCGACCATCGGAGGATCCTCTCCCTCCCCAAGCACCAACGGAAGATCGAGGAATGAGTCACCGCCTCCACCTACACCAGTGATTACGATGGCAAGTGGCGGCGTGGGATCAACGCACTTCTCCCCACCGAACAGTGTCGGAGCCGGGAGACCCCCAGACACGACGTACCAACCCGTTCTTGGCGGAGTCGGTGTGTCGGCATCATTTGCGTAGTAGAGAACCCCATGGTCATCCTCAATCACCCATCGTAGGTGAGGGTGGAACCAGTAGATGGCGTACTGCGTGCCGATGGTGTAGGCGGGCTTGCCGAAGAACATGTTCTCGAAGGCAAACCAGCGGTTGAGCTGAGAACTACCTGCTCCGGTGACGGTCACATCTTCGTAACAGCCCAAGGCAAATGCAGGAAGTGCCACCAGACAGAGGGTGATCGTGGCGAGCGTGATCGCCACACCGATCCGACGGACGTGTTGCAGCTTGACTCCGAACATCCAAACCTCCTTCTGTGTCAAAGCCCGAAGATTCGGCAGCCCGGCGGTCGACGTGCGATCCGTGGCTTTGCGAGCCATCCTGATGGATGGGGTGCCTTAACGAATCTCGCCATTTCCTGCTCGGTAGAGCGAGCCAGTATAGCAGATATTCAAAGCATTGTGTAGAGTAGATACGCATAAGAAACCTAAGAAGAGCTAAGAAAGGGTCAATCGAGAACATGAGTCGAGAATCATCGTGTGTTGTAAGCATACCCCTACGATAGGAGATCGGAAACGACGCCGGTCGGTTCCCACCGACCGGCGTCGTTCAGTCTCCCTGACGTGCTATGTAGATGCGGAAGCTGTCACCTCGATACAGATCTCCTGATTCGTGCCGTCCGGGAATGCGAGATAGACGATGTAGTACCCTGGCGCTAACTCGCTAGTATCGATACTGAAGCTGTAGCAATTGGTCATCCAGTCGTAGGTGATGACCTCATGCGACAGCTGGTCGAGGTGCTCTTCATTGCCATCAAAGGTGAGGTGATAGAGGTCGACGATGACCCACCCGGCAACCAGGGTGCGGCCCTCGCGATCGCAAAGCCCGCAAGCGCCGAGGATGGCCTCTCCAACCTCGTAGCAGCCGGAGATCGTGTATTCACCGACCGTCAAGGGATCTTCATCCGGGTCGCGTGCATGATCGAGGAAGCCTCCATCTCCTGCAGTCCCTTGCGGAGTGACGACGAGATCCGACACGTACCCACTGACCGTGACGTCAAACGTTGATGTAGCCGTGTTGCCCGCCGCATCTTGAGCCGTATAGGTCACGGTTGTCGCACCGATCGGGAACGCTGTGCCTGAGACGTGCGATGTTGAGAAGCTGGCGATGCCCGAGCCGCTGTCGGCGGCTATCGGTTCCGTCCAGGTGACGACGGCGGTCGCCTCATGCGCAAGCGCCATGATGGCAATGTCGGCGGGCATGTCCGTGATCTCAGGCGGTGTGTTGTCTATCGTGTATTCGCCATCGATGAACATGGCTTCTTCGCGTGGATTCCCGGCAAGGTCTTCGATTGTATGGTAGTTGTGAACGACAAGCGAGATGGTTCCATCGCCTGTGATCCCTGGCAGCGTGTAGGTGTACGTGTTGCCGGCGCCGGTTACCACGGAGGAAGGAAAGTCGTGAGCGACGGTCCCCGTTCTCGTAAACGTCAAGTCGTAGTGATTGAAGTCCTGAACGTCCTCGCTGAACACGATCTGCCATGAGATGGTGTCCGCATGGGTCGGCGTGGTATCCAACGCGGCGATGGACACGACGGTCGGATTCTTCGTGTCAATGTCGAACTCGTTTTCGGGCAAATAGTCTTGAACAGGATTCTGGCAGCGATCCCTTGCGTTCGTGACATCAATCGTCACTCCGGAGTGCTCCTCGTCTGCATCGAGGACCGTGAACGTCTCTACCCATGTCGTCGGCTCAGGGCCGGGTGGCTCCCACCTTCCATCGCCGATGCTTGCCCAAGAGCTGTCGCCGAATGCGATGACCGGCTCCTCGTGAGGGAAGTCGCTCATGCCTTCACTAAATGTGACAGTGACCTGAATTTCGAGATTCAAGTCGTTCACCGTAGCAGTGTTAACTTCCACAGCTACGACACTTGGTGCCTTGGTGTCGACGGAGAATCCCCTATGTGGATCGTAGTCGTTTTGCGGATGTCCCACGAGATCTCTCGTTCCTGAGATATCCCACCAGGAATGGAATTCCTCGTCGTTGTCTTCCAGCGTGAAGGTTTGGGACCATTTCTGGTTCCCATTGCTCCAGACCCCTACGCCGTCACTTGACCAGGTTCCGCCACCGAAGTCGTACACGGGAACGGCGCTTGGGTCCATTGGTTCGTCGAACTCAACGAACGTTTCAAACGTAAGATCAGCATCATTTACAGGATTGGTGTACCCGCCAGTGTTGATGATGGTCGGAGCGGAGTTGTCAAGGATGAATTCCTCATCAACCGCCGGTTCTCCAGCCGGTAGGAAGTTGCCTGCTACGTCACGAATATAGAAGTCCGGCCGCAGGTTCACTCCTACGCTCCCGTTGAAGCTTGGGAGGTTCCCGTACAAGCTTCCAATCGAGATGCGGTAGATGGTTGGCGAAAGCTGATTGCAGTTCCACCCGGATGTCGAAGCGCTGGGCTCGAAATCCCACAGGTCCACATTGATCATTGGCTCATCAAACGTCGCCAGGAATGTTAAGTAGTCCGCGTTGGTTGGATTCGTAGCCGGTGTCTCGCGTTCAAACGAGAGCAGCGTCGGATTCAGCGTGTCGATCTCGAACGCATGCGCCGGCATATAGTCTTCTTGATCGTTGCCGACGGCATCCTTCGCACCGCTCACGTCGATCATCACACTATCGACATCGACATCTGCGTCGGCGATGGAGTACGTTGCTTCGTAGGTATCGCTGTCCGCCCAGCTGCCACCGGTCGCCGAGAGCGTCGAGCCTACAGAGGGACTGAACGCGATCGTCGGATCTGCACTCCCGTCGCTGATCATCGCCTCGGAGAAGTTGACGGTCACCGTGAACGTGCCGCAGTCATCGGCATCGCTGATGAGCGTGTCGCTTACGGAGATGCTGGCTACGGTCGGATTCTCGGTATCGATTGCGAATTCGTGCTCTGCCATGTAGGGAACCATCGGATTGCCTGCGGCATCCTTCGCTCCTGCGACGTCGACCATTACGCTGTCGATGTCGACGTTCGCGTCGGCCTCAGCTGTGTACCACCCGTAGCTCGTGTCATCGAACCCGGCGTGCCAGTAGCCTGAAGAGCCGGCCGGCGGCAACGTCGAGTCGACATTCGGGCTGAAGGTGAACACCGGATCCGCGCTCCCATCGGCCAGCATGGGCTCGGAGAACAGAACGGAAACGCCGCCTGAGTTGGCATCGCCCACGTCGGCGTCGGTAATCAAGTTATCGTTCGGGGAATCGGAGTAGACTAGCGTGACGACCGTCGGGTTCACAGTGTCAATCGCGAACGCATGCTCCGGCGTGTAGTCTTGCTGATCGTTTCCAGCGGCATCCTTGGCGCCGCTGACGTCGATTGTGACGGAGTCCTCATCGACGTTCGCATCGGACACGGTGTAGGTTGCCTCGTAGGTGTCGCTATCTATCCAGCTCCCTCCCGTCGGCGAAAGCGTCGTGCCCACATCGGGACTGAACGTCAGCGCCGGATCGACGCTTCCGTCGGTCGTCATACCTTCCGAGAAGTCGACGGTGACGGTGATCGTGCCACCATCGTCCGCATCGCTGATCAGCGTGTCGCTGACCGAGACGCCGGCCACAACCGGATCGACCGAGTCGACATCGAATTGATCCGCGATGCTGTATGCAACCTGCTCGTTGCGTACGAGGTCCCGTCCTCCGGAGACGCCGATGTCGATGCCCGATTCGGCAACATCAGCATCGACCACATTATAGACAACCCTGAACGTGTCCGGGTCTTGCCATGACCCGTCAGAGAGCGCCAGGGTTGTCGAAAGGTCAGGCGTGAATGTCAGCGTCGGATGGAACCCGCTCCAATCCTCCATCGCCTCCGAGTAGTTGATGGTCACTGCGAAGGTTCCGCTTGAGGCGTGGATGACCGTGTCGCTTACAGAAACACTGGATACCGTCGGATTCTCTGTGTCGATACCGAAGACCTCCGACTCGTTGGCAGGCACCATCGGATTGCCGCTCGTATCGCATGCACCTTCTACACTCACGCCTACCGCGGCAATGAAGACGTTGACGTCGATCGGGTCGTACTCGAAGTCGCAGCGGTAGCCGAAGAGGTCAATCCTGAACAGATCCCACTGGAAATCGCCCGTGCTCGGTGAGAGCGTTGAATCGACATTCGGGACGAACGAGAGCGAAGGATCCGCACTCCCATCCATGATCATCGGCTCCGAGAATCTCACCTGGATCCGGGTCCTGAATGGCCAGTGAGGATCGCCGGAATGGCCCGTATCCTCATCGCACAGCATTGGAGGATCCATCATCGGGTCCTCAAGAAACCCATAGAACGACACGCGCGTAGCTGTCGGGTTCAGCGTGTCGATCCCGAACGCATGCTCTGGCGTGTAGTCTTGCTGATCGCTTCCAGCGGCATCCTTGGCACCGCTCACGTCGATCATCACACTATCGACATCGACATCTGCGTCGGCGATGGAGTACGTTGCCTCGTAGGTATCGCTGTCCGCCCAGCTTCCGCCGGTCGCCGAGAGCGTCGAGTCGACAACCGGGCTGAAAACGAGTGTTGGATCGGCAGTGCCGTCACTCGTCATGGCCTCCGAGAAGTCGACCGTGATGGTGAACGTGCCTCCCGCATCCGCGTCGCTGATCAGCGTGTCGGAGACGGATACCGCATCTACGGCTGGCGCGACGGTGTCGACGACGATGTCTTTGTGGTCGGCGATATTCGCGCCGGGCGCAGGCATCCCGAAGTCGACAGTGTTCCCTGCCCAGTCGAGCAGTGAATTCGTGGCCGTCGTTTCATATCCCAGGAGCGTAAGATCAAGGCTGTGCTCGTCCGATGCCACCACGTACGTCAGCCAATCCACGGTGTCGCGCAACGTACTCCAATGGGCTGATAGCAGGTGGTACCCCGGCACCGTCGCGCGCGCCCCTCCCACATCGAGCAGCAGCTTGAGAGAGTTGCACGTCAGCCAAACACCTTCGGAGAAGGTCAGCGCGATATTGATGCTCTCTCCCGTCGTGTAGCGCCCGTTGGCGCTCGTCGACGTGGCATCGATCAGTGTCGGCTGCAGCGTGTCGATGTCGAATTCGGGCTCGGGCGTGCAATCGATCTGCTCATTGCCCGCCGCGTCCTTGGCTCCAGTTACGTCGACCGTCACCACATCGACACCCGGTGCCTGATCGTAGAACTCCTCGTTGTTGTCAGTCAGGGTAAACGTCTCCTCCCACATGATGTACCCGGTTGCCGCCTCCCACTCGCCGTCGCCTTGGCTCGTCCATGTCCCGTGGCTGAACGACACAGTCGGAACCAGACTTGTATCCATCTCTTCATCGAATGTGATGGTCACAAATTGCGTGAGGTCGTGCTCGTACACTGGATTGGTATCGACCGTCACGCTGACGACCTCCGGATTGAGTGTGTCGATCGCGAGTTCGTGCTCCGGCGTATAGGGAACCATCGGATTGCCTGCGGCATCCTTCGCTCCTGCGACGTCGACCATTACGCTGTCGATGTCGACGTTCGCGTCGGCCTCAGCTGTGTACCACCCGTAGCTCGTGTCATCGAACCCGGCGTGCCAGTAGCCTGAAGAGCCGGCCGGCGGCAACGTCGAGTCGACATTCGGGTTGAAGGTGAACACCGGATCCGCGCTCCCATCGGCCAGCATGGGCTCGGAGAATAGAACCGACACGCCTCCTGAGTTGGCATCGCCCACGTCGGCGTCGGTAATCAAGTTATCGTTCGGGGAATCGGAGTAGACTAGCGTGACGACCGTCGGGTTCACAGTGTCAATCTCGAACTCGTGTTCCGGCGTGCAGTCCTCCATCGGGTTGCCGGCGGCATCCTTCGCGCCGCTGACGTCGATTGTGACGGAGTCCTCATCGACGTTCGCATCGGACACGGTGTAGGTTGCCTCGTAGGTGTCGCTAGTTGGCCAGCTCCCTCCCGTCGGCGAAAGCGTCGTGCCCACATCGGGACTGAACATCAGCGCCGGATCGACGCTTCCGTCGGTCGTCATCGCCTCTGAGAAGTCCACGGTGACGGTGAACGTACCTCCTACGTCCGCATCGCTGATCAGCGTGTCGCTGACCGAGACGCTCGTGACGGTCGGATTCAGCATGTCGATGTCGAACTCGCTCTCCGGCGTGTAGTCGGCCTGCGGGTTGCACACAAGATCAGCGGGATAGACGAAGTCAAGCGCACCCTCAACGTCAATCTTCACGTCATCGACAGCGATGTTCGCATCGGCAATGTTGTAGAGCGCTTCGTAGGTATCACTTGCCAGCCACGCCCCGCTCATGAAGCTAACCGTACTGCCTACGTCCGGATCAAACGCGAGAGATGGATCGTGGGTTCCATCTGTCCACATGTCTTCGGAGAACAGGACAGTGACGGCTAGCGTAGCGTCGTGGTCTCTATCTGCGATGGTCAGGAGACTGGAAGTTACACCTGTGACCTCTGGGTCTACACGATCGACAGTGCAGCTTTGTCCATTCGTGAACGGTGTGACCATTGGGTTCCCCACGCTATCCTGGACATCATCCAGCAGGGTGTCCATGTCAACGCTTACGGTTCCTTCCTGATCTTCCACTGTACTGACGAAGACAATCCGGTTGCTGGCACTTCCCGATATCCTGCTTAGCGATGCGGCGGTTTGCCCGCCCGACGCATCAACAGAGAAGTTGCCCAGAACTACGCCGGTCACCGACTCAGAGAATTGCACATGGAACTCCACTTCTTCGTAGTTGTTGCTTAGGGGGGGCGACCACACATCAATGTGCAGGACGTAGGGATTCTCGGTATCGATCTCGAACTCGTGGACCGGGGTGTAGTCCTGCTGATCGTTGCCGGCAGCGTCCTTCGCGCTGGTCACATCGATCGTCACGCTGTCAACGTCAACGCCGGCGTCTGCAATCGTGTACGTCTCCAGATACGTGTCACTGTCCGGCCAATTCCCACCCATTGACGAGAGCGTCGAACCGACCGCAGGGCTGAATATCAACGTTGGATCCGCGCTACCATCCGTCGTCATCGCCTCGGAGAAGTCGACGGTGACAGTGAATGTCCCGCCTGTATCGGCATCGTCGATCAGAACGTCGCTGACGGAGACGCTCGACACTGTCGGGCCGCCCAGGTCTATCGGGAACGGTCCGAGGTGTTGTGTGCTTGTCCAGTTGCCCGCCCAGTCAGTAGTTGCGATGTGGAAGTACCAGTCGCCGTCCGCCGTTGCAGTGAATGCGCCTCCCGTCCAGCCACTGCTCTGATTCTTGGTCTCCGTCGGGATCCAGCTAGCGCTTTGATCCCATGCAGTCTCGAAGCCGTAGACGCTTGATGAGACGCCATTTGATGTCGGATCGGACGCCCCGGCAATTGCTATATCGACCGTGCTGTCACTCGATGCGACTCCCACCACGTGGCTCGTGCTCGAAAGCGTTGGATCAATCGGATCCGTGATGTCGATGATCAACGTACGCCAAGCGGGGTAGGGGCTGTTGTTCCCGGCGTTGTCCATTACGGTTGCTGACCAGGTGAACTCCCCTTCGGCTAGCGTCGGCGTGTAGGTCGTATCTGCGATCCAATCTGAGCTGCTGTTGGGTGTTCCGTAGACCACACACTTGCTGTAGATGCCGACGCCGCTGCCACCCAAGTCTCCCCTATCAGTCCAGGAGAGCGTCGGAGAAGTATCGTTCGTGGTTCCAGGACCAACTAGGATAGGAGAGTAGGGTGCTGCCTCGTCAATCCGGAATGGCCCCAGGTGCTGCGTACTCGTCCAGTTGCCTGCGTTGTCGACCGTCGCGATGTGAAAGTACCAGTTGCCATTGGACATAGCTAGGAGGGTTGTCCCGCTCCAGGTTTCCTCCCATTCCTTAGTCTCTGTCGGTGTCCACGTGGCGGACTGATCCCACTCGACTTCGAAGCCGTCGACTCCACTGCCTGTGTCGCTCGCTCCCGAGATCGCGATGTCCACCGTGTCGTCGTTCGACCAGACACCTACAGTGTGGCTCGAGCTTGAGGGTGTCGGATCGGTGGGAGCGGTGGTGTCGTAGGTCACGTCGTTGTCGGTGCTTGTCGAGGCAGTGCTATTGTTACCCCCGGCATCCTGGGCACGCACCGCCGGAATCGTCGGGATGACCGTTCCGTCGGCGATGACCGGGATGCTCACTTCGAATGTTGTGTCGTCGTTCGGCGCGATTTCGGTGACCGTCACGGTGCCCGTCGTCGCTGTACCGCCGACATTGACGTCGGCGCCCGTGAACGTGGCGTCGTTGATCGGTTCGTCAAAGACGACAGTGAACGTCGTCGGCGAGGTGTTCGTCGGGTCGGCCTGGCCAGGTGCTTGATTAATCGTCACGGACGGGTTCTCGGTGTCAATGGTGAACGCGTCGTAGACCCAGTACTCCTCAAGCGGATTCCCGGCGGGGTCGAAGATGCAATGCGTGGTCGGTCGAGCCGCATCGTTGAAGACGTGGATGTCTCGATCGATCCACGTCGCGTTCTCGTCGTGGACGTTCTGAATCCGCGTGTACGTGTCGCGGCTGACGTTGGTGGAGCTCCAGGAATCCCAATTGAACGTGAATGAGCTGTCAGTCACACCGTAGGATGTTGAAGGCCGCGGGCCGCTCATGGTCTCGCTGAATACAACGAACCACTGGAACGCAGCGGGTCCAACGTCTGCATCCGTAAGGAGATCGTCGCTCTGCCAGAAGCTGATAACCGTTGGATTCTCCGTATCGATCTCGAACTCGTGGACCGGGGTGTAGTCCTGCTGATCGTTGCCGGCAGCGTCCTTCGCGCTGGTCACATCGATCGTCACGCTGTCAACGTCAACGCCGGCGTCTGCAATCGTGTACGTCTCCAGATACGTGTCACTGTCCGGCCAATTCCCACCCATTGACGAGAGCGTCGAACCGACCGCAGGGCTGAATATCAACGTTGGATCCGCGCTGCCATCCGTCGTCATACCTTCGGAGAAGTCGACGGTGACAGTGAACGTATTGCCTGCATCAGCATCGGAGATCAGCGTATCGCTGACCGAAACATTCGACACCGACGGTCCGGCCATGTCGATGTCAAGAAGGTCAGCGACGAAGTCAGGAGAGGTCGCCAGGTCGTTGCCGGCCACATCCTTCCAGATGCTCTTTCCGATATCGATGCCGGACGTCTCCTCGTTCACGTCAACGACCGTGTAGTACGTCGTGATTGTGTCGTAGTGGTAGGTCGTATCGGACCAGGTGTGACGCGAGTAGACAAGTGTGCCCGAGGCAATCGGACTCGAGGAGAAGTAGTCCGCGTCGTAGGTGGAGCTTGCCTCGTCGAGGATCCAGCGGATCCAGACGGTGCTCCCCGTGTCGCTCTCGGTCAGCATGCCATCGCTGATGGTCACACTACTGAGGGATGGTCCTTGCGTGTCAATCGTGACAGGGAGAGTTCTTGAGTTTGCGCTTGTGTTGCCTGCAGGATCGGTGGCTACGGCGTAGATTCCATGGGCACCGTCGACCATTGGCGTGCCGACAGTATGGCTCCAGTTGGACAGATTTTCGACCGATGTCGCTCCAAGTGAGCCAGAGATAGAGCTGAACAGCTCGACCGTGGCGTTCGCTTCGGCATCCCCATCAAAGCGTGGCGTGGTGTCGTAGGTGATGTTGTCGTGGTTGTTGCTGGGCCCGCTGTAGACCGCGTACGTGTCACTGCTTGAATGAAGGTCCGGCCGGCTTGGTTCCCAAGGCGCCTCGGTATCGACGTCGAAGACGTCGGCGATCGTTGTCGGATTCGGGGCTATCGGATTGCTGGGGTAGTCCAGGGCCCCGGTGATCACGACATCCACACCGGTTGCAGTCTCGTCCGTATCGGCAATCGTGTACGTTGTCCGGAACGTTTGATCTCCGTTGATCCACTCCTCGGACACGAGTGTCAAAGCTCCGGAGGATCCGAGCGCGGGAACGAAGGCGATGGCCGGATTCACGACATCTCGCATGACCTCGTTGAAGGTGACCTCCACGGTGAAGGTGCCCCCGGCATCGGCCTCGGAGATGACGAGGTCACTCACCTGAACGTCCGCAACGACGGGGTCGAGCGTATCGATGCTCGATTCGTTCTCCGGTGCGTAGTTCTGTTGGGGGTTTCCAGCGGCGTCTTTCGCGCCTTCAACATCGATCTGCAGATGGTCGATGTCGATCTCCTGATCAGTCACCGTGTAGGTCATGGTGAATGTATCGTTGTCGAGCCAGTTCGGTGTTCCTCCCGTCAGCGTGCCGCCATGGGCGGGACTGAAGCTGAGGCTCGGCTCGACAGCAACGTCCATGTCCTCGGAGAAGTCGACCGTGACCGTGAAGGTGCCTCCGACATCGGGTTGGCTGATCAGCAGGTCGTCGACCGTCACGCTCACAACGGATGGGTTCTCCGTGTCTACATCGAACAGATCGTGCTTGGTGCGGTCTACGGGGTTCACGCCGTTTCCCGAGTTTGCTTTGGCGGCATCGACGGTTACGTCAACATCGCTCGCATCTTCTCCGACATCCGCGACCGTGTAGTTGGCTGTGTAGGTGTCGTTTGCATGCGTTGTTGTAGACCAACCTCCTCCTGAGCTTGTGAGCGTGCCTGATCCAGCGACGTTTGGCGCAAGGGCGACCGTCGGCGTGACCGATGTGTTCATCGGCGTGTTGAACAACAGAGTTAGGGAGAACGTCCCACCTGAATCGGCGTCGGAGACGATTGTGTCCGACGGTGTAATCGATGTCAGGCCAACGTCGGCGGTATCGATTTCGAACACGTCGTCTGTGGTGGACGGCGCCATCGTGTTCCCGGCGACATCCTGTCCGCCAGTGACTGTGATGTCGATATCCCAGACCCATTCCCACGTGTCGGCCGTGGTGTAGGTTGCTGTGTAGACGGTATCCCCAGAACTCCACGCGCCGCTGGAGAAGGTCAATGACCCACTCGCGATGGGATCAGGATTGCTGCCCGTGCACGCTGTTCCATTGAAGGCGAGTGAAGGAGCGGCTGACGTGGTCATCGGCTCATCAAACGTCACGACGACATCGAACGTTCCCGGGCAATCGGCGTCGCTGATCAACGTGTCGCTCACGGACACGTCGGTGACGTTTGGCGGCGTCGTTTCAGGCGTGTAGTTCACTTCAAGCCGGATCCAGTCAACGTAGACCGATCCTCCGGAATCTACGAATCCGATGACCGTCAAGTACGTCTTGAAGTCCGAGTCGATCGTCGATCCGGCGGAGAACGTGTTGAACGTGAGCGTGTACGTCTCCTCGGTCCCTGCGACTGAAGCGATATACTCGAGTTCGCTTTCGCTGTCACTCCGATTCGCGTCTGTCGAGATGTAGAAGCCCATCTGGCTTGCCGAACTCACGAGCCTCGCGTCAACGTAGACCACGACGCTGTCGATGGTAGATCCCGCCGGAATCGATGACAGATCGAAGCCTGCGTATCCCTGAGAGTAGGAGTTGTCTGCCCGCGCCTCTCCCGATCCGTCGCTGAGTGCGCTCATCGGGTTGATCCACTGGCTCGGGCCCGCCTGGCAAGTGGGCGAAAGAATGCCCGTATTGTCGGCATCTGCGCCGAGGCTAACTGCTACCAGAAGCGCAAGTCCAAGCACCGCAATCGAGTACGTCGGGAACGTCATTGGCTTCGATGCACGTTGACTGAACGAGACTAGGTGTTGCTCTTTTCGATGCGTTGGGCCTGCAAGACGCATAGGTAACCTCCTTGATTGGTGAAGTGCGATGAAGAACACAGCGGAGCGCTGGGCTTCTGAAAGACTGAATCACCGCAGGTTTCGCTGCCAGCAATCAGCTTGATCAACTGCGCGTGGCGCAACGACTCCACATTGACCTCCTGCTTTGGCAACCCGGCGACCCTTCAGGGTTCCCTAAACGGGTCCTGCGAATCCGCTGCTTCTATGCATTGCGCATAGGGCCCGTGGCTTTGCGGCCCATCCTTACGAATGGTGTGCCTTTGTCATCGTCTAATACTGTAGCGAGATAGAGGGAATAAAACAACAAACAATATTAAATAGGATACGTAGATCAAGATAAGAGGTGTGCGCAAGACATCTCGAACATGATCGGATGAGGCAGATTTCATCGAGGCAACCAAGCAGGAACGTACGAGGCAAGAAAGACGTCATGCCTTGGCGAGTGAAAACACATGTACATAGGTGTCGCGCTGCTTTGCGAACCATCCTGATAGATGAGGTGCTCTTGTCAAATCACAGCGTGCTCTCCAAGCAGAACAGGCCAGGAGAACAGCAAACCACAGCATTGCACGGCAAGAGACAAGCATGGCCATGATATGCGTTGACTCAGATGCAAGAGACGCGCGTCATGCTGCAGCTGGAGCGAGAGCAGAATACACATTCCTGGCGGGAGTTCGACGCATGATGAGGGCGCGATGCCTAAGAGACTCGTTAGATTCAGGGCGGGACGAGGCAGCGATGCTCGCCCCGCATCCTGTGGGTCAGCTACTCCAAGGCCGGGACGATCTCAATCCGACACGTTTGCGAAGTTCCATCGGCGAATACTAGCCGAACATCGTAGTAGCCTGGGTGAAGATCCTCAGTCTCGATCTCGAAAATGTAAGCTCCGGCAGCGCGATCATAGGTGTAGACCGAATGCCAGACCTGTGTCTGAAGCGTTCGATTGCGTTCGAAAGTCAACGCATACAACTCGACGATGAGATAACTTGACACGATTGCCCGTCCCGTTTCAGGTCTCGCTATTGTGCAGCCTCCGGTGATCGACGTCCCAAGCTCATATCGAGCCGACAGACACTGTCCATGTACGATGAGCGGCTCATCATCGTCAGGGATTGTGGCGTCGAGGAACGCGCCGGTCCCCTCGCCAGTTCCTGTCGGTGTGACCTGCAGTGTGGGCCTTGGGCGCACATCTCTCATGTCGATGGAGAAGAGAGGATTGAGATCCGATCCCTCGGTTGCGCAGTTGCCTGTGACGCTGCATTGACCCGATACATTCGTTACGACCCAGGGTTCGTGCGCATTCGAGACGAGGACTCGGTAGTTGGCCTCATACGTGGTGTCATTGAGCCAACGATCTGACTCAAGTGCAAGGACGGTCGCAATTCCCGGTTCGAACCTCAGTGTTGGTGATACTGAGGTGTCCATGGGTTGATCGAACTGGATCGCGATCGAAAAAACCTCACCCGCATCGTCGTCTTCAATCAGCTCATCGCTGACCCAAGCCAAGTGCCAACTTGGCGGAGGAGGAACATCGTACTCGATCGTGACGGTGAACCAGTCTGCATGAACCGTTACACCTGCCCCGATTCCATAGCCCATCCGGATGTAACACGTTCCGTCATTTAGGTCCTCAACGGTCAGCAACGCCAGTTGGTCATGTGGGACATCGCTACTGTAGGTTGCGGGTGTGCCGTTCATGTAGGGGCCGTAGCTTGGGTACAGGATACTGTGTCCAGGCTCAATCCGGAAGGAGAGCTTGCCAAACACCGTTCCCCCACTAAGCATGCCGTTGCATGTGACGTACGCGCCTGTGATCGTCGCATCGGACGGCAGATCGAAGTCGAGTGCGTAGACCGCTGCTTGCGCGCCGCTTGCATCGATTGTCGCGTAATTGCCGTCAAGTACGAATACTGCATCCGCGTTCTGCCAGCTGCCACTTGTGATGATATGATCTGGACCTCGGGTCTGACTCAGGCCAAGTGCGCTCATGCACAGAAGCGCAACGAGCGATGTTGCAGCAATGCAAGCCAACGGGGTTCGCCAACGTTCGATCTGCATAACTCCTCCTCGGACTGTCACTCAGCGTGTGGGACGACAGCCAGTCCATAGTCTCTGTGTCAGACAATCCAAAGCGATCGCCCGCACATCTTCTGTTCCCGCACCTCACGCGAAGTACGAGTTTGCACCTTTGGCAGCTTGGCTGCCCGGGCCCCTTAGAGCACTTCCCGTAGTATCTAGGTTGGGCTCCTATGAGGCTCTCGGACCCATGGCTTTGCGACCCATCCTTACGAATGGTGTGCCTTTATCAACTAATACAGCACAACCTAAAGGAAAACGAGGGGGGTCGTCAAGAATAAAACGTAGCAGTGGTAACTAGGAGTCGCTGATCAGCAATCAAAAGAGGAGTAAATCTGCCGTAGAGATCTACCATGCTGGTCAAGTGGACATCTAGCTCGCCCAGTTTGGGAGATACGTCACCCGTACTTGAAGCACTCCATAGGCAGTACTGTAGCTATCGCAGGCCGCGTTTGACAGGAGGTCGCTGGCATGTATATGCCAGATGAAAGGAGGGACTTGAGTCTCACTTCGGTTCTGAAGCCGCCTAGCCTGTCGTATTCCGCAGTAGTGTTTACAGGTGGGCAACGAAAGTAGGAAGAAAAAAGAGAGCCACCGAGGCAACATTCTCAGGAACGATCCAAAGAACCTGGGAGGTTGTCCGATGACTCTCGAAGAT
>Ga0272441_10002265_pt1 | contig 39347 bp, 34 predicted proteins | sample SSMProp6N_FD_193582 | JGI IMG/M metagenome (GOLD analysis project Ga0272441, IMG submission 193582) | Marine sediment archaeal communities from Little Sippewissett salt marsh, Falmouth, MA, United States - SSM-Prop-6N | ecosystem: Environmental > Aquatic > Marine > Wetlands > Sediment ... | reverse complement strand
CCAGGAGATCAAACAGATCAGGGACAGGGCCAAAGAAACCGGCACAAAAATAGTGGTTGGCTATAACAGGCGGTTTTATGCCTCTGTCCTGAAGGCCCAGGAGATTATTCGGAAAGAGGGAGGGGTCCAATCCTTCAATTTTGAGTTCACCGAATGGGTGCATCTGATACCCGAAGGCATCCATGATGCCGTCAAAAGTAATTGGTTCCTGGCCAATTCCACCCATGTAATCGATATGGCCTTCTTCCTGGGCGGAAAGCCTAAGGAAATACAAGCTTTTGTCTCAGGTGGTTGTGATTGGCACCCCGCCGCCACGGTGTTTTCAGGGGCCGGGGTCTCGGAGAATGGCGCACTGTTTTCATATCAGGCCAACTGGTTTGCCCCTGGACGGTGGGGGGTTGAGGTCCTTACCAAAGACAGCCGTCTTATCTTTCGGCCGCTTGAAAAGTTACAGGTGCAGAAGAACCGGTCGGTGGCCGTTGATTTTATTGAAATTGATGATCTCCTGGACAGAGATTTCAAGCCGGGTCTTTTTCGTCAAACGGAATGTTTTCTCAATGATGTTGATCATCCTAATTGTATCACTATTGATGAGCATTATGACAATGTGGTCAGTTATTATCAGAAAATAATCAGACCAGCATGACGGGAATAGCCTCGATATCCGAGGCAGCAATACGAAGATCAAGCCGTTTTGTAACTTCGAAGGTTGGAGTAGCAGGGTGTGAAGTCTGAAAAAATTGATATTATCATATTAGCCGGAGGCCTTGGGACGAGGCTGAAGGGCACAATACCGGATCTGCCCAAGGCGCTTTCTCCCATCCGCGGCAGACCGTTTCTTGATTATGTCCTCGATGCTTTAGAAGAATCGAATGTAGTCAAAAACGTGGTACTCGCCGTGGGTCATATGGCGGATCAGATAATAGAAACGTATACTAACCAACACGAATACAATTTTGGAATTCTATTTTCACGGGAAGAGACGTTATTAGGAACAGGCGGGGCTATAAACAGGGCTCTGCAGTATGCAACAACAGATAGTGTCATGGTACTCAATGGCGACTCCTATGTGGATGCTGACCTGAACGATGTGGTTGCATTTCATAGAGAGAAAAACGCTTCCATGACAATTATTGTAAAGAAAATCAAAAATCCCGGTAGGTATGGACTTGTCAGATTTGATGATAACCACAGAATCGCATCTTTTGATGAGAAGCAGACAAGTGCCACAGAGGGCTATATCAACACCGGGATATATCTATTGAAAAGAGAGATTTTCAATAACATCGAAGAGAACAAGATTCTGTCTCTTGAAAAAGAGTTTATACCTCTTTTTATCCGCAACAATGGTGTGTATGCCTTTACTACTCAGGGAAAATTTATTGACATCGGCCTCCCCGAGACGTATTTGGTTGCTGAAAAATTTTTTAAAGAGGCATTGGGACATAAATCTAAAACAGCCCAATAAGATCGAGAGGCGCGTATGGCTGCGAAAGCTTTAATCACCGGCATAACGGGAATGGTCGGCTCTCATCTGGCGGATTATCTCTTGGAGAATACCGACTGGGATATCTACGGGATGTGCCGCTGGAGGAGTCCGCTGGACAATGTGGAACATCTCCTCGACAGGGCCAATCGAAGGGACCGGGTATTTTTTATATTCGGAGATCTCTGCGACTATATATCCCTGCAGAATGCGGTCGAAGAGAGCAGGCCTGATTATGTCTTTCATCTTGCGGCGCAGAGTTACCCCCAAACCAGCTTTACGTCGCCCGTTGCCACGCTGGATACTAATATTCTGGGGACGGAGCGTTTGCTTGAAGCCCTGAGGAGATGTCCGGGTATCGATCCTGTTATCCACGCATGCTCTTCTTCCGAGGTGTTCGGCCGTGTCCCGAAGGAGAAGCTGCCGATCAATGAGGAATGCTCTTTCCATCCGGCGTCACCTTATTCCATCTCGAAAATCGGCACGGACCTCATTGGCCGTTTCCATGCGGAGGCCTACGGTCAGAGAGTAATGACGACCAGGATGTTCACGCACACCGGACCCCGCAGGGGGGACATCTTTGCTGAATCCACCTTCGCGAAGCAGATTGCCATGATCGAGCATGAGGTGATCCCTCCCGTCGTCAGGACGGGGAATCTGCAATCGCTTCGCACCTGGTCCGATGTGAGAGACGCGGTACGGGCATATTACATGCTCCTTACCGTAGATCCAATCCCCGGCGCATATTACAATATTGGAGGAACGTTCTCCTGTACGGTGGGGGACATGCTTGATCACCTGATCTCGCTTTCTGTTTGCAAAGACAGCATAAAAATAGAAGCCGAGCAGACACGGCTGAGACCGCTGGATGCCGACCTTCAGGTGCCGGATACGTCGAAGTTCAGGGAGCACACGGGATGGGAACCCATGATACCCTTTGAGAAGACGATGCAGGATCTGCTTGATTACTGGCGCTCCCGGATTGGTGATGGGAGGGTGTTTTTGTCCAGATGAAACGAAAAGTCTCTCCATATTCACCGGACACCCCGCCTCCGCTGCTGTGCCCTGAATTGAGACCGGTATCTCTCTCGCATGAGAACCCGTGGTTCAAGGTGATGCTGAGGGGTTCTTACTACAGTATAGAGTATGAGCGACCTCAGGTTGTAGTCCTCCCTGTCTTAGATGGACATTCAATTGTCATGGTTCGCGTGGACCGTCCATTGATCCATGACCACCCCTTAGAACTTCCGGCGGGCGATTCCGAGGATGGAGAGACGCCAAGAATGGCTGCCATGCGGGAATTTACGGAGGAAACAGGTATACACATACAGGATCCCCTTCGCTTCGTGGCAGAGTTGCCTATCTCTGAAATGCCTGGAAGATTTCCAGTTCTTCTGAGTGTGCTCAGGGTGAACGTGACAAAGTCGGAGTTTGATTCCCGATCGAGTCATGACAATGAGATTGTCTCCGTTGAAGCAATATCCTTTATCGAAGTTGCTCGGAAGCTGGTTTCCGGAGAGATATACCTAAGCTCTCCTGCCGCGATAATATCGCGGTTTTTATTGAAAACATGCCTCGATAGGTCAATGTTGGGAAAGGAGCCACGATGAAAAGTAATCTGGATATAGTGTTGGTCAATGTAGGTGGTACCAGTAAAAAGGTCTATCAGGATTTGAGTAAAGTTTTTTCGGCAATAGATACTCCCTTTTGGGCAGCCTTGACAGCGGGGCATATCCGCAACAAGGGATTTAATGTGGATATATTGGACGCAAATGCACTGAACTTGGATTTTGATGAGACTGCCGAGGCTTTGAAAGAAGCGAATCCGAAGTTTATCGCGATAATTTGCTATAGTCAGCAAGCAAATGTTTCAACTCCCATCATGACGGCCGTTGGACAGCTTTGCGATAAGATTAAGGAAATCATTCCTGAATCGACCTTAATTCTTACAGGCTGGCATCCATCGGCGCTACCGGAGAGGACATTACGGGAAGAGGCATGCGATCTCCTTGTAAAGGGGGAGGGCTTCCATACACTTGTCGACCTTCTTTCCGGAAAGAATTTCTCTGAAATTCCAGGACTTTGGTGGAAAGACGGCTCGGAGATTTTCTGCGGTCCGGCTACAGAAAACATCCGGGATCTTACTTCGGAGCTTCCTGATGTGGCATGGGACCTCCTGCCGATGGACAGCTATCGGGCATTCAGCTGGATGTGCCTGCGTGACTTCAGCGAGCGGACCAAGTTCGCCTCTATCTTCACAAGCCTTGGCTGTCCGTACAAGTGTAGCTACTGTGCAATACATGCCACGTACGGGGAGCACAAAATCAGATACTGGAGCCCGGACTGGGTCTTGAGACAGATTGATATCCTTGTCAAGGATTATGGGGTGAAGCATATCAACATCCATGATGAGCTTTACGTCTTTAACCCGAAGCACTATATGCCGATTGCCCAAGGTTTGATTGAGCGCGGATATGACATCAATATAAATGCCTTTGCCCGGGTGGATATACTTGCCCGGGCTGATATAGAAAGTCTTAGGACTTTGAAAAAGGCCGGTTTCCATTGGCTCAAGCTTGGAATAGAGACAGGCAACACCCGTATCCGAGCTAACGTTGGAAAAGATGCCTATGATATCGATACCGTCCGTACTGCCGTGACAAAAGCCCACAGCGTCGGGATCGACTTCTGCGCCAATTTTATGTTTGGCCTTCCCGGCGATGACTACGACTCAATGCAGGATACTCTCGATTTGGCCTTGGAATTAATGCCTGCCTTCCCGAGTTTTTTCTGCACCATGGCTATCCCGGGGTCGGATCTCTATAAAGAAGCGCTGGAGAAAGGGACTCCACTTCCCGATACCTGGCTTGGGTATGCCTCTCAGGGGTATGAATTTCAACCTCTTCCGACGGAGCATTTAACCGCCAAGCAGGTTTTGGAGTTCAGGGATTATGCATTTGATGCTTATTTTAAGAACCCTAAATACCTGCATATAATAGAGACAAAATTTGGGGCAGAAGCCAAGGAACACATACAAGAGATGACCGCAATAAGACTAAAACGTAAACTTTTCGGAGATTAAACGTCGCATGGACAACATATCAAGTGAAATTAGAGAAAACATACTCCGTATTTCTTATCATAGCGGGCACGGGCATATCCCCACATGTTTTTCAATAGTCGAAATGCTTCGAGCTGTGTATGAAACAATGCAGCACGATCCGAAACAACCGGACTGGGCAGAACGTGATATCTTCATACTCAGCAAGGGACATGCCGCCCTTGGGCTTTACTGCACGCTGGCACAATACGGATATTTTCCGATTTCGGATGTATTCGGCTTGGGATCCTTTGAGGCGCGATTCGGATGCCATGCGGACCGTTTCAAGGTCCCGGGTGTTGAGCTGTCGACCGGGTCTCTCGGGCATGGCATCGGGGTAGGCGTCGGAATGGCTCTCGGGTTCAAGCTTTCCGGAGTCTCCAGAAAAGTCTTTGTCCTTATCGGCGATGGGGAATCCAATGAGGGTACCGTGTGGGAGGCCATAATGGTTGCTGTAAACCTTGGTTTGGGTAACCTGACCATACTCTTTGACAACAACCGTTCGCAGTCGCGATGTATGCCGATCACAAATCCGGAAGATAAATTTTTCTCTTTTGGTTGTAAAACCCTGACAGTGGACGGTCATGATCTTTCAGCTGTAAAGGAGGCCATAGACAGCCCTGTCGAGAAAGGTCCTCGCGTTATCATTTCGAACACAGTCAAAGGAAATGGGTGCCCCACACTGGTGAGGGATATATTCGCATGGCATCGCAGGAGCCCAAACACGGATGAACTGAAAACACTTCTTGGAGAGTTACATGAGACGTCAATTTAAAGATACCGCACTAAGACTTGCAGAACACGACGACAGACTTACTCTCCTTTTTGGCGATATCAGCGTGTTCCTTTTTAATGAGTTCAGCGAACTCCATCCCGATCGTCTTTTGAATGTCGGTATCTGCGAAAATACTCTAATAAGTATGGCCGCCGGGATGAGCGCCACCGGATTCCATCCTATCGTACATACGATAGCCCCCTTTATCACGGAACGAAGCTACGAACAGGTCAAACTGGATCTCTGCTACAACCATTTCGGATGCACCATTGTTACCTGCGGCGGATCCTTTGATTACGCATGGGATGGTGCGACTCATCATTGCTATACAGACCTCGAACTGATGAGGATGCTCCCCGGAATGGAGGTTATGCAGCCGGGTTCAAAGAAGGAATTCGACACGCTCTTTTCGCAATGCTACAACAATGGTAACCCCTCCTATGTGCGGATTGCCGCTGACGAGCATGGGCTTGATCTACCTGTTGAATTTGGGAAAGGTGTCCTTGTTAAGGAAACAGAAGGAGCAGACCTTACCGTTGTCACAGCGGGCCCCCTTCTTGGCAATGTCCTCTCCGCCTGCTCAAACCTGCCTGTGAACATCATTTATTTTCATACGATAAAACCCCTCGACAGGGATTTGCTGGAGCGTTTCGCCAAAACCAGAATCATTGTGGTGCACGATGCCTTCGGGCTTTTTGAGGCTGTCAATGCCGCCTGTTCCGTCAGATCTGTCTATCACGGGCTGCCGGACCAATTTTGTGGTTACTATGGGACTCTAGAAGATATAAGAAGTAAATTAAGACTGGATACTGAGGGAATTAGGGCCGTCATTTTGAATGAATTGGATGAAATTAGTTAAAAAATTTAACGAGTAATCTTAAGAGTGTTGTATATTAACACAGAGGTAACAAAGAGTGAAAAACGAGCTTTTATTGATTTCAATAGCAACGGATAGCCATCGAAATATCGGGTGCCTTTCGCTTTATGCAACCGCTGTGGAAGCCGGGATATCGACCAACCTTCTTTTCATCCCGCGGGAAAATGAGTACAATGAAGAGGAATTCTCTGCACTATTGAAGGAAAACGATTTCAAGGTAATAGGGATCTCTTTGACCACAAGGGATTTTTATTTTGCACGAACTGTCACATCGCATATCCGAAAGTACCTGCCCCAGGCCCATATTGTGTGGGGGGGGATTCACCCTACCTGCAAACCCGAGGAATGTTTAGACTATGCCGACTCTATTTGTATAGGTGAGGGTGAATCGTTCTTGATTCAGCTCATTACCGCCTTGAGAGACGGGGTGGACATTACTGACATTCCGGGGATTGGAGTGAAGGTGAGTGACAAGAATGAATTGGTAATGAACCCGCCACGCCTAATTGTAGACTTGAATGTATTGCCGTTCCCCCGGTTTGATTTTAAACATTTTTATGTGTTGGACGCCTGCGGACTTCATCTGTTTGGTCCGAAGGATTATGTCAAATATGCAAGACATAACGGGGATGGCTATGTACTCTTAACCTCCAGATCTTGTCCCCATCGTTGTACATACTGTATCAATTCATTTCTCAATCGTCTCTATGATGACAATTCTTCCCGATTATATCGCCGACTCACCGTTGATAATGCATTAAAAGAAGTTACCCATGCCTTATCCACAATACCCGGAATCGGTTTCATCAATTTTATGGACGATCACTTCCTTACTAACGACAAATGGGTTGAGGAATTCTGTGAAAAATATAAAAAGTTGATAAATTTGCCTTTCATAATACGGGCAACACCAATCTCTATAAAAGATAAATGGATTTCTCTCTTAAAGGATGCCGGGTTACATACAGTCCAAATGGGTATTCAGTCTGGGAGTGAGCATACCCATAAAACTATCTTTCGCCGGTCTTTTAAGGAAGAAAGCGTGTTGAGAGCAGCGACAATTCTTAATCATTATGATCTTGAATGTCTCTACGATTTTATAATTGATAATGATTTTGAGACAGATGAAGACCGGGACAAAACGATTGAACTGATGTTACGGCTTCCCAAGCCTTATACCGCCAGCTTGTTTGCAATGACGGTCTTCCCAAAAACGGATTTGGAGGCAATGTATAAAAAGCGGAAAATGACACCGAGAATTGATCCATATTCAAGTAATTATTTTGATTTTAACAATGATGATTTCTACTATCGGTTGGCAAGCGTGATCCCTCTGATAGATGAGGAAGAGGCTCGTCATATATTTCAAAATCGCGATGATCCGCAGGTTTTGTCACGCTTAAATGAGCTGTTCGTAGAAAAGGTGCCTCCAATGTCATGAGATGAGCGATGATTAACGAAGGAATGGTACTCAGGGATAGAAAAACTAAAGGAGGCTTTAATGGAGGTTGCTAAGACAAATCTTGAAGGGGTGCTGATGATCAAACCACCCACAATTTCTGAAGATTTTCGGGGCAATTATATAGAGCTTTACAATAGAGAACTTTACAAGGATGCTGGGATAGATATTGATTTCATACAGGACGATATTTCAACATCTTCAAGGCATGTACTCAGAGGAATTCATGGTGACAGTATAACCTGGAAGTTGATTTCCTGTCTCTACGGTCGATTTTATTTTGTTGTGGTGAACTGCGATGAGAAGTCGCCACAGTTCGGGAAGTGGCAATCATTTACTCTGTCAGACGAAAATCACCTGCAAATACTAGTGCCACCCAAACACGGGAATGCGCATCTTGTTTTAAGCGAAAAAACTATTTTCCATTATAAACAAACCACGTATTATAATCCTGATCTGCAATTTACCTATACATGGGACGACCCGTTGTTTAATATCTGGTGGCCTACCAAACACCCTATTCTGTCCCAGCGGGACGAACAAGGTCATTTTTAGTGAATACATGGGAACTGATACAAAAGTCAGAGTTGCTAATCGCAGTGACATTGAAGGCATAGTCGAGTTACAGAAACATATCTATTATGAATACAACCGGGACGCACCATTTTTTGCCTGGCAGTGTTTCGAGAATGTCAATCCTTCAATCCTGATTGTAGCCCAGCAAGGTACCTCTATTGTCGGAACATTCGGCATCCAAAAGATCAAAACAACAGACAATCTATATGGAGGCCAGATTAGTTGGATAATTATTGCTAAAGACAAACGGAGGCGTGGACTTTTCGCAAAAATGGGCGACCTTGCCCTGGAAGGTATGCCTGGTCTGGACTTTATATTCATCTTCGCGAACAAAGAGGCCATCTTCCCCTGCGAGAAGGTATTGGGAATGAAATTCATCGGGAAGCTTTCTCAGCTGATTTCAAAGAATACTTTTTCAGGTATTCACCCAGAATCCTGCCTGGAGCCCGTTACTGTTAAGACCAAATTCAACGAGTTCCCTTGCTATAAGAATGAAACAACCTTTTTAAGAACAGAGCGCTATCGACAATGGCGATATGCGCACAGCACAGCTCATAAATATTTTAAGGTTTCTATTCCATCCGGAGAATATGCAATCATTAAGCTGTTTAATGAAAAGAGGTCATCACCGACAATAGGCGATATCGTTGACTTCGAGTGTGACCTTCTCGACATTCCTAGACTTCAGCACCTTTTCCATGCCGCATCGTTTGAATTGAGGAACATGGGTGCGACAAGCATCACGACATGGGCTGTACCGGGAAGCAAATTACGATGCGTGCTGGAAGAAATGGGATTTGCCCAGAGCGATTATTACAGTTCTCTCGGGGTTCGCGTTTTCCATCAAAAGGATAGCCACCTATACGATTTTAACACGTGGCACCTGGTCCAATCTGATGCTTCTAACTACTAAAACGAGCATAATATGTAACAATCTGTTTTTGGCTCAATTCTGAATAAAAAAATTTATAAATCTGGAGAATAAAATGAAGGACATAAGACAATCCATGGAGAAGGCCCTTGTGGAACAGGGGTGGATATTCGGAGATAAGGCCACCCGCATTGGTTCACCCTTTGTCTGGGCAGAGAATGAAAATAAGAATAACATAATAAACCTAGAGGATTTATATGCAATAGGATTCTATTTCTCCATGTGGTATGTCAAAAAAAACACGCCACAGGAGCTTGTGCTGGAAAATCACGATGAAGTGAATAACCATATGATCTCCGAAATCACACGTTCCTTTAAACATTTCTTCCCCTTTTTACCCCTCACGGAGACGTGGATAAATCATATAGAGGCACAGGCGCTTGCCAGGGCCCAGGATTATTTTTTCATCAAGAAGTTTTGCAACGATTTGCCGTCAGAACTTCACCACATTGATGTTGGCCCAGGCTTGGGATGTGCCGCAATTGCAAGTGTTAAATTCCTCAATTCCACTTTTTATGCCCTTGAGGCTAGTCCGATGAGTTACGAAGTCCAAAGACACTATTTCAGGTTTATTTCTCCGTACCCTGGCGCATATCTTGATGTAATTGAATGTGAAAACTATCAATTACAGAATGATGCGATAATAGGTGAGATCCAAAAGAAGGACTATAAGATTAAACATATTCCTTCATGGAGATTTCCCTGGCTGGCCAATGAATCTATGGATCTTATGTCAGCGACCTTTGTTCTGAATGAGCTGAATTATGCAGGTATTCTCTGGATCTTATCCAATGCTTCCAGGGTTATTAAAAAAGGCGGTTATTTCTACATTCGCGATAGTGAAATTCTAAAACCGGGGACCCATAATATTGAATATGACAAGGTGCTTGAAAAAATAGGTTTCGAAAAAGTAAGCGAGTTACGATTTGAAAACAGGCATGTTTATTTTGGGATTCCCCGATTGTATCAGAAAACAGGTTCACAGATACTGTCTTTTGAAGAAATTGTCGATATGTGTCTTGGAAAATATGCCTCTGTCGCCGCTGGAAGCAATTTGGCATATAACACTGAGAAGATGCCACAGTTGTAACCATCGTTGTTCGAAGAAGATAGCACACAATAAAAAAGGAGTAATTAATTGCCGGTCGATAAAATATCCAATGATCCACTGTTTCAGGAAACGTGTATTTACCAGACGCTACGAGAAAACCCTCTTGGTTTTATTGACATTGGCTCAATGGAAGCCATTCATCCAATTATTGCCCCTGTCTCATCCCTCACCCACGTCTTGTGTTTTGAACCAAATAAAGACGAAGAGCAAAAACTCATACAAAAATATTCAAAACATCCGTATAAAGGGTTGACGGTATCAAACAGTGCTATTTTCAGTGAGAATAGAACAGAGCAACCATTATATGTTACAAAGAATATTGTTGGTTCTTCTCTGTTACCCCCCCACCAGAGCCTTATTGAGCGTTACAATCTCAATGGATTGACGATTACTCATTCTGAGAAGGTGAAGACGGAAACACTGGATCATGTATGTTCCGCAACAGCCTCGCATTCATATAGGCCCGGTGAATTACTTAAAATTGATGCCCAGGGGGTTGCCTATGAAGTATTAACGGGTTCCACCAAGCTGCTTACGGAGAACTGCCTGGCTATCTGGTGTGAAGTAGAATTTATTGATATCTATACCGGTCAAAAACATATTACTGATATCATAGATTTTCTCAAGGATTATGGATTCTGCCTCTTTGGATTATATCCTCATTATCTGTCTAATAGAATGTTGGACAGGAAAAGGTACCGAACTGAGGAGCGGATACCATGGGCCGACGCTTTTTTCTTCAAAGACCCTCTAGACGACTCTAATAGGGACAAACAATTCAAGCAGAGAGATATTCATGTTTTAATAGCTGTTGCAATAATAACAGAATATTATGACTACGCATTAGAGTTGGCTTCTACGTATATTGAAAGTCCGGAAGATCGTTTGCAAATAGAGAAATTTATCAAACATGCCGGAAAAATCGATCAGGGAGCATTGATGGAAAGTGTTAAGGATTTGAGCCTATCGTGCCAGAGTGATCCCGAAAACGTATACCTACATATCCATAAATTCATTTCTTTACATAAATCTCATAGTGATTTGGATTTTCTTTTAAAATCTCATGAATAAAATCGAGCAACGTGTGACTTCTTACCGTCAATTACATCGTGAGATCTGTAATCTGACGTAGGGGCATCATAACAGGGTAGCCCCCCGATTTTTCCCTCCACAGCACGATGATCTCGGTCATTTTGTAGATTCAGCTAATACAGCAAGAAACGTGAGGTAAACATGATTATTACCAGGACCCCTTTTAGGATTTCCTTTTTTGGTGGCGGTACAGACTATCCTGCCTGGTACGAGGAAAACGGTGGTGCCGTTTTAAGCACAACAATAAACAAATATTGCCATATCATGTGCAGATATCTACCGCCGTTTTTTGAGTACAACTATCTGCTTCGCTATAGTTCCCGGGAAGAAGTGAAAAATGTGTCCGAAATCATCCATCCTTCCGCGAGAGAATGTCTCCGGCATCTGGACGTGCGCAAGGGTGTAGAAATAACACATACGGGCGATATTCCGGCCCGTTCAGGGATAGGCTCAAGCTCAGCCTTTACTGTTGGGCTTCTGCAGGCCCTCTATGCCTTAAAGGGCAGGATGGTGACAAAAAGAAATCTTGCGAGAGACGCAATCCATGTGGAGCAAAATCTTATAAAGGAAAATGTCGGTTCTCAAGATCAGGTAGCCACAGCATTCGGTGGCTTCAATAAAATCGAATTTAGTGGAGCAAACGAGTTTTATGTTTCTCCCGTGACCATTCATGAGGAAAAGCTTGATTTACTCCAGTCCCACCTCATGCTTTTCTTTACAGGGTTTTCGAGATACGCATCGGATATCGCCGTTGAGCAGATTAAACAGACCCATAGACACAAGACGGAGTTGAGAACCATGGCGGAGATGGTAGACGAAGCCATCAAGATACTGGACAGAGGCTCTGATGACCTGAGCGATTTCGGAAAACTGCTCAACGAGTCATGGGGGCTGAAGAAAAAACTCAACGGACTCATCTCAAACGACAAGATTGATGAAGTCTACGATATTGCAATGAAATCAGGCGCACTTGGTGGAAAATTGCTGGGTGCCGGCGGCGGTGGATTTATACTTTTTTTCGTGCCTCCAGAAGATCACCAGCGGGTCCGTAAAAGTCTGAAGGATATGCTGTATGTCCCCTTTGGTTTCGAAAAATTAGGCACCCAGGTCATACTTTATTCCACGCAGGATTTTTATTGAGTCTTCTCCCGTCTTACCAACAAGTTAACATGGCGGTTTTTGGATAATGTGTTTGTTCAGATTCTGCTGAATGATCTTGTAAATCGTCGGCCGGGAAACGTGATGCGAAGCCTCTGTCTCACCGGTTTTCTCCATGCCTTGTAGCTCCTCCTGCGAATTGGAAAAGTGGCATAGAACGATTTGGCAAAAAATCCTCTATTATTAAAGATCCAGCATACCGGCAAAGATTGTCGACTGAATCGTTGCGATCTGTGGAGAGAAACTATAATATAAATAATATGATTCAAAGCTGTCGTGAAGCCATCTATGCTGGTACTTACCGTAAAAAAGCACATTATGACTCCTGCGTAATTAGGGTAATCATTATTGCAAGATTCTAATCTTTCAATTCTTCACCTCACGGCATCGGTAGGTTTTATGTCCGGGGGCGTAGGCCAAGTTGCCGTTGGAATTTCAAAGGCACAGAAGCTATTGGGTCATACCTCAATGATATGGTCGCTTGATTCTTCATCCGTGGTACAGGAATCAGCAAAAACCAATGGATTAAATCTCAAAGACATACGATCTTTCCATGGGCTTGCTCCACGCCGAATAGGCTATAGCCCGTCTATGGAAAAAGAAGCACTAACAGAAAAAGGGTCTACATTTAATGTATTGCACCAACATAGTCTTTGGTTGGCAATTTCACGTGTCACTAATCGTTGGCGTGATACATTCTCTAGACCGACCATTGTTGCTCCGCACGGAACCCTTGAGGAGTATGCCCTTGCGAGGTCAAGATGGAAGAAAAAACTTGCTCTTTGGGGATATGAAATGGAAAATTTGAAGCATGCGACTTGTTTGCATGCGACGTCTATTGAAGAGGCGCAGAGTTTTCGTAATTTTAACCTCAAAAATCCGATTGCTGTTATCCCCAATGGGGTTCCTGCGGAATGCCTCAATAAAAAAGGTGATGCTGCCAGATTTCGTTCAAGATTTTCGATCCCTTCTGATAAACGGTTGTTGCTGTTTTTGTCTCGCATTGACCCCAAAAAAGGGTTGCCGATTCTGTTTAAAGCCATTGAACAACTGGGCAAGGAACTGGAAGAATGGATTCTTGTCGTCGCCGGGTTTGAAGGTGTGTCCGGATACCAGGGAGAATTAGAGCGATTAGGAGCGAGACTGAAAATATCGAAGAAAATCATATTTACCGGGCCGCTTTTCGGGCAAGGCAAGGATGATGTGTTTGCGGCTTCCGACGTACTGGTCCTACCTACACATAGTGAAGGCTTCGGGATCATAGTTATCGATGCCCTTGCTGCTGGCGTGCCGGTTTTGACGACTCATGGGGCACCTTGGGAGGAGTTGATCTCTCATGACTGTGGATGGTGGGTAGAGGCTAATGAACAAGGTATCTATAATGCCTTGCAGGATGCGATCAATCGACCAAAACAAGAATTAATCGAAATGGGAACTCGCGGCAGGCTTTTAGTGGAAAAGAAATACACATGGATTCAAGTGACTCAAATGACTATCGAGCTATATGGCTGGTTGTTGGGGCACTGCACCATGCCGTCTTTTGTACTTAAGGATTGATAGTGTTTTAAATGTAATCTGTTTGATTGTCATTCGCACAGGCAACCCCGATCTTCACCGGTTCTAAAAACCCAAAACCTATCAATTAGAGCGGGCAAGTGACAATTAATTGGTGAGCTTTGCTTAGGAGCACTTTTTCTATTTTACCAATCAGTTTGCATGGCAGTTATTAAATAATGTATTCGTTCCCAGAGAATCTCAAAATTACCTCTTCTGATAAATTCTATTTTACTTGTCCATCGTACGGGTTTGTCTCTTCTCTTTTATCATTAATAGATAAAATTATATCGAAAAATCCAGAAATCAACATTATTGTAATGGATGAACAAATAAGAATATTCTGGGACAAGTTAATAACCAATAAAAACCTTAACTGGAATTTAATTTTTTTAGATACGAGACCTCCAGGTCGCTACAGAAATATCCTGTCATGGTTTAAGATAAGGTCACGTATAAATAAACTCTTTGAAAACAATTTCAAGTCTGTAGAAAATGCATATTTTTATTGTTGCGGTACCGCCATAGATTTAGTCTTATTTTCTTTGGTGAAGTTGATAGCAATAAGGAATACCGTTGTTTTCCTGGACATTGCATATCCGGACACAGAAAAATATTATAGTCTGAAAAGTCTGTTTTTGTTAATTCATACATGGTTGTTCTACAGGTTGGATGTTGCCATCCGCCGATTTGATTATAAGGAGATACCGTTTGTTTTTTTATCGGAGCGCTATTTCGAGAAACTGGATGTACAACTTCATGAATTCAAATATCATTATGATGCCCGTCTTTTACAAAAATACGATCCTATCCCTGCCCGCTATACCTCAGGTAAAAAAATTGTATGGTTGGATGATGATGGCTCAGTCTATGGGCACGAAATGCAAGAGCAGGTCCTGAGCCGCTTTAAGGAAATAAAAAGGATCATTGACAAAAATTTCGCCAAGAATGAAGTCTTGCTCAAAGCTCATCCCAATCCTGACTTCCACGCGCAATACCTTGCGTCCATTTATGACGATTATGAAGAAATGCCTTCTTTTATGAATGCGGATTTTGTTATTTCGAATCCAAATATTAAATTTATTTTGGGTGGCAATTCAGCCGTGTTAAGCACGGCTGCCATACACACAAATATTATTGCAATATCGTACTTAAAGTTGATGCCTTTTGAGGATCAGGAAATCAAAGGTAATCTGATTGAATTTCTGATGCAGTTAAGCGATCGAAAGATACTATTTGTTGATTCGCTGAAGGAATTGGATTTGCTATTTAAAGGCTAAAGGAAATTTAGCACTTGCGTAAATACATATTATGAAAAGGAATTGTTCCAAAAAAATGACAAAAAATTCAGTTTATTGTTATCAGTAAGGATGTCATATGCCTCATCAAATTGGTATTATTGAAATACACGCTCACGCGGAGGCTATCTACAGTCTCGCATCGCTCGCTAAATATTGTAATACAGATGTTACGATATTCACCACAAGGTTACAATATGAGAAGGCCGTACCCTTTTTCAATGGTGACGAGGGCCGTTATAATTGGATCCTTCAACAAGAAGGAGAAACACTGCGCAGCTTTTTGAAGAGGATAGAAAAGCACTGTAATAATAAAATTGATTTGTTATTTCTTAATATGTTTTACGTGCTGCCTCATCATCAAATATGCTACTATTTATTCAGACCTCAATGTGTTACTGTTCATGTGGTTGGAAGAGTTGAGTGCTTGTTTGGCGAGTGGAAGCCGATTGATTTTAGATCCACCAAGTTATTCATATTGTCTGTATTACATAATATTAGCCAATTTATCAGAAAAAGAACACTTCCGCTCTTTGACGGACTGTGGGTTGAAAATAGAGATGCCTATGATGATGTGATCGCAAGGGGCTATGAAAAACCACTTGCCTGTTCGCCTCTTCTTTTTTACACAGAAAAATTTCAGAAACAGGGATATAGCAATAAATTGGATTTCATTTCAATTGGTTCGATCACTTCTGTGCGCAGAGATTATAAAGGTCTTTTTGATGCTTTTGAAAAATTATTTGATTCAGGAAGAAGAGACATAACATTAACCTTATTGGGTGCTCCCGTTGATAGAGAGGGATTCCAATTAATTGAGAGATGTAGAAAATTGATAAAGAAGGGATTGGACATTAATTTTTACACTGAATATGTCCCCGAAGAAGTACTGAATCAAAAAATATCATCGGCAGATATAATAATCGGTCCAAACGACGTAAACCAGTATGGTACGGGTACCTTTGGGGCCATAGTGAAGGCTATGCAATTTGCAAAACCTGGCATCTACCCTGCAAACAGCTTGCATTACGAAGAATTGATATCCAGTTCCATTTTTTATAACAAAATTGAAGAACTGCCAAGTATAATAGAAAATCTTTTAAACGATCCTGAAAATTTTAAAGAGTTATCCAAAAATGCGGCTTTAAATTCCCAAAAATTTTCATTCGAGGCGGTGGCCAATAAATTTCAAGAATCTGTGTTAAAAAGGTATTTGATTGATTCGTGAAACGTTAAAACAGGCCGGCAAACCTTATAAAGCAAGCCCCTTCTAATCGGATCTCGCTTGCGCGAATCATATTTCATGGTGCTGTGAAGAAAAGGCGCATAAAAAGAATAATCAAAGTATTACTAGTCAATACTATTATATTAATCTTTTTGGTATCCGTTGCCGAACTCATGCTTGGCGATTGGTTTTTGCAAGGCATGTATTATCAAGGCGTAGTAAGAACGGGTAATCCTATCTACTGTTATAATGAAGAGACATATTCTAGCCTTTGTCCTGAGATAGTAAAAATTTTGGGTTTGCATCCCCCGGATGGCTGGGGAAAAATTTATAGCTGTATCAATAAATCAGGAATCAGGGTTGAAAATATTGATCAAATTCATCAGGAAACAGAATTTGATGATTATGACGTTATAAATATAGGAGATTCATTCCTGGAGGCTGATGAAATTAATTTCAGAGAAACGCTTTCTTTCATTTTTTCAAAAAATTCAGGTATTTCTTCTCTTCAAATTGGTTGCGGCAGCTGGGCACCGGTTACCGAGTATAATTTTATTAGAAGGAAAAAGTTAAAGCCGGGTGTAGTGGTTAATTTATTTGTTATGATAAACGATTTTACGAAAAGGTATTATAGATCAAATATACGGTATTATGATTCTTTTAAGAATGAACTGATAGATGGCAAACTTAAATTTATAATAAAAGAAGAAGAAAAAAAAAGGGAAAGTAACATTAGTCGTGATTGGATAAGTTATTTGATACATAGATCATATTTTATACGTGAAGGTGTGTATATATATGAGCAACTTAAGCTGAAGAAAGGGCAGAATTTAATAAAATATGACTTTTTGAGTGGTGACTTCTCGGTGTTATCCAATAACTGCTCAAGATTAATTAATATTAAACAGACCACTCAAATGACTCCAATGGCCGCGGATTGCCTCGAATTCTCGTTTCATAGTTCGTGCTGGTCAAATGCAACCACTGTTGCGGTAGATAACGCAATAGCTGATATTAAAAGAATGATCGAATATGTAGAAACGGCGGGGGGAAAGGTAAATGTTTTCCTGGTTCCTGCAGGTTTTTCATTTGCCGATGAACATATGGTAGGGAAAAAACATTATAAAATATCTCTTGGTACCACTATTACCACCGATGGCTTGGCCGAGTACTTGGCGAAGAATCTTCCAACCAGGTTTGTTTCACTCGAAAAGGTTATAGATACCTTGAAAACAGACGGTGACCAAGAGAGATGGTATTTCCCTGCTGATGGTCATTGGAATAGACATGCCCATAGCCGGCTTGGGATGTGGTTGGCGGATTTCCATGCTTCGACGATGAATTAGATTTTCTATAAACGGGAAACAGATCAAACCCCGCAATACGCTCTCATAAGCTTTTAGAATTTCAAGATAACAGGATAAAAAGGTTGGATTTTCTGACTACCACAAAAGGCATTTTTTCGTTCCTTTTTACCCCGAAGGAAAAAAAACGTTTTATTATTCTTGCGGCGGGGATGATGAGTAACGGCTTCTTGGAGATGTTTTCCATCGCGGCGGTCATGCCATTTTTGGGAGTTGCGACGAACCCCGAACTCATTGAGCAAAATCAGTATCTTCATTTGATCTACACCGCCTTTCATTTCGGTAGTAATCGGGAATTTCTCCTTTTCCTCGGGCTGGCACTGATCCTTATTCTTCTTTTAGCCAATTCTTCAAACGCTTTCTTTACGTGGTTTAATTTGCGTTTTGTCTGGTCGGTCAACAACAGTCTGTGTGTTCGGTTGATCAAACACTACCTGAGCCAGGATTATCTCAGTTTCATACAACGTAACAGCGCTGACCTGCAAAAAAATATCCAAACTGAAGTCACGGAAGTCACCACAAGCATTATTGAACCCACATTAAACCTCCTTAATAGAGGAGTATCTGTTTTATTGACTACCGCTTTGTTGATCATGATCGATCCGATCCTCGTTCTGCTGATCGGAACGATATTCGGTTCAGTGTATTTTGCTGTCTACTCTGTTACAAAAAAGACCCTTTCGCGTATAGGTCTGGGCTCTCTCGAAGACAATGAAAAAAAATTCAAAGCCATCAATGAGGCGCTTGGCGTATTTAAAATTGCCAAACTTTTGCACCTGGAACAGTTTTTTATTGATCGATTCGAGGATGCCTCTCTCCGCTTTACCCGTAACCAAAGCAAGAGATTGGGGATCAGTAATTTACCCCGGTTCGTGGTTGAGACCATCGCTTTTTCTTTCATGATCGGGGTCAGCCTTTACATAATAGCCTCTAAACCGAATTTTACCGAAGTAATCCCGATCCTTGGATTGTATGTCTTCGCATCCTATCGCCTCATGCCGGGGATACAACAGATCTATTCGAATTTTTCTGTCATTCGATCGCGCTGGGCGCACGTCATCTATCTCCAGGGCGAACTAGAAGGAGCACTTGCACATCCTGCTTCTTTTAAAGAATCAGGGGCCGAGGTGCAGCAGACCCTGACGACAAATCCGGCAGCACCACTGATAGAATTTCGAAATGTAACCTTTTCATATCCGAACAGCAAAGCGGCAACCATCGAAAACATTTCTTTCGCTATTGCCAACGGCACCTCAGTTGGATTCATAGGTGAGACGGGATCGGGCAAGACGACCATCATGGACTTGATTCTCGGCATTATCTCCCCGAATAGGGGGTCGATTCTTGTTCAGAGTGAGCCGCTCGATGGTCGGAACACCGAGGCATGGCAAAAATCAATCGGATATGTTCCTCAGGATATTTATCTGACAGATAACACGATTGCCGAAAATATCGCCTTCGGTTTGCCCAGAAATAAGATTGATATGAACAGGGTTCGCAGGGCAGCAACGCTGGCGAATATTGCTGATTTTATAGAAGATGAACTGATCGATCAATATGATACCATCGTAGGTGAACGCGGAATCAGGCTCAGCGGTGGTCAGCGCCAGCGTATAGGAATAGCACGAGCCCTTTACTATGAGCCACAGCTTGTTGTTTTTGATGAAGCGACCAGTGCCTTGGACAATGAGACTGAAAAGTCGGTCATGGAAGCAATTGACACGTTATCGAAGGAAAAAAGCATATTAATCGTAGCACATCGACTTACGACATTGCAGAAGTGTGATCTGATTATTAAAATTGACAGAGGCAAAATTGTCACGTCCGGCACCTTTGACGAAGTTGTCGGGCAGGGTAAAGAAACAGCAAAAGAAAATGGGGAGTAAGGACTCGTTTGAATTTTTCAGCAAATGATTCCCGTCCACTCTCTCTGTCAAATTTTCAGAAGGCAGAGGAGCTTTTGGAGGTTATATGAGTATGGGCAAAGATAAAACCATACATCTCCCTTCCACATTATTTACGTTTAAGAAAGATGCGGTCAATGCGCTGCCGGTTGCAATGTTAATAGTTGTCCTTTTCCCAATTTTAGTTGCAAAGTCCATTACTCTCGCATTGTATTTCTTTATTATAATATTCATTTTTGCGGGAAGCACAACAGTAACAGTGACGCGCGAACTTCTTATAACAGCAATGATTATGTTTATAGGGATATTTATCATGGCGTATAGCTATGATAAAGAACCGATAATTACAGTCCCTTCGTTCCTGCTCCCTCCCCCTGACAGCGCACTGTTCAATAGCATCTTTTTAACTTCTGTCATTTGCTTTGTTGTTTTTATTCAGGGATATTTTTACTCGTTTGCCGTTAAACGTCCTCTTAGTCTTTTAGGGTATGTTTTTCTGTATGAATGGGCTCTGGTTGGCATATATTTTATAGTTGCCTATGGGTTTTCTACCGATAATGCTCTCATGCTCGGTCAAATGACTGTTATCTTGATCCCCTATATGTATTTGGTGTTTAAGGAAAAGCCAAAATTAAGATTTATTTTTTCCTTTATAGTCTTGTTGTATTTAATATTAATTTCATGTCGAACGGCTTTTCTGGGGGCATCTGTATTCTTTTCAACTTATTTTCTCTATCCGTATTTGATTGTTAACAAGAAAATATACAAATTATTTTTTCTTGTTTTCCTTGTTCTGATTTTTCTTTTAATAGGGTTGTATTTGTCGGATGTTTTTATTTTTCTAGATGAGCTGAGCAGAACGTATTTTGGAAAACCTCTTCACAGCGGGAGGGAATTGCTCTGGCCTGAATTGTTCACGTATATCATTGACAAGCCTCTGTTAGGATATGGTATTAATCAGGACAGTGGATACTTTCAGTCTACTTCGGCGGTTTTAAAATTTAGGGGCCTGGACTCTCATAATATTTATCTTGAGCTGCTGGTACGCGGCGGCATTTTGTTGCTTTCATTCTTTATAATTCTGTTTTACCGAATATGGGGGTTTTTTTACTCAATTAATAATAATGCGATGAGTCGTATGGCTGCAAGCGGCTTTTTGGCTTTTTTATTTGTTGGGGTTGGGCTTCCGATCGGTCTTATGGGAAGTATTGTATTAAACACTCTTTTATGGTTTTACTGGGGTGTCGCTTCAGGTAACACGTGGATACAAAATCATCAGGCATAAAAGTGATGTAAAAAATCGTATTTATGCAAGGCCTTGCTTTTATTGCTGTATCAACTGGGAATCTGAATCTGATAGTGAGTGGCTTGGGATCAAATCGATACAGAAATAGGGGTGGTACAGATTGAAAAGGGGGGTTGCGATGCAGAAAAATAAAAATGTTCAATCCGGTGAGCAGGAAACCATAAATATATATGAGATTTGGCTGATAATCAAAAAAAGATGGTGGATCATATGTGCCATAACGCTTTTATTCTTTGGTTTTTCGGTTTATTATTTTGTCATGTTGCCTGATGTGTATAAGGTTTCCAATGTGATGCAAAGACCATATTCAGTAGGAATTAATATGGCTGACATCAAAACGAGTTTATTATTATTGAAAGATTTAACCGGAAAGCAGCAGGCAAAAACATTGGGCCTGGAAGAATCTGTCATAGAGGACATCAGAAACATCAACATAACAAAAATTGAAGGGACCGAGTCATTGAAGCTGCAGGTAGACACTACTAACCCCGGTTCTGGTGTAAAGGTGATAACTGCGTTGGTAGTCTACGCAGACGAGTTGCCTTTTGTGCAGAAACAGGTGGAGAGAACAAAGGAAATATTGAAGGAAGACAGAGATGTTCTGAAGAAGATTATTGACAATCCCTCAAGTTTTCTCAACCTGCCCGACAAAGCAATTATATATGAATTGTTGCCCTCGTTATATGATCTCAAAACAAAATATAACGCAATGAACCGTACCATTCGTGAATTAGAGGAAGGTGGGATTATTAACCTAGCTAGTGAAACTTTTGTTCCGGATGTGCCTTACAAGCCCAAAAGGATGCGGTTAACAATAGGGGGATTGCTCGCAGGCATCTTTATGGGGATCTTTTTTGTGGTTTTTGTGGAGTGGCTGGGAAACGCCCGCCGTCAATATAAAACGTAATAATAAGCTGTTTTCCTCTGAAGAGACACAAGAACCGCCAAAAAATCTGCCACGCGTTGAGCTGTCTCTAATCATCGACCCAGGGCCGGGCTCCAAACAATCGTATATTGAATCACTTTGAGGTTGCATTCCCCGCTGCTTGCGGCTGAGCTGGTTTTCATGGTTCGGTTTATTCTGTTCGTTTTAATGAGAGGAAGGTCGAAGGCCTTTAAATGCGAATCGTTATAGTAGTTGGATATTTCCCTGAGCACACAGGTTACCAGGAGGTTGTTCTCGCACGGACACTTTCATCTCTCGGTCATGATGTTACAGTACTCACATCCACCCGGTTCAATCCCGCGTTTACTGATGAAATGTTGCGTGCCTATGGATATACTCGTGACATGGCTGCCGGTTTAGTGCAGGCTGATGGTTACCGGATATTCCGCCTGATCCCCAAGTACGAGTGGCGCCACATGGTATATTGTCAGGATGTAAAAGAAACATTGTCAAGATTGAAACCGGATTTGCTTGTATGCTTCGCCGTTGGACAATTAATGCCCTTCCAGGCGACCAGATGGAATCGTCCGGCCAGAGCTAAAATGGTAACCGTCTATGGTGATAACGCGGCAAACTACTCCGATCTTCCAAAACCACTCCGGTTGATAAAACGCATCATCTTTTATTTTACCAAGGGTGTATGCTATTTACTGGCAAACAATCGATCAGATGCTGTACTTTGCAATACTCCAGACACCATAAAGATCTTGCGGCCTCTATGCTCCGGACGAACGCCACAATTACTGCCTTTGGGTTTTGACAAAGAAGATTTTTTCCCCGATGCGGATTTGCGTTGCCTGACACGTAAAGGACTGGCGTTAGGTGATCAGGATGTGTTGGTTGTAAGTGTTGGCAAAATCATACCTGAAAAATGTTTGGAGCAGCTTGTAAAAACCGTCGCTGACCTACATTCCGATCACCCATATTTGCGTTTGTTGCTTATAGGAGCAAGTGAAACCAATTACTGCAGGAGGCTGTGCGAGTGGATTTCCTCGACGCCCCAGCTTAAAAAAACTGTCCAGGTTCTGCCTTTTTTGGACCATAAGGAGCTTAATGCATACTTGAATGCTGCTGACATCGGGGTTTGGCCCCGTCAGCCAGCGGTAACCATTCAGGAAGCAATGGGTACTGGTATCTACTTGGTTCTGCCGCGGACCGATCAGGTGAGTCACTTGTTGCGTGAAGGATCCGGCCAGTATTTCGAGCCGGCCAAAGATGACGCTATGCGTCAGGCAATAGTTGAGGCGATTGATGATGTGAAAGGTGAGCGGTGGAGTATACGAGAAGCACGAGCTGAAAAAAATCATTGGCTAGAGAAACAGCAGATAACCGAGCAGTTGCTCTCTTTTGTTTGTTTGAATCATCGAGTTTGAACATCTTTTAAAAAATCTGAGATATGTAAACGCCTCTGTTGTCCAAAGGAGTACCCATGAATGTCCCATTGCTGGATTTAAACGCCCAGTTAAAAACGATAGAAAAAGACGTGAAAGCCACCGTTAATGAAGTTATCGACTCCACCCGTTACATAATGGGGCCGAAGGTTGAAAAACTGGAAACAAAAATTGCCGAATACACGGGTGCCACATACGCGACAGGCGTTTCTTCGGGGACAGATGCCCTGCTCATTGCTCTTATGGCTTTGGATATAAAGCCCGGCGACATCGTAATTACAACGCCCTTTTCATTCTTTGCTACAGCCGGTGTAGTTGCAAGACTGAATGCAATACCCGTACTCGTGGACATAGATCCCGACACGTATAATTTAAGCCCGGACGCCCTGCAGCACTGGTTTGGAGCAAACAAGGAAAAGATTGGTAAGGTAAAGGCAATCATCCCCGTACATCTTTACGGGCAGTGCGCGGACATGGACCCGATTCTTGAGATCGCCGGGAAATACAGCACCCCGGTCATTGAAGACGCCGCACAGGCCATCGGCGCGAGATATCCCGCAAAGACCGGAACCAAAAAAGCGGGTAGCATGGGAGCGATTGGCTGTTTCTCTTTTTTCCCCAGTAAGAATCTCGGAGCCATGGGAGATGGCGGTATGGTTGTCACAGACGATGCCGATATTGATGAAAAACTGAAGAAACTCAGAAACCATGGCGCGAACCCTAAATATTACCATGCCCTGATCGGAGGCAATTTCCGGCTCGATCCCATCCAGGCGGCAATCCTTCTCGTAAAGCTGCCCCATCTTGACAAATGGCATTCAATGAGACAGAAAAATGCCGCCTACTATGACGAAAACCTGAACGTCAAGGGAATCAAGAAGCCTGTTATTGCTTACAAAAGAGAATTTCACATCTACAATCAGTACGTTATTTCCGTCATGGAACAGAGAGATGACCTGAGAAAATTCCTCACTGAAAACAACATAGGCACCGAAATCTACTATCCCGTACCATTTCACGAACAGGAATGCTTCAGATATCTGGGCTATAAATCGGGCGATTTTCCAAACAGCGAATATGCCGCGACACACACCATTGCCCTGCCCATTTACCCGGAGCTGACGACAGAGATGCGAGATTATGTCATTGAAAAAATGGGAGAATTTTATGGATAAGAAAATCTGCGTTGTCGGTGCAGGTCACTGGGGCAAAAACCACATCAAGACCTTGAACGAGATGGATTGCCTCGCCGGCATTGTAGAGGCCAGCGCTGAGGTGCGTGCTGAATTGGAAGAGAAATATCCCGGCATAAAAACCTTCGCGACCGTCAGGGACGCGATAAACGAGGGTTTTGACGGGTTCACCGTTGCCACTCCCGCCGAGACGCATTTTGAACTCGCGGAGTTTATTATAAGCCACAAAAAACATGTCCTCGTCGAAAAACCCATTACACTCAAGACATCGGAAGCAAGACGCCTCAAGAAACTTGCCGAAGAAAACGGCGTGAACCTGATGGTCGGCCACCTCCTCCTTTTTCATCCCGCGATCCGAAAGATAAAGGAATTGATCGAAAAGGGGAAAATAGGCAAACTTGAATATATCTACAGCAACCGGCTCAATCTGGGAACGGTAAGAACCGAAGAGAATATCCTCTGGAGTTTCGCGCCCCACGATATCTCCGTCTTTCAATACCTTATCGGCAGTTTTCCGACCGAGGTAGTATCACGCGGCGGTGTCTTTCTTCAGCCGCACAACCACGATTCCTCAATGACAATTCTAACCTATCCCGGCAACATAGTAGGGCATATATTCGTAAGCTGGCTGCACCCCTTCAAGGAACACCGCATGGTGGTGATCGGTTCAAAGGGTATGTTCTCCTATGAGGATTCCTCCGATGATAAAGACCTGCTTTTCTATGAGAAGGGGATAGATTGGATACAGGGAGAGCCCATCAAACGTGACGGACCCACGGAAGTGATACCGTATGAGAAAAAGATGCCCCTGACCGAAGAGCTGAAATACTTTGTGGCCCACACAAATGGCGATCCGATTAAAACGGCAGACGCCCAGAATGGAGTGGAAGTCCTCGAAATCCTCGAAAAAGCCTCCGAAAGCCTCATTACCGGTACTAATCTGGCGGCCCCCAATTCCCTGATGCCGAATCCCTTTTCAAACGCTGATTCCAATATTTTCATTCATCCCACTGCTGAAATAGACGCAGGATCCACAATTGGCAGCAACACCAAGATCTGGCATTTCTCCCATGTTCTCTCCGGTTCCAGAATCGGCGAAAACTGCAACATCGGCCAGAACGTGGTTATAGGTCCGGATGCGGTAATTGGTAACGGCTGCAAGATTCAGAACAACGTAAGCGTTTACAAGGGCGTTACTCTGGAAGACGATGTTTTTTGCGGTCCGTCTATGGTTTTCACGAATGTATACAACCCTCGCGCGGCAATCCGAAAAATGGATGAGGTACGCCCGACACTTGTAAAGAAAGGAGCGACAATCGGCGCCAATGCCACGATCGTATGCGGAGTAACATTGGGAAGATACTCCTTCATCGGAGCCGGTGCGGTGATAACGAAAGACGTCTCCGAGCGTGCGCTGATCGTAGGAAATCCGGGCAGGCAGATCGGCTGGGTTTGTGAGTGCGGGGAAAGACTGGACGGCAAATTTATGTGTCCTGTATGTAAAAAAGTGTATCAGAAAAGCGATTGATTGATGATCAAAAAGAACAGAAAGCTTGGCGGGTTGCGCAAAAGCCTTAAGGAATACGTACATTCTTATAATCAATCCGCTGCGTCGGGGGATACATGGAAGGCAAAGATTTTATTTTCGCTGGTAGATACATATCACAGAATTAAGTATTATGGACGCATCGCAGCGGGGGCAGAACTGTATTGTCCATTAGATATAAAAATAAAGAGGGAGTTGATTGGCAACCGTGAGGCACCATGGTGCGTTGCTTCTCATACCTTGCATCAAGGTAGCGCAGTCTATTCTTTTGGAGTAGGAACGAATATCTCTTTCGACATCGGATTAATAGAGAAGCTGGGCTGTCAGGTATTTGCGTTTGATCCTACCCCCCGGTCCATTGAATGGATTCGGAAACAAAAAATACCCGCTGAATTTCAATTTATGGCTTACGGGATTTCTGATCGAGATGGGGTTATGATGTTTTATCCTCCGACCAACCCTGATCACGTATCATTTTCCACAGAGGCAATACAGGAAAGTAAAGAGGGAATAGAACTCCCAGTTTACAGGTTGCAGACGATTATGGAAAAACTGGGACATGACACGATAGATCTTTTGAAAATTGACATCGAGGGGTCGGAATACGGTGTAATACAAGATCTTCTCAACTCGGACGTTGATGTCAAACAGATTCTGGTTGAATTTCATCACAGATTTGATCGTTTGAATATGGAAAAGACCCGAGAGGCAATACGTGCCTTGCACAGTGAGGGGTTCAAAATATTTTATATTTCTCCTAATGGTGAAGAATATTCGTTTATTAGATAGATTGTGGGCTAGTACAGCCTCGAAGGGTTCGGAACAGCAACGCAATCAGACCGCCTGTGATTATTCAGTGACAATTTCATAGCCCCATGAACGCTTCTGACAAACCCATCATTCTTTCATTTATCGGTAATTACCTCCCCGGCTATAAAGCAGGCGGTATTCTGCGTGTGACCGTCAATACCGTTGATCATCTGTGCGATGAGTTTGAGTTCAGGATCGTGACACGGGACCGGGACCTGGGGGACGATCAACCGTATCCTGGTATACCGCTCGAGCAATGGCAAGAGGTTGGCAATGCCATGGTGTATTACCTGCCGCCTCAGTCTGAGACGACAGGAGATATCTTGCGTTTGATAACGGAGACACCTCATCACATCTTGTACTTAAACAGCTTCTTTGATCCCTTTACGATAAAGGCTCTGGTGAACAGAAGGCTCCACAGGGCGGCATTTCGGCCTGTGGTTGTCGCGCCGTGGGGGGAATTTTCATGGGCCAACTTAAAACAGAAATACCTCAAGAAGTTTCTGTTTATTCACGTCGCCAGGCTTGTGGGACTCTATAATAATGTTACCTGGCGTGCATCCAGTGAGTTCGAAAAGTCGGATATTATGAGGGGGATGAAGATCAAATCCGATGCGATACAGATTGCGGATGATTTTCCTCTTAAGAAGATTCCGGATATCGCTCCTGATTTAAATTTTAAACCATCAACGGATCGTGAAGGGTTGCGGCTGGTCTTTTTTGCCCGGATCTCGCGCGAGAAAAATCTGGATTATGCCTTGAGGGTCTTAAGAAAAGTAAAGGCCAGGGTCATCTTTGACATCTATGGTACTACAGAAAATGAAGAGTATTGGCAAGAATGCCAGGAGTTGATCAACCAGTTGCCACCGAATGTTACGGTGACATTTTTAGGGAGCGTCAGACCCACAAATGGGGGGATCGTACATATCTTCAGCAAGTATGACCTGTTTTTATATCCGACCGGTGGCGATGCCTATGCCCATGTAATCTCCGAGTGTTTGATTTCGGGAACGCCGGTGCTCGTGAGTACCGAAACGCCGTGGCGCAATCTGCAGGCTGAGGGGCTTGGATGGGATGTGGATCTGGTGCAGATGGATTCTTTCGTGGAAATAATTGAGAGGCTGGCCGTATCGAGTGATGATGAACTCGTGCGAATGCGTGCTACCGTTCGGGCGAGCATCGTGAAACGGCTGTCCAACCCTCATGTGCTGGAGACAAATCGTCAGCTCTTTAAGGGACAGCTTGTACGTTGAGAATATCCTGGATAGTTCCGATTTTTCTGATCGAGACTGTTTAAGCTATATCTGGAGGAACAGAGGTGAATCAAAGGAAGTATCAAATATGTTCTAACTGTATAATGGACACCACGGATTCCGGTATCACGTTCGATGAACGGGGGTGGTGCGATTACTGCCGCAACTATTATGAAAACATCCTGCCCCATTGGCATCCGAACGCAGAAGGCGAAAAGATACTCGCGCCACTGATCGACAAGATAAAGAAGGATGGAAGGGGACGTGATCACGACTGCCTGATCGGCTTGAGCGGCGGCGTTGACAGTTCATACGTGACATACCTTGCCAAAGAGAAATTTGGTTTGAGGCCCATGCTTTTTCACATTGATGCGGGGTGGAATTCGCAGGAGGCGGTAAATAATATAGAAAGGCTCGTTGACGGGCTCGGTCTTGATCTCTACACGGAGGTTGTCGACTGGCCTGAGATGAAAGACCTGCAACTGGCCTTTTTCAAGGCCCAGGTCCCCCATATTGATACCCCTCAGGATCACGCGTTTTTTGCGGGGCTGTATAACTTTGCTGCTCAACATGGGCACAAATACATATTGACAGGTGCCAATTATGCAACCGAGTGCGTCCGCGAACCGCTTGAATGGCACTACCATGCCTCGGACCTCCGCCAGATAAAGGACATCCACCGGCGATTCGGGCAGCGGCCTCTGAAGAAATTTCCGACAGCGGATATTTTCAAGTATAAGATCTACTATCGGTTCGTGAAGGGGGTGCGGGTGGTAAAACCCTTGGACTATGTCCCCTATATTAAAGAAAAGGCCATGCAGGAACTGGCAGATCGTTTCGGCTGGCAGACCTATGCCTACAAACATTATGAATCGCGCTTCACCCGGTTTTATGAAGGATACTGGCTTCCCAAGAAATTCGGCTACGACAAGCATCGGGCCCACTTTTCCAGTCTGATTTTGACCAAACAGATGACGCGGGAGGAGGCCCTTGAAAGGATCGCACAGCCGGCATATGACGAAGAAATGATAGCCCAGGATTTTGAATATATCGCCAAGAAACTGGACCTGACGGTTTCTCAACTACAGGAAATAATGGATGGCGAAAACAAGACATATCGAGACTATAAAAACCGGATGGGTCTGATCAACCTGGGGACGAACATTCTGCGGCTGGCCGGCGTACAACGGGCAATAATACGATGATTGCGATTATTGATTACGGCTTGGGAAATGTGAAAGCATTTGCCGATGTTTATAAAAAATTGAATATTCCGGCCATCATTGCCTCGCAGGCAGATGACCTGCAAGAGGTCAGCAAGGTTATATTGCCGGGTGTCGGTGCCTTTGATCAGGCGATGCAACGGCTTGAAAAATCGGGGATGCGGCAGTGCCTCGATGGGATGGTACTGGACCGTAAGATCGCCGTTTTGGGGATTTGTGTGGGGATGCAGATGCTTGCCGCCTCCAGTGAAGAGGGGCGCCTGCCTGGCCTTGGGTGGATGGATGGTGAAGTGAAAAAATTCGCCCGATCCGCTTCCGAATCATCTATGCGTGTCCCCCATATGGGGTGGAACACCATCAAACCACTCAAAGGGGGCGGTTTGTTAAGGGGCTTTGATAATGAGGCTCGATTTTACTTTTTGCATTCATATTATTTTCAAAGCCATAGAAGTGAGGATGTGATTGCTGTAACGGATTATTATGGTGAGTTTGCCTGTGCCGTGAATTCGGGGAATGTCTTTGGCGTTCAGTTTCACCCGGAAAAGAGTCATCATTGGGGTATTCGCCTCCTTGAAAATTTCGCGAAGGTATAAAGATGTTATATCCGCGAATCATTCCCTGTTTACTGGTGAAAGACAAAGGGCTTGTCAAGACGGTCAATTTTAAGAAGCCGAAGTACGTTGGCGATCCCATTAATGCTGTGCGGATCTTCAATGAAAAAGAAGTCGATGAACTGATGGTCCTTGATATCGATGCCACTCTTGAAAAAAAAGAACCTGATTATACCATGATTAAACACCTGGCAGAGGAATGCCGGATGCCGCTCTGCTATGGCGGGGGCGTGACGACCAGCGGACAGGTTGAAAGAATTGTTCAGCTGGGTGTGGAGAAGGTGGCGATAAGCTCTGCCGCTATAGAAAACTATGATCTTGTGACCGAGGCCGCTGAATCCGTTGGTAACCAGAGCGTGGTAGTGGTATTAGACGTTAAAAAAAGTCTGATAAGTCGTCGGTATGAGGTCTGGACACACAACGGATCCAGGAATACTCGAGCCTGTCCCTCAGAGGTGGCACTGCAGATGGAAAAGGCCGGGGCGGGTGAGATAGTGGTAAATTCCATCGACAATGATGGTCGTATGAAGGGGTATGATTTCGCTCTTGTTGAGAGGATTCGTGAGTCGATTAGTGTCCCGCTGACGGTACTCGGCGGGAGCGGGTCGCTTGATGATATCGGCCGGCTCATTCGTACGTATGGGGCCATCGGTGCTGCTGCCGGGAGCCTGTTCGTATTTAAGGGCGTGTACCGGGCCGTCCTCATCAATTATCCCAACAGGGCGGAGAAAGAGGCGCTTATTAAAGATAATTACCGCATATCTTAACCTTATTACTATTGAGGATCAATCATGTTTAAAGACAAAACTCTTTTAATTACGGGCGGGACTGGTTCCTTCGGCAATGCAATTATTAAAAAATTCTTACATACCGGAATCAGAGAAATTCGCATCTTCAGCCGTGATGAAAAAAAACAGGACGATATGCGTATTGAGTACCGCAATGACAAACTGAAATTTTACATCGGCAATGTGAGAGATTATGGCAGCATTCATTCTGCCATGCACGGGGTGGATTATGTGTTTCATGCGGCGGCGTTGAAACAGGTGCCGTCCTGTGAGTTTTTCCCGATGGAGGCGGTGAAGACAAATGTTTTGGGTACGGAAAATGTCCTGAATGCGGCTATCTCGCAGAATGCAAAGAAAGTCATAGTTTTAAGCACGGACAAGGCGGTGTATCCGGTCAATGCCATGGGGATGTCAAAGGCGCTGATGGAAAAGGTGATGCTTGCTAAGTCGCGGACAGTTGATGAAAAAAAGATTGTGCTCTGCGGTACACGTTATGGGAATGTCATTGCCTCAAGGGGGTCTGTGGTTCCACTGTTTGTGGAGCAAATCAAGGCGGGAGAACCATTAACGGTTACAGATCCCAATATGACACGGTTTATCATGTCTTTGGAAAATGCGGTGGATCTGGTTTTGTACGCTTTTGAGAATGGGAGTTCGGGCGACATATTTGTTCAAAAGGCCCCTGCCTGCACGATCGGGGACTTGGCGATTGCGGTCAAGGAATTGTTTGGGACAAAAAATGAGGTGAAGATAATCGGGACGAGACATGGAGAAAAATTGTATGAAACCTTGCTGAACAGAGAAGAAATGGCAAGCGCTCAAGATTTAGGAGAGTATTACAAGATTTTAGTTGATGCCCGGGATTTGAATTACAACAAGTATTTTGTTGAGGGTGAAGAACAGATCTCCAAAAAAGAAGATTACACTTCTAATAATACCAAGATATTAAATGTTGAGGAAATCAAAGGGGTCCTTTTGAAGGTGGATTATATTCAAGAAGAACTTGGGAGATAAATATGAAGAAGGTGCTTGTAACGGGTTCAAACGGGTTTATTGGTAAAAATCTGACCGAGGGATTAAGAAGAGAAGAAAATGTCGAAATAAAGACGTTTGTTCGGGGAGACAGTATAAACAGTCTGGTCGAACACTTAAAAGAAGCTGACATTGTCTTTCATCTGGCTGGTGTAAACAGGCCGAAGAAGATTGAAGAATTTGAAATAGTAAATGTTGGATTGACCCGGACTATCGTTGATATTATTGAAGAACTGAAAAAAAATACTCCCATTGTTTTTCCCTCCTCGACTCAGGCGACTCTTGATAATCCTTATGGGAAAAGCCAGAAGAGAGCTGAGGATATCCTGATTGAATATGGCAGAAAAACCAATGCAAAGGTTTATATATATCGGTTATCCAATGTATTTGGGAAATGGTGCAGGCCAAATTATAATTCGGTTGTAGCAACCTTTTGTTATAATATTTCGCACGGGCAGGACATTACAATCTCAGATGTTAACAAAGAAATTGGATTTGTGTATATCGATGATGTGGTCAATGAGTTTTTAGGGATGCTTTCGCAGAAAAATGTCAACAATGTGGATAGGGATGAATATTATTATAAAATCAAGCGAATTTTCAGATTAACCCTCGGAGATATAGCAAAAAAGATATATCAGTTAAGAGACATGCGCAAGACACTGGTTGTTCCTGATCTATCTGATAAATTTATGCAGTGCCTGCACGCAACCTACCTATCATACCTGGACAAAAGTGATTTTTCTTATGCGTTAGAATCGAAAACGGATCAAAGGGGAAGCTTGTCTGAATTGATTAAATCTGAGTATTTTGGTCAGATATTTGTATCGACATCTCATAAGGGAGTTATCAGAGGAAATCACTACCACAATACCAAAGTTGAAAAATTCTGTGTCCTGAAAGGGAAGGCTGTTATCAGGTTCAGGCATATCTTTGAAGATGATGTCTTGTCTTATCATGTTTCCGGGGAGAATATTGAGGTGGTGGATATCCCGCCGGGATATACACATTCCATTGAAAATCTGACCGATGGTGAAATGGTCGTCTTGTTCTGGGCAAACCAGATTTTCGATCCCGAAAAACCCGACACCTATTATGAAGAGGTTTAAATCATATGAATAAACTCAAAGTAATGACGATCCTTGGGACACGACCAGAGATTATACGTCTTGCATGTGTAATGGCGCTTCTGGACAAATATGTTGAACATAAGATTGTTCACACCGGCCAGAATTACGATTACGAACTTAATGATATTTTTTTCAATGAATTGAATGTCCGCAAACCGGACTATTTTCTGGGGGTGGATCATAGTTCTCTGGGCGCTGTCATGGGGAACATTCTTATTGCCATTGAGAAAGTGCTGGAAGAAGAAAGACCGGATGCAGTCTTGATCCTGGGTGATACCAATAGTTCCATTGCCGGAATCATGGCCAAACGGATGAAAATTCCTATTTATCACATGGAGGCGGGAAACCGCTGTTTCGATCTCAATGTTCCCGAGGAAATCAACCGCAGAATAATCGATCATATCAGTGATTTTAATCTCGTTTATACGGAACATGCCAGGCGTCATCTCTTGTCCGAAGGATTGCCACATCGCCGTATTTATCTTACCGGGTCTCCGATGAGAGAAGTCCTTTCGACCCACATGGACAAGATCGAATCTTCCAAAATTATGACTCAACTTGGATTAAAGCAGGAAGGCTATTTTATTGCCAGTATTCACCGGGAGGAAAATGTAGACAACAAGGAAAATCTCAGTCTGCTCTTACGTTCTTTGAATCTGGTTTGTGAAGAATACGGGCTTCCCGTGATCGTGTCGACCCATCCACGAACAAGAAAACGCCTTGAGGGTTTGCCCGGCGTGAAAATGCATGCAAACATACAATTTTTAAAGCCCTTTGGTTTCTTCGATTACAACAAGCTCCAGATGAATGCCCTTTGTGCCATTTCGGACAGCGGTACGATCAGTGAAGAGTCTTCAATCCTTTCATTTCCGGCAATTAGCGTGAGAAACGCTATAGAGAGACCGGAGGCCTTGGATACAGGGAATATCGTTCTGACGGGCTTGGATCCCGACACCATCCTTCAGTCAATTCAAGTGGTGAAGGAAGAAAATACCTCTCAGCGCAAACACCCCATTCCTGCGGAGTATGAAATTCAAAATGTCTCACAACGAGTGGTCAAACTGATCATCGGAACGGCAAAATTGAGTCATCGGTGGGACGGGATAAACTAAAAATAAACCAGAAAATATTTTTCCCCGGAATACGTGGTGCGGGAAGAAATGAAGAAAAAGGACAGTGTGCTGATCATTACGGAACGTTTTTATCCGGAGGAATTCGGGATTAATGGGTTGGCACGGGCTTGGCAAACCAAAGGATACGAAGTTGCTGTATTAACGCAAACCCCCAGTTATCCATTTGGCAAGGTGTACAAAGGATATAAAAATAAGCTCTTTCAGACTGAAAAATGGCAGGGAATCAAAATTTATAGAATTTTTTCTCTGATGGGTTATACAAAGGGTGTGTTTTTAAAGGTTTTGAATTATTTATGCTTTGCCTTACTGGCGTCCCTGGTGTCTCTATGTATTGGCAGAAAATATAAGAGGATTTTTGTTTACCATATCGGGCCTTTGACACAGGCCCTTCCTGCTGTACTTATTAAGAAGCTGTTTGGCAATAAATTTTATGTCTGGACTTTGGATATATGGCCGGATTCAGTCTATGCGTATGGATTTAAAAAAAGAGCACTTTCTGAAACGCTGTTGGACTCATTCGTAAAGGCCGTTTATAAAAACTGCGAAACAGTATTTATATCCTGCAAAGGATTCAGACGGAAAATAGAGCACTATGCTCCGGATGCCAAGATCGTCTTTTCTCCGCAATGGGTTCCGGATGACTTGGATTTCGACCGGGTAATACCTCATGAGTCGTTAAAAAAAGGTTTCAATTTTACCTTTGCGGGCAATATAGGAAAGGTTCAGAATCTGGAGAATGTTATCAGAGGGTTCGCACGCCTGCCAAAGGATCACCACCAGGCACGGTTGAACATCATCGGCGATGGTTCCAATCTGGAGCACCTGAAAGAAATCGTACACAAGGAAAAGATCGACAACGTGCTTTTCTGGGGGAGGAAACCATTAAAGGAAATGCCACGATGGTTTGAGGGCAGTAATGTCTTGATAATATCTTTGATAGATGAGCCGATCTTTTCTTTAACAGTACCCGCAAAATTTCAGGCCTATCTTGCATCCGGCAAACCAATCTATTGTGTAATGAAAGGGGAAGTTGCCGATTTGGTGACAAGCAATAGGATCGGCTTCGTATCACATCCCAATAATATTGAAGATATCAAAGTCGGATTTGAAAAATTTCTAAGCGCACCGAAAGAGGAATTGGAGATATTCGGACGGAACATGAAATCGCTTTTGAACAATGAATACGATCGCGATAAGATTATAGAACAGATGACGAAAATAATTTCCCCTTTATCTATTTCTACGTAAGGCACTTTTGTGTAATTCTTGAAATATAAAATGAATATTCTAATCACGGGCGCCGCCGGTTTTATCGGGGGTGCATTATGTAGCCACTTCTCCGACGATAACAGAGTGATCGGTGCGGATATTACAAAAGGACCGGATAGGCCCATCCATGTCATTTGGGAGCAAATTGATCTGACCGATGAGAATGCAGTGGTTGCGATCTGTGAAACGTATTCCCCGGATGTGATTATTCATTGTGCCGGCCTCGCGCACCAGAAGATCGGGGCGGTAAGCACTGCCACCTATATGCGGGTGAACAGCGAGGCCACAGAAAACCTTGCAAGGATTGCCGCCGAAAATAATCCTGATGTACTGTTTGTTTTTCTCTCTTCCGTGTCGGTGTATGGCGAAGACAATTTAGCTGGGGCGGTCTCGGAAGGGCATGACTGTCATCCTTCGAGTGATTATGCCGCAAGTAAACTCGATGCGGAGAGACGGCTGGCCGCCTTGTGTGCCACAGGGGTGATTCGCAACGTGTCTGTGTTGCGACTGGCGCCGGTGTACGATCGTGAGTGGAGCCTCAATCTGGACCGCAGGGTTTTCGCGCCGGGGAAGCTGACTTATCTCAGATTTGGTTCCGGGTCACAGAGGATGTCGACGTTGGCGAGGCCGAATCTGGTTGGTTTCATTGCCCATATCTTGCAATCGAGAGATTGCTCGAAACCCCATACACTTAATGTCTGTGATGCAGAACCATATGAATTTAACTCTATTATCAGGGTCTTTCGGCAATCGGGTATCCATCCGAACCGGCCCGTAATTTCCGTTCCGCTTTCCGTTGTCTGGATTGCGACGCGGATCGCGGGCATTTTCCTCTCCCATAAAAGAGAATGGATTCATTCCTGTTACAATAAATTAGCTTCTGATCTGGTGTTCGATAATCGCAAGATGCTGAAAACGGGATTTAGACCGGTCCATTCGGTGCAGACAATTTTCAGTCCATAAATTAATGCTTATTATATCCCACGGCAAACAGAGTGGAATAGATCGTATTGCGCAGAGTGACTGTTGAAAAAGATGAAACGTATCTTTGATCTGGCGATGGCCAGCTTTTTGTTGTGTTGTCTGAGTGTCCCGATCCTGATTGCCGGACTGATGGTGAGGGTGACCTCCAGGGGCCCGATCTTGTACTGGTCGAGCCGCGTGGGGATCAATAACACAATATTCAGGATGCCCAAGTTTCGAACGATGATCGTGGATACCCCCGCCATTGCGACCCACCTCATGAAGGATCCTGACGCTTACCTTACGCCGGTCGGGTCGCTGTTGCGCAAGTTCAGTCTGGATGAATTGCCTCAATTGTACAGTGTCTTAAAGGGGGATATCAGTTTTGTGGGACCCCGTCCCGCATTATATAATCAGGATGATCTGGTCGGGTTTCGAACCGAAAAAAGGATTCATGAAATCATACCCGGAATTACCGGTTGGGCACAGGTGAACGGGAGGGATGAATTGCCGATCCCGGTAAAGGTTCAGCTCGATGAGTATTATCTGCACAACAGATCGTTTATCTTTGATCTTAAGATACTCATCATGACCTTTATAAAAGTTGTAAAGAGAGACGGGGTAACGCATTAGAGAAAAAGGAATGAGGAGGGAGATATGTTTTTATTGAAAAAAACAGTGGCGCTTGTATTGTTTCCACTTTCCCTCTGTCTTGAGTTCCTGCTTGCCGGCGCCTTCCTTCTCTGGTTCACCCGCAGGCAGAAAACGGGGAAAATACTCGTCTGCGTGGGAGTGGCCCTGCTGGTGTTGTTCAGTTATTACCCGTTTGCGAATATTTCCCTCAAATATCTGGAATATAGATACCCTCCCCTCGTCGATGTGCCGCAATCTTTGGATATCAGGTGGGTGGTTGTCCTGGGTGGCGGTCATCGGTCGGATCCCGAACTTCCTGTTACATTACAGCTTTCCACTGTCTCCCTCAGCCGTCTTGTTGAGGGGGTCCGTGTTCATCAATTTCTCCCGGAAAGCCGCTTTCTGTTATCAGGTGGCCCTGTCTTTGATCCGGTACCCGAAGCAACAACGATGGGACGTGTAGCCGAGATTATGGGAATAAAAGGTGATATGATTACCCTTGAGGATCGTTCCAGAGACACCGCTGATCAGGCACGATTCATTCACGAAATAGTTGGAGATAACCGTTTTATTCTGGTAACCTCTGCCTCGCATATGCCCCGGTCGGTGGCTCTCTTCCGGAAACGGGGCATGAACCCGATACCGGCCCCCGCAGATTATTGCATCAAAGAAAGCCGAGGAATCGCCCCGGGTGCTTTCTTCCCCAGTGCCGCCCGCCTTCGCAAGGCGGAGCGAGCCTTGTATGAATATCTGGGCCTCGGCTGGGCGAGGCTTACAGGGCAGATTTGAATGGGAAGCGATTGGACCGATCAATCACGGGCAGGCGCATGCGGTATCACCAGACAGGCACGGTATAAATCATGATCAAGATCGTACGGAACAGAAACTTTTATTTGATGCTGCTCATTGATGCCGTTCTCGTCATGGCGTCCTATATCATAGCGTATTGGCTCCGTTTTGAAGGGACGCTCTCTCTGTCTGACTGGTTCAGAATCAAAATACTTCTCCCCTATATCGTGCCGTGCAAGCTGGTCTGTTTCTTTGCGTTCGGACTGTACCGCGGGATGTGGCGATATACCAGTATTTCCGATTTAAAAAATATCTTCAAGGCCGCCAGTATATCCTCAATGGTCATTGTCCTTTTTATCCTGTATCAGTATGGATTTCAGGGATTCTCCCGTTCCGTCTATCTGATTGATTGGGGGCTCACTTTCATGTTTACAGGAGGTGTCCGATTGCTCATACGGGTCCTTCTGGGGAGTTCCCACATGCCGTTCCGGGGACAGGGTTCTTCCCCCAGCGATATGCCGGTCAAGAAACTGCTGATTATCGGAGCCGGGAATGCGGGAGAAAAGGTTCTCAGAGAGATCAATGAGACGTCATGGAGCAGATTCAGGCCGGTCGGTTTGCTTGATGATGACCGGAACAAGCAGGGAAAGGCAATCCACGGTGTCCCGGTTCTCGGGGCGGTGGACGAAATTGACCGGATCGGGGTGGCCTTTGACGAGATCCTGATCGCGATCCCTTCGATCAAGGGGGAGGCGATTCGGAGGATCGTCGCGTTGTGTGAAAAGACGGGGAAACGGGTGCGAACGATACCGGGGATCTGGGAGCTTGTCGAGGGGAAGGTCTCGATCAAGACGGTACGTGACGTTACCCTGGAAGATATTCTGAACCGGGAAGAGATACACCTGGATAAAGAGGGAATACAAAAATATCTGGGAGGCAGGCGTGTCCTGGTGACAGGGGCCGGGGGATCCATAGGGGCTGAGCTCGTAAGGCAGGTAGGCCGGTTTGATCCGGAGGCCGTAGCCCTTCTGGATTTCAGCGAGTACAATCTGTTCCGGCTGGAGATAGAGTTCAGACAGCGCTTCAGTGCCATCCCGGTAGCGGTATTCCTTGCCGATATTAAGAAGAAGAAAGCGGTAAGAGAGGCATTTCGTACATTCAATCCCGACGTGGTCCTGCATGCGGCGGCGTACAAGCATGTTCCGATGCAGGAACTGAACCCGTGGGAGGCGGCATATAACAACATCCTCGGGACGCAGAATATGGTAGATATATCTCTGGAAACCGGGGTCAAACGGTTTGTCCTTGTTTCAACGGATAAGGCGGTGCGGCCGACCAATGTGATGGGCGCGACGAAACGGGTGGCCGAGATGCTGACGATATGCGTGAACGATGATCCCGAACGGCGGTTTATGGCCGTA
>Ga0272441_10002264_pt1 | contig 39353 bp, 37 predicted proteins | sample SSMProp6N_FD_193582 | JGI IMG/M metagenome (GOLD analysis project Ga0272441, IMG submission 193582) | Marine sediment archaeal communities from Little Sippewissett salt marsh, Falmouth, MA, United States - SSM-Prop-6N | ecosystem: Environmental > Aquatic > Marine > Wetlands > Sediment ... | reverse complement strand
CCGTGTCCGTCATATCCTGCGGCAGCCTTCTCTTCGGTGTGTACCATATTCGCTGTACCCCCGTTCTGAGGCATCACCTCTGCCTCTCATCATGCAACCCTGTGTGTATCATTGCACAGACATCGTTTCCCTGCAGGGAACCTTTCCATTCTCTGTACACCTGTTCTTCAGCGCCTTCCGGATAGCAGTCACCGCACGGTCGATACAGTGTTCATGGCCTCGGGGGACATTCCCCAGGCGATCCGAAACCGACTCTCCATCAATGCGCATTGCATCATTGATCGCCTTCCCCGTCACCCATTCGACCGCAGCAGAGCATACCGCCCGTGTGACGAGGCATCTGCCGGCGGTAAAACGGGCCTCAGTAACGATCCGGTTTTGTATGCGCAGGAAGATCTCGATGGTCTCATCGGGTTCACCTGTCACCCGCGCATAGCCGTCGGGATGGTCCATGACCCCGTACCGGGGTGACTGCATGCCCTGTTCTTCCACCCTTTCTCGGTCCCTGTAATACATGTCCCGCAGTTCACGGTAGATCAGTGCCTGGTTCTGCTTTTTAATCCTCTGTTTCATGCTCTTCTGTCGTAAGACACGAACAATCCGGCATCACTGCCCCTTGCATGTCCACGTCGTCCCCTCGGGGGTATCGTGAAGGGTGACACCCAGTGCCCGCAGTTCATCCCGTATACGGTCCGATTCCTTCCAGTTGCCCGCCTCTCTGTGTGCCGCCCGCTCCTGCAGGAGCCTGACGATCGATTCACTCGGCATGGTCTCTTCAAAATCCATGATCCCCAGGACTGAATCGATCTTCCGCATGGTATCGATGATACTGTCCCGTTCTCTCTCGTCCAGTTCTCCCCGGCTCAGTGGAACATTGATTTTTCTCACAAATTCTGAGACCGAAGCCATGGCGCCGGAGACATTCAAATCGTCATCCATCGATTCGGCAAACCCCTTTTTCACATCGTAGATATACTGATCGATGTCTCCATATCCCTTCCCGGGGGCATAGTGGAGTAACCGCTGGATACAGTTGTCCAGTCTTCTGATTGTATTGCGTGCCGTATCCATGGCGCCGAATGAAAAATTGAGGGGTTTTCGGTAATGGGTGGAAAGGAGAAAAAATCTGATTTCTTTTCCCCGGTACCCCTTACCCTGCAGGTCTTCGACCGTAAAGATGTTATCCAGAGACCGGGACATCTTCTGACCGTCCATCATGACGAGTTCCGTATTGATCCAGTAGTTGGCCACCTCTTTGCCCGTGGCGGCCCTCCCGATGGCCATCACGTTTTCACAGTGAGGAAACAGGATGTCGGAACCGCTGGAAAAGATGTCAAATGTATCGGCCAGATGCTTGAGCGACATGGCTGCACACTCAATGTGCCAGCTCGGCCTGACATTTCCCCATTTGGTCTTGAAAAAGATACCGTTCTTGAGTTCCGCCAGTTTCGATCTCTTCAGCAGGGTAAAGTCGGCGGGATTGTCCTTTGCATATTCATCCTCATCGACGACTCTCATCCGTCTCGCCTTGTCGGGATTGATATTTGACAGTACACCATAGTCATCGAGTCTCGATATGTCGAAATAGAGGGACCGCAATTTTTCATAGGAATGACCGCTCTTCACGAGCCGCTCCGCCAGTTCGATCATGGCATCCACGTGCTCACTGGCCCGCGGGTACTCCGTCTCTTCCTTGATGTTCAGTGTTTCTATGTCCCGTAAAAACGCCGCGATATTCTCTTTGACGAACCTTGAGATACCCGTGGCGGCACCGAGGGCCCCTTCGACGGATCGGTCGGAGAGATCGATAATATTTGATACATGCTTGACGTTGTATCCCCTGTATTCCAGGTATCGAACGATCATGTCGGACAGGACGAATCGGCGATAGATCCCTATGTGCGGGATCTCATGGACCGTGGGTCCGCAGGAATGCATCAGGATCTGCTGCGGATCAATGGGTCTGAAGGGTTCCTTCGTCCTGGTCACCGCGTTATAGAACTGCAGGGTTGTCTCTTCCCTGTCGGCAAAGAGTTCCGTGCTGAGGTATCGTTCCCCGCTGTCGGGGCATATGGCGACGATCACCCCTTCTGACATATCCCGTGCCTTTTCGATAGCCACGTGCATGGCGGCGCCGGAACTCATCCCCACCAGAATTCCCTCTTCACGGGTCATCCGTCTGGCCGTCTCAAAGGCATCGTCATCCAGTATATTGACCTTTTCATCAAGGCGTGTCTTATCATAGATGCCGGGCTGGTATGACTCCTTCATGTTTTTCAGCCCCTGTATCGTGTGGCGGAGATAGGGCTCCACCCCCACTATACTGATATGCTCATTATATTCCTTCAGTCTCCGTGCCAGCCCCATGGCCGTCCCCGAGGTCCCCAGCGTGGCCACGACCATCGTCACCCTGCCCTCGGTCTGTCGCCATATCTCCTCTGCCGTTCCATAGTAATGTGCCCGCCAGTTATCCTCGTTATTAAACTGGTCCGGCACATAATAGGTGTCGGGATGTTCACGCAACATGTCATAGACCGTTTCTATGGCACCATCGGTGCCCCGACTGGCCGGTGTCAGGAGGAGTTGCGCCCCCAGGGCCTTGAGGATTCTTTTCCGCTCCTCGCTGGCCGATTCGGCCATCGCCAGGATGAGACGATAACCCTTTGCCGCCGCTATGAGCGCCAGGCCGATCCCCGTATTGCCGCTGGTGGCCTCCAGTATCGTCTTGTCCCGGGTGAGTTCACCCCGTTTCTCGGCCGCTTCTATCATATAACGGGCGGTCCTGTCCTTGATGGAACCTCCCGGGTTACAGCTTTCCAGCTTTGCCAGAATCGTCACCCCCGGGTTTGGATTGAGGCGATGAATTGCAACGACTGGCGTCTCCCCGATCAGATCGAGAATGTTTCCACGGTTATCTGTCACAACACAATCCTTCATTATTAGCACAGCACGACACGGTGCAGCCTTCGGTTCGGTGACGCACACCCTGACAGCATACCGGGATAGTACTGCAATTCACCGGCATAGATGCCGGCAGAGGCACTGCAGTGCCATGCCATCTGCCCGGACCCGCGGGTGAGTCTTCGATGACTGCCAAACATTCCCTTCCGCTATCATCGCCGGCAGATACTTCGATACATACCCCCTTCAGCGGAATGATCCCGCCTATGGGGGGAGACAAACGCCAAGGCCTTCATGCGTCAGTGACCCATCATGACGGCCTGTAGTATGTATAAAAAAAGGGCCAGAACTCCGACCCACTTATTGCACAACGCGTACCTCATCAGCTGTCAAACTTGGGCAGAGGAATCTTGAAGAATTGCACACCCTCGTCCTTCAGGTTTTCCTCCTCGGACCTCGTCGTTGTCCCCTTGATGTTCTTCTGTTCCTCTTCGCCATAGTGCATTTTCAGGGCCACATCGGCAAAATTGGCACCCACATCTTCAAAGGTCTTGTCGATATAGTCATGGAAATTCTGGAGCATCTTCAGGGGCGATATCTCCTTCGCTTTTTCATTGCCCTCCACTTTCGGATCTTTCCCCATGATCGCTATGGAGGAGAGCACCATTTCCACTTTGTCACTGCCGCATACGGGACAGGTAATAAGACGACCCTCCTTCTGTTTCTCAAAGGCCATCCTGTCCTTGAACCATCCTTCGAAGGTGTGATTGTTCTCGCACTTTAGATCATAAATTATCACAGAGACGTCCCTTTCCTGCCTGCTTGGCACAAATTTACGTGACAAAGTTTATCACGACGAAATCGATAATACAATTCCTTTAATTTTTTTATGGACATTTTCAGGCAAGTTATATAACTAGTAGGGCGAGTCGGGATGTGGCCCAGCCTGGTAGGGCACTGCGTTCGGGACGCAGGAGTCGCGCGTTCAAATCGCGCCATCCCGACCATTGATTATCCTACCGCTCCCGCCATGGAGAAAATGGGGAGATAGAGCGCGATTATCATCCCTCCCACGACACCTCCCAGAAAGACCATCATAAAGGGCTCGAGGAGCGCCGTCATGGCATCGACGGCGGCATCGACTTCGTCATCGTAAAAATCGGCAATCTTGGCAAGCATCGCATCGAGGGCACCGGTGTTCTCGCCAACACCTATCATGGACACCACCATTGACGGGAAGATCCCCGATTCCGACAGGGGTTCCGCTATGGTCTTCCCCTCACTGATGCTTTTTTTTGTGTCCATCAGGGCATTTTCGATAACCTTGTTTCCCGCCGTCTTGCTCACGATATCAAGGCCGTCGAGGATGGGGACACCACTGCTCATCATGGTTGAGAGGGTCCTCGAAAATTTCGCCACGGCCACCTTTTTCAGCAGCATACCGAAGACGGGAGATTTGAGGACGAGGGTGTCTACCTGCAACCTCCCTCGTTCGGTCTTGTAGTAACGCTTAAACGCAACAACGATGATGACAACGACCACAATCATGTACAGTATGTTGCTCTGCACAAAGGCGCTGGCATTGACGAGGAACTGCGTCGGAGCGGGAAGTGCCGAACCGAAACCGGCAAACATTTCTTCAAAGACAGGCACAACCTTATAGAGGAGCAGGACCACGACGGCAATGGAGATGACCAGGACACTGGCCGGATAGGTCATGGCCCCCTTGACCTTTGCCTTCAGCTTCATCGCCTTTTCCATATAGGCAGACAGACGGTTCAGTATGACGTCGAGAATTCCGCCCGCCTCGCCTGCGGCCACGAGGTTGACGAAAAGATCATCAAAGACGTCGGGGTATTTTTTCAGTGCGTCGGTCAGAGAGATGCCCGACTCAATATCATCCTTGATGGTGGTAATGATCTTCTTGAAGGCCACATTTTCTTCCTCCCCTCCCAGCAGTTCGAGACATTGAATTATAGGGAGTCCTGCATCGATCATGGTGGCAAACTGTCTGGAAAAAATGACGACATCCTTTTCCTTGACCTTTTGCTGAAAGAGCGGAATATTTTCAAGGAGATCCTTGGGTTTTTTCTTGATACTGACGGGTTTGATCCCCTGTCGGCGAAGCTGCGTCCTTACCGCCCCTTCATCGGGGGCCTCCATTTCGCCTTTTTTTGTTTCCTTCTTTCTTGTCAACCCTTCCCATAGATACTCGGGCATGCTACATCCTCCTCTCTCAACGCAGGACAGGCCTGCTCCCCCTGTGGCTATGCAACCTGCAGGCTATATTTTCACCGGCACAGAACTCGTCATGGACAGTAATCATCATATCACCACCGTCAACGACAACAGCACGGCTATATACAGTGCTTCCTCCGGGCTATGTGATGCATCAAAATGCCGGCCGCGACCGACACGTTGAGCGAGTCGAGTCTGCCCGTCATTGGCACGGATATCAAATAATCACACTTCTTTTTGACCAGTGGTCGTATCCCCCGTTGCTCGCTTCCCATGACAAGGCCGATGCTTCCCTCATAATCGAATGCATCGAATGGCCTCCCTGCCCGGCCATCGGCCCCGTATATCCAGAAGCCTTCCTTCTGCAACCGGTCAATTACCTTTGATATATTGACCACTCTGGTAATCGGTGTATGCAGGGCGGCACCGGCCGATGCCTTGATGACGGCGGCAGTGACGGAGGCCGACCGATCCTCGGGGATTATGATACCCGTCACACCGAAACAGTGGGCGGTCCTGATCAGAGAACCGACGTTCTGAGGATCCTCAATACAATCGAGTATCAGGATCAGTTTTTGGCCATTAGGTTCATGCGGGAGTGCAAGCACATCATCGAGTACGGCATACCGAAACTTTCTCAGCACCAGACAGATGCCCTGATGGCTCCCGCTGCCGGCCAGTTCATCAATGACGCCTCCATCCTCCCGAAAGAGGGGAATACCTCGCCGAGAGGCAATACCCTCTATGTGTCTGACATCTCTTCCTCGCCGTCCCCTGGCTATGATGACCTTTTCTATCTCACTGCCGCCATGCTCGAGGGCTTCCGTGACGGGATGAACACCATAGATAGTCAGCATCATATTCCTTCAGTGTATCACCTTCGTTAGCCTTCCCGCATGGAAAGGCCCTCCAGGATATCTTGACCGATCCTGTCCGCCATGGCCACCGGATCCTTCGCCAGCCTGATGGGCCGTCCGACAACAAGATAATCGGCACCCCGGGCTATTGCCTGGCTCGGCGTTAAAATCCTTTTCTGGTCATCACCGGCCACGGAATCACCGGGCCTGACACCGGGGGTTACGATGACAAAATCTTCACCGCAGGCTGCCCGGATGGGGACAACATCCTGTGCCGAGGCCACCACTCCCGACATCCCGGCAGTGCGGGCCAGTGTCGCCAGGTGGACAGCCGTCTCCGCGGCTCCATGACGAAATCCCATCCCCTCCAGGTCGGAATCATCCAGACTGGTCAGCACAGTCACTGCAAGGATGAGGGGCGGCGCAACGTGCAGTTCTCCGGCACGGACCCTCACTGATTCGACAGTGGCAGCCATCATGGTTTCACCACCCAGGGCGTGAACATTGAACATGGAGACGTCCATGCCGACAGCCGCCCGGGCAGCCTGTGCAACGGTATTGGGAATATCATGGAATTTGAGATCGAGAAAGATTCTTCCCCCGCGTGCGATGATCTCAGACACTATGGGTGGCCCGAATCGGGTAAAGACCTCCTTGCCCACCTTGAACATACCCACATGATCCTTGAGCAGGTCAACCAGCGCGACGGCACCCTGAAAGTCTTCTCCCGTATCGAGAGCAAAAATCAACCGTTCCTGTCCTGAGCTATTCGACCTCTTGTTCATGCCCCGCAAATTCCATGTCCTGCTGTATCTCTTGTACATCCACAAGCCCGGGAGTGAAATACTCGGGATGGGCATATTTCACCTTGCCTTCGGCGACTTCCCTGAGCGCGGTAACGACCTCTCTGTTATTCCTCTTCTGACTCAGGGGTTTTGAGCCCCTCAAAAGCTGCTTCACCCGTCGAATAGTGAGCAGGGCCAGTGCGAACCGATTCTGTCCTTCCTTCAGAGAATCTTCAATGGTAATTCTCGCCATACAATACGCTCCTCCAGTTACTGCATAAGTTTATCTATCTTTTCATCCAATCGAATCCTTCTGTTTTTTTCCGCTATATATATAGATCGCAAGATATCGACTGAAGCTTGAATTGTATCATTAAAAATTACATAATCATATCTTTTATTTTCCCCCATCTCCTGCATCGCCCTCTCGAGACGTGCCGCCAGGGGCTCACCCCGTTCCGATCCCCGTTTCCCCAGCCGTTCTTTCAGGGCATCCATCGACGGTGGCAGGATAAAGACAAAGACGGCGTCCGGATAGAGGGTTTTCAGGTTCTTTGCCCCCCTGGTATCCACATCAAAGAGCATATCGTACCCCTCTTCCAGAAACCCCGTGATGTGACCTTTCGATGTCCCGTAGAGGTTGCCGTAGTTGATCTCCCATTCAATAAATTCACCCTGCGCGATCCCCTCCCTGAATTGTTCTTCAGAAACAAAATGATAATCACGCCCCTCCACCTCGCCGCGGCGGGGTTTTCTGGTCGTGGAGGAAACGGAAAATCGCACCCGGGGTGCCACCTTCAGAAACTCCCTGCAGATGGTGGTCTTCCCGGCCCCTGAGGGAGCGGAAATAACGAAGATGAGCCCTTTTTCACTTTTCATATTTTCTTCACAACATTTGGAAGTTTTTTATAACTGACCGCAACGTTTGAGATTGCTGTACATATAATTCTTTGAATTAAGTAACCATTCATAGTATTTCCCCACCATGCGCCTCTGCGCCCTGCCCTATTCTATATTCTGTACCTGTTCCCTCAATTTGGCAAGTTCATTTTTTATCTCTATGACATTGCGTGATATCTGGAGGTCGCTGCTCTTGGAGCCGATCGTATTGATCTCCCGATGCATCTCCTGAATCAGAAAGTCCAGCTTCCTCCCCGTGGGCTCACTCTCATCAAGCATTGCCCTGAACTGATTCATATGACTGCCAAGGCGAACCAGCTCTTCATTGACGTCACTCTTCGTTGCCATGATGGCTATTTCCTGCGTCAATCTCGCCTCATCTATGTCGAGACCGTTGGTGAGTTCCACTATCCGTTCGGAGAGCCTTCGCTGATAGTCTTCCGCCACCTGCGGCGCCATGGATGCAAGTTTGTCGATCTCTTTTTCAATGGTAAAAAGACGCTCGACAAAATCATCGTATAACAACTCCCCCTCCCGTTCCTTCATCGCTATCAGCGAATCGGCAGCGCTGTCGAGTGCCTCTGCCATGGTCGTCCAGGCCTTTTCAGAATCGATCTCGGCATCAACGAGGTAAATACCGTTTCTGAGACCGGCGATCATCTCCAGTGAGACACTGTCCTCGATACCCAGTTCTTCCCGCACCTGATTCAGGAGGGCACAGTAATTTCGGATCAACGGGAGATTTACCCGCAATCTCTCGCCGCTCATGGCATCTCCTTCCGTATCAAGCCTGACGCCGATTTCTACCCTCCCCCGGGATATCCGATTGCCGATCCTTTTTTTCATGTCTATCTCCAGAAAACTAAGGAAGGGGGGCACACGCACCATCACTTCAAGATTACGATGATTGAGTGATTTTATTTCCACGACGAGCGGTCTCCCTTCCACAACAGTTTCCGCCCTGCCGTAACCGGTCATACTCCGTATCATTGCCTTCTCCTTTCGGGTGTTCTGCTTTCCGCCAGTTGCATGATATACCTTTTTCTCATGCGAATCAGCATATCGATGATAACGTCCCCGGCGTAATCGGGATAGGTCCACTCAAGGGGCTGAAAGGCGCGATCTCTGTAAATCAACGTCACATCGGCATAGATGCCGTCTCCTATGTAGGGGCGGTGGGTATATTTCTTGCCCGTGGCAAGGATCAGATGTGCCTCCGATATATATCCCGGATCGATATTGACCCTCCTCTTCCCCTCCCGGGCAAGGTCTGCCTCTATCCTGTTAGTGCATACCTTTACGTGGGGCAGGGCTCCGGGGTCCCGAAGCCTATCAAAGGAGACGAAACGCCTGAGCAGTTTTGTGCCCATTTCGTCACGGTAATAGTCGGTATAATCAAAGGGCAGCAGCTCGCTGACATAGTCGATTTCACCCAATTCGTCAGACAATTTCTTGATGGCCACTGTCAACATGTTCTCTTCCGAAGAGAATATGCTGGCTATGACCTTGACCGGATCGGGTAACTGTACGGTACTCATACCACCCTTTTCAGCTCATCTTGAGAGATCTTGGCCGTTCCCACCTTTCCGACGACGATGCTGGCGGCATGATTTGCAAGGACTGCCGCCTCCTTCAGTGTCGCCCCCGCCGCCAGCGAAAGGGCAAAGATGCCGATTACCGTGTCTCCCGCCCCTGTAACATCAAACACTTCCTGTGCGAGGGCAGGGATATGAGTAATATCACCGTTTTTCTCGAAAAGCATCATGCCGTCCTCTCCCATGGTTATCAGCAGGGCACCAAAATCATAGGTGGCAAGGAGCTTCTTTCCCCCCTTCACGATATCGTCCCTGTCTTCAAACTCAACACCCAGAACCCGCTCCGCCTCCTGCTTATTCGGTGTGATGAGATCGCACCCCCGGTAGAGTGAAAAATTGTTCTGCTTGGGATCGACGCACAGGAATACATCCCGTCCGGCAATGGCGTCCCGTACCCCTTCCATGAGTTTCTTGAAAACGACACCCTTTTTGTAATCCGATATGACTATCGCCCCCAGATTATCCTCTATAGATTTGATATAATGAACTATATTATCAATGCTGCACTTCGTTATGGGACTCTTGTCTTCACGGTCAAATCGTACCACCTGCTGGTTATGGGCTATGACCCGCGTCTTGACAGAGGTGGGACGGCCTGCCTCCACGACTACTCCTTCTGTCCCGATGTTCATATCCTTCAGCGTATTGACGAGCCACATCCCCATATCGTCGGAACCGACAATACCGGCAACGGCGGAATGACCGCCAATGGAATATATATTGTTGAGCACATTGGCACACCCTCCCAGCAGGAGGGTTTCACTGGTCACCCTCACAACGGGAACGGGTGCCTCGGGAGAAATCCGGGAAACCTTCCCCCAGATAAACTGATCGACCATCATGTCACCTACGACAAGGACATGCGACGCCGAAAATCTCCCTATTATTTCCATTGCCCTGTCTTTGCTGATACTATGTTCCATATCCCTTCGCCATATCCTCCTCGTTGCCTGCCCTCACCCCGATCGACACACGGTTGATAGATGCACGCGACAGGCCCATACCGTGCACGTCACAGAGGGACTGCTCTCTCGAACCCGGCAGACGGCCTGTCCGTGCCACCGGGAAGGCCGGATACCCCCATCTCCATTTATCCACGTGCCGGCACAGCACACCTCCCTGCCAAGAGTCCACTCAGTAGAGGCAGCATGCTAGTATTATGCGGTTTTTTTGTCAATCCTTTTATGGAGAAAGAAAAATCTTTTCTTGACTAACGGGCCAAAAAAATATAGCAATACTAAATTTATCTTCACGCAGGATGTCGTATACATGGAAGAAACCAGCGAACTTTTGAAACAGCGAAAAGAGAAGGTACAGTTTCTGAAGGCCAGGGGGGTTGATCTCTATCCCAATGACGCAGCGGTGAACGACACGACGGGATCGATACGGGACAGGTTTGCCGATGCCGACAATGAGGCACTGGCACTGATCACAGATCAGTTCGTCATCGCAGGCAGAATAATGGCGGTAAGAAATTTCGGGAAGGCGGCCTTTATCAATATTCAGGACAGGACGGGATCACTGCAGGTCTATATCAGAAAGGACCGGGTGGGCAACGACGCCTATGCCCTCTTTAAGAGATTTGATGTGGGGGATATCGTATACGTCTCGGGAACTCTGTTCAAGACCCGAACGGACGAACTCACCATAGAGGCGACAGCAATCAGGCTGCTGTCCAAGTCACTGAGACCACTTCCGGAAAAGTGGCACGGTCTCACCGATATCGAGGCGAGATACAGGCAGCGGCACCTTGATCTCATCATGAACGCACGGGTCAAGGAGGTATTCCATACACGGAGCAAAATCATCAAATTGATGCGCGATTTCATGATCGAACGGGATTATCTCGAAGTGGAAACGCCGATGATGCATCCCATAGCCGGCGGTGCCGTTGCGCGGCCTTTTAAGACCCATCACAACACCCTTGACATGGACCTCTTTCTCCGCATAGCCCCCGAGCTGTACCTGAAACGTCTCATCGTGGGCGGTCTGGAGCGGGTCTTCGAGATCAACAGGAATTTCAGGAATGAAGGGATTTCCACCTCTCACAACCCGGAATTTACCATGATGGAATTCTATCAGGCCTATGCCACCTATGAAGATCTCATGACCATGACGGAAGAGCTTTTCACCTTCATTGCCGATAATCTCTTCGGTTCACTCACCTTCACCTATCAGGGACAGGAAATCGATCTGACCAGACCGTGGGAGCGGCTGACGGTCACGGAAGCCATCTGCGCCCATTCAGACGCAGATCCGGATCTCCTGGAAGACAGGGATCGTGCGACGGCATATGCACATTCTCTGGGTCTTGAGGTTGGCAGTGACGACCCTCTCGGGAAGACATTGATCGCCATATTCGAAGCGGTAGCCGAAGACAAGCTTATCCAGCCCACATTTATCACCCGTTATCCCATCGAGGTCTCGCCGCTCTCCCGGAAGAGTGCCGATAACGAGCGATTTACCGACCGTTTCGAACTCTACATCTATGGACGGGAAATGGCAAACGCCTTTTCAGAACTCAATGATCCGGAGGACCAGCGAAACAGATTTGAGATGCAGCTACGGGAGAGAGAAGCGGGAGACCAGGAGGCCCACGAGATGGATGAGGACTATATCAGGGCCCTTGAATACGGCATGCCGCCAACGGCAGGGGAGGGAATCGGCATAGATAGGCTCGTCATGCTGCTGACCGATTCTCCGTCCATTCGGGATGTCATTCTCTTCCCTCAGATGAGATCGAAGTGAACAGATAGTGTTCCTCCATCAATGGAAGCAGTTGAACAGTTTGCATTATGTCATATGAACTCTTTATAGGGCTCAGATACCTGAGAGCCAAAAGGAAACAGACCTTTATTTCCGTCAATACCTTTATTTCCATTGCCGGTATCTTCCTCGGTGTGGCCGCCCTTATCGTCGTACTGGCCGTCATGAACGGGTTCGAAACGGAACTGCGCAACAAGATACTGGGTATCAATTCTCATATCGTCCTCATGAAATACACGGGATCGATGGATAATTATGAAGAGATCGCAGAAACAGTGAAGACCATCGATGGTGTCGTCGCCTCGACACCCTTCATATATGGCCAGGCCATGGTGAAGCACCGGGAACGGGTCACGGGGATCGTCGTACGGGGAATATCGCCGAAAGATGCCCACTCGGTGATCAACTTCGGTACGATGAAAGAGGGAGCCATTGAGGATCTTACCCCTGAAATCAGGTCCCACAGCCTGCCCGGGGCACCGGGCATTGCCATCGGAAAGGAACTTGCCCAGAATCTCGGTGTGCATCTCTTCGACACGGTGGAGATAGTGCTCCCCATGGGTATTCCCACCCCGATGGGTATCGTCCCCCGGATAAAGAAATTTCGCGTCGTCGCCGTCTTTGATTCGGGTTTCTACGAGTACGATTCTTCCCTTGTCTTCATGTCGCTGGCCGACGCCCAGACCTTCCTCAATATGAAGGGGGAAGTGACGGGAATCGGCATCAAGATAGACGATGTCTATGCGGCCAGGGCCGTTGCGGAACGGATCGAGAAGAAGCTGGGCTTCAATTACTGGGCCAGGAACTGGATGGAGATGAACAAGAATCTCTTTTCGGCATTGAAGCTGGAGAAACGGGTCATGTTCATCATCCTGACCCTCATCGTACTGGTGGCCGCCTTCAGTATCATCACCTCCCTGATCATGAGCGTCATGGAAAAGACACGAGACATCGCCATATTGAAATCGATGGGGGCAACGGCACGCAGCATCATGAAGATATTCATGGTCCAGGGACTGATCATCGGGGCGATCGGAACGACCCTGGGATGTATAACGGGAATTACCGTTGCCCTCAACCTGGAAAAGCTGGCAGCGTACATAGAACAACTCTTTGGATTCAAGGTACTGCCACAGGACGTCTACTACCTCAACGAGCTGCCCTCTCAGGTCAATTATGGGGACGTACTACTGATAGTGATCATAACCACGGTTATCTGCTTCCTGGCATCGGTCTACCCTTCGTGGAATGCCTCCAGGCTCGACCCTGCCGACGCCCTGAGATATGAGTGATGAGTGAAGCGATGATTACAGTCACCGATCTGACAAAGACATTCATGAAAGACGGTAACAGAATCGAGGTGTTAAGGAATATCAACCTCGAAATCGGCAGAGGTGATTCACTGGCCATGCTGGGCGTCTCCGGTTCGGGCAAGACCACCTTTCTTCAGATACTGGGGATCCTGGATCGTCCCACATCGGGCGAGGTGCTCTACGACGGTATCAATGCCTTCGCATGGAATGAAGGGGACCGTGCCCGGTTCAGAAACAGGAAGATAGGGTTCGTATTTCAATTTCATCATCTCCTCCCGGAATTTACCACCGTCGAAAACGCCATGATGCCCGCCCTCATTAACGGCATGACACGGAGAGACGCCGCCGCAAAGGCGGAGATTACCTTGACTGAAGTGGGACTTGGTGATAGGTTAACGCACAAACCAGGGGAGCTGTCCGGGGGGGAACAACAGAGGGTCGCCGTTGCACGGGCGATGATTATGGAGCCTGATATACTCCTTGCCGATGAGCCCACGGGAAATCTTGATACGGAAACGGGCAACAGGATCAATGACCTGCTCTTAAATCTGACAGAGACAAGAGGGACCACATTGGTCGTTGTGACTCATAACAGATTATTGGCCAGCCGTATGTCCCGTACCGTTGGTCTGAAGGATGGTGTGATATATGATCTGTAGATATGCAAAAACACTGATACTCATAATCGTTATAGCCCTTTCCTGTGTCAATGCCCGCGCCGACGATACCAGACGTATCGTGATCCTCCCCTTCGACATTCACAGCAAGACCGATGCGGAGAAACTCCAAAATCGGATCACCGCCAACCTTGCAAAGGAGCTCCTGAAGGCGGAATCTATTCGGATCGTCAACAGAGAAGCATGGACCGCCCTGATTGCCGGAAAGACCATCGACGAAGACCTGATCCGGCGGGTGGGGGAACAAACCGGCGCCGATTTCGTCGTAACGGGGAGCCTAACCAGGATCGGGAAGCTGATCAGCACCGATGTCCGGGTCACCGATATTGGCCTTCAGGGAAAAACTCACAGTATCTATGCCCAGGGGATGGGGATGGAAAACATCGGCGGACTGGCGTCGAAACTCTCTGACGAAATCCTTCTCAAGACGCTGACGGATCAGAAGATAGTGAAAGTCGAGTTCACGGGAAATGAACGGGTGGAAACCAGTGCCATATACAATATCCTGTCGAGCACCAAGGGAAAACTCTTCTCACGGAAAAACCTGTCTGCCGATATCAAGGCAATATACCGGATGGGTTATTTCAGAGATGTCACGGCCAGCATCACCGACAGTCCTGAAGGAAAGATCATAACCTTCACACTGAAGGAAATGCCCCTTATTACCTCCGTCGAAATCGTGGGGAATGACGACATAGACAGGGATGATATCGAGCAGGAGCTCTCCATCGAGCCGAAGCAGTTGCTCAACCTGGACAAGATACAATCGGACGCGGAAAATATACGGAAACTCTACAAGCAGGAAGGCTATCTCAACGCGGAGGTAACGCACCGGGTCGAAGAAAGCGACCAGACTGTCAGGGTGATCTTCACCATAGAGGAAAACAAGAGAATCTACATAAAGACAGTCACCTTCGAGGGAAACACGGCATATACCTCTGACGAACTGAAGGACATGATAGACACCTCGGAATGGGGGATCTTTCACTTCCTCACCGATTCGGGGCTGCTCGACGAGGGACAACTGAAACAGGATATCGACAAACTGACCGCCTTTTACCACAACAACGGCTACATCAATGCGAGAATAACCGACCCGGAGATCACCCACGACAAGAAGTGGATCTATGTGAAGATTATCATCACGGAGGGCAAGCAGTTCAGGGTAGGATCCGTTACCATCACCGGTGATGAACTGACCACAGACCGCAAGGAGCTATTGAATAAACTCCAAATCAACGAGAAGGACTACTTTGACCGGGAATCCATCGTGAAGGATGTTGATTACCTCACCGAGGCCTGTAACAACGAAGGGTACGCATACGCCAACGTCATCCCCCGCACCGAACCGAAGGAAAAGGAGCAGAAGGTCGATGTGATTTATGACATCGACAAGGGCAGTCTCGTCTATATCAACAGGATTTCTATTATTGGAAACACCAAGACACGTGACAAGGTGATACGAAGGCAGCTCGCCATCACGGAAGGCGACCTCTATAACCGGCGTAATCTGAAATCGAGTTACATGCGGCTGACACAGCTGAGATATTTCAGTGAAATCGACTTCAAAACGGGGAAGGGCCCCCGTGAGGAACTGATGGATGTCAACATCGAAATCATCGAAAAGTCTACGGGCATGTTCAGTGTCGGCGCCGGATACAGCGCACAGGACAAGGTAATGTTGATGGCACAGGTATCCCAGGAAAATCTCTTCGGCAGGGGACAAACTATCAACTTGAATGCTTCGGTCGGATCTGCATCGGCCAGATACGAGCTTTCCTTCGTCGAGCCCTGGCTCTTTGATCTGCCCCTGTGGAGTAAATTCAACATCTGGAAATCGGAGCGCGAATACGACTCCTACGATCTCGATACGGCTGGTACCGGCGTCACCCTCGGATATCCTCTCTTTGAACGGGTACGGGGGTATGTCGGGTATGAATATTCGGATGAGAACGTAAAGAACATAAAAGATACGGCCTCAAAATATATCAAGGATCAGGCAGGCAATACCACATCGAGCGGTGTCACGGTAACACTGTCACGGGATACCACCAACGACTGGATGTTTCCATCCAGAGGATCAAAAAACCGTGTATCGGTCCAGCACACGGGGACTATCCTGCAGGGAGACACGAGTTTCACGAAATATAACGCCAGTTCCAGCTGGTTTGTCTCGCTTCCTCTGGATAATGTCTTTGGCATACGGGGTCGGGCCGGATACATGCATGCCAACGAAGGCAAGGAAATCCCCGTATTCGAGCGATTCTACCTCGGCGGGATGAATTCACTGCGGGGACTCCGCTCCGTCGGTCCCAAGGACTCGGCAGGTGATGCCATCGGGGGGAAGACCATGGCAAACTTCAATGCAGAGTTCCTCTTCCCCCTGATTAAGGACGCGGGGATGAGGGGGGTCCTGTTCTTTGACACGGGTAATGCCTGGGAGAGTGGATATCACCTGGGTGATATGAGAGAGACGGCCGGTGTCGGTGTGCGGTGGTACTCCCCCATCGGACCGTTGAGGCTCGAATGGGGACACGTCCTCGACAGGAAAGACGAAGAAGCGTCGAGCAGGTGGGAATTCACCATCGGGATGTTCATGTAGAAATTACAAGATAAGGGGAATAATCTATGAAGAAACGTTTATGCCTTGCAATAACAGTTTTTCTGTTCTTGTTGGGTACGACAGCTACGGCGGCAGACAAGATCGGTTTTGTCGATGTCAAGAGGGTATTCTTTCAGTCCGATGCGGGAAAGAAGGAATTAGGCATTGTAAAGGCAGAGGTGGATAAGAAGAAGGTGGCCTTGCAGGAACAGGAAAAGGCCCTGAGAAAACTCAAAGACGAACTGGAAAAGCAGCGACTCGTATTGACCAAGGAGGCCTTCGGTCAGAAAGAACTGGACTATCAGGCCAAGTTCAAGGATTACAAGCGGCTTGTCGAAGATTCCAACGAGGAACTGGCACGGAAAGAACAGTCGATCAAACAGAGGCTCATACCTGAAATCGTCAAAACGGCAAAAAACATAGGGAAAAAAGATGGCTATGTTATGATAGTGGATATCAGCTCGGGACAATATACGGGAGTCCTGCTCTATCATTCCGATGCCAATGACCTGACGGCAAAGGTCATCAAGGAATACAACAAGTTATATAATGCCAAACAATAATTCCAGCAGCAGGTGCATGGGGCCAAAAAAACAACTGAAGGAGTTAGCGAAGTATCTCGGCGGGACCCTTTCGGGAGACGGCGACACCGTGATCACTGGTGTACGGGGCATCGAGGAGGCGCAGGCGGGCGATCTCACCTTTATAGCCAATCCACGATACAGAAAGATGCTTGCACAGAGCAGGGCATCGGCAGTCATCGTCTCATCTGAGATAGAGCAATCCGGCAAGAATCTCATTATAGTCGCAGACCCATACAGTGCCCTGGCCCGGGCCCTTGCCCTGTTCTATCCCGAAGAGCAGCCATACCATGGAATCAGCGGTGACAGCTCTATCGATGAGCATGCCGCCATCGGAGAAGATGTAACCATATACCCCGGGGTCTCTGTGGAAAAAGGGAGCCGGATAGGGAGGGGAACAACGCTGTACCCTGGCGTCTCCATCGGTCACGACGTCTCCATCGGAGAAGACACGGTACTCTTCCCCAACGTAACCATCTACAGACGGTGCGTCATAGGGAACAGGGTCATCCTCCACGCCGGTGTCGTCGTGGGGAGTGATGGGTTCGGTTTTGCAAACCCCGGACGGGACAACACCAAGGTCCCGCAGACGGGGATTGTGCAGATAGACGATGACTGTGAAATCGGGGCAAACACCACCATAGACCGCGGAACCTTGGGAAAGACATGGATTCGGCGGGGAACCAAGATCGACAACCTGGTACAGATTGCCCACAATGTGGTGATCGGGGAACAGTCCATAGTCGTCGCCCAGGTTGGTATTTCGGGCAGTACCAGGATAGGGAAGAGTGTCATCGTGGGCGGCCAGGCAGGGATCATCGGCCACATCGAAATCGGCGATAATGTCATGATCGCGGCACAATCGGGTATTCATGAGGGAGTAGGTGCAAACAGCATCGTATCGGGATCGCCGCACATGCCCCACAGAGACTGGCTCCGCACACAGGCCTGTCTTCAGAGACTGCCGGAGATGCGAAAAACGATAAAAGACCTTTCACACAGGATAGCACTACTCGAAAAGGAACTGGAACATCTAAAACAATGAATATTCATCCCACAGCAATCATATCTTCAGAATCACACATCGACGAAGGGGTCACCATCGGGCCGTATGCCATCATCGGTCCACAGGTTCGAATCGGTGCCGGGACTACCGTCGGTCCGCATGCAGTCATCGAAGGCCCCACCGAGATAGGAATGAACTGTCGCATCTTTCAGTTTGCTGCTATCGGTGCGGTACCCCAGGATCTGAAATTTCAGGGGGAGCAGTGTAAGGTAATCATAGGGAACAACAATACCATCCGTGAATTCGTTACCATCCATCAGGCAACCGCCGCAGATATCGGCATGACTGCCATGGGGGATAACAACCTGATTATGGCCTACTGTCATATCGCGCACAACTGCAACCTGGGCAACAATATCGTCATGGCCAATTCGGCAAATCTGGCTGGCCATATTCATGTGGAAGATTATGCGATCATCGGCGGTCTCACGGGCATCCACCAATTTACGAGAATCGGCTGTCACTCCATCATAGGGGGCGCCTCCGCCGTCACACTGGACATTCCGCCCTATGTAACGGCCTCCGGCAACAGGGCGAAGCTGCACGGGCTCAATCTCGTCGGCCTCAAGAGGCGAAATTTCCAAGACAGTACCATACAGGCGCTGAAGCAAGCATACAAACTCGTTTTTCGATCATCGCTCCTGCTCTCCACGGCGATTGAACGAATTCGGAAGGACCTCGACAGGCTTCCCGAAGTGGACCATTTTATCGACTTTATCGAACAATCGGACCGTGGAGTCTGCAGATAGGCACGATAATGGAAACGATAAAAATAGGCATTGTCGGTATGGGACACCTCGGCACCTACCACCTCGAGAAATATCACATGATCGATAACTGTGCAGTGGTCGGCATCGCCGACATCGCAGAGGAACGCACCCGTGAGGCATCGAAGCGATACGGTTGTGAGACCTGTTGCGATTATCGTGATCTCATAGGAAAAGTCGACGCCGTCAGCATCGCAGTGCCAACCAATGAACACTTCACCGTGGCCAGGGACTTTCTCTCGGCAGGTGTTGATACGCTCCTTGAAAAGCCGATGACGTCGACGATCGAGGAGGCCGATGAGCTCATATCGCTGGCGGAATCGCAGCGGGCGATTCTCCAGATCGGCTTTGTGGAACGGTTCAACCCGGCCATACGCGCCCTCGATACAGTCATAGAGAAACCCCTCTTCATAGAATCCCACCGTTTGCACCCCTTTTTCCACCGGGGCACCGATGTGGATGTGGTGCTCGACCTCATGATTCATGACCTCGATATCATATCGCATATCGTCAATGCACCCCCCACGAATGTGGAGGCGGTTGGCATATCTGTCCTTTCCGACAAAATAGACATAAGTAACGCAAGAATCACCTTTGCAAGCGGCTGTGTGGCAAATGTTACGGCCAGCAGGGTGACGGGGAAAACAATGCAGAAGATACGGTTCTTCAGCTATGAAGGGTATCATTCTGTAGACTACGCAACCAGAGAGGTTGTGTCGCTGTCCAGGAAGCGTGGCGACAGTGGTCATGCTGAAATAATGAGCAATAACATTACTATAGAAGACCGTGATCCCCTGGAAGAGGAGATAAAATCCTTCGTAGGATCGGTGATATCGAGAGAGATGCCCGTCGTTTCCGGCAGAGAAGGGAGAAAATCCCTGGACCTGGCCATACAAATAATCGACAAGATGAAAGTGGCAGGAGAGATGACATGATACAGATGGTGGATCTGAAACGGCAGTATACCACGCTCAAATCGGATATTGACAGCGCCATAGCACGGGTCCTTGACAGTACGCAGTTCATACTGGGAAGGGAAACGGTGAATCTTGAACAGGAAATCGCCACCTACCATAATCTGCCGCACGCGCTGGGTGTGGGAAGCGGAACCGATGCCCTGCTCCTTGCACTGGATGCCCTCGGCATCGGCGAAGGAGATGAGGTTATCACTACATCCTTCACCTTCATCGCAACGGCAGAAGTCATTGCCACACTCGGGGCAATGCCGGTATTCGTCGATATCGACCCGGAGACATACAACATCAATCCCGGAAGGATAGAGGAAAAGATTACCGATCGGACGAAGGCCATCATACCGGTGCATCTCTTCGGTCATCCCGCCGACATGGACCGGATTGTCTCACTGGCAAAGAAATACGACTTGAAGATTGTGGAGGACTGCGCCCAGGCATTCGGTGCCGAATATGAGGGGAAAAAGGTGGGAACCTTCGGCGACTGCGGCTGTTTCAGCTTCTTTCCCAGCAAGAATCTTGCCGCCTATGGTGATGCCGGAATGATCATTACCGGCAATGATACCGTCGCAGAAAAGATAAGGATGCTGCGTAATCATGGAACGTCAGTCAAGTATCACCACACAATGATCGGCTACAACAGCAGGCTCGACGACATCCAGGCGGCCATCGTGGGGGTAAAGTTCCGGCACATAGACAGATTCAATGCGTTACGAAGACAAAACGCCGCACTGTACAAGAAACACATACAAAGGACAGACATCCAGCTCCCTGCGACTCGGGAGGGTTCGACACACGTCTATCATCAATTTACCCTGCGGTCAAAGCACAGAGACACCATCAGACAGAGCCTCACTGATGCCGGCATCGCATCGGCAATCTACTATCCCGTCCCCCTCCACAGGCAGGCAGTATTTGCTGATCTCCCTGGAAACAGAGATGCCCTGCCGGTAAGCGAACAGTGCGCCATGGAAGTCCTGTCGCTTCCCATGTTTCCGGAACTGACGGAAGGGGAGATACACCGTATCTGTCACGTGATTAATAATGCCCCATAATCACCATACACGGAAGATCATGATTATTGCCGGAGAGGCATCGGGAGATCTGCATGGCGCAAACCTGGTCAGGGAGATGCGTTCCCTCGACAATGGTCTGTCATTCTATGGAATTGGTGGAAAGAGGATGGAACAGGAAGGCGTCGAACTCCTTGCCACGTCGGCAGATATGGCCGTCGTGGGGCTCACCGAGGTTGTTGCCAAACTGGGATTCATCCTCGGGGTACGGCGACGGCTGAAAGAATCGATGCGCATATCACCACCCGATCTTCTCGTATTGATAGACTATCCAGACTTCAACATGCCCCTGGCACAGGCGGCGCGAAAGAACGGAATCAAGGTGTTTTATTACATCAGTCCTCAGATCTGGGCATGGCGGAAGGGCAGGAGGCACCGTCTCGGAAGGACCGTCGACCGGATGGCGGTTATACTTCCCTTTGAAGAAGACGTCTATCGTGACGTCGATCTCGACGTCAGATTTGTGGGACATCCCCTCCTCGATGTAGTGAAAACTCACGGGACGAAGGAAGAGGCGTCACACAGGTTCGGGTTGCGATCCGGGACGACAACCGTCGCCATACTCCCCGGCAGCAGAGAAAACGAGGTGGTGACACTGCTGCCCGAGATGCTCGGTGCAGCAACCATCGTGCAGGGACAGATCCCTGACTGCCAGTTTATCATCCCGCTGGCCGACACACTGAACAGGGAGAGCCTGTCCGGGTATACAGACCGCTGTCCTCTGGATATAACGATAATCGACCATGACACCTATGATGCCCTTGCATGTGCGGACATCGCCATGGTCGCCTCGGGGACTGCCACACTGGAAACGGCCCTGCTGGAAGTGCCGATGATCGTGGCCTACCGGGTATCGCCACTCTCCTATCTGCTGGGCAGACTGTTCGTAGACATCGATCACATAGGACTCGTCAACATCATAGCGGGAAAGACCGTGGCGCCCGAGTTTATTCAGGGTGCCGTCAAAGCGGCCGACATGGCCGCCGAAGTCCTTGGTATGCTGACTGACACCACACGATACAGGGAAATCAAGGAAGAACTGAAACGAGTGAAAGAAAAACTGGGGAAGCCCGGTGCCGCAAAGCGAGCGGCTACCATGGCCATGGGACTTCTTCAGGGATAATATACGAGGAGACATCCATGACGATCTTCAAGAGGCTCTTGCGACTGGTTCGGCCTCACATCCCCAAATTTATCTTTGCCACACTCTGCATGCTTGCTGTCGGTGGAACAACGGCCATCCTCGCGGCCCTCGTCAAGCCCGTGCTGGACGATATATTTATTAATAAAGATGCGAGTATGCTGAAATTGATACCCCTGGCCATTGTCATCATTTACGCCATCAAGGGTACCTGCAGCTATGGCCAGACGGTCATCATGAATTACATCGGACAGCGGATCATCACCGACCTGCGAAGCGATCTGTACAATCATATACAGCGGCAATCGCTCTCCTTTTTTTCGCGGAATCCCACGGGGATCCTCATGTCTCGCATCACAAACGATGTAAACCTCATCCAGGGGGCCGTATCGGAAGCGGTCACCAGCCTCTGCAAGGATTCATTTACCATTATAGGGCTCGTATTTCTCATCTTTTACCGTGACTGGAAACTGGCTTTCATCGCCACCTTTGTCTTTCCCCTGACCATTTATCCCATAGCAAAATTCGGACGGATGATGCGCACCGTGGCGACCCGTACCCAGGTCACCATGGGAGGCCTGATGAGTCTCCTGCAGGAAACCATATCGGGCGCACGCATCGTGAAGGCCTTCGGCATGGAAGACTACGAGGGGAAGCGATTCGCAAATGAGAATGAATCGCTCTTTAAACTCTTCATGAAGTCCGTTTCTATTCGAGCCATGTCGAGCCCCTTCATGGAGTTTCTCGGCGGCCTCGCCATTGCCGTCATCATTTTCTACGGGGGGCTGCAGGTACTGAAGGGAACCTCGACACCGGGGAATTTCTTTTCCTTTCTCACCGCCCTCATCATGCTCTATGAACCGGTGAAGCGCCTCACCAATGTCAACAATACCATCCAGCAGGGCATATCGGCAGCCATACGTGTCTTCAATGTCATGGACGAATCACCGGAAATAGTGAATAAAGAAGACGCCCGGGAACTCCCGAAGATATCTGACAGGATAGACATCCGTGATGTCACCTTCAGTTATGGCGATGAGCCTGTTTTGAAACATATCACCCTGACCATCCGGCAGGGAGAGGTGGTGGCCTTTGTGGGCATGAGCGGCGGCGGAAAGACCACACTGGTCAACCTTATTCCCCGGTTTTATGACGTCACCGAAGGAAGCATTATGATCGACGGCCTCGACATCAGAGACGTGACCATCGAATCGCTGCGTGCGCAGATCGCTATCGTGACACAGCAGACCTTTCTCTTCAATGATACAGTGGGAAACAATATCGCCTATGGTGATATAGGCAAGAGTGAAGAAGACATCATAGCGGCGGCAAAGGCGGCCAATGCCTACAATTTTATCGTCACCCTCCCCGATCAGTTCGACACGGTAATCGGTGAGCAGGGAACCAGGCTATCGGGCGGGGAGCGACAGAGAATCTCCATAGCACGAGCGCTCCTGAAAAATGCCCCCATACTGATCCTGGACGAAGCCACGTCGTCTCTCGACACAGAGTCTGAAATAGAGGTCCAGGAGGCACTGGAAAACCTCATGAAGGGAAGAACGACACTCGTTATTGCCCACCGGCTCTCCACGATCAGAAATGCAGATCGCATCATAGCCCTTGTGGATGGTGAGATCGTCGAAGAAGGGACCCATGACTCCCTCCTTGAACTGGGGGGAGAATACTTCAAGCTCTACAACATGCAGTTAAAGGGCAACGGTGCAGAGGCATGACCTCGACACGTACGGCATTGACAGGATATCCGGTGCACTATAGACGGTCTCATCGAAATCGGTAAGATATGGAAACGATACGTACAACCCTCTCCGGCATCATACATCGGGATCGCTCATCTCCGTGGCTCATGCCATTGTATGCCCTGTCCCTCTGCTTTGCCGGGGTTATATCGATAAGAAACCTCCTCTATGACTGTGGATTACTGACACAGAAAAAGGCGAAGACGAGCGTCATCAGCGTCGGCAACATCACGGTGGGAGGAACGGGTAAGACGCCCACTGTCATCACGCTGGCAGGACTGCTGCAGCACGAGGGATACCGACCGGCTGTCGTGAGCAGGGGCTATGGCGGAAGGAGCAGCAATCCCATCAATGTCGTCTCTGATGGCAACAAGATTCTGATGACACCCGACACGGCCGGTGACGAACCGGTCCTGATCGCACAATCGCTGCCCACGATGCCCGTCATAACCGGAAAGGACAGATATGTCGCAGCGGCATACGCCTGCAGACATTTTGATATCGATATAATTATTCTCGACGATGCCTTCCAGCACCGTGCCCTGTCCAGAGATGTCGACATACTCCTTCTGGATGCACAGAGACCCTTTGGTAACGGATGGCTCATCCCCGGCGGGGCACTGCGCGAACCCGCCGGTTCCGTGAAGCGTGCCGATATCATTGTCATGACGGAGAATGAGAGAAAGAGCGCCTCATCCATGGCGGAGATGATCGAACAGCGTTTCCCGGGGAAACCGGTCTTCTCCGGATATCGAAGGGCGCGGGATATCGTTGCGGGGCGTTCCGGGGAAAGCCTTCCCTGTAGCTATGTGGAAGGTAAAACGGTCTTTGCCTTCTCGGGAATCGCCCGGCCGGACAGTTTCGTGAACATGATTATGTCCCTCGGAGGAATCATAGTGGGAACGCTGATCCTTCCCGATCACCATGCATACGGACAAGAGGATCTTGCGCGTATAACCGGCGATGCCGCGGCACGAGGGGCAGAAATTATTCTGACAACGGAAAAGGATTCCATGAAACTGGTTGACTTTACCGATTTCTTAAGGGATATTTTTGTCCTCCGGATTACCATTGACGTAACGCCGCCGGGGAATTTTCATGAATTGGTCCTGGCTAAACTGGCATAAAGGGCAGGGTCACGAAGAGATAAATATGAAAAAGACGCTTATCACACGGACGATTCTGGTCCTCTTCGCCTCCATCCCCATAACCATGAGGAGGGCCCTCTTTCAGGCGGCCCTGATCCTTTTCTACCATGTTTCTCAGAAACACCGGCTGATAACCATCCACAACCTTACATGTGCCTTCCCCGAAAAGAGTCTCGTCGAAATTACCGGAATTGCAAAGGGTGTCTATCGCAACCTGGGGATGACACTGGCAGAATTTTTTGAGATCCCCTCCCTCACGTCACAGAACATGCATCACTGGGTCGAGTTCGAAGGGCTTGAACACTACGAACGAGCCCGTTCCAGGGGAAAGGGGATCCTCTTCTATACGGCCCACTTCGGCAACTGGGAGCTTGCTGCGGCATCTTTCGGTCTGCAGAATATACGGCTACATATCATATACCGCGCCCTGGATAACCCGATCCTTGAAAACTTCGTGGCATGGTTCCGGAGTTATACGGGGCACAGTGTCATCCCCAAAGGGGGAGCCTCGAGAAAAATAGTCGAACTCCTTAAGAACAATCAAATGATCGGTGTCTTGATCGATCAGAATGTGTCATGGCGCGAAGGGGTCTTTGTCGATTTTTTCGGACGACCGGCCTCGACGACCAAGAGATTTGCCGCACTGGCCCTCCAGACGGAAGCAGCAGTGGTACCCATTTTCATCGTGAGACAACCAACGGGAAGGTATAAGATAGTTATCAACAAGGAGATCGAAACCACACGAAGCACTGATCACGAAGGGGACCTGTTTCACAACACACAGGCATATACTGCTGTCATTGAAGATATCGTGAGGACATACCCCGATCAGTACTTCTGGCTCCACCAGCGCTGGAAGACAAAGACGACACAGATTGGAGTCTGAATGAAGGTACGGAGTTCCCGCAGCATACCCTTCGACACGGAACAGCCGGTACTGGTCAGGGGAACAAACTGGATCGGTGATGTCATCATGACGCTGCCGGCAATTTCGGCCATCAGAAAGAGCCTCCCCCGTTCACGGATAACGGTACTGGCAAAGCCGTGGGTCGCGGAACTCTACCGCATTTCACCCGATGTCGATGCAGTCATGGAATACGAATCTCCCGGTCAGCACGACGGAATTGCCGGTATGTGCAGGCTCGCCGGGCAGCTGCACGGGGAAGGGTTCGCCATGGCGATCCTCCTTCAGAATGCCATGGAAGCGGCCATCATCGCCTGGCTTGCCCGGATACCACTCCGGATGGGATATAACTCCGACGGGCGGGGTATCCTCCTGACACACTCGGTTCAGAGGACAAAGGAGATACGGACCGTACACCAGATCCATTACTATCTCGAAATGCTCAAATCACTGGGATTTCAACCGGCAGGAGATAAACCGAGATTACAGACGGGGGAAGCGTTCAGAAACATCTCCCGGAATATTCTGAACCGGTATCACGTTACCCCTGAAGACACACTCGTCGGTATGGCACCGGGGGCAACCTTTGGACCGGCCAAGATGTGGTTTCCCCGGCGATTCGCCGCCGTGGGAGACAGACTGTGCGATGCCTTTGCCGCCAGGGTCATGCTCTTTGGAAGTAAGGGAGACAGAGAACGGGCCGAGGCGGTTCAACAGTATGCCAGACATCCCTTCATCAATCTGGCAGGCACGACATCCCTGCAGGAGGCCATTGCCCTCATTGGGACATGCAGGCTGTTTATTACCAATGACTCGGGGTTGATGCACCTGGCGGGGGCACTGGGAATTCCCCTGGTGGCCGTGTTCGGATCAACGAACCCCGTGACAACATCACCGGTGGGAGAGGATAGTATCATTATCCATCGTGACGTGGCATGCAGTCCCTGCCTGAAGAAGGTGTGCCCCACCGATTTCAGGTGCATGGACCTCATCAGTGCTGACGATGTCTATGATGCGGCGGAACAACTGCTTTTGAAGAGATGAGGGGCCACGGGCTGCAGTGTCTCGGAAGGAGCCGGTGCTACCTCCGGGTGCAGGACTTGAAACAAGTGTGTGCATGCAGGCCATGGTAATTACCCCGCACGGGTATGCATGCGAGAATACGTGAAGGAGATCGCCATGGGACCCACTGATGGCAAAGGAGACAGGACGTGAAGAGGGTGAACGCCGTCTTCCTGGACAGAGACGGAACGATCAATGAAGAGGTGGAATATCTCTCACGTCTGGAGGACCTGCGACTTTTCCCCAACACCGGTGAGGCGATCGGCCTGATCAACAGGTCGGGAATGAAGGCCGTCGTTGTTACAAACCAGTCGGGTGTGGCCCGCGGCTTTTTTGATGAAGCATTTCTCGAACTCCTCCACGACAGGATCAGCGACATGCTTGCAGAGAAAGGTGCCCACATCGACCGCTTTTACTATTGTCCACACCATCCCACGGAAGGAAGGGGAAAGTACCGGCGGGACTGTTATTGCAGAAAACCAAAACCGGGCATGTTCCAGGAGGCGGCCAGGGACCTCCATATCGATCTTGCGTCATCCTACATGATCGGTGATAATCAGACGGACATGGAGGCGGCACATAATGCCGGCGTCAGGGGAATCCTCGTCAGAACGGGGTATGGAAAGACGGCAGACAGACCGGAACATGCCAGCTACCGGGCATCCGATATCCTGGATGCGGTACAGTGGATACTGAGAGATCAAGGACGATGAACATCCTCATAGTCAAATTGAGCGCCATTGGTGATGTGGTGCATACACTGCCATCCCTGACGGCCCTCAGAAATCTCTATCCCCATGCCCACATATCATGGGTTGTGGAGGCACCCGCCTCTGATCTGCTCACCGGTCATCCCCACCTCGACAGGATTATCATATCCCACAGAAAAGAATGGATACAAAGCCTCCAAAGATTCCACGCAATCAAAAAAACGCTGCGGGACATGCGATCCTTCATCGCGACGCTGCGGGACCGCAGATATGACCTGGTAATCGATTTTCACGGGCTCTTCAAGAGTGCCGTCATCGTCCGTCTCAGTCGTGCCACCAGAAAACTGGGCTACCACAGTCTGCAGGAGATGAGCGGTCTCTTTTACACCGAGAAGATATACGAAGATATGGGCAAGCACGCCGTCGACCGGTATCTTGACTTTGTCCGCTATCTGGGCGGTTCAGGGAATGACCCCACCTGTATCATTGCCGTAGAAAAAGAAAATCAGAGGAGGGTTGCAGACCTTTTACGGGTAAATCATATTGACAGTACAACCCCCTTTGTGGCAATAAATCCGGTAGCCTTCTGGAAGACAAAACTCTGGCAGGATGAAAAGTTTGCGCGTCTGGCAGACAGGATTGTGAATGAACTGGCAGTATCCGTTGTCTTTACCGGGGGTGGCGGCGATACAAGTATAGAGCAAATACGATCACTCATGAGTCATCCATCGATAAGTGTGGAGGGCAGAACATCTCTCAGAGATCTGGCCTATCTCTACCAATTATCTATGCTCATGGTGACAACTGATTCGGGGCCCATGCATGTGGCGGCGGCAATGGGAACACCGACGGTGGCCCTCTTCGGCCCCACCGATCCTGCGCGGACCGGCCCATACGGCAGGGGACATGTCATCGTCAGAAGCGGGATAGTCTGTGCCCCCTGCTTCCGCAAAGTGTGTGATACGAAACAATGCATGCGGGATATTAGCGTTGAAGAGGTATTTGCAGCCGTGAAAGAAATGATCACATGGAGGTCACAATGAACATCAAGAAAGTTTTCTCAGTTCTATGCATTGCTACGGTACTCATTGCGTCTGTCTGTTCCCATGCACTCGCGACCGAACCGGAAAGCCTCATCATCGCGAGCCGTTCCCATACTGAATCGAGTGTCATCGTCGGTTATGGAAAAGGAACTGTAGCGGAGGGGGACTACGAACCGGTACTGCTCATATGGCATCTCGGTATGAACCTAAAACAATTCTTCCCCTCCCTCGAAGAACACAGGGGCACCTTCTCGGCCTATGTAGAACCCCAGATCAATCCCGTATTCAATCGTGAAACGGACATTGAGTTTGGTGTCGGCCTGGGACTGAAATACATGTACCCCCTGTCTGACTCTGTCGGCGCCTATCTTTTCGGTTCCGTCGGTCCCCATTACATATCGGTGATAACATCGGACCAGGCCAACGGCTTCATATTCTCCGACACCATCGGCGTCGGTCTCTCTTTTTTTATAACGGAAAAATCGGCAATCACCGTGGAATACCGGAGGCGGCACGTGTCGAATTTGGGTATAGAAAACCCGAATGTGGGAATTGATAATGATTGCGGCACAATTGGTTACTCCGTTTTCTTTTAATAAATCAGCATGTGCTTTCTGCTAGAAAGCACATGCTTTCATACATCAATAAGGTAGAAATTGTCTTCCTTCGAAAGCAATGTCTTGGCGGGACTTACCCCCGTTACGGGGGATAGCAGGAGTGGTTTTGCTAAACAGATCACATCTGGATTCCGCTGACACCTTTTTGCCTATAGACACACTTGTTGAAAGGACATATATGGCGATCAGCAAAGATTTACTGGATATCCTGGCATGTCCGAAGTGCAAAGGCGACATATATCTCAACGATACCGGTGACGGACTGATCTGCGATCATTGCAGGCTCCTCTACGAGATCAGGGACGACATCCCCATCATGCTCATCGATGAGGCAAAGGAACTGGAATAACAGCAGGGGTCTCTCGCCTATCCCCGGATAACCGGTGGGCAGTCAGCGGCGGATGACCTCTCTCTTCAGATCAATGTGCCTTTCCCCCGATGACACATCGCTCGATCCCGCCCTGAACGGCCTGCTTCACGGTATCGACACCCAGTTCCTCGAGACACCTGCTCCATCCCGTGCCATTGCACCCCTTCTGGTGGCAGGGAGCACACTCACAGTCGGGGGCAATAATGATATGCCTGTCACCGAGGGGCGCCCAGTCACGCCAGCTTGAGGGGCCGTATATGATGGCCGTCGGTGTCCCCGTGGCCGCCGCTATATGGGGGGCCGCACTGTCCACACCGACATGGAACCTGCTGAGGCTCAGCACCCCCGCCAGTTCATCCAGCCCTGTCTCTCCGGTGAGATTACAGACAGAAACGTTGCACCGGCCGGCAATATGCTCCGCCCGTTCTCTCTCGGCGGCAGCACCGACGATGACCGTCGCGATTTCGTAGTCACGCCAGAGCCACTCTATGATCTCCACCCACTTCTCGTATCCCCACTCCTTGTATCGCCAGCGGGAAAAGGGATTGAGGGTGATCCACCGCTTCCCCTCACTGACCCCCGCCCCTTTCAGCAGTCGGGAAGCCCGGCGCAGTATCGCTTCCGAAATTTCAAGGCGGGGTATGGGGTCCTTCGATTCTATACCAAATTCCCTGATGATCCTCAGTGACTGTTCCGCTGCTCCGCGAACCGGTTCTGCAGAGGCAGGCGGCTCTACGAGATGGGTAAATAACCGGTTGCGCCATGACAGGGTTTCACTGTAGTGCGTCACCCGTATGGGAGCTCCCGTGAAACGGGCCATGTAGGCTCCCCGGTCATCGAGGCGCAGATCGAAGACGAGATCAAACCCCTTCCTGCGGAGCGCCCCTATGAGCAGGAGATCCTTCTGCAGGCGGTTGAAGAGGGTCGTCTCCCCCCCCGTCACCTCAAAGATATCATCGATCAGGGGATCACCGGCAATGAGGCTTCCTGTCCCCCCCCTCACGAGGAGCGACAGACGTGCCCCTCCATAGAACTCTTTGACGGCCCTGAAGGCGGGAAGGGCCCACACCACGTCACCAATATCACCCAGCTGTATGATGAGGATATTCCTGATGCCTTTGCGTGGAACGGGAGTGCCCTTGACCAGCATGTCACACTACCTCGATGGCTCGGGACACCCCTTGAGGTGCCAGACGATCAACTGTGAATATACTGTCCATTTGCTCCGCAGACCTTCCCTGGTAAAGGCAGTGACAATGTTCCCGAGGAGTGTAAGCACCCAGTTGATCAGCAGCCGGGACACAATGACCGCGTAGATCATTGAGACATAGGGCGCCTTTCTGTATTTTCGAAAAAACTGGTACCGTGACCGGTAAAATTCCATGCGGGATCGGATATTCTCACCCACACTCTTCCCCTGCAGATGATAGATCAGGGCCGACGGCACATGGTATATCTTCCACCCCGCCAGCCGCATCCGGTAGGCCCAGTCTGTCTCTTCAAAAAAGAAAAAATACCGTTCGTCAAAGACACCGACAGCCTCCATGGCCTCACGGCGCACCAGGATACAGGCCCCAATGGCCGATTCGATCTCGACAGGCCCTTTGTGTATGTATCGCTTGCTCGGGAACCGTCGAGGAAAGAGATATTCCAGGAGCGACATGTTGGACAGGAGGGTCAAAAGGGTGGGAAAGGGTGCCATTGAGTTCTGCCTGCTTCCGTCTTCATTGAGGAGCTGGCCGCAGGCAAGGGCCGTATCGGCATGATCTTCCATGAAGCGGTACAGTTCCTGTATCGCACCTTCTGTCACAACGGCATCGGAATTCAGCAGGAGGGCGTATCGCCCCTCCATGACGGCAAAGGCCTGGTTGTTTGCCGCTCCAAATCCCCGGTTGGTGTCATTCGCAATGACCTGAACGCCGGGAAATTCACTGCGCACCATGGCAACACTGCCATCGGTAGATGCATTATCGACGACAATGACCTCATGGTTCATATCCTGCATCCCTTCATGCACAGACCGCAGGCAATTGGAGATGAGATCCTTCGTGTTCCAGGTAACGATGACAACGGTTATGTCCTTCACTCTAGGATCCCTTCTCCGACAGGCGATTCAACTCATGCAACTTTGCATACTTGAAAAACTTATTGACGGCATCGGTCACCGACAGTGTCAGTCCCTGCCTTCCGTCGAGCATGCCCAGTCTGATAAAATAATCATTGCAGAAGGTGAGCACCCCTCTCAAGCAGGCAGACCATACCGAGGCATCTCTCCCCTCCCTGAACGCCTCCTCGGCGCCGAGCGTGGAATACCGGTCTATCTTGATGAGTATCCTGCCGAGATCGCTCTCAGTGAAGTGCTCGATGGGAACATCGAGATCGGCAACGGGACCGGACACAAGAACCGCTTCATGGACTGCCGCCGTCGTCATAGACCCCGCATCCCTGCGAAAGAGCCTCGTTATTCGATCGGGCCACCACCCCATGTGTCGTATCCAGCGCCCCTGAAACCAGTTCTTACGGGGAAACCGGTACCCCGCCACGTCTCCCTCCCCCTGTGAGACAATATCCCTGATTACGTCAGCCGTCTCGCGGGGAATCCGTTCATCGGCATCGAGGACCAGGACCCAGGGACTGGTACATTTGTCTATGGCGGACTGTTTTTGACACCCGAATCCCTTCCACGATTCCTCATAGACCTCGCACCCGAATTCGGAAGCGATGCGGATGGTACCATCGGTACTTCCCGAATCGACAACGACAATCTGCCGGGCAAATCCGATGCTTCTCAGACAGTCGTGGAGATTCTCTTCCTCATTCTTGGTGATGATAGCCACTGAAAGGGGTGTCGTTTCATTCATGGGATTCTGCTGAAGATGCTCCATCGATATATGGGATTCGTCACCGTGACCTTCCGTGCAGTCCCGGGATATAGGTTGCCGCCCGTTCGGGGGTCTTTCCCCCCTTTACCTCATGGTAATAGGCGTAGGTCATGGGAATCCCTTCTCTGATGATCTCGGCCTCCACGACCTCTCCCACATAGAGCGTGTGCGTCGTCAGTTCAAGCTGACCGGTACGTTGCACCTCCAGGTAGGCAAGGGTGTTGTCCAGGACTATGGGAGCGGTGGTTGTGCCGATTCGGTAGGTACACCCGGAAAATTTATCCACCTCCCTGCCGTCTCGAAATCCGAAGGTGCCGAGAAATTTCATGTCCGTGTCCTGCGACAATATGGAGACACTGAAGATTCCACTCTCTTCGATGCATTGATGGGTAAAATTCTCCCTGTTGATGCTGACGGCAATGGTAAAGGGCCCGCATGTGGTCTGTATCAGGGCATTCACGATCTGTCCGTTGAACCTGTCTCCTGACCGCGATGACACGATGTAAAGACCATAGCCAATTTTATCCAGGGCTCTTTCGTCCATAGAAGTCACCTCTCCTCTCCCACTCCCTGCGTCCTGTCACGGATAGGCCGGGGAGTGTCCCGCACACGGTGCGGTGGATCTCATCACCAACGGCAGATAGTCACTGTATTGCATTCCCGCCGCTGGAAAGGTATCACAGATCAAAAAACATGGTCAAGACTTTTGCCACCTTCCCGGCAGATCACTCCTGCACACCGTTTCAACGGCCAAGATGACTGTCACCTTTCAGATACTGTTGTCTCTATGCAGAGCGAATATATATCCCACCATGCCTATAGTCTTTGACATGATCTTAATTTTGTTATACAAAAAAAGAAAACATTCCCATGATGATGATACATGTTATTCCCACAGGACAGGCTTTGATTTATGAAAAGATTTATCGGCCATTGTGCCCTCATCGCGACGCTCATACTTGCGACTATCACAGCCTTTGCAGACACGTCTCCTGAGACCACTCGGCACACCACTGAAACAATACGGATGACACTGACCGACGCGGTCACACTGGCCCTCCGTTCCAATCGAAACATCGCCATCTACTACCTCAACCGGGTCCTGCAGAAATACGACCTCGAAATCGCCGAGGCGGAGTTTATTCCCAACGTCAATCTCGAAGTGACCTCCAGTCCCACGTTTACCGATGCCTACACGACAACTGAGGGGAGCAAGAGCAAGACATTGACGGAAGAGTGGGATGCCGACGCAACACTTACTGCGACACGGAAAATACCCACCGGAGGTACATTTACCTTCAGCTGGGAAAACGCCTATACCAGCGAGCGAACCAAGACCGACGGGGTTGCCGCTGATCCCTATACGTCACCTTCGGTCTGGTCGCTCACATTTGACCAGCCCCTCCTCAAGGGGGGCGGTATCGATGTCACGCGAGCCGCTCTCGTACGGGCCCGGCTGCAGGAACAGGAAAACATCCTCAGCCTGAGAGACAGCGTCAGCGGTATCATAGAAAGTACGATCACCGCCTATAATAACTTCTACCGGTCATCGAGGAATCTCAAGATCCGCAAGACAGCACTGGAAGAAGCAAAAAAGCAACTGGAAACAAACAAGATCCTCGTCGAAACGGGACGGATGGCGGCCAACGAGCTCGTCCAGTCAGAGGCCCAGGTTGCCGACCAGGAGTTCAGTTACGAAGAGGCCCTCAATACCGTGGAGACGAACCGTCTCGCCCTCCTCGATATACTCGACATAGACAAGACGACGCAGATCATTCCGGACGAAGAGATCACCATCAAGGAGCGGAAACCCGATTACAAACACTGCCTCGACATTGCATTGAAACATAACCTGGCCTTTATACAAAAAATAAATGCCGTCAAAACCAGCGAACTCGCCCTCATGGAACGGGAAAACAGCCGTCTCTGGGATCTCGATCTGACGGCCCGGTTCAAGGAAGATTACGACGACTATATGTGGAAGAGTGATACCGATGACGACAAGGCACGTGAATGGTATGTGGGCCTCACACTCACCGCCCCCTTCGAGCTCTACGGCAATGACAGGATCGTAAAGAGGAAAAACCTTCTCCTGGCAAAAAAAAACCTGAAGGTGGCACGGATCAATCTGGACGAGGCGAAGAGCGACTTGGAGACGCAGATCCAGAATGCCGTCCGTAACGTCTACACGCAGTTGAAACTGGTCAGGCGGTCACAGAAGAGCCTCGAACTGGCGCAGATGAAACTCGAATTTGAAAAGACCAAGCTGAACGTTGGGAGATCGACCATATTCCAGGTGGTGAGTTTTCAGAATACCCTCGTCGAAAAGCAGGAGGCGGAACTGAACCAGACCATCTCCTACCTGACATCACTGATTACCCTGGACCAGCTGCTTGGAAAGACCTTGGAGACCTGGAACATAGAATTAAAGGGAAACTACGGAAAGCTTGAGAAGGAACTCATGGGCTACCGGTAAGTCTGCACCGGCGGTCAGGCGAAAGGTTGCATAGTATGGCAGATACGACAGTATTCTACAAAAATGTCCTCGACAACATGAGTGACGGGGTGATGACTCTCAGTCTGAAGGGTCAGATCATCATGTTCAATCCCGCCGCCGCCAGGATCCTGGGCATCTCCGCTGAAGAGGTTCTGGACCGGTCCTTTGCCGAGGTCTTCATGATGGAGATGGAGGGAAACGACGAATTCAATCAGGCCATCCTCGATGCCATTTATCAGTCCGATGTGGGTCGCAGTATCACCGTCCAGTTCAAGAGGAGAGACGATACCATTGTCACCCTCTCGGTGACGTCGTCATATCTTCGATCGGGCGAAGAGGGCTCCACGGAACACGTGGGAGTCATCGTCGTCTTCAGTGATATAACGGAAATCAAAAAGCTGCAGGACCACGAGAAGGAACTGAACCAGAAACTCCGTGATGCCTATCTCGAAGTGGAGGAATCGAACAAGAACCTCAAATCGGTACTGAAAAAGGTGCAGGTCATCCGGATGGTGGTGACACTCTCGGTTATACTCCTCTTTGTGGGGGTGGGCCTCTATTCATGGGATCCCGCCATACTTACCAAGGTTCCCCTTCCCGCCACGGGAGATGTCCCGGCGTCTCAGGAGCGGCAGATACGAACCTATACCGTGGTACCGCGTCCCGTATCGTCCAGCATATCACTGGCGGGCAACATAGAACCACTGAGTGAAGTGAATGTGGTCAGCCCCTTTCAGGGCAAGATCAGGGAGCGATATTTCGCCTACGGTCAATTCGTTCAAAAGGGGGAGAAACTGCTCCTCATGGATACGGGTGAGATGGAGGTCAAACTCCGTGAGTCTCGGTCGTCCTACATCAAGGCCCAGGCCACGCTGAAGGAACTGGAAGAGTGGGACACAAGCACCGAGGTGGTGCGGGCGAAACGAACCTATGCAGGGGCCGAAAACAAGCTCAAAGAGACGAAACTGCTCTACGAAAAGGGTATCGTGGCACGGAACGAATACGAAACGGCACAGGAACAATTCATCAATCAGAAAGAAGAGCTTGCCAATGTCCTGAAAAAGGGGAGCGCCAAGAATGTCAGGATCGCACGGCTGGAGTTCGAGAATGCGCGGAGCCGCCTTGCAGAGCTGGAGAATCAACTCAAAGAGGCCACCGTCAGGGCGCCCGTCAGCGGCATCGTCATTCGACCCCTTTCACAGCAGAGCGACAAGACGAAGGTCATTGAAAAGGGTGTGTCGGTGTCACAGGGAGACCTGCTCTTCTCCATCGGCAATCTCGGTGGTCTGACGGTAAAATCCAAGGTCGATGAGGTCGATATCGGTAAGATACGCATCGGTCAGAGGGTCAGCGTCAGCGGTGACGCCTTTGTGAATGTACCCCTCTCCGGCACCATAACCCACATATCGTCTCAGGCAGAGGCGAGTGGGGGTATGTCCTCCATACCCGTCTTCGATGTCCACGTCACCGTCAGATCACTGACACCGGAGCAGAGAAAACTGATCAAGCTGGGCATGTCGGCAAATCTCCAGGTACATGTGTACGAAAATCCTCGCGCCCTTCTGATCCCCATAGGGGCGGTACGGACAATGGGAGACAGGCATAGCGTCACCATACGGGATAATGCAACGGGTACACTGAAAGATGTGGAAATCAAAACGGGTATGACGACACTCGATTCCGTGGAAGTCACCACGGGACTCAGTCCCGGAGACTCCGTTGTGCTGTCCTCGGAATCAAGAGAAGGCGCGGTGCAGCGGCGCGAAACTGAATCAGTTGCGCTGAAGCGAGAACGTATTCCAGGTAGCTGAGATTGCTTTGAAACTATTCTCTGAATAAATTGAACAGCGAGCTCCTATCACACCGCATGTGGTGGAATATGCGAAGGAATAAAAAATATTACGGTACAGTCGATGATTGCCCGCAACCTGTCATAGGGGTCATCAACTGCGGTGTTGCGCGATGATTAAAGTAGAAAACCTCCACAAATCTTATCAGATCGGCCCCCTTTCCATGGAAATCCTGAAGGGCGTCAATCTCACGGTGGAGAGGGGAGAATTTCTCTCCATCGTCGGCACTTCAGGTTGTGGTAAATCGACACTGATGAATATCCTGGGGCTTCTCGATGTCGCCACGTCGGGTTCCTACTTTCTCGACGATAAAGAGGTGTCGGATTTGAGTGACCGTCAGCATTCGGAGACACGCAACAAAAAGATAGGATTCGCATTCCAGCACTTCTATCTCCTCTCACGGCTCACGGCACTGGACAATGTGGGTCTCCCCCTCATATACCGGGGCATCGGTGAGAGGGAACGCCGGGAGCAGTCGACGGAGATGCTCAAAAAGGTGGGTATGGATCACCGGATGCACCACAAACCGACGGAACTCTCGGGGGGAGAGCAGCAGCGCGTCGCCATCGCCCGCGCCTTCGTGGGGAAGCCCTCCATCATCCTTGCAGACGAACCGACGGGGGCACTGGATACCCGTGTGGGACAGGAGATCATGAATCTCTTTCTGAGACTCAATGAGGAAGAGGGCGTCACTATCGTTATCATCACCCACGATCCGGGGATAGCCAGGCAGTGCAAGCGCGCCGTCCGTATGCATGACGGCCTGTTGCGAGAGGAGTTGTAAGAGGGTTCATGATTGTAAAGGCAAACATCACAGAGGCGACACGAAGCCTTATCGGTTCAAAGCAGCGGACCCTGCTGGCGCTCATCGGTATCTTCGTCGGCATAGGATCGGTCATCGCCATGGTCTCCATCGGCACCATCGTCCAGGAGGAGGCCCTGCGGCAGTTCAAGGAAATGGGGACAGACATCCTTTCCATCAACAAGGGCTACGGCAGCCGCGGTCCCGGCTCCATGCAGCGTGAGTCGGGGAAAATAACACTGGAAATCGCAGAAGACATTCCCCGGTACTGCCCCGAAGTAGTTGCAGTAGCACCCTACACGTCCACCTACGGGACCTTCAAATATGAAGGGAAAAAGTGGCAGGGACCGGCCATGGGTGTCACGGCCTCCTTCATCGATCTCAATAAACTGCACCTGACGAAGGGCCGTTTCATCTCCGATCTCGACGAGCAGACCTATTTCTGCGTCATCGGAAGCAAGGTGGAAGAGCAGCTGCGCACCTTCGGTATCACTGACATGGTGGGCACACAGCTCTTCTTTCAAAACAAACTCTTTACGATCATTGGGATCATCGAGGATACCCCTGCAGGGGGCATGCGTCCCTATGAAATCAACGAAGGCATCATGATCCCCATTCCACTGGTACGACGATTCGATCAGGGAGGAGAAATCCAGAACATTATTGCCCGAATTCGACCGGAGGGAAACCACATCGTCGCATCACAAGAGATATCCGGCTATTTCAGGAAGGCCATAAAGGGTATGGAGATTCGCATACGAAGCGCCGAAGAGATCATCAATCAGATGCAGAAACAGATGCGCCTCTTCACGCTCCTGCTGGGGGCCATTGGAAGTATTTCTCTCATCGTTGGAGGTGTCGGTGTCATGAATGTCATGCTCGTCTCCGTGGCGGAACGACGAAAAGAGATCGGCATACGAAGGGCACTGGGTGCCCAGCGCGGCGACATCCAGATACAGTTCATCATCGAGTCCATACTGCTCTGCATGGTAGGCGGCCTCCTCGGCATCGGATTGGGCATCGGGGCCTCCTACGGCATCTCGGTCTTTTCCAAGTGGCACTTCGCCGTCTCCTATGACGCCATACTCCTCGGTGTCGTCGTCTCGGCCGCCGTGGGAATCTTCTTCGGTTTCTACCCCGCACGCCAGGCATCGCGCCTCAATCCCATCGAGGCCCTTCGGTCGGAGTAGCTATTGTATGGTGCAATCACCAGTGCTCCGATATGAAACGCTTCCGCTCTCATCAGAGACATCCTTTGAATTGACGCAATGCAGCACAATGCATACATACGTGCAGACAAAGCACGGGATCTGTTTGAAATAATATGACCTATCGCATCTCGCTCTCACTGCTGTCCGTTTTTCTCTTGTGGCTCTTCTTTCCCGATGGACCGGCCCCCCTGCTTGCCTTTATATGTCTTGTCCCCCTGGGGCTGGCACTCAATGGCGTGAATGCTCGATGCGGTCTGCTCTTGGGGA
>Ga0272441_10002263_pt1 | contig 39372 bp, 35 predicted proteins | sample SSMProp6N_FD_193582 | JGI IMG/M metagenome (GOLD analysis project Ga0272441, IMG submission 193582) | Marine sediment archaeal communities from Little Sippewissett salt marsh, Falmouth, MA, United States - SSM-Prop-6N | ecosystem: Environmental > Aquatic > Marine > Wetlands > Sediment ... | reverse complement strand
ATGCAAAATTTCAAACATTTATACCTGTTTACACTCTTTCTGGTTATAAATGCAACCGCTCAGGAAGGATGGGTTTGGCAAAATCCCTTACCCCAGGGTAATACACTCACTGATATTTTTGTGTTTGATGAAAATTCAGCCATCGCTGTCGGTCTTGCGGGAACAACAATGAAGACAACAGATGGCGGGACAAACTGGCATGTGCAAACCAGCGAAACATTGAAAAATTTAAGTGCCGTCTATTTCACGAATGCCAACACCGGATGGGCGGTTGGAGCTGAGGGTACCATTATTAAAACATCCGATGGCGGAACAAACTGGTCCGTGCAAACCAGCGAAACATTGAAAAATTTAAGTGCCGTCTATTTCACGAATGCCAACACCGGATGGGCGATTGGATATGGAATCGCTCTTAAGACTTTGGATGGCGGAACAAACTGGACGAAACAGATTGATGACACCGAATCATTGATGAATGATATCTTTTTCATTGATGCCAATACAGGCTGGATGGTTGGTTCGAATTCAATTATGAAAACCGTGGATGGCGGGACAAACTGGAACGAGCAATACATTGCTCCGCCCGGGGAATTGAATGCCGTTCATTTTACGGATGCCAATACAGGCTGGGCGGTTGGAGTGTTCGGGACAATCCTGAACACCATTGATGGCGGATCAAACTGGACCGAACAAAACAACGGAGAATTCACGGCATATACCTCTGTTTACTTCAATGATGCAAACACAGGCTGGGCAGTCGGTTGGAATTCAGTGATTAAAACCACAGACGGTGGAGCAAACTGGATTGAACAAACCAGTGGAACCTCTGAATATTTGAATTCGGTTCAATTCGCGAATGCAAATACGGGCTGGGCAGTTGGAAATACCGGTACAATACTCAAGACCTCCGATGGCGGATCAAACTGGAATGGACAGACGACCGGAGAAACGACAGAGTATCTGATATCCGTTGATTTTAAGGATGCAAATACAGGGTGGGCAGTCGGACAAAATGGAACCATTGTCAAAACAGCCAATGGCGGAGCCGATTGGGATTCACAAACAAGCGGCGTGTCGGAACATTTGAATTCAGTCTATTTTCTCGACCACAATAATGGCTGGACAGCAGGAGAAAATGGAAAAATTCTACACACAACAAACGGCGGAACAGACTGGATCGAGCAAAACAGTAATGCTTCATATGAACTGGACAGAGTGTATTTCACTGATGCAAATACCGGATGGGCCGTTGGAACCGAGGGCACCATTCTTAAAACATCGGATGGCGGATCAAACTGGACAGGTCAGACAAGCGGCACCTCGGATGAATTATGGTCCGTCTTTTTTATCGATGCCAATACCGGATGGACAGTTGGAAATACCGGCACGATACTCAAGACCTCCGATGGCGGATCAAACTGGTCCTCACAAACCAGTGGAACATCAAACTGGCTGTTTTCGGTTTATTTTTATGACTCAAACACCGGTTGGGTAGTTGGAGACCACTGTATCATTTTAAAGACGATTGACGGTGGAAAAAACTGGATCGAGCAGGAAAGCCGGGGGACATCAGAGTGGCTGAATTCCGTTTTTTTTGTTGATGCCAGCAATGGCTGGGCAGTGGGCAGCCACGGTATCATATTGAAAACCTCGAACGGTGGCACCGACTGGAATGCGCAAACCAGTGGCACCGCTTGGCGTCTGGAATCCGTCTGTTTCACCGACGCTAATACAGGATGGATTGCCGGAGAATTCGGCACGATTCTTAAAACAACAACGGGCGGTGAATCGATCCCTGCAAAATATCAAACATCCGATAACCATTCCCCCCATTCTTTCTCTTTATTGCAGAATTATCCCAATCCGTTTAATCCGTCGACGATCATTAATTTCAATTTGCCGAAACGATGTTCTATCACATTGAAAGTGTATAATCTTTTAGGGCAGGAAATCGAAACACTTGTCCACGGACAACAGCCGGCAGGGGAATACGAAATCAAATGGAACGCGTCAGGTCTGCCGAGCGGAATCTACCTTTACCGGATAGAAGCCAATACATTTGTTGATGTTAAAAAATTCATTCTGGAAAAATAATAAATTGTCAAATCAGGCCTGTCCGCCTTTTTTCTGACGAAAATCCATATATTATAAGAAGAATAAAAATTTATTCTGTATGGATATATTCTGATACCCATAGATATTCATGAATCACTTCACATTTCTTTATATAAAATTATTTTAAAAAGCTTTACAATTTTACATGAACAATGTATATTATCGGATATCCGTTTTCAAATTCCATATTTCTATTCTATTAGCAATAATGGGATGTTCATTATTTTCCCTTTCAAAGGAGGTTTTTGATGGCAGATAAAAAATTGGATCTGGCAGGTCCGGGTATCAGCACGTATGAAGAAGTCGATAAAATCCTTCCCCGCGATTATCAGGCATTGCTGGGTTCCAAGAAGAGAATGAAGGCACTCTACAAGATAAAAAATTTTATTGAAGAAAACCTGTGCAGGCAGCTTAATCTTTTTATGGTTCAGGTTCCGCTCATTGTAAGCAAAGACAGCGGGGTGAATGATTATCTCGACCGGGACGGTTCGCGAACGCCCATTGAATTTTTGTGCGGACTCGGTCTCGAAAAAAAAATTGAAACTCAGGTGGTTCAGGCTGCCACAAAATGGAAGCGGATGGCATTGAAGCAATTTGGCTGTGACGTGGGTGAAGGTATTTGCACGGATATGAGAGCCGTAAGAAAGGATTACTTTCTGGACCATGACCACAGCGCCTATGTCGATCAATGGGACTGGGAGCGGGTGATCACCCATGATATGCGTAATCTGGATTTTCTGAAGGATGTCGTGGAAAAAATTTGGGCAGTGATCTATGAAGCAGGTCAGATGGTAAAAAAAGATTTCCCCGAGCTCAACACGGATCAATATCCGGACATACCCAAAAAGCTGAAATTTTTTCACGCAGAAGAAATTCTGGAACGCTATCCGGACCTTACCCGGAAACAGCGGGAAACAAAAATGCTTCAGGAAGTGCACCCGGCCATTTTTATCATCGGCATCGGTTATGTCCTGGAAGACGGTTATCCTCATGAAATGAGGGCAGCGGATTATGATGACTGGATTACGCCAACGATTAAAAAAAATGGGACGCAGTACCATGGACTCAACGGAGATATTTTGGTCTGGAATCCGGTGACAAAACGAAGGCACGAACTGACATCCATGGGGATCCGCGTGACCAAAGACTCCCTTGTAAAGCAGCTCAATGAAAGCGGACAGGAATATATGCTCGAGCTGCCCTACCACCAGGCGATCCGTAATGATGAAATACCGTTAAGTATCGGAGGTGGTATCGGTCAGTCGCGAACTTATATGTACCTGTTAAGAACGGCTCACATCGGCGAAGTGAGTGTCACGGTCTGGCCCGATGTTCTTCATTCAATTTGTAAAAGAAAAAACATCCATATATTAAAATAAAAAAATTGTATCGGGATCAACCCTTTTTTTATCGGAGAATGAAAAAGAAATTGACTTTATGGTTTACTGTGTTCCTAAATTCATGCAAAAGCTGCCCTGAAAGCCGGATTGATTCCGCATCAGGGATGCATTCATATGAAACACCAATAAAAAAAGATTGCTCATCTTGTGAAAACCATTAAAGGAATGGGACTATCGAAAATAAATAAGTTCAATTGGTTTTTATTCAAATTCGAATACCGGGTTATTAAAGCACCTCCCTGAATTCCCGCCAGAAAAAAGGCGGACAGGCCCGATTAAAAATCCCCGATCCGAGTCGAGGACAAGTTTCGAAAATGGCACCCTTCCCCTGTCATTCCGGCGTTCCCTGTTTTCACAGGGACAAGGTTTTGAGCCGGAATCCACCTTTACCCTCTTGGATATTTTTATTTATCCAACAGGGTGAACCTTAAACCTGAAGAATAATCCCATGGAATAATCAATTAAAACCATTTCCTATTTTGGACAAGTGTGAATTATCTTGATATTCATACTTACAATATTTACTTTATAAACAATTGAAATCGTTGGAGAAAGTAAAATTACATGCTAAAAATGTATTATACTCTGCATCAGCAGATATTATAAAATGAATTCAATCATAGGCAGTATTGGTATATCATATGTTAATCCATCATTTATAAATAAAAGCATAGGAGGTATCATTATGAAAAAGCTTCCGGCTGCAATCTTAATTCTCTGTTCTTCATATTTGTTCACACAAACAAAAATAACAGCAGGTTTTAATAAAAGTAAAGCAGATTCTCTGGCAAATATATATGCTTCGGAAGCATCGCTCTTCCTGGTTCAATCCACAAATGTGGATTCGAATGGATTATCTGAAAACTGGAATTATGCTTATCTTTCCGAATCGGATTTGCTGGAATATCATTTCACTGTATATGCGGATTCTGTGAGATTTGAAAAAACCGAACCATTGAGAGTCGGCATCGGCGTCATCAATATTGAATGGATAGACAGTGATTCCGCATTAACCGTTATTAAAAATAACGGCGGAAGAACATTCATTCAAGATTATCCAAATTGTACTGTTTCTGCTTCTCTTGTCCGATATGTTGCTCCGCCTTTTGATACCTATTGGGAGGTATGCCTGGAAACGGCCGACAGTACAGTGACTCAACTTCAAAATGCTGAAACCGGCAAATTCACTACATCCGTTTTCAATGGACAAAAAGGAATCGATATCAATTTCGTAATCGATCAAAATTATCCAAATCCATTCAATCCGATGACCACAATCCATTATTCTGTAAAAAAGTACTCTTATATATGGATAAGAGTTTATAATATCAACGGCAGCGAAGTAACAACGCTTGTTAATGAACATAAAAATCCAGGGACCTACCACGTTGAATTCAGCGGAAAAGAATTAAGCAGCGGCGTTTATTTTTGCCGCATTGACAATGGAGTCCATTCAAAAACGATTAAAATGTTTTTAGTAAAATAAGGAAAATTTTCCAGTCAATTTTGATAAAAAGCGGGTTATTTCACACGTTTTCTTTTATAAAATAATCGGGGAATGACCATGCATGAAATGAGTATCGCGCAACATATTGTTGAACTCGTTGAAAATATTCTCAGTGAACATCCCGGCCAAACCTGCAGGTCCGTGCATCTTAAAATCGGTGAGTTAACTGCCGTGGTTCCGGAATCTCTGACATTTGCCTATCAAGCCCTGACTGAAGACACGCCTCTTGCTTCTTCATCACTGACCATTGAATCTCTGCCAATTCTCGCGAAATGCCGGGACTGTAATAAAGTTTTTAGTGTTCAAGATTTTGAATTCTTATGTCCTCACTGTTCATCACATGCAATTGATATCAAGCAGGGGGAGGAACTGCATATTGAAAAACTGGAGCTTGTTTCATGAGTATTATCACCATTGAAAGGAAAATTCTTGAGAAGAACGAAGACCTGGCAAAATCGAACCGGGAAATTTTTCATCAGAAAAATATTTGGACGCTCGATCTTCTGAGCTCTCCTGGAGCCGGGAAAACAGCGCTTCTCGAAAAAACACTTGAGATTCTGAAAGGAACAATACAGACGGCTGTCATCGAGGGCGATGTGCAGACCGATAATGACGCACAGCGAATTGCCAAACATCATGTGCCTGTTGTACAAATTATCACCCGGGGCGGCTGTCACCTCGATGCCCGATTGATACAGGATGCTTTAAACAGCCTGCCGCTCGATGAAATAGAGTTGCTGTTTATTGAAAATGTGGGGAATCTGGTATGTCCGGCTGAATTTGATCTGGGGGAAACCGAAAAAGTGGTGATCCTTTCTGCAACCGAAGGAGATGACAAGCCGCTTAAATATCCTCTGGCCTTTCATAAAGCGACGACCTGCATTCTGAATAAAATCGACCTTCTGCCTTATGTTGAATTTGATGTCCGCATCTTTCGGGAAAACGCATTAAAGATCAACCCGGAACTCAATATTTTCGAATGCTCGGCAAAAACCGGCGATGGAATTGAAACGTGGACAGACTGGCTCATTCAAAAAATAAAAAACGCATAAAAATCCGAATCCATGGCGCTGTTCAGGGCGTTGGATTTCGTCCGTTTGTTTTTAAAATCGCGGACCGTTACCAATTGACAGGATTTGTGCGCAATAATTCTCAGGGCGTACTCATCGAAGCCGAAGGAACCCATGATTTGATTCAATCCTTTCTTCTATCGCTTCAATCTGAAACTCCGCCTCAGGCCCATATTCAATCTGTGAAATTTTATTATCTGGATCCGGTGGGATATCCAAACTTCGAAATTGCAGAGAGTGTCCAGGAGAAGCATCATTCCGCCTGGATCCTGCCGGATATCGCAACCTGTCCGGATTGTCTTAAAGAACTGTTTAATCCGACAAACCGCCGGTATCTCTACCCGTTTATCAACTGCACCCAATGCGGACCGCGATTCACGATTATTGAACAGATGCCGTATGACCGGGTGAACACCTCGATGAAAATGTTTCATATGTGCCCTGAATGCTTGATGGAATATGAAAATCCTGGTGACCGCCGCTTTCATGCCCAGCCAAATGCATGTCCAAAATGCGGTCCCCATTTGGAATTAAGAGACCATGACAGGCAGTTACTCTCAATGAATCATGAGGCTGTGGAACAAACCGTGCATGCGATCAAATCCGGTAAAATCGTGGCTGTCAAAGGGCTGGGAGGCTTTCATCTGTTCACAGATGCGACCCATTCCGCGACTGTCCAACGCCTGCGCAGACTCAAACAACGTGAAGAAAAACCCTTTGCCCTGATGTTTCCGGACATCGCATCCATCCAATCTGCCTGTCATCTCACACCTTCCGAACAGCGCTGGCTCACAGCACCGGAAGCACCGATTTTACTGCTCTGGAAGAAAAACATCCTCCATTCCCCTCTGGCATCCGGGATTGCACCCGATAATCCCTGTTACGGTGCCATGCTGCCCTACACACCCCTCCATCACGTGATGATGAAGCTGCTGAACCGGCCGGTCATTGCGACCAGTGGAAATATTTCCGAAGAACCGATCTGTATCAACAATGACGAAGCATTCGAAAGACTGGGACAAATCGCGGATCTGTTCCTGATTCACAACCGTCCCATTGTGCGGCCTGTCGATGATTCTGTGGGACGGTTGATCGGGCAGACAGAAATGCTTCTCAGACGTGCACGGGGGTATGCACCGCTTCCGATTATGGTAAAGCCATCTGATACGTCTGCAGCGGCTTTCGGATCACATCTAAAAAACACAATCACATTGTCGGATCAAAATCAAGCCATTGTCAGTCAGCATATCGGCGATCTTGAAACCGAACCGGCAATGATTCACTTTCGCCGGATCATCCAGGATCTTCAGGCATTGTCTTTTATAACGCCTGAAATCATTCTCCATGATATGCATCCGGATTATGCTTCTACAATGGAAGCCTTGAAGCTCACTCCTCATGCAAAACCGGTTCAGCATCACCTGGCCCACACCCTGAGTTGTATGCTGGACAATGAAATCGATCCGCCGGTGCTGGGGGTATCATGGGACGGTACGGGATATGGCACTGATGGCACTATATGGGGGGGTGAGTTTATTCAAGTCACTCCGGATAAGTGGGAGCGTGTGGCCTCATTGCGTCCATTTCCTCTTGTGGGCGGAGACGCGGCCATTCGCGAACCCCGCCGTGCGGCATTGGGCGTTCTGCATGCCTGCTTCGGCGACAAACTGGACGCGTCCTTGTGTCCGAAGGTGTTCCAATCATTTCGCGGGGATGAATGGAAAAATCTGGTTCAACTGTTAAATCGACGATCATTCAGCACGCAGACATCGAGTATAGGACGGTTGTTTGATGTAATTGCTTCATTAACCGGAATCATCCAGATAAATCGTTATGAAGGACAGGCAGCCATGAGGGTCGAAACCAATGCCTGGCAATCAAACAGAAAAGAAGCCCCCTATTCTTTCCGGTTGGTAAATGCCGGATCCCTTCTTCAAATCGATTGGGAACCCATGATCCATGAGTGCCTTGATGAAATAAAATCGGGTGGGACCGTCCAGTATATTTCAGACAGATTTCACTGGACTCTGGTGCATATGATCATGAATGTTGCAGAACGAATCGGTCAGCGCCGCATTGTGCTCAGTGGTGGATGTTTTCAGAATAAATTGCTGACTGAACGGGTGTGTCAGGCACTCGAAAAAACCGGGTACAAGGTTTATCGGCATCAGCAAATTCCTCCCAATGACGGAGGGATCAGCCTGGGTCAAATCGCCGCGGTCAAGTACGGTTTTATTTAAAATATTGTTCATCATCACACTGCTGCCTGATTGATCAAAGGCAGCAGAGTAAGGGATATAAATATGTGTCTCGCGATTCCCGGACAAATCATTGAAATCAAAAAAGCGGAACCACTGAATCGAACAGGAAAAGTCCGGTTTGGTGGTGTCGTTCGCGAAGTGCATCTCGGATATGTACCCGATGCCAAAATAGGTGATTACGTGAATGTACATGTCGGTTTTGCCTTAAGCGTAATCGATCCTGAAGAAGCCGCTGAAACCCTGCGTCTTTGGAATGAAATAGCAGAAAAAGAAGAGAACCGGCGAACGAAATGAAATATCTTTCTGAATTTCGTGATGCAGTTGCCGTACAAAATGTGTTGGATATGATCCACCGGATCACCAATCATAACTGGCAGATCATGGAAATCTGCGGTGGCCAAACCCACGCGATCATGAAATATGGACTGCAGGAGTTGCTTCCGGATAAAATCACTCTGCTTCACGGCCCCGGCTGTCCAGTCTGCGTGACTTCTCTGAACACGATAGAAAAAGCAATCCGCCTGGCATCCAATTCAAAGGTTATCTTTTGTTCATTCGGAGACATGCTTCGTGTCCCCGGCAAAGAGAAAGACCTGCTCTCTGTTAAAGCCGAAGGATATGACATTCGTATGGTATACTCCCCCATGGATGCCTTGCAAATTGCCCGCAACAATCCCAACCGGGAAGTTATTTTCTTTGCGATCGGATTTGAGACCACCGCTCCTGCAGTGGCCATGGCCGTGCATCAGGCAAAAGAAAGCGGTATGACAAATTTTTCCATGCTGATCGCACACGTACTCGTCCCTCCGGCCATGAATGCGATCCTCTCATCCGGGCGGGCAAAAATAGATGGATTTCTTGCGGCCGGTCATGTCTGCACAGTCATGGGAGTTCAGGAGTACACTACTATCGCCGAAGCATATCAAATACCCATCGTGGTGACCGGATTCGAACCGCTCGATCTGGTTCAGGGTGTATACTTTTGTGTCCGGCAGCTTGAAGACGGCCGCTGTGAAGTCGAGAATCAGTACCTGCGTTCCGTCCGGCAGGAAGGAAATATTCAAGCCAGGGAATGGATGCAAAAAGTATTTCGTGTTGTGGATCGCCGATGGCGCGGTATTGGTATCATTCCGGCCAGCGGACTGGGATTAAACGAAGCGTATCTGGATTTTGATGCTGAATACAAATTCAATATGTCTGATGAAGATGTCAAAGAGCCGGAAATCTGCATCAGCGGACAGATTTTACAGGGTTTGAAGAAACCGGATGCATGCCCGGCTTTTGGAAAGACGTGCACACCGGAGTCTCCGCTCGGGGCCACCATGGTCTCATCAGAAGGGGCATGTGCCGCTTATTATAAATACAGGAGATCCCATGCCGGATAATCCCGAATGGAAAGGGCTGCAGTGCCCGATACCCCTCAGCCAGTATCCGAAAATCGTCATGGCTCACGGTAGCGGCGGTCGTCTGACGCGGGATCTCATCCGGCGTATGTTTTATCCCGTCTTACAAAATCCGTTTTTAGCCCAGGAACATGACGGCGCCAGGCTGGGTGATCCCAAAGCAAAAATCGTGATGACCACAGACAGCCATGTGGTTCAGCCTCTTTTTTTCCCGGGAGGAGACATTGGAAGGCTTTCTGTGTTCGGGACCGCGAATGACCTCGCTATGTGCGGAGCCACTCCGCGCTGGCTCAGCCTCTCTCTGATCATGGAGGAAGGATTGAAAATGGAGATCCTCTGGAAAGTTGTCCAGAGCATCGGGGAAGCTGCACTGACATCGAATGTAAAGATTGTAACCGGTGACACCAAAGTGATTGACAGAAAAGGAGAAGGAGAACTTCTGATTAATACCACTGGTGTGGGGACTCTGGATCATGATCAGGTTATCTGTCCGGCAGAAATAAGATCCGGAGATCGGATTATCCTGAGCGGTGATATTGGCCGTCACGGAATTGCCGTGCTTTCATCAAGAGAGGGCCTCTCATTTGAAACCGAAATTCAGAGTGATTGTGCTTTTCTGTATAAAATTATACACCAATTACTTCATGAAAATATTCCCATACACTGCATGAGAGACTGTACACGGGGCGGTATGGCGACGGCCTTGGTGGAACTGGCGGATGAAAGCGGAAAACATTTCGAAATTATGGAGACGGCGGTTCCTGTCAATCCAACTGTATATGGTGCCTGTGAACTGTTTGGCCTTGACCCATTTTATGTTCCCAATGAAGGACGGTTTGTCCTTTTTATTCCTGAATCCAGTGCCGAAAAAGCATTAAAATGCATCCGGGCCAAACAGGATGATTCTTCGGCTTGCCTCATAGGCCATGTGAATGAAACTCCGAAAGGATCTGTGACTGCAGTCAATGCATTTGGCGGTCGTCGCAGATTGGATCTGCTGACCGGAGATCAGCTGCCGAGGATCTGTTAGACTGAAAACAATCCTCCTGAAGGCTTCACGCATGCAGAAACCATCAGGTTTTTTTCTTATTTGAATATATTTTCGGCTTGTTTGTTCTCGGTAAATTTACTGTAAACTGACTCCCCTTCCCCACACTGCTTTTCACCTGAAGGCTGCCTCCATGCTTCTTTACAATTTCACGAACCAGATTTAATCCCAGGCCCGTTCCGGTGCGCTCCATATGTTTGGCAGCACGTGTTCGGTAAAATTCATTAAATATTTTATCCTGATCTTCCTTCGCGATTCCTATACCTGTATCAATGACACAGAAACCATAATGTGTCTTTTCCTGAAAAGGCTCTATAGAAACTTGACCTCCTGATGGTGTATAGCGTAAGGCATTGCTTAATAAATTAACAACGACTTTATCCATTTCGGTTCGGTCGAAACAGATGGTAATCTCTTCGGACAATGTTCCTACATTGAGCCGGATGTCTTTCTGAAGCGCATAAGAACGTTGCGATTCGGCGATCTGTTTTAACCATCCACAAAACTCCACACATCGAAAATCAGAAACCACGATTCCCTGTTTGTATTTCGTAATTGCGATCATTTCATTCACCATATCCAGCAGCTGTGATGAACGTTTTTCCGCCCGTTTGACCATATCTCTGACCTCAGGAGCAAGATCCTTTGAATAGGTATAATCCACAACAGCCAGTGTGCTTTGAATGGTTGTAATGGGCGATTTCAATTCATGAGCCGCATACCGAAAAATTTCCCGGCGTTCATCCATGGATATCTCAAGCAGTTCATTTTTTTCATCGATAATGGCTTTGAGATACCGGTAATTCTGCACAAAATTCGCAATGATAAACATTCCAGCAAATGTCAGAACATAAAACGCAAGCAACGCAGTAATAATATGAGCGAGTGAAAGCACATCATCGCCCACTTGATAAGCAGGAACGCGACCTGTATATTCCAGAAGTGTCCATCCTGTCAGCAGCGAACAAGCCAAAACGGCATTCAGCAGTGGAATCAGAATTCCTGGAAAAATAAAAACATTCAATATCACAACAATAATATAGAAGAAATAAAAGGGATTTTGCACACCCCCTGAATAGTGAACCAGGCAGGAAATAATGAGAAGATCTGTCAGAACCTGAATTTCAGCAAAAAAAAGCTCCTGTAACTCTGATTTAAATGTTGTAAAATGAAGAAGAAAAAAATAGACCGTATTTAACAAGAGCAATATAAAAGAAATAAAGATCATCTGAGGATATGCCAGAGAAAATCCCAGCATTTGGCTTCCGGTCGGAACAGCGATTAATATTCCGAAGACAGCAAGCCAGCGAAGATTGATCACCCATTCAAGACGATCTTTCAGAGTCTGAATTGTATAAAAGGGCAAATGCAGTTTTTGTTGTTGAAACCCCATAATTAATCTCGGATCTAGTAATGCATCATTTTAGAAAAAATTATAATTCAACCAGTTGAAAAAAATTGTTCCAGACTGTTTCTTACATCAGACGACAATGTATCTCCTAATTCCGTTGAATACGGCTGAATGCCCAGATAATAAAAATTCATTGGCTGATGGGCTCTGAGATACTCCTCAACAAGCATTATGGAAAATGCATGTGTACTGATACGAACATGATCAAGCATGTCTTGTGTCAGCCATTGAATGGTCCCTGGCAATTGATTAAAACGGGACGCATCAATAAAGATAACAGCTTCAGGATGAAAATCAAGAATTTGCTGAAGAAAATTTTCAGGATTGGTTTCTGCAAAAATAAAATGGGAGGCGGAAAAAACGTCTGTTTGTTTAATTGTCTGAAGGAGCTTGAGACCTGCGCCGTCATCCGTTCTCATTGGATTGCCCAATCCAACAAAAACAAGGGACTCATGAGAATACGCGTGAAGCGATTCTTGAAATTCATTAAAATTCATCAGCGACGACAACACGATAGCGACACTTGGCACAAACCATTTTAATCTGATCTTCACGTCGGATTTTTTCTTTAACTTCAGCCGGTCCGGATTGGCTGAATTGTTCCTGTGTCCATAAAAGCAGGTTGGGATGCGCATAAGCCTTGGCTCCCAAACGCTCTTTGATCCATGCAAGATGGTCCTTACAACCAATCGTTTCGCCGCAGATCTCACAAACCGCAAGTTCTTTATCCAAGGATTCAAATGCCGAAGCATCTGAAAGATCAGTTACAACAAAAGCGAACTCCTTGGTCAGTTGAATCCCTGTTTTGGTGATACATTTTTCTTCACATTGACCACAGTTCATGCACTTGTTGTAATTCACACGAAGCGATCGTGTTTTATTCTTCAGATTGTCAATGATATCAATCGCGCCGGTCGGACAGACCTGAGCACATGTGCCGCATCCCACACAGTCGGAGGCATTATATCTTGGAAATCCTCGAAATCCATCGGGCAGATCCACAGCATTCATGTCAGCAGGGAATTTGGTTGTATAGGGCGCGGAAAACAGCGATACAAGCGCCTCTTTTAATTCTCGCATTTTAGGAAGCCACATAATGCTTACTCCTTGATCTCATGATCTTTTTCGTAGGCATCCACCACGGTTTCAGAAGTCAGGGGAATTCGGCTCCTATGGGCCGCCCGGGCGATGGCATGAGCTGCCACCGGAGCCGCTAAAAAAATAAATAGTATCCCGATCAGCGCCTTGAATCCGAAGGCATTCAATCCCTGAAGGATAAATACACCGAAAAGCAGGCCGGCCGTACCGAATGTGACACACTTAGTGGCCGCCTGAAGCCGGTTATATACATCGGGCAACCGGACCAGTCCGAGCACGCCGAAAAAATCGAAGGCAATGCCGATAATAATAAACGTCATTCCAGCAATTTCTCTAATCATCAAGCGACCTCCCTTCCAGAATTTTGGCAAACGCCAGAGAGGCGATAAAACTTAGAAGCGCCCAGATCAGGGCCACATCCATATAGAAATCGATTTTATAATAAAGTCCCAGCAGTGCGAGCAATCCAATGATAAGAATGCCAAGGATATCCACGGCCACAATTCGATCGGCCGACGAAGGTCCGAACAGCACACGAAAAAGCACAAAGAGTGTGCAAAATAAAGTCACGTTTATCAGCTTGAACAGAATCGGTTCCTGATAAATGAAAAAGTTGAATGCAACAAACAGACCGATCACAATCAATCCGAGCAGCCAGCGAATAATCTTCATTCAAACACCTCCGTAAGTCTGCTCTCAAATTTACCGCCGATCGCCTTTGTGGCTCTTTTCATATCCTGAAATTTTACATCTATCCAGTGCACATAAATTTCATGCTTTGCAGGATTGATATCCACAGTGAGCGTGCCCGGCGTCAGAGTAATCGAATTGGTTAAAGCCGTAATGGCAGCATCTTTGGTTAAATCAGTCTTAATTTTTACGATCCCGGGTTTGATCGGCACATTGGGATGAATAACAAGATATGCGACATGAAGATTCGCTTTGATCATCTCCCAGAGAAATTTAAAGAAATAGAGGATTGCGGCCACCATTCGACGCATGGGATGCTTTGATTTTTCTGTCGTAATGAAAAAATGACCGGCAATTAAAGCCACCAGAACAGAAACAAAAAGTCCGGCAACCAATTCCTGCGGATCATATATACTGGTCAGAGCGATCCATACCAATAAAGATAAAATAAATACGGTTATTCGACTTCGTGTTTTTATTTGCATGATTATCTCCCAAGAACCAGCTGCATGTATTGATGATGATCAACAATAACTTTTACAACCGGATCAAGTATCGACTCACGGATACCCGGCAGCATCATCAATCCGGTTAAAAGACACAACAGAGCGAGCAGAACCATAGAGGTCTGCATAGGCCATCCGATTTTTTCAGATATTTTACTGATCTCGGTTTCACCTCTGAATCCAAACCGCTGCATTTTCATAATAGCGCCCAGTGTTAAAATACTGCCAATCACAGCCAGGATCGCATATACAGGTGCTCCTGCTTTAATCAATGCTATTATAATAATAAGCTTGCTGATGAAACCATTGAATGGCGGAATTCCGGAAATGGCCAAACCACCCACCAGTGAAGTGGCCGAAGTCACCGGAAGTGCATGAACAAGAGAACCCATCTTACGCATGTCGCGCGTACCCAGAGCCATTTCAACAGCACCCGCATTATAAAAAAGCAGTGATTTAAAAATCGCATGACTGAATAAATGAAACACCGCACCCAAGATGCCAAGCGGTGTACCAATGCCCAGACCCACCAGGATGTATCCGATCTGACTGATACTGGAATACGCCAGAAGACGTTTCATGTCCCACTGGACAATAGACAGCAAACCACTGAGAATAATGGAAATCGCGCCCAGTACCATAAAAACATTCATATATAAATGAGGAGCACCAAATACATTGAAATAAAGACGAATCATTGCATAAATGCCAAGCACCTTGATCAGAACGCCGGAAAGCATCGAAGAAATAGGCGCAGGAGCTGAGGAGTGTGCATCCGGCAGCCATGCATGAAATGGCATGATGGCGGCTTTCAGTCCAAAACCAGCAAGAAACAGACCACCCACCCAATAAATCAGCCTGGGATCCAGTGTCGGCACCTTTTCAGCCATTTTTGCCATCGTCAGCGTGGATGTGGCGCTGTAAAGAATCGCGATCCCAATCAGCACAAGTGTGGAAGAAAGCGCACCCATCACTGCGTATTTAAATGCTGCCTCATATTCCTCTGCCTGGCCGCCATAAGCGACCAGCGCAAAAGCAGAAAGCAGGGCAATCTCCATAAACACAAATAAATTGAAGAGATCACCTGTAATAATCACACCGTTCATCCCTGTAACAAGCAACATAAACAGCGCATAATATTTCCAGTTCCGATCCATGTGCCGAATATACTGCACAGAATATATGAGGGAGGTAAAGGAAATTAAACTGACGAGTACCAGCATCAAACAGGCAAGCCCATCCTGTACCAGCACAATTCCGACAGGCAGACTCCAGAATCCCATCTTATAAATAAATGTTTCTCCATTCTGTGCAATCAGGCTGTAGATGGAAAGGATCAGCATGGATGCACCGGCTGTAGTGGAAAGTAAAATGGCCCACTTGTCTTTTTTCCCTGCGATCAGTGAAATCAGAAAAGCCGACAGCAGCGGGATGGTAATATAATACGGGAGGATCATCCGAAAAGCCTCCTGATTTTTGTAATATCAAATGTTTTAAATTTTTGAACCAGCCGGATGGCCAGCGCCACAAGCAGGGCTGTGGTTCCCAGTTCAATCACAATAGACGTGAGAACCAGCGCTTGAGGCAGAGGATCCACCATGGTTCCCTGAACCGTTCCTTTTAAAAGAATGGGGAAAACCGCATCCTTTTTATAAGCAAAAAGAATGAGTAACAGATTCACTGAATACCCCATAATTGCTATGGAAAGAATCAGTTTGATCAGATCCCGCTTGGTAAGCAGGCCATATACTCCGACAAGAAAAAGCGCAAAACACATCAGATAAAGCGTCATGATTGACCTCCTTCCTCTTCATGCAAACCTGCAAGCACCCAGACCACGAGGAACAAGGACATGGCCACTTTAACTCCGATAAGAACATTCAGGATGGGAATATTGCCGGCGCTCAGCAACGAATGGGGAGATCCTTTTGGTAAAAAATTAATCAGGAAATGGCCGCCTAAAGCAATTCCCAAAAGACCCATAAATAAAAAGAGAGTCGCACTGACCGCTTCAATATCTTCGAGGAATTTAATATTGAGCCATTTCTGTGTAGTCTCCCGCCCGTAGGCCAGCATGATATTTAAAAATGCAAGCGCCAGAATGACACCTCCACCAAAGCCTCCCCCGGGTGTAAGATGGCCGTGCAGAATCAGATAAATACCGTATAGCACGATAAGCCACACTGTGACCCGGGTCACGGTTTTTACAATAAGCGTCATGCCTTGTTTCGGATTGTTCATGTGCCCTTCCTCCCTGCATCCTTACCTTTTCGAATACGCAAGATAGTGATTGTACCAAGAATGGCAGTAAAAAGAACTGTCACCTCTCCCAGTGTGTCATAGGCCCGGTAATCGAGAATAATTGCGGTCACAAGATTGACGGCGCCTGTTTCCTGAGTACCATGCGTCACATAATGGCGGGATGTCTCAAAAAGCGGCTGCCCAAACGGAGGCAGCAGTTTGAAAACGGAAACACTGGAAACGAAAACCGCGATGAGAACAAGCAGCGAGATTGCCACAATAAATCCGTTCACTCGCGCCGGTGTCTCAATATGATAATCTTTTTTCACAAACGCCCGAACAAGAATGATCAGCGCGAATATCTCAAAAAGAAACTGAACAATCGCCAGATCTGGCGCCTGCAGAAAAAGAAATGCGACGGATACTCCCAGCCCCACAACTCCAATCGCAACAATGGAAGAAAGGATATCTCTGATTTCAAGTGCTATAATCGAACCCAAAATCATAAATCCAAGTATAAAAGTCAGCCATGTTTCAACCGGCATATAACCTCCTCGTATGTCATGTATGTACATCGTCGGTCAGGTTGTGTATAAATCGATCACCGACCTGCGAAATACAACCTTACGAAGAATTAATAACGTATCAGTATTAAAATCAACATCCCTAACACGATATAAAGCAAATACAACGATAATGATCCCGGATGTGCTTTCTGGAACCACCCGGCAATGGAGTTGGAACCACCTCCCAGTATCGAATACAGATCCAGCCACTTTCTCTCGGCCCAGTCATAAATGACGCACAGAGGTTTCATCTGACGGATTTCCTGATAGAATTCGGTTCCCGTGACACGAAACTTTTCGAGTGCATCCATGCCCCCGAGATACACATCATCCAGCCGGACTTTACGGATAAGCAAATAAATAATCCATCCAATGAGAAATCCAGCACCCATCATTATAAAAATGAATTTGGATTTGTAAAGCCCCGCATATTCGAAGCCGATCATTCCGTTTTCCTGTAAAATCGGCAGGATGAACATACGCAGGGGAATTTCAATGGCGAACAATCCGAAAACGACACACAAGATAGAAAGCAGTCCGGAAGACAGCCATTGATTCACCGGTGCTTCCCGGATCTTGTCGTATTTTTTCGGACGCTTACCCAGAAAAATAGTGTGGAGATATTTTAAAAAGCTGACAAGCGTTAACGCACTCCCGAAAATTGCGAGAATAAAACATACCAGAAGCCAGATTTCAACTCCTGCTGATGCCTCTCTGGCCATGTCCAGCAATCCATGATAGATTAACCATTTTGAGAAGAACCCATTAAAAGGTGGAATTCCCGAAATTGAAAATGCGCCAATGAGTGCCATAATCAGTGTCATCGGCATATTCTTGCCCAAACCGCCAAGATCATCCAATTCATTGGTACCGGTCTGCTTTTCAACAGATCCCAGCACAAGAAAAAGATTGGACTTGTAAACGGCATTATTAATCAGATGGAACAGACCACCCGCGAAGGCGATAGGGGATCCGCTACCAACACCAATGATCATGTATCCGACCTGACTGACTGCATGATATCCAAGCAGTTCGCGTCCGTTATGCTGTATAAGCGCCATCATGACCGCAGTAATGACCGTAACAGCTCCAATGCTGATCAGAATCATGTGAATGAGGATGGGGCATTGAAATAACTGGGTGACCAAACGCGCCAAGAGATAAATACCGAGGATTTTATCCAGCGATGCAGGCAAAAGCGCCACACTCTCAACCGGCGCTTCTCTGGCAAAAGACGGCACCCAGGTATGAAGCGGGAACCCGCCTGCTTTGGCCAAAGCAGCAATCAGCAAAGAGACAAATGCAACAATAGCGACACTGCCTGTCAGATTTATCTGCATCGCCGTGATGGACCAGTCAGCCTGAGGCACAGTGAGGCCCAGCATCACAAATCCGAGAATAAGACACGCATCGCTCCCGCCGATAAGCATAAATGTCTTACGGGCGGATTCAGAAGCGTCCTTGCCGTGTCCAAGCAGATTGAACAGATAAAGCATCACCCCGGATAATCCCCAGAAAACAATAAAAGCAATTACATGCTCCGAAAGGATCACGCCATTACAGAATCCAATAGTAAAGGGAAAAAGCACAAAGAAGGTTCTCTCAATTTGGGGATCCACGCCTTTGAGTGTAAAAATCAGAATAATAAATGCAAGCACCTGCGCGCCGAGCAGTGCAAATATTCCAAGTCGATCCAATCCGAAATAGGAGACGTTAAAGATCCAATCAAAGAAATCAGGATTCAAAGCAAGCATCAGTGTCATGAATCCGGTGAGAGCAATCCCCAGAAAAGTAAGCATTTTCTGCAGCAGCCTCGGCAGAACCAGATTGAACAGACCCACAAGCATCGGGATGAAAATCAATGCAACATATGGATTAGTGGCCATGGATTTCCCTCCTGATTCGCTCGGTCTTATCTCGTGACTGTTTCAAAAAATCAATGGCATTCGGATGTTCGCCCTTCACCCTGAGTGCTCGCTCTGTACAGCAGTAGCACGGATCAACTGAAGCCAGCGTAATCAGGGCATCGGCAATCGGAATGCCCTTACATGAAGCTTTAAAAGTGGGGATATTTACATAACTCGGTGCCCGGACTTTATGACGAATCGCTCTGTTTGTCCCATCGGTGCGTACATAATGAAACACTTCACCACGGGGAGCTTCATACCGGCCAATCCCTTCTCCTGCGGAAATTTCCTTAACATCATTCAGAATCGGTCCTTTCGCGGTCGTCAATTTATCCAGACATTGACGGCACATTTTGGTGGATTCAAGCATTTCAAGCAAACGAATGACCAATTTATCCCACACATCCCCGTTTTCTGTAACAATGACCTGAAAATCGAGCCATCTGTACGCATCATTGGGCTCATCAGCCCGTACATCACCCGGCACGCCGGATGCGCGGGAGGTCGGTCCTGTCGCACACATCTCAATTGCATCTTTTTTTGTAAGCACTCCCACACCCTTGAGCCGTGATTTGAGTACAGGGTCATCCTTGGCTGCCGCGACAATCATATTCACCTTCTTTTCCAGCATATCCAAAATAGGCAGCAGCGCATTGATACGGTCCGGATTAACATCACGGGCCACACCTCCAATTCGCATCATGCCGTAATGATTCCGGTTGCCTGAAATAATTTCCATCATCTGAAGCACCGGTTCCCGATATTTCCATGACCACATCCAGAGTGTATCATACCCGATAAAATGACCGGCCAGGCCGAGCCACAGCAGATGACTGTGAATCCGTTCCAATTCGCCGACCAAAGACCGGATATAAGCCGCCCGTTCCGGGATCTCTGTATTATCCACATCCTCAAATGCATGTACACATGCCAGCGGATGTGATGTGGAACAAATCCCGCAAATACGCTCAACCAGAAAAATGGATTGCGTAAAGGTTTTCTGTTCGGAAATAAATTCATGACCCCGGTGCATCCAGCCGATATCCATGTCAATATCGACCACGGTCTCGCCTTCCACTGTCAGATTAAAATATTCAGCCTCCTCAAGCAGGGGATGAAAGGGTCCGACTGGCACATGGTTAATATTTTCATTCAGCTTCATGAAATCCTCCCGAACCGGAGCGGTTTGTCAAGGTTTTTCGGATGTTCCCTGGCCAGAAGACGTTCAGGTCGAGGATGATCCAGGAAGGTCACGCCCCAAAAATCGAACATCTCTCGTTCGATCCATTCTGCACCGCGTACCACAGGCGTAATTGAATTCATAACCGGATTTTTTTTATCTTTGATCCGAATCCTGGGACAGAAATAACATCCTGAGGGATCATGTGAAAATTGATAAAGGACCTCAATCGCATCATACACTTCAGTCGCCGTGGCTGTGGAAAGCCGGCATCCCATATCGTGAAAAATATATTTGGCAATTTCACGGAGATCTTCATTATTCACTTCAAAATAGAGACGTTTCGGTTTGCGGATGACATTTTGAATCTTCCCTTTGAATTTCTTCAGAAAATCATCGGTGCGGTCGCTTCTATCCATTCAGCACCTCCATCAGCTTGGCGACTCCCGCGATCATGGCTTCCGGTTTGGGTGGACATCCAGGGATATAAATATCATAAGGAATCACCGCTTCCCGATCATGGGTGATATTGTAACTGTCGTTAAAACAGCATCCACCTGAAGGGCAGGTGCCGACGCCGACAACAAAAATCGGTTTCGGTGCCTGTTCGTATATTTTTCGAACTTTTGGTGCGATCTTCTGATTCATGACACCGGTAACCAGAAGCACATCCGCATGCCGGATCGAGCCAACCAGTTTAACACCCAGTCGTTCGACATCATATTTGGGTGTCAGTAAATCAAGAATTTCAATGTCGCAGTTATTACAGGGGGATGCACTGACATGAAACACCCAGATCGATTTGGCCAGACGTTTATTATACCATCCCATATTACACTCCCAGAACGGCTAAGAGTACAGCAGCGAGCCCCAGCGGCGCTGCGATACGCCAGAAAAAATTCAGTGCCGTATCAATGCGTATGCGGGGATTTGTATTTTTAATCAGAATCATGAGAACCACAATTAAAAGATATTTGAGTACTGCCCAGAGAATACCGATGCCCTGCAGATTGAATCCGCCAAAAAAGAGAAGGACAAGAAGCAGCGGATAGGCCACAATCATAATGTGGTGGTTTAATTTCCAAAACGCAAGAAGCGGACCGCTGTATTCCATGAGCGGGCCTTCAACCAGCTCGGTTTCAGCTTCGGCGATATGAAACGGAGGCATTGCCATCTTCGCCTGAATACAGAGCAGCCCGAGGACAAAGGCAATTATACCGGATACAGAACCGATCACCATACCGTTTTCGGCCTGCTTTGTGATAATCTGATCCAGCCGAAGTGTGTAATTGGATTGTATAACCGGTACGAGACAGATCAGAATAAAAACCAGTTCGTCACCCAAAAGAAGTTTGATTTCCCGACCCGCACCGATCGAAGAATAGACATTTCCGGTGCTTGAACCGCCGATAACAAGCATAACAGAATAGATCATCATCAGGTACATGACCACAATCAGATCGCCTCCGAATCCCTGATTCAGAATCAGCGCCGTCCAGATCATGGATGCAATCAGGACCAGCATGCCGAATGCTGCCAGCGGTGCTGTAATAAAAAGCCAGTGAATGCTGCCTCTGACAAGCATGGTCTCCTTACCCATCAATTTGAAAAAATCATTGAAATTCTGAAGGAAAGGCGGGCCCACACGAAACTGGACACGTGCTGAAACCTTACGGTCCACCCATCCCACAATCATGCCAAACACGGCCGTGCCCACCATAAACCCGAGGAGATACAGCAATTTGAATCCAATCATGTTCCCTCCTCCTTTTGCCGCCATCCCGGGCTCTTGACTGCAACATGATCCCCGACAAAATAAAGATGATTTTCAGGATCTTCCTTGGCCACCTCCTGCATAGAAAATGAATCCGCAGGGGCGGATTTAACACAGGCCGGCTTGTAATCCGGATTTTCAGTGAGCTGGTTCAAACAGGCATCACATTTGGCAGTGATATAATTGATCACTTCCGGAAAAATGGTGCCGAAAGGACAGGCCAGCACACAGCTTTTGCATCCCACACAGCGCATGTTATAACGTTTGATCATACCGTTCTTCTGCCGCTCAAGCGCTTCCTTAGGACAAGCTGTCACGCAGAACGCGTCACGGCACTGACGGCAATACGATGCAAATTCCGCTACTTCCAGCAGGGACAATGGACCCGGATTCCTGCGATGGAACAGATATTCGCATTCTATTTTCTCGACCGGCACACCGGATTCCACAAGGGCCGGAATATCAATCACCAATCGTTTCATTCCCAGATCGCCTCCTCGTCCTTGATTTGTGCATATGTGAACACAGGGCCGTCCTTACACGCATAATATTCCCCCATCACACAATGCCTGCACTGTCCGTGTCCGCAGTACATTTTCTTTTCCATGGAAAGATAGATATTCTCTTCTTGATAACCCATTTTTAAAAGATCGAATGTGCCAAATTTCATCATCACCGGAGGACCGCATACAACAGCCGGATTTTTCTTTGGATCGATATTGCACTTTTTCAACAGAACCGTCACCACACCCACCTCTTCATCCCATCTCTCTCCTTCGGGAACTACATCGACGGCCCGGTAAAAATGGACGTTCGGATACTTCTTCCAGCCGGTAATTTCACTCTTGTAAATACAATCTTTAGGGCTTTTCGCACCCGCTAAAAATGTAATGCTTTTATACTTGTCCACTTCGTCCAGCAAAGTCAGGAAAAGCGAACGTAAAGGCGCGAGTCCGCACCCGCCTCCAAGAATCAGCAGATCTTTACCCTCAAACCGGTCAAGCGGATAATGGGTACCGAAAGGTCCCCGCAATCCAACCCGATCCCCCACATTGGCCTGATGTACATACCCGGTCATAAAACCGGTTTTCATAATCGTAATATCCATCGTGTCTTTGACAAAATGAGAGGTGGAGGGTGTAAAAGGTCCTTCGCCGATCCCAGGAATCGTAAGTTCCATAAACTGTCCGGTCTTGAATTCAATGGGCCTTTCCGGTCGCAGGCGTAAGGTTCGGATCAGTGGTGACTCCTGTTTTATATCATAAATTTCAGCCGGAATCACTTCAAATGGATTATGCATACATTGCCTCCATTATCATCCATCTGCCTTGTTCTTATTCATGAATGACAGACATTTCCACATGATCATTAATGCGTTTGATAACTTTTCTAAAATCGATATTGCCGGCACAGGCTTCCGTACACCGTCCGCAACCTGTGCATCCCAGCATATCGAAATTACTTTTCATAAAAAGAAACTTGCATAGATACCGATTCCTAAATCTCTGAAACATTTTCGGTCGGGGAGTGTCACCGCCGGCAACCCGGGCATAACCATTCCATTGACAGGAATCATAACTGCGTACTTTGACAAACTGCTGCGCTTTTGTCTCATCGTTCAGAATTAAACAATAGCACGTGGGGCAGATATTGGTACAGGCGCCACATCCGACACACGTTTCCGACACCTTCGGCCACTCTTTATCCTGATCCTGGCGAAGTTTTCGGAAATTCTCGGATCGTTCCAATTTTTTATTCTGGGCAGTGACCTTTTCAACCATTTTTTTTCTGTTGGATTGTATGGCTTTTAAATCGGCATCTGTAGCCTCTTCAATGGAAACATGTTTTCGAATAAGCTTTAATAGTGCCTCTCCCTTCTCTGAACCGACATGGATGTAATACTGATCCCCTAACTTTGATAAATTTAAATCAAAGCCGGATTCCGAGTAAGGTTTCCCATCAAGCAGTGTACAATGACAGGTGGAGGCTGCGGCCGTACAATCCGTTGCAATCAGGATGGTTTCTTCACGCCATGCCTGATAAACAGGATCAGTAAAATCACCACCGGAAAGTGCGGCGTCCAACACCTGTATCCCCTTGATGTCACATGCCTTGATTCCGGCGACAATACGTTTACTGCCTGGTTTTTGAGGCGGAAGCACCTTCTCCCGAGGCATGTAAAACAGCATTTTAACAGGATCAATGGAACGATAACGGTCAAGCACACACAATTTATCTGCTGAAAATGGGGATAAATGAAGTGATCCTTCATTTTCATTTTGCTGAACTGGAACGATGATCTCCGAATACGCTCCCACGCCTTTTTCAGTACATTGTTGAAAAAACGAACGCAATGCCTGTTCTTTTATTAGCATCGGAGTACTCCCTATGAGTATTTAAATATCGATATCATGACTATACCTGAATGCGGACAAATATAATTTCATTGATTAAAGAAAACGATAAAATAATAAAAAGCCATTTTGATCGTTTAACAAATGATCGGAACTTCAGAATTCAATGTGATTATAATCTTTGGACGGATTGAATGAACAATGGCAAAACAGGTTCCGGAAATCGGTTGTTTTCCATAAATTGGAATGAAGAAGCGGAAGCGTGTCAATTGGATTGGAAATCAATTTGTATAAAGAGAATGAGAATCGAAATGATCCATTGATGTATCGCTATCAGCGTCCGGTGCATTCAGGAGATATTGACAAAGAACAATGGATGTTAATACAAACAAAAGGGCTTACCTGTGATGTTCCGTTTAAAATATCACAGTTCTATTGAATATATCAATTACTATTTTTCAAGTCAATAGTTTTTTGTGAAAAAATACACAATAAAATTTTAATGCTTGCCATCCCATTTTTTATCATCCCTGATTTTCTTAAATTTTTCATCTGTATGAAGTATCCAAGCACGCATTCATCATTCTATTGAACGGAATCTGTTTTATAAATTGAGAGTTGATCAATATTTCCGATCGCCGGAATTGGATATCTTCTCCACAAATCAGACTCTGAGAATTGGCCCGAGTTGTTGCTTTTATTACAAAACCACTGGTTATATTTACATACTGCGAACAAAAAAAAATTTCTTCGTCAATAATTATTTTGTATATTAATAATATGGATTATTCTCTCGAGCATTAATTCCATTGGCATTATATCATTAACATCGGCAGACTGCATAAAAAATAAAACACGAATGGATAATAAATCAGGATGGTTAAAATGATGAAAATCAATAAATGCACGCGTTGTATTCTTCCTTCTACTTACCCGGCGATAAAATTTGATCAAGACGGAATCTGCAATTATTGTCATTTCTATGAAAAAAAGAAATATCTGGGTGAGTCTCAGTTAATGGATATTCTGGAATCCTACCGAAACATGAAGGGGGAATATGATGCTGTTGTCGGTGTCAGTGGCGGGAGAGACAGTTCTTATGCTCTCTACTATCTTGTCAAGAAGGCGAAGTTAAGAGTGCTCGCCTATTCTATCGACAATGGCTTGGTAACAGAGCAGGCAAAATTGAATATGCAGAATATGGCGGATATACTGGGTGTCAAACTGATTATTGAAAAGAACGATATGACGAGAAGATGTTTAAAACATAATATCAAATCATGGATTCGACACCCCTCTCCCGGTATGATTCTATTAACTTGTACCATTTGTAATGCCGGGATAGAAAGCGGCTTACTGAAAACCGCCAAAAAACATAAAATCCCTCTAATCGTTACCGGCGCCGGCGGAATTGAGACAGAAGGTTTTAAGGGAGTGCTTGTAGGGGTCAAGCCTGAAAATAAAAAGACGACATCATTTTCTGTTGCTTTCAAAATGTTATGGGAATTAATTTTGAATCCTTTTTATCTGTTATGCCCGGTCTGCCTGGCAGCAGAAATTAAAGCTTTCAGTTATATGTATTTACCGTTTCCGTTGATTCAAAAATTAATATTCCCGAAACAGCGCATTGTCAAATTTTTTGATTATGTCGAGGATAACGAGTCTCTTGTCTATTCAACCATTCAAAATGAGTTAAACTGGCAAAAATCAGCCGATGTCGAGTCTGGCTGGAGAATTGACTGTCTTTTAAGTCATCTGAAAAACTATTTATACTATGAAATTTTCGGCTTCTCTGAAAAAGATGACATCTATAGTAATATGATACGACAAGGCGTTATGAACCGGGAAAGTGCCGTAAAACGAATCGATAAAGAAAATGTGATTCCTACTAAAATCATTGCTGATCTCTGTAATGAAATCGGAATCGATATGAACGATCTGATCGCGGCAGCAACAAAATTAAAGAAAAAATAACGATGTTCGATTATACCTTACATTCCCGGTCATTTCCTTTTTAAAATGATGTAAGCATGCAAACACTTCAACCTCGGCATATCATGATCACGGCTGTTTTACTGATTCCCGCTGTTTATGGCCGTGCTCAGAAATTCTCATCCATTTCTTCTCAGATTGACACTGCCCTGCATCAGTTGATTGACATCTGGTACCCCCGTGTGGCAGATACCACCTTCGGCGGATTTTTGCCCAACTGGTCGTATGATTGGAAAAAACAGGAGGATACTCTGAAAGGCATTGTGACTCAGGCACGCCATACCTGGAGCACTTCAAAAGCTGCTCGGATTTTCCCTGAAAAAGTTGGATTGCGGAGAATTGCAGATCTCGGATTTCAATTCATGCAAAATTTCATGTGGGATGATCAATTCGGCGGTTTTTATGAATTCAGGGATCGAACGGGCAAGACTCATGATGCCAACGGATTTAAAAATACGAAACGCATGTACGGCAATGCTTTTGCAATATATGCACTGACTGCCTATTACGAGTTAACGAATAATGGAAACGCCCTTCAGCTGGCAATCCATACATTTGACTGGATTGAATCCCATTCGCGCGATCCGGTTTACGGAGGATACTTCAATCAATTATTCCGGGACGGAACTCCCATGCATCTTGGAAATGCTTCAGGAAACGGATGGGACAGCGCCTATGCCGGATTAAAGGATTATAATTCCAGCATTCATGTTCTGGAGGCTTACACTGATCTCTACCATATCTGGCCCGATCCCAGGCTCCGGGAAGCGCTCGAGGATATTATTTCCATGATTCGGAACCGGTTCATCATGGATCGAGGGCATCTGCATCTATTTTATCATGCAGACTGGACACCGGTTTCATACATTGATTCCTCCGACACGGCACGCAGGATCCATGTTTATTTGGATCATGTCTCCTTTGGTCATGATGTGGAAACCGCCTATCTGCTTCATGAGGCCCAAGAAATCCTGGAAATTTCCCCAGATCCCGCATTTGAAAAAATAATGCGGCATTTGATGGATCATGCCATTCAATATGGATGGGATGAGGAAAAAGGCGGTCTGTTCGAAGCGGCCTACTATTACAAAGGAGATCGGGTTCCGACTGTGATCGACACCAGAAAAACCTGGTGGGTACAGGCTGAAGCTTTAAATGCGTTTCTGCTAATGGCAAGCCTGTATCCGGAAGATAATCAATACATACACTGTTTTGAAAAACAATGGCAATATATTCAAAAATATCTTATCGATCATCGATATGGCGGCTGGTTTGAAACAGGTCTGGACCATGGCCGGGATAACTGGAAACAGCACAAAGCCCATCATTGGAAAACCACCTATCATAATTTACGGGCCTTGCTGAATTGTTCACACAGGCTGGCATCACCGGACTTCAACTCACCGTGATGATATAATTTATTGGATGAGTCTTTCAATCGATTATCAATAAATAACTGTTTATACAATCACAGCCTTACCTTTTATAATCTCCTCGATCCATCCTCAGATTTTCCCGTTGCATCCCTTCATTATTTTATTAACTTATAGGACATTGAATGAACGCTCTTGGCCATGGAGGACAACGAATGCCTATTACGCGATTAAAACCTCTTATTATCATCTGCTTTTTGTTACTCAGCAGAATATACGGCTTTATTTTCGCTCAACAGTCGGCCGGGGCTGTTGAAGCAGCCTGGGAAGTCTGGGCAGATAACAACCGTTCAGATGTTGAAACGTTTTTCCTTCAGGCGCTTGAAAATAACTCCGAAAAATTTCGTGCTCATCTGGGGCTGGCTTATCTATATCAACTTATGCAAAAACGACAGGATTCCTGGCACCATTATAAAAATGCCATCGACCTGGCCGATAATCCGGAGCCTTATATTTATGCGGGTATGATCGCATCCCGTATGTACAACCTGCGCAACCGGAAATCATCCGGCATTATCGAGCTGTATGAGATCCTCTCGGAAACAGCTCGAAACGGTACATTACGTGCATCCGCAACTGAAATGACCGGCCGCTATTATCAGGAACATGCGGATTTAAAAAAAGCCAATCGTTATTACGAAAAACTCAACGCCGTCACAGACTGGCTGGTGATCGGTCCCTTTGACAATATCTCAGCCTCAGGATTCGAACGGATTTTTCCCCCGGAAACGGAAATGGACTCTTTAAAAACCTATACAGGTAAAAATGGCATTCCTGTCCACTGGTTTCCCATCACGCGTTGCCGTCATGACCGCTGGATCGACTTTCGTCGCTATTTTCCTCAGGAAGAATCTGTGTTTTTCGCCAATACATTTATTTATTCTCCACAAAAACAGACCATACAGATTCGTGTGGGCACATCGGGCGCGGTCAAGGTGTTTTTAAATGACGAAAAAATCATTGAATGGGTGGATGAAAACAATAATGACCTAGATACTTACATTACAGAAACCGAATTGCAGTCCGGCTGGAATCGTCTGCTTATTAAATGCGGATATTCGGAAATCAACCAATGCAATTTCATGATGCGTATCACCGGACCGGACGGCGAAAGACTGACCAATATTCGGATCAGCCCGTCCGTGCACCCATATCCTTCCAAACCCGGATCTGAATCCCGCATGATCCGGCAATTTGCCGAAGCTTTTTTCGAAAAACAAATAGCAAAACATCCCAATCATCTGGAAAACTATCTGCTCCTGTCCGAGTGCTACCTTCGCAATGATAAAGCCATCGAGGCGGAACTGGTGCTTCGCAAGGCCAGAGCTCTGGCGCCGGAAAACGCGCTGATCCTGCATCAGTTAATAGAGGCCTATACCCGGGGCGAAAAATTTGATGAAATCATCACGACACTCGAAAAAATCAACAGTCTGGATCCCATGATCCCAGCAGTTCTGGATTATAAATACGATCAGGCGCTGGATAATCAGGATTATGAGGAAGCCAAGAAAATTCTTGATGATCTGCAAAAAATGCTTGGAGAAAGCCCCGAACTGACTCAATACAAAATTGCCATGCACCATGCGAAAAACGAACCTGAAAAAGTGGTCGAAATAACCAGGGAAGCCGTCAAAAAATATCCGGACAACTATGAATTCATCCAGGCCAATGCCTATCTTTCCCTTTATGTCAATAAAAGTCCGGATCAGGCAATTAAATCCCTGAAAAAATATTTAAAAAATCATACACAGGACAATGTATTCACCACATTAATGGAGTTTTATCTCAAGGCAGGAAAATTTAAAGACTGGGAAAAAACAGCTCAAAAAAGGCTCGAATACAATCCTGCGGCCACCGGATTTTATTATGATATGGCACAGACTTTTAAAATCACGCAGCAGTATGGTAAAGCCGAAATCTATCTTTTGCAGGCCATCGAAATCTGCCCTCAGAGCGCGCTCTACTGGACTGCACTTGGTGAACTCATGCGCATCACCAGTCGGGACAGCCAGGCTGTCAACCATTATAAAAAGGCTTTGATTTATAATCCCACTTTTTACGACACCCGGGACAAGCTGAGGGAGATACAGGACAAGCCTCCCATATATGATCAATTCGGCACCACCGACATCGACAGCCTGACTCACCATGCACCCGCCGCAGAAGCCTATCCTGATGACGGTGCGGTGATTCTGCTGAATGATGCGAAACGGATCGTGTATCCACGAGGCGCTTCAGAATCCAGAGAAGAAATGCTGGTCCGTGTGTTTAATCCGACTGGGATCGATCAGTTCAAGGAATACTGGATCGCGTACAATCCTTATACAGAAAAATTGATTGTGGAAAAAGCCGTGGTAATCAAACCGGACGGATCAGAAATCAACGCCGATCAAAACGATAATCAGCTTGTATTTAAAACACTGGAAGAGAATGATTTTATCTATTTAAAATGGAAAATCCGAAATTTTTATTCCGGCAAACTCTCCAATCATTTTTGGGATCATTTTTATTTCAACGCCTATTATCCGATTCAGGATATCCGATACGCTATACTGGTTCCTGATGATTTTAGATTTCAATATAAAACTCAGTTTATGTCCGAATCTCCGGATACAGTGATTCAGACTGAAGAAGGCCGTTTGTATCAATGGTGTCTTAGAGATGAACCGGCCATTCAATATGAATATCGTATGCCCTGCCTGGATGATATCGGGAAAAAACTCTATATCTCCAGCATTCCTGACTGGGCGTTTCTTGTCAACTGGTATACGGATCTTGCTAAAACAAAAACCCGGCCCAGTTATGAAATCAAAGAAAAAGTGCATACATTGATCGGGGATCAAAACTTACCGAACAGTGAAAAAATCCGGCGGATCCATCATTTCATCACGGAAAATATCCGTTACAGTTTTGTACCTTTCCGGCAGTCCGGTCTTATTCCGCAAAAAGCCCGTGATGTGCTGGTAAACCGGATCGGGGACTGTAAAGACACGGCCACTTTGGCAATAGCCATGCTTAAAGAGGCCGGCATTGATGCGCATTATGTGATTGTGAATACCCGCAATGAAGGTTTCAGGCGGCATGCCCTTCCCTCGATCGATTTCAATCACGCCATTGTCAATATCACCATGGATGGAAAACCGCTGTATCTCGATCTTACTGCTCAGAATTATCCGGTCGGCTCTGTGCCGCAGGCCGATATGGGGGCCTTTGCGCTCAATATTCAGCCTGGTGTCACATCGCCCGTCTATCTCGACGAAGACTTGTTTATGAAACGTGAACTGAAACGCGACAACCAGTCCACAATTCTCGAAGACAACTCATTGAATGTCGAGATCGCCACGATCCGTACCGGCAGTTTTGCAGCACAGGCCAGGCAGGCCTATCGATTCATGGGACAAAAAGACCGTGAAAAAACACTGATCGAGAATCTGAACCGGGATTATCCCAACCTGGAGTTGAAATCATTTGTCATTGAAAACATCGACAGTATTGCTCCGGATATCCGTTATCATTATAAATTCAAAGTGCCGGCATATGTGAATGAAGCCGGTAGTTTTAAAATCGTGAGAATGCCATGGACTGACGCCGTCGATCCAAACCGGGCGATCTCATACGACCAGAGACAATATACTTACGCGTACTGGCCGGCCGCGGATTTGGAACAGGAAACCATCACGCTTGCACTGCCAGACGGCTATAAACCCATTGAACTGCCCGAAAATATCCATCATACCTGTTCTGTAGCCGAATACAATTTGAACCTGTCCTGTCAAAATGGAATCATCAACGGAAAACGTACTTTTATCAATAAAAAATGGGATGTATCGCCTGAAGAATACGCCTCATTTAAAGCCTTCTACAACAATGTGCTCAAAGCGGATGAAACCCAGATTTTACTGAAAGCAAATTCACAATAAGCGTTCAAACCTTGGTTTTAATTTTTAAGGAAACAGGGCTGCTGGAAAAAACGATAGCAGTTTGATTATTTTTAGTTCCATTATTTGTCTCTGACGGACTTTACCATAAATACGAAATCCATGCAATTGTTTAATTTTTTGTTGCATTTTATTTCGAATTTTCGTAAAATTGCTCACTCATTACTATTATTATTTGTTTGTATTTCCTCATCAGACAGATCGTCTCATGGGCATTGCATAAAATTGCTTAATCTATTGATTGTATCTTTGATAATCAGATAAATAATTATTAATAAATAATAACAGACAAGGAGAAATTATATGAAAAAAAACATGGGAGCCATTGATCGCATTATACGATTTATAATCGCGCTTGGCATTGCTGTATTGTATTTTTTGGGATTAGTATCCGGAACAGCGGCCATCATTCTGGGTATCGTTGCTATTTTATTTCTCATCACCAGTTACTTCGGTGTCTGTCCTGCATATATACCTTTAGGAATAAAAACATTCAAGGCATCCAAAGAATAACGCTTCCAGAATTTTTTAATTCAATCATCTGACGAATATTGAGAAGTATTAAGGAACCGGCCATTTCCTCTGAACATTTAAATATTTAAGAGAGGATAAATCCCGAATCAGTATCCTCCCGCGGAGACAGAATCGCATATTGAACCTGTATCCAGCATCATCGCTGCCCAAAAAAGAAATGCAACAATTGATTTTATTGAATGAATCCGGGGATAAAAAGACATCCATCCCGGTATAGAAATAAACATGTCGGAGGAAAACCGATGACCGATAACACTTTCAAACCCATTGTCATTTTGACACTCATCTTATCCGTCGCTCTGGCGATTGTCTCCTATTTTGGCGCATTTGTAACGGATACTTACGAACGGGATGCGGAGTCGATGGCCGTGCAGGGTATGGGCCAGGATCTGGTGGACCTGTTTATTATCGTGCCGCTTCTTCTTGTTACGCTGGGACTCATGCTTAGGCATCACAAAACAGCATACTTCATTTTCAGCGGGACCGTACTTTATATTCTCTATTCTTTTTTCATCTATAGCTTCGGTGTGCATTTCAATCGGTTGTTTCTGCTTTATTGTGCTATCCTCGGAATTTCATTATATATTTTTATTCTCATTCTCATAAGGTTAAACAGGATGCCTGTCGACAATTGGTTTTCTGATAAAGTCCCCGCGCTTACAATCGGCATCTATCTGATCATCATCGCCTGCATTTTCTATTTATTGTGGTTTAAAGATGTCCTTCCAGCAATTTTTAGCAATACAACTCCAAAAAGTGTGTCTGATTATCATTTATTGGTCAATCCGGTGCATGTTCTTGATATGGCGATTGTTCTGCCAGGTCTGATTATTACATCGATTTTGCTTATAAAAAAAAAATCGTCTTGGACTGGTATTAACTCCTGCCATCCTGATGTTCATTCTCATCCTGGCCATCGCACTCGCTGCCATGGTGATCATGATGAAAATCAAAGGGATCAGTGACGATACATCAGTGGCGGGAATCTTTATCGTGATCGCATTGATCAGCACCGTTTTTTTATTGATATTCCTGAAATCCATGAATAAAGATCCGGGGAAATAAAAAATGCCTGAAATCATGGCCTATTGCGGCCTGCTTTGTCAAAATTGCCCGATTTATCTGACCGCAAGAGAGCCGGATGCATCAAAGAAAGAAAAAATGATTCGGGAGATCATTGAAGCATGCCGGGAACATTACGGCATCGAGTATCAGGGGACGGATATCACGGACTGCGACGGATGTTTTGCGGAAGACGGACGTTTATTCAAAGCCTGTGCCAATTGTGAAATCAGAAAATGTGCCGTCGAAAAAGAGGTTGAAAACTGTGCATTCTGCCCGGAATATGCCTGCGAAAAACTCGAGGCGCTGTTTCAAACTGATCCCGGCGCCAGAACCCGTCTGGATGCGGTTCGCAATGAAAGATTACTAAATTGACAACATGAATTTAATATATTAAAAACTCGGAGGATAATCCCAAATTGACTGCTGATATTTATAAAAAAGCAATAATTATATTCTTCAATTGACAACAAGGAAAATAAAATGAACCTTAAGAATCCAATCTGCAACTTACACATATTCATACACACCATACCGAGAACAGAGAAAAAGTGCGGGTATCTTCTCATCGGCATGTTATTTATCTTTATGACAGGTGTTGTCATCCCGATCTCGGCTCAGCCTTCCGGCGGTCCCTATGGGCCGATTGGCCGGGACTATCTTTTGCCGGAAAATATAAAAACAGTATACTATGTGGCTCCCGATGCAGAAAAAAAATCGCCAGGCAAAACACCCGATCAGCCAACTTGCCTGGAAGCGGCGATCAACCGGGTCCGGACCGGAGAAGCCATTGTAATGCGGGGCGGAATATACAGAACAGGTGATCTGATATTCAATCAGGGCATCATTATCCAGCCCTATAAGAATGAAATCCCGATTTTAAAAGGAACCTTGATAGCCGATCAATGGGAAGATCTCGGAAATGGATTATGGCAGACCGAATGGTCTCACTTGTTTCCCGCCGAACCGGCTGAATGGTGGAATCGCAGAAGGAACATTGCACAAACCCCACTGCATCGGTTTAATAACGACATGGTGTTCGTGGATGGTGCGTTTATTCAATCTGCCGGATGGGCAGGTGCAGTGGACGAACATTCTTATTATATCGATTATAATGCAGGAGTGGTTTATATAGGTGCAGATCCCGCCGAGCACCTGATTGAGATTACAGCATTTAATGTCGCGTTAAAAAGAACCACGGACAAGTGCAACGGCAAGAAACCGGACCGTATCGGTCCCGTCATCCGGGGAATCACTTTCACCCAGTATGCCTATCGGGCCCTTGAAATCGAGGGAACCTATCCGGTCAAGCTGTCTGGTCCATCTGAATTCGGAAAAGAGGTGGTGGGCACCACGCTGGAAAACTGCACAATATCATTCTGTTCACGTGTGGCCGGATATTTCCGTGGAGACAGTTTATCCATCCGCCATTGCAAAGTACAGGACACCTGTACGGAAGGAATTTACATTCAAAGCTCGTCAGATGTGCTTCTGGAAAAAAATATCTTCACACGCAATAATATTGAAAAAATCACAGGATACTTCCCTGCGGCAGTAAAAATATTCAATCAATGTTACCGAGTCACCTGCCGGGACAATCTGGTGATTGATCATCCACACTCAAACGGCATCTGGTACGATGTGGGGAATGTGGACAGCCGATTTCTCAGCAACCGGGTTGAGAATATCGGGCATCCTGCCCAGGAATTCTCTCCCCATCATCCATGGGGAGCATACAGCGGCTTTTTCGTCGAAATTTCAAAAGGGGCCGTTTGCACGGGTAATGTGTTTGTGAACTGCGGCAACGGTATCTTTATACTCAACAGCTCCAACGTCGAGATGACGCAAAACACCTTCGTGAACAGCACGGTCAGTATAGCCCGCACCGACCGAAACGCAGCCACCGACCGCTTCGGCTGGCACCCTAGCACAGGTCCGGATGTGGATGAACGTGACGGTCATATTATCATCAATAATTTGCTGACTGCAAACGGAAATTTTCACCGGCCGCTTCTGTCTTGCTGGCAGCCGTCGTCTCTATGTGAGCTGTTGAATCAGCCTCAGGTCAAGCAGCTTGATTATAATGTCTATGTGCGTACATCTGACACGGATACTCCGCTCATTTACTGGAGTCCGGTGAAAAACGCCGAGAATTGCCAGGTTCCACTTGAATCACCTGGGGACCTGGAAGGTCTGAATTCAAAATTTTGTGCTCACAGTCGATTTTATAATGATTATCATGGTCCGTTGTTTAAATGTCGGGAATTGGGCAATTATCACTTATTCAACACATTTCCTGGATCTGATGCTGCGACTCAACTTCCGGATCAAATAAACAAGCTGCTTGGGACACGGAAACAATATACCCGCCATATTGGGGCATATCCGATTATCAATTGATTCATATATTATAACTCTAATCCGTTCTCTCAATTGATTACTCATAGGGCAATCAGGTATTGCTGATATATTGGTATCAATGATCGATTGCAACAATAATGATGATGACACCATTATCATGCAAAACATCCGGTGAAAATTGAAATGGCCCTTTTAAATAGCAGGAATATTTCATACTGAATCTTAATATTCACAAAACAAAGAGAGCAAAAAATGATGAACATGTCTCTTGATGTGTTTCTCTTGTCAACAGTTGAACGTTTCTTCTCGTCGAAATAATAAAATTAATGATCCGAAGATATCATGTATCAGTTTAGCATTGTAGAAATCATTCTCATTGTGAATATTCTTCATCTGCTGTTTTTCTCACTGTTCCTGTATAGTAGAAAATACGGGCCTGTTTTAAGCTATCGGCTATTGGCTTCATTTTTTATCTCGCTTGCACTCAATCTTTTTATGCTTTTATGTTTTTATAAGTTATCCGAACTGATTCAGGATTGTCCTCATCTTGTTTTTATTGGCAGTCCCTTTGCTTTTTTATATCCGGTATTCTTCTATTTCTATATCAAATCGGTCATTCAAAATAATTTTAAATTCAAGAAATGGGATTTTATTCATTTTATGCCGTTTTTAATTTTTACTGCCTACCTGGCAATAACCCACTATTTTCTCCCCGCTGAACTGAAACGTAAACAGATCCTGCAGGGACTGGTGATTCAACCCGCACAAGGGATAATATTGACGTATATGCTTCATCTTCAAATACTCATATATTTTATTTCAGGAATTGTATCACTGAAAAAATATCAGATCAAAATAAAGAATGTTTATTCTTCCATTGAAAAAGTTAATATTGCATGGATAAAATTCCTCTTTATTGGTTTAATGATCCTTTGGTGTTTTAACATCGGCCGATTCGTTATGCAGCAATTATCAAATCCTCTGTCAGTTGCCATAGAATCATTTCTGCTTTTCAGCTTATTGGTGGTCACATATTTAATACTCAATAAAGCGATGATTCAGCCGCATATTTTCACCACAATAAAAGAAAAGCAAGCAAGACAGCCTTTCCTCTCTGAAGATGCCAGAAGACGGTACAAGCAGAAATTACTGGCCTATATGGAATTGAAGGAACCCTATCTGAATCCGGATCTGACAATATTTGATTTGGCGGGCTCGGCTTCCATTCCACACCGGGCGCTTTCTGAACTGATCAATAAAACAATGAATAAGAATTTTTTTGATTTCATCAATGAATACAGAATTCGCAAGGCAAAAGAACTGTTAATCGATCCAGATTCAAAAAGCCTGACGATTTTAGGAATTCTCTATGAAGTAGGATTCAACAGCAAATCGGTTTTCAACAGTGCCTTTAAAAAAACCACAGGTATGACTCCCTCCCAATTTAAAAAACAATACAATAATTAAGCCCGTTACTCCCATCTAAAAACGTTCGAGTTCATGTACACTGTTATTACTCAGACGACATTTGCATTGATATTACTATATTCGATGCGTGAATATTAAAATGACCGGAAATCAATTCTTTAAGGAGGAAAGAAATGAAATCTATATTTATTCTGACAATATTGAGCCTGGCATCATCAGTCGGCAAGGCCGCTTCAGCCGATGACATCATTGTCTGGAAATATAAGACAAAAACCGGCATTGTCAGTGCCCCTGTCATTCATGAAGGAACCATTTACGTCGGAAGCCTCGATGATCATTTATATGCCCTCGATGCGCTCACAGGAGCATTGAAATGGCAGTATGATACTGAAGAACAAATTCGTTCGAATGCGGCTCTCTTTGAAAACGGCATCTGTTTTGAATCCGGCAATCAACTCTTTGCCTTGAATTTTCAGGGTGATTTATTGTGGTCTTTTCCCCTGTATTCAGATAAAATGCATAATCAATATGATTCCTGGAATTATTTCCATTCTTCACCGAACATAGTCGATGGAATCGCTTATATCGGCACGGAGATGGGATTGGTTTATGGAATCGATATCAATGACGGCACTCAAACCTTTTTCTGTCAAACCGGCAATGAGCATGGAATCCGTGTCATGCCGGCCGTCTATAATAATCAAATTTATTTTGGAGATTGGAATGGTGTGGCTTATGCCTACAATCTGGAAGACGGAGAGCAGGTCTGGCAATATGATACAAAGGATGATAACACTTATTCATGGATGAATGCCATTCAAACCCGTATGGTTATTTATCAGGGCGTTCTCTATTTTGCAGGCAGATCTTGCAATATCTATGCAATGAATCCGGATGATGGCACATCGATCTGGGAATGGCATTCTCCCACTGATGAATGGATCGTCGGAGGACCCATCATTAAAGATGATATTCTCTATATCGGAAGTTCAAATCAGCATCTTTTCTATGGATTCAATACTCAAACCGGGGAACTGATTTTTCAAAGTTTACTGGATTATCGTGTATTTGGCGGTGCGTTGATTGATGATCTTTATGCCTATGTTGGGAGCGGTTCGTTTTACAGTGTGGACAAAATGACTGGTGAAATCATGAAAAAGCTGCCCATGGAACGTGATATTGTATCAGTACCCATACTGTCCGACGGTGTGCTTTATTTCGGATGCAATGACGGTCATCTGTTCGCAGTGGATCAATCAAAATTCGGTCAGATGCTGATGTCGAATACATTTCCGGAAGAAGAAACAGAGATTGATTTGGGGAATGTGCCGACAGACCAAATCCGGACATTTGAAATCACCTTATTCAACACAGGAGAGGGTGATGATTCAATTTCCGTATCTATTCTGGGAAATACAAAAGTCAAAAAAGCACTGACTTCAAATCTGGAAAATTTTATTCTTTCAGCCGGCGACTCAGCGAAGCTGATCATAGAATTGAATCCTTCAGATTTGAAACCGGATGAATATTCGATGAATTTAAAGATACATTCTCAATACAATCTTGATAACAACGATTTTACAATCCCGTTAACACTCAATATCGTTGAATCAACCGATATCGGGAAAAACGGCACACCGCTGCCGGGATCATTTACACTGGATCAGAATTATCCGAATCCCTTCAATCCGGTTACGCAGATCAGATATTCTCTGCCCTGCCCTTCGGTTGTTCATTTAGGCGTATACGACAGCCTGGGCCGTATCGTCACCAAGCTGTTTGAAGGATTGCAGCCAGCCGGCGAATATACAATCCCATTTAATGGGAGTGAATACAGTTCAGGCATCTATTTCTGCGTACTGGATGCGGATGGGACAATATCTCATCGTAAAATGATCCTGCTCAAATAGTCAATGATCAACCCTGTTCAAATCAATGGTCCGGAATGGCTTCTGCGATTCCGGACTTTTTTTTTCAATTGCATTTCATTTTATTTTTTAGTATAGTAACTTTATATCATTTTCTTTTATACTATTACTAAATCTGCTGATGCTTTAGGATTTGTATAATCAATGGTTTTTATACTGTCCGGG
>Ga0272441_10002262_pt1 | contig 39377 bp, 30 predicted proteins | sample SSMProp6N_FD_193582 | JGI IMG/M metagenome (GOLD analysis project Ga0272441, IMG submission 193582) | Marine sediment archaeal communities from Little Sippewissett salt marsh, Falmouth, MA, United States - SSM-Prop-6N | ecosystem: Environmental > Aquatic > Marine > Wetlands > Sediment ... | reverse complement strand
GTCGGGTCCCCTCCTTTGCATCGTATGCCTCTACTATTCTTTTTCGTAAATCCATTGATATTGTTTTCATGACCATTATTATCGGTCATTACTTTATTGGCTATAGCTTTTTGTGAATTGCTCTAATCGTCGCGGCGGGAGCCGTCTTTTCGGAGATAGCCTCGGGACGGTGATCTTCTAAGCGAGGATGGAGCAATTCACAAAAAGATATAGCCTTTGGCGTCGGATGCGGTGAAAAAAAGCGCGGCAGGGTGAGCGACGGATAATGCTTAGGAACCGGCATTTGAGCTTTGATATTTGACCTTCGTTATTGCTTCGGCCTTTGCCTTTTGACTTTAATTGTCTTGCTGCACCCGTTTTCTGGCCAGTGCAACAATTTCGCGGTTTTCCGGCTGGTCCAGACCCAGCCGTTTCAGCGTCTCATCGCAGGGAATGCCGTGCCAGTCGTAGCCTTTCTCATCATAGACTTCGTCCACCAGTTTTTCATACTCCTTACGGCGGTAGGCCTGCAGCATGGCCAGTCTTTCCGCGTCGTTTTTTGCCCGAATATTCAGGCCCGCCGTGTCGGTAAGATAGGACTCATAGTAGGCTTTTCTGGATACATATTCATTCATGAACACCGGCGCCATGGCGCGCAGCGGAATGGCATCGTCCTTGCGGGTACCGAACCCCTGACGGAGATTGATCAGTTTATGCAGCAGATAACACCGTTCGGATTCCGTCAGCAAATCATCAAGCCCCTTGTCCGTCCCGAGGGTGGCATTGACCAGTTCAAGATAGTAGTCAATGGTGGGAAGATTTTTCGATGGATCAGCCGTATGTTTGGCCTCGGGATGACGCACATCAATCCAGGGCAGTTTGCACAGGCCCACCATGTTAAACCAGGTCCGGATCAGGGGAAACCATTTCAGGGCCATGGCCTTTTTCTTGAAAGTCGGCAATTCTCCGTTGAGCTGGTCGATGGCGATCAGCCAGGCCTCATCATGCTGGGGCCCTTTCAGTGCGAACCCGTACCCGCCCTGCTGGGCCAGAGATTCCTTGGTAATGTACATGGAAAATTCCAGCCCTTTGGTTTCCATGGCAAAAAGGGAAAGTTCCGCCATAATATCTTCATAGGTTCGGCCGTTTCGTTTTGAAGCCCTGTCGGCAATCCAGCCCTTCATATGACGCACGCCTTTGCCGGCATCCCGGGCAAAAGCATCTTTGCCGGCAGCAATGCGGTGGACCAGCGCCATCACGGTCCCGGCATCGCCCCAGTGCAGTTCAAGCCCGCCGGTATCTTCTTTTGTCACCAGCCCCCGTTCATAGGCCTCAAACAGAAAAGACAGCACCACCCCGGTACTGATGGTATCGAGACCGTATTCATCACAGTAAAAACAATATTCAAACATGTGCTCAATGTCGAAAATGCCGAGGTTGGTAATATTGGCGGCAGATTCATACTCGGGTCCGTCCACCGCAACCGTGGTTCCGGCAAAAGGCCCGGTCAGAAGCTTGTGTTCATCATACCCCTTGGTACAGGCCAGGTTACAGCCGGCGAAACAGCCGTCCGGATGACCCTGTTTAAAATATTTCTCTTCAAAGACCTTGCCCGAAACCTGGTGCGCCCGGTCATCGGAACCATACTGGTAATTATGAACGGGCAGGAGGTGAAAAGCGTTCATCATGTCGATCAGCGCAGTGGTTCCCTGGGTACAGAGGCTCATGGCCTTGGGGTCCACGTCATTGATCACCTGTCTCAGCTTTTTACCGGCGTCACGAACCCTTTGGCGATCCGCCGGTTTGTTGGCATTGTTCTTTGCGGTATCACATTTGGCCACAATTCCCCACAGGCCCTTGATCCGCATCACTGACCCGGTTCCGCCGCGGCCGGCCTGTTTCGCCCGGCAACGTTTTCTTTTCACATCATAATACACACTGTTCACACATCCCAAACAGGTGTTTTTGGCACCGGCGCCCGCACAGACAAAGGCCACATTGGACAGTTTGCCGACGCCATTCCACTGCTGCGTCAGGGCCTCCGCTTCCAGCAGGGTGTTTTCCGTTTCCGGCGCACTTTTGATACTGACTTCACAGGCGTTTCCATCGATCACGATCAGCACATCCGTGTCCGATTTACCGGTCACCGCAATGGCATCGAACCCCGACAGCTTAACCAGCGGAAAGAAATGTCCCCCGACATTGGAATCACAGAAAGTTCCGGTCAGCGGCGAGATCGCCCCCACAATAAATTTGCCGGAACCGGCAAAACCGGTTTCGCCGCAAAACGGCCCGCCGGAAAAAGCCAGCACATTCTCCGGGCTGTCGAAACGGGTTGTTGCCTCTGTTCCGTCATAGACCAGCTTGAGACAGTATCCCCGCCCGCCGATAAACCGGGTGCGCATTTCCTTTGGAACCGTTTTTACATTGATTTTCTTCCGGGAAAGATCCACTTCCAGAATCCGGTTGGTGTACCCCTTTTCAATCCCGTTTTTATCGTATTTCAGTGAAGCATAAACCATTCAACTCTCCAAAAAAAATCTGCTATAAATACCACTGGAATTTCTAAAATGACATGATACTGTATTAAATCGGTTATTATAAAAAAAGACCGGCCTGTTGTCAATATAATTGAACCCAGTCACATTTTCAAAAACCGGTGATAAAATTCCAAAAAAAAGGCATGGGAATCTGCTCCCATGCCTTCACGAAAATCCGGCCGCATATGTACTATTCCGAAGTCACCCGCCGGAGCTGGAGAAAATCGGTTTGGCCCTTGACCACTTTCATAATCCCGTCCTGAAGCAGGGTCCGCATGCCCTCACTGATAGCCAGCCTGCGGAGCTCGGCCACCTCTTCCTTGGCAATGATCTTTTTCTTCATCTCATCGGTTGAGATCAGCAGTTCATGGATACCGGTCCGGCCCTTGTATCCGGTGTTACCGCACTTGTCACAGCCCTTCGGCCGGAACAGTCTGATATCCTCTTTTTTCACCCCCAGTTCCGGGAAAAGGTCTTCACCGTAGGTATGCACAATCTGGTCGATCTCCTCAGGGTCCGGCACATACTCTTCTTTGCACTCAGGACAGAGTGTCCTTACCAGACGCTGGGCCAGCACCCCCAGAAACGCATCGGCAAAATTCAGCGGGTCGATCCCCAGGTCCAGCAGCCGGGTAATGGTTTCGGGCGCCGAGTTGGTATGCAGGGTGGAAAACACCAGGTGACCGGTCAGAGAGGCTTCCACCCCGATATGGCAGGTTTCCTGATCGCGCATTTCACCGATCAGAATCACATCCGGGTCCGCCCGAAGAAAAGACCGCATGGCCGCGGCAAAGGTAAATCCGATTTTTGCCTGGGTCTGAACCTGCTGCAGCCCCGGCTGGGTAATCTCCACCGGGTCCTCGGCGGTCCAGATCTTTTTGTCCGGAGTATTGATGTCCCCCAGAATCGCGTGCAGCGTGGTGGTCTTACCGGAGCCGGTCGGCCCCACCACCAGGAAGATTCCGTGCGGATGGGCAATCAGCTTTTTGGTTTCCTCATAATTGTGCGGCGAGAGGTTCAGCTTGTCAAAGGGCAGCGCGCCACCGCCGGCCAGGACACGAAGCACGGCACTCTCGCCGTTGACCGTGGGCACGGTGGCCACACGAAGCTCCAGACTTTTGCCGTGGAACTTGGCCGCAATCTTGCCGTCCTGGGGAAGGCGCCTTTCGGCAATGTCCAGCTTGGAGATGATCTTGATCCGGGCCAGGACCGCCTGAATGTGGCTGGCCGGAATTTTTAATATCTCCCGGCATACCCCGTCCACCCGCATCCGCACCACGGCCGGTGTTTTGCCCTTGCTCGGTTCCACATGAATATCGGACGCGTTCATCTTTGCGGCATCCACGATAAGCTTGTTCACCAGCTGGACCACGGTGGCCTCGTTCTCATTCACCGCGGACAGGGCGTCACTGATATTCTCCTCATCTTCAACATCCACTTCACTTTCAAGCTTGCCCAGAAGGTCATCCAGACCGGCCCCGGATGCCTCCGCTTCATCCGCTTCAGAACCGCTGACCCCGACCCCCAGGTACTTGAGAATATCTTCCTGGAAACCCACCCGCAGTTCATAGCTCCGGGCGCCCAGCACCTGCTGAATTTCCATGATGCGGTTGGTGTCGTTGGGATCATCGATCAGGATAATGGCATTGTTCTCATCCCCGGACAGGGGCACCCACATGCTGGCCCGCAGATAAGCCGTTTTGACTTTTTTCAAGAGGCTGTCGGGAAGAATGTGCTCTTCTTTATACTGGTGATAGGGCACCTGGTAAAACCGCTCAAGCGATTCCCCCACTTCCCCGGGCAGAAGGTTTTCTTCCGAAACCAGCAGGCTGGCAACGGATGTTTTCTCCTGAAGGGATTTCTTTTCCAGTTCCTGAATCTTTTCCCGGGTGATCTTGCCCCGCCGGATCAGGTGGTCGAACGGCGCCTGGGTCGCCTGCATGTCGTACTGGAACTTTTGACCGATCAGCTGGGACAGCTCATGGGCATGTTTCAGATCGGCATTGGTAAAAACGCCGCCGTCCTTGCGGTTAATCACCTGCATAACGCCCAGCAGGGTATTTTTGAACTTGATGGGAACCACAATCATGGACTTGGTCCGGAACCCCGAGGTTCGGTCAAAGCTCTGGTCAAAACGCAGTTTCGGATGGATGGACGTCAGGACCTCCTTGACATAGACATCATCGATCCGAATGGGTTTCTGGCTTAACGCCACGTACCCGGCAATGGACGACGGGCTGAGCGGCAGCCGGATTTCCCTGATCTCGTTCCCGGTCTTGTACTTGGAAACGATTTCCCGGCCATGCCGACCCCGCTGATAAACCGTCAATCGCTCGGCCTGTAAAAGATCCAGCATCTCCTTTTCAATGTTCGGTAAAACATCATTAAAGGTCTCGGCCTCATGAATGCACCGGTACAGATCATTGATCTTTTTCTGGTACTCCGGTGAATCCGGGCCGTTGGCTGCCTGAGCTGCTGTTTCCATGAAGATCACCCCTTTGCTTGTTTTTGGTTCCCGACAGACAAAACAACACTTTCAAAAAAAGGCCGGAAGACCTGGTAAATACCTCTTTATTAGCAAATATCATATTATTTTCACATTATAAAGCCCTTTTTCCCGACGTTAAAATCGCTTTCGTTTGCCGTCTTTTTGATCGGGAACATACCACGCAAACGCCGAACCTTGGTTCGGGGTCAAGTGACATGGATTCAAATAAATCAAATTTAACTACCGAGATACCCCGTAGCTTGCTGCGGGAAATATCATAAAATTTTCCAGCTTTTTTCTCACAAAAGATCCCTTTCTGGAAACCACCGCTTCCCCTTAACGGCTACCGGTAAAGCACCGTGTACCGGAAGGATTTCTCGGATTTTTTCGCAACCAAAATTTCAAACTCCGCACCGAAAGCATCTTTTTTCAGGATTTTCGGAATCGTTCCCATAAACTCCCAGTCCCCGCGAAAATGCTCCCGGACCGTTACAGAGATATTTTGATCCTTCGCATTTTCGACGAGAATCTCGATGGTCTCTTTGCGGCCGTGTTTCCCCACTTTCTGTAGCGACCGGACCGTTCTTTTCCCGGTCACATCGAAAGCATTACCGGTGCAAATCCGGACGGTTCCGTTTTCGGGCGTGTGATCAATCCGGTCCTCACCGATAAAAACCTGCCCGCCGTCATCATCCTGCTGATAAAGCCGGACCTTACCTTTGGGCAACGGCATTCCCAGTCCGCTTGACTTTTCATTCTTAAACGTTAAAAGGGTGTTGACCTTTCTGTTGTCGTTTCTGCCGTCAAACAGGTAGACTTTCTTGACCGCCGTGCGCACCGGTGAAAAAAAGGAGATCTGTTTGATCTGACGGTCCTTCAGCGTTGCCTGCCGCTGCAGAGTATAGAGATGATACTCAAAAAAGGCCTTCTCCCTGAAGCGGGGTGCTGCCGTGGTCCCACGGTCCTGCCGGGCAGACAGCGCCGGTTGCGGAAAAGGCACCGGCCCCGCCATATGAACATCCCCGGCCACCAGCGTAAGTTTTGCCGAAGCATAGCTGGCGCCGGACCGATTGTCGATGGAAACCCAGCCCCCCAGATCAATCCAGGTATTTTCGGCATTCACCGCGGCGACATATTCGGCCTGCCACTGGATTCCGCCGGTGAGATAACTGATTTCGGAGGCATAATTTCCGGCCTGTTCGGAACGCAGCAACCAGACCAGGGTCGGCCGGGTCACCAGCCCGCCGGGAAGGTAGGGAAACTCCACACTGTCCACCGCCCGGGCCTTGACAGCCCGCACCGGTCCCTCCTGCGTTCTTACAATGACGTCCCCGCCGCAAGCATTGAGCAATGTGCCGGAAAAAACGGCCCCGTCCCGGGTGGATACCAGAATGGGTTCATCCCGGTATTTTTCCAGCAGCCGGCCGGTTTCCACCAGGTCATATTCAAAATTCTGCTCCAGCAGGGTGATTTTCGCATTGGTGGACAGCGGGCGAAAAAGAACAGAGGCGGGATCTATTTTGGCAGCCACATCCCGGAACCGGTACGTCTGAATCCCTTTTTCAAGACTGACGGACCGTGTTTCCCGGACCAGCGCCAGATCATTATTGTACACGGTGACCGACACCGCCGAACCGGCGGCCGGGCCCGGCCGCCCGGCAAAAAAAACAACGCAAAAAACCAGAAACAGATTTCCTGTTTTCATTCGTCCGCCTCCTTTCTTCCGGGGTTCGCCGCCACACTTTTGCCGACGGTGGATGTGGTTAATATTACATGCCCGTAACAAAAACACAATATTTACTGCTATAATAAAGACAGGCGGTTTTTTTCTTGTATGTCTGAATTCTGCCTGATATGATCAGCAGGAAATCAACCGCCGACTGAAGGAATTCCCTGTTATGAAAAAAACCTGCGCCTTTATTTACTGTTTTCCTCTGTTTTTTTCTTTTCTGCTTTCCTGCAACGGCATCCAGGAACAGATCACGCTGAGCAAGGTCATCCTTGATCTGCCCAGCGCCATCAACGCACCGGAATCCCGTGAAAACAAAAAAGGGGTCAGTGCGGCAACCATCTTCAATACCATCAGCCTGCTCTACAGCCCCATTCGGGACGAGTTCAACCCCCTGGCCGCCCAGGCCCTCGACTATACCAAAAATATTTTTTTTCTCATTGACGAAAACATCTTTCATAACCGCCCGGTTATGGCAAAAATCAACCGGGACAACCTTCTTGAAACCGACTTCGATGATAATGGCACCGAAGGACGGCTCAGAATCTCTAAAAATGAAAGCACCTACACGGTTGAACTGTGGCAGAAAAACGATACCGCCTGGGACAAGGCGCTTTATGTGGAATTTACCCTCACCAACACTGTCTACACGGGCACCCTCTATACCGCCTTGCCGGTTCAGGGCTCAGCCGAGAAAATTCTCTATAAAATCGATTTTAACACCGCGGACGTCTGCGGTCATTCCATGGTAATTTCCATCATCAATCTTGAATATGCAGAAAATGGCAGCGAAAACATTCCGAGCCGGATCTGGCTCAAGGTCTGCAAAAGCGGAAACCGTTTTTATGCCGCCGGGAACAGATATTCATTAAACGTGAACATCGGCAGGGATATGGACTTCAGCAACGAGGTCATGGATCAGCTCTATGACGGCGAGTATGTCCCCGGCACAACCGTTGTGAATGCGAACTATATTTACACCGCGGCGGTGGACTTGACCAGCGGTAACGGCGCGGCGTCTGTTGCCCTGGTGCCGGAAACGGACAACCGGACCGCGGAAATTTTCGACATTTACAGTGTCGGCAACATCTACCGGGAAGCCGTTGCCCAATGGATCAAAAATACCACCGACCCCGATTTGATCCAGATCATCAATGACATTCTGACCGATGCCGGAGAGGTCCTCATTTCCAAAGATTCGAGTACAAATGCGATTTTTGAAGCCTTGCAGCAGGTCAAGGAATATCTGGGCGAACAGAGCGAAGAAACCCTGGACGGTATTCTGTTTGTGGTCCAGCTGGTCAACCCGGGATATTTTTCAGGAGAAAGCGGTTTTACCGGAAATGACCTTATCAACACCCCGTCCTGGGCAGCGGACGTTCCGAATTTCTATCCCTTTCCCATATTGTCGGCGGCAGCACTGGCTGCAGATGCATTTCTGTTTGCCATCCCCGATGAAAATCCGCCCGCTCTGTGAAACAGCCGCTTTTATCCCTTGACACCCAAACGGCGTTTTTTTATAATTCCTTAATTAAATTAAATACTTACAGAAACATTACCGGTCTCATGCAGAAGATCATCGCACCCAAAAAAGGCTTTCAGTTTATCGACTGGAAAGAGCTTTTTCTTTACCGGCACCTGTTCTTTTTCCTGGTCTGGCGCGACATTAAAATCAGATACAAACAGACCATTCTGGGCTTCACCTGGGCCGTTATCAAACCGTTTTTCAGCATGATCGTATTTTCAATCGTGTTCGGCAAAATGGCCAGGGTCGCCAGCGATGGGGTGCCCTATCCGATCTTCTCCTATGCCGCCCTGGTGCCGTGGACCTATTTTTCTTCGGCCATGGTCGGGTCCACCACCAGCCTGGTGGGCAACAACATGCTGTCCAAAATCTACTTTCCCCGGCTGGTCATTCCCGCGATTCCGGTGCTGGCCTATCTGGTGGATTTTATGATCGCCTTTTCGCTGCTCGGCGTGCTGATGGTCTACTTCCATATCTTCCCCGGCTATAATATCGTTTTCCTGCCGCTGCTGATCCTGCTGATGGTTTTCACGGCATCGGGCATCGGCATGTGGCTGTCCTCCCTGGCCATCCAGTACCGGGACGTCAAGTTCGCCACCACCTTTCTGACCCAGCTGTTGATGTACGGCGCCCCCGTGGTCTGGCCGGCCTCCATGATTCCGGAACAATACCGGATGCTTTACGGGCTTTATCCGGTCGCCGGTGTGGTGGAAGGCTTTCGTTCCGCCCTGCTGGGGACAAACCCCATGCCGTGGGACCTGATTCTTCCCGGAACCCTGAGCGCCGCGATCATCTGGATATCCGGGGCTTTCTATTTTAAATATAAAGAGCGTATTTTCGCCGACGTTGTCTGACGCGGAAGCCTGGACCTATGAACAACCTTGCCATCAAAGTCGAAAATCTTGCCAAGCGCTACCGGATCGGGCTGAAAGAAAAAATGCACCGGACCCTGTTCGCGTCGGTCACCAGCTGGCTGAAGTCTCCGCTGGCCAATTTCAGAGAACTGAAAAAACTGACCACTTTTGGTGAAGCCGATGACGCGGAAGATATTATCTGGGCGCTCCGGGATGTCTCCTTTAAGGTCCGGGAGGGAGAGGTGATCGGCATCATCGGTAAAAACGGCTCCGGGAAAAGCACCCTGCTCAAGATTCTTTCCGAGATCACCGACCCCACCCGCGGCCGGGTCCTTATCAACGGCCGGGTCTCCAGCCTGCTGGAAGTGGGCACCGGGTTCCATCCCGAACTGACCGGCCGGGAAAACATCTATTTAAACGGTACCATTCTCGGCATGACCAAATACGAGGTGGACCGGAAGTTCGATGAAATTGTCGACTTTTCCGGCATCGAAAAGTTTATCGAAACCCCGGCCAAAAGGTACTCCTCGGGCATGCGCGTGCGCCTGGCCTTTGCCGTTGCCGCACATCTGGAACCCGAAATTCTGCTGGTGGACGAGGTGCTTTCCGTGGGGGACGCCGAGTTTCAGCAGAAATGCCTGGACAAAATGAGTGAGGTCACCACCTCCGGCCGGACCGTGCTTTATGTCAGCCACAATATGCCGTCGGTGGAATCACTCTGTCACCGGGCCATCCTGCTTGAGCAGGGCCGGATCACTTTTTCCGGCACCGCGGCGGAAACGGTCGGTCACTACCTGGGCAAGAAAGTGCTTTCCGCCCGGCCCCGGATTGACCTGTCCGCGCATCCCAACCGGGCCGCAAAAGCCACCTCCCTATTGAAAACGGTTCAGCTGCTGAATACGCGGCAGGAGGAAGTCACCACCTTCAAACAGGGGGAAGACATTATTTTCAGCCTTGAACTGGATGCCCGCGACCATACCATTAAAACCCCCACGATCAGCATCAGTGTTCTCGATGCTACCGAAAGAGTCGTGTGCCAGCTTGCCAGCGATCGGATGTCCGCACAGTCTTTTGAAATCGGAAAATCGGCCCGGCTCCGCTGCCGCTGGACAGACTGCCCGCTGAAACCGGGCACATATTCCATTGCCATCAGCGTGAAAAAATTCGGTCGCATGCTGGACGCTGTTGCGGACATTACAACCTTTGAGGTCCTTCACGGGGACTTTTATCTAAGCGGAAACATCGCTGAGGGCAAAGGTGTTTTCCTGCCCCGCGGCAACTGGACGTTCAACAATCCGGACTGATCAGCCGGCGCTGCGCCCCGGAAGCGCTTTTTTCCCGAATCGTTCTGCAGATACGGTGGTACCGGCGGCCCAGCCGTAACAGCTCTTTCAGATAGGTCCGTTCATAACAGAACTGTGTTTGAAACGTTTCGCCCTCCCGGGAAAACAGCAGCCGGACATGATAGCGCAGCAATAAAAAAAACAGCTGTTTTAGTTTCAGTGAAACAAGCGCCGGACAAGACCGGGGAGAGGTCCCGCGAATAAGGTTTCGGTAGAGATACAGGACAGGCGCCGTTCTGCCGAAGCCTTCCTGCAGCCGGCAGAAATATTTCCAGCACAGGCGGGAACGGGAGATCCGGTGCTGCAACCGGAGATCACCGTCATACCAGAGCTTCCATCCGGCCAGATACATTCGCATACAGATTTCAACATCTTCTCCCGAGGTCAAGCTGTTTTCTTTGCGGCCCTGCAGGTACAGCGGCCAGTCCGATTCCAAAATTTCCCTGATAATTTTACGCCGCAGCGACAATCCGGCCCCCCATAAATAGGCCCGGTCTGCGGTCACCGGGCCGGAAACCGTCAGCTGGGGTCCGCAGGCATAACAGTGCTGGTTTTTTTCAAACCAGAACGGAACCGGTCCCTCCGGCAGCGCTTCATTCCGGCTGCCCACCGCAGCCACGTCCGGCCGTTTGGCAAAAAAATCGGCCACCTTTCGCACCCATTTTTTTTCAACAATATTGTCGTCATCCACAAAAGAAATATAGGCATAGCCGGCGGACATCACCCCTGTTTTTCTGGCATGGCCAACCCCCGGCCGTTTCTCTGTAACCACTCTGAGGGGGATATCGGACCGGTCCCAGATGCTTTTGGCCAGGCTTACCGTTTTGTCGCTACAGTTATTATCCACCAGGAGAACCTCGTAAGGGATCTCCCCGTTTTCCTGGGCTTTCAGCGCCGCAAGTGTTTCCGCGATACGCGCTTCACTGTTATAACAGCAGACAATAAAGGACAGGCCTCTGGGACATTCTTTTTCATCCATGATGCACCGTAAATTCCATTATGCGTCAAATCTCAACTATAATCTTTCCCGCAAGATTCCGCAACAAAAACAGGATTGGTTTTCTGAAGATAGCCGGCACATATGTCCCGGTTTAAAATTGACAGGCCACAGGGCTTCTTCTATAATTTCTCGCTTAAAGCACCTGCCGGTTGTGCAGAACCGGGAAACAGCAAAAAAACCGAAAAGCGGCCATGCAGATCAAGAACCGGATTACCGGCACCGTTCCCGTCATCATTCACTCGCCAGGTCTCACCTTTTCACGCCGCTATCACAAGAGGGTTCACGCCAAGCGCAATCCCCTGTGGGCATATCTTCTGAAACACTGGGAACAGGCGTCGCCCCCGGGGCAACCGGGGCCGGACATATCCCGGGACCTGGCCATCATCACCTGGAACACGGGTTTTGGCAAAAGCCTTCTGGAACGTTCACTGGACAGGCTTGGCGTCCCCTGCACGGTCCTGGGCCGGGGACATCAGAACTGGTCCAATCCCTTGAAGATGGCGCTGGCCCGGGAATTTCTGGAAACGGTGACAACACCTTATGTCCTGGCCCTGGATGCCTACGATGTCCTGGTGCTGGACCATCCGGCACAAGCGCTTCAGCGTTTTCAGGAAATGAACTGTGATATTCTTTTTAATGCCGCCATGCAGTTTTATCCGGATTTCGGCAAACAAAATCCGGCCCGTACTGGATCAAACCCGTACCGTTCGCGGCCGGCTGGGACTTCGCAAAACCCAGTTGAAAAACCGGTTCAAATAAAACGCGCTTTCAAAAACCGGTTTGATCTGTTCCGGAAAAAGGCTGATCCAAAATGCTCCGCAATAAAACACCTGCTTTCTGAATACGCGCTGAAACGGCTCAACACCGGGCGGGAATATCGCGCATGGTCTGATTTGCTTATAAGGGGAAACGTTTGCGAATGTTTTTTATTTTCTGTTTTAAACAGTTCAAAAAACTGGTGGCAAAGTGATAGCGCTGCATTCGCCGGTCCGCTTCGATGTCACAGACAACCTTCGGCGGATGGTTCAGCGGAAACGGCATCGGCTCGTCACAAAGCCTGAGTTTGCAGCGGCCTTTCCGGGTGTGGGTGCCTCTGTCATCAAAACCGATATTGGTCACCAGGTTCCGGTCCGGCATCACGGACAGGCCTCCGTTCAGAAAACAGGCAAAAGCCCACCGGTAGTCCCAGGTATTTTTGTTACCGTCGTAGGTCTGCTGAAAGGTATTGGTCCAGAACCGAAGGGTCCGGCCGTCATCCCGCCAGATATCCCGCAGCAGGCCCCGGCGGGGAAACGTGTGCGCTGGCCAGCCGGCATCCCTGGCATCGGGCCACTGCTGCATGTCAAAATCAAAATGCTGCCAGGCCCGGCGCCAGCTGGCCCAGCCCCAGGGATGATGAAACCGGGAAAAATAGTAACTGAAGGGGGCTCGCATCTTTTTGTACCGGAAATTACAGCTGCCCACAACCATGATCCGCGGGTCGTCCCGATACCTTTCCAGAATCTCCTGGCAGAACCGGAAAAAGCACGGGTCCGGTAAGCAGTCGTCCTCCAGAATGATAGCAGTTTCCGCCTGTTCAAAAACCCAGTCCAGACCGGTGGCAACCCTGCGCTCACATCCCAGGTTATTTTGGGAATAGTTTTTTTGCACGTCGCACGGCCAGTCCACTTTTTCCACAATATCGCGGGCCGCCGCACAGTACTGGATATCTTCCGGGTGATCGGGCCGCGGTCCGTCCGCCACGATCAAAAGACGTTCCGGCCTGGCATTACGGATCTCGGCAAAAACCTGTCTGGTCAGGTCCGGCCGGTTGAAAATGAAGATGACAACGGGGGTGGTCAGCTGAAACATCGAAAAAGTATAAGTAATGGTTTTTTGCGTGTCAAGGGGGAAACCCGATCCCGGCCGCCGCTAAAATTCTGCTTTATATTTATGCCGGTTCATCCCGGTTAACGATATATTTTTTCCAGGATCTGAAATGTTTTCCGTTCAACCTCGCATAATTTTTTAATTTTCCGGGTAACCGCCGGCTGGTCAAGAAGCGCAGACAGGTTTTTGTAAAGAGCACCATTTTCATCCGTTGCCTGAGACGCGGTGATGTTTTTTCGGGGAATGTGTATTTTTACCCCGGTGGCCCGTTCAAAGGACGAAGCAAACGACGGCAGGTCATCCGTGAACCCCACCACTGCAAAATCTTTGAGCGTTTCCATGATCACCCGGGAAAGGGTCTCGGCCTCGCTGCGGCTGACGGGGAACCGTCCGGTCAGCATCATGGTCGGTACATAGGCCAGCTGAAGTCCCCGGTCGGAGGCCAGAACGGCATCAAGCTCTTTCTCCAGGTCACAGCCGCTGTTCCTCCGATACGGCAGCATCGACGGATCCGGATTACTGATCCGGTCATAAATATAGTGGGATTTCCACCGGGCCACGGGGTCTCTCAGGACGGTAACAAAGGCCGCCTCTTGACTGAATTCCGTAACCAGTTGCCGGTTTACCGGCAGGTGACCATAGATCAGCTTGCGGCCCGAATGCAGGAAATAGGCCAGGAGATAGTTGCGGTAACGCGCCGTGGCTTCAACCTTTTCGCTGGTAACCTTATCCGGCAAAACCGAGTTGACCGCGAGCCGCGCATGACGCGAGTTGATCCAGGGCTCCAGCAGCGACCCCATCGCATTGTGGATCGCCGCGGCAACAGACTTTCCCGCGCATTTCGGAATATGGATAAATACCACCCGCTGACTGGCGGTAAACATCCGGTCAACGGTGCGCAGGGATTTGCTGCTGATTCTTCTGAATACCCTTTTCAGCTTGTCTGGCATAACCTTTCTCCCGGATCAAGAAAAAATTGTGCGGCCGATGATCAAACCGCCCCCGGGGTTCTCTGTTCCGGTCTGAATACACTGATAAAGCAATGTCAGGCCTCGTTGGCCGGACGCGCTTTTCCGCCTGCACCCTGGCCACCCTTTTCAAGGGATGATATCAAATCCAGCAGCCTGCGCCCGATCACCGGGGGGCTCAGTTCCTTTTGGAACAGAAGGTGTCCGCGCTCAGAAAGGCGGTGACGCTTTTCCGGACGGTTCTTCAATTCCAGAATGGCTGCGGCAAGGGATTCCGGATCTTCCGGCCGGACCAACAGACAGTTTTCCCGGTCCGTCAGCAGCTCCCGGTTGCTTTCGGACGCTCGCGTAATGTAGGGCAGCCCCAGGGCCAGCGCCTCGAATGTTTTGTTCTGCAGGGTCCGGTCGAGACGCTCGTGGTCTGAAAACTGCCCCAGACAGACATGACCGGACAGCATTTGCCGCCGCAGTTCATCCGCCGGCAGATAGTCGGTCACCAGTTCCACGTTGTCGAGATCATATTTCGATACCATGGCCGTTATCTTAGCCTCAAGCATTCCGCGGCCGATCACCAGAAAATCCACCCCGGAATCTTTAAGCTGCCGGGCAGCTTCAAGGACTGTTTCCACCCCGGTGGCCGGTAAAAAACCGCCCCGGAAAACCGCGGTAAACCGCTTCCGTTTCGCCACCGACGCATCCGGAAAAAAAACGCTGTCGTCCGCACCGGTCCAGACCGGCACCAGTTTTTTGTCACGAATATGAAAATTTTTGCCGATATATTTCTTCTGGGCTTCACTTTCCACCAGAACAAGGTCCGACAGTTTCAGCGCCAGCCAGTCGACCAGGCAGGCCTTGATGGCCTTTAATGACCGGGGAGAGACAAAAGACCGGTCATGGACTGCGGTTTCATAAAGCGTGCCCAGGGCATTGTAGACAAGGGGCCGCCGGGAAACCAGCCGGGCCAGGGGAACGGCAACACCGCTCAGATAGCCGACCATGAGCACATCATATTTTTTTCGCACCGCCCGGTGTTTTTGCACCAGGCGCAGATACTTCATAACGGACGGAGATTCGTCAAAGCACGTTACCACTTTTGCCCCGTTCTGTTCAAGCCCCCGAAGATACACCCGGTTTCGGGCAAAAACAGGGGGATAAATTCCGAAATAACAGACCCGGGGAATCGCCATGGGACCAACCTTTCGCAAAGGCATTATCCTTTCTGCCGTCATACGAACCGGACGCGGCCGCTTTTTTTCTTTACTCCCGACCGCCGGCACTGCTAATCTGGTTCAGCAGCAAGGGAGGCACTCTTTCCGGATCTTTTCCGGAAAAGTCCTTTTCTCCAAAAACTTATACCAAATCTGTTCTTAAAACAATTTTTTTATCCCCCGCCGGAAGCCATGAAGAACTTTTTTTGCAAAAACAGCCTGCATCTCTCCCAAACGACATCACAGGCGTTAAGAAAGGCCCTGCGCAAAGGGGAAATTTATCCGGCACGGATCCTCAGCCGGGTCGGCGAAAACAGCTACCGGATCGAGATTCTGAACCGGCAGATCACCGCTGCCTCTACGCTTTGCTTCACCCCGTCCAAAATCTTTGTCCAGATCCATGCCCTTCATCCCCGAATACATTTGCGCATCATTTCTGCAAATCTCCAGCACATCGACCGGATTCTGGAGCTTGCCGGATCAGAAAAAATCGAACTGGACAGCTTTAATCAGTGGGCGCTGGCCGAATTCATCAATTCCGGATACCCTTTTTCCGCCCAGCGCCTGAAAAAGGACCTGGCCCGCATTCGGCGGCTGGCGCAACAGCTGCCGGCCCGGCATCTGATTCCGCTGGGACGCTATGCCCGCCTGTTGACAAAATCTCCCGAACTTTTTGCCGAGCTGCCTTTTATGCTTTTTCCGGAACCGGTTCCCATTTTAAATTGGGAAAAAAATTTCGCCGCCGCTATTCGCCCGGAAGACATTCTTCGCACGCTCCATTACTGTTATATCCGCTATTCTCTGGAAAACGACCGCCTGGAACAGACCCTCCGCAAAGACGGTATTACCGCGGATTTAACCCGCATCAAAAAAACCGGCCAAAACATTCAGGCCTTCAACACGTTTATGCACCCGGACTATTCTCTGTCCGGCTTTCTGGTTCCCGGTGAACACGAAATACAGACCATCCTGATTGAAGGAAAACAGGACAAAAGCGGTACGGATATTATCCAACGCTACGAATTTCCTTACACCCTTGCCGATTATGGCTGTTTTCGGGTCAATCTGCGTTTTCTGGAAAACATGCTCAGTATTTCCTGTTTCTACGACAACCCCCGTTTAAAATCCAAACTTGCTGAATTTGAACCCTCCGCCAGAGCGCTTGCCGCGACTTACCGGCTGAAAATCCTGCCGTTTCACTACGAAATGAGCTGTCACCGAACAATCCTGTAAAAAACATGGTTTCAGTAACCCCCCAAACCAGTCCGTTGAAAAGAAACGCTTGCTAAATAAATTTTCTTTTTGGCCCCCTTTCCGCAAAACATACTGACCCAGGTCATAATATTATACCCATAACTTATTCCCCGGCTGTGCAAAAAACCCAATTAATAGAATATAGACCTGATTTACCGATTTTTATTAATATTAATTATGACCATGTTCATTTTTTTTCTTGACTTGTGACTGAAGATGTCCTATCTGTTGAGAGTCCCGATAAAACCGTTTTTTTTTTGCCTTCACAGGAGAAAATCATGACCTTAACATCAGATCTGGAAAACATTCTTGGCCCGGAAAACGTATCCTCAGATCCGGAAAAAATTAAAAAATATGCGGCGGACCAGAGCTTTGTTCAGCCGCGCAGTCCGGACATCGTCGTTTTCCCGCAAAATGTCGAACAGGTCCAGGAAGTGGTAAATTATGCCAACCGGACCAATACGCCCGTGGTGCCGTTCAGTTCGGGTCTCAATTTTCACGGTGCGGCCATTCCCAGGGAGGGCGGCATTCTGATGGATTTATCTCAGATGAACCGGATCCTGGAAATCAATGAAGACAACTGGCACTGTGTCATCGAACCCGGCGTCACGGCCCGGCAGCTTCAGGACGAACTGGAAAAGCACAGTCTGAAAGCCATGCTTCCGGCCGGCATTCATCCCGAACGCTCGGTCATGACCAGCCTTCTGGAACGCGACCCGGCCATCGCTTCGGCCAGCTTTGAGTTCGGCAACGAACTGATCATGGATACCGAGCTGGTGCTGCCCACGGGTGAGCTTTTTCGCACCGGGCTCTGGTCTTCCGGGGTCAAACCGGGATCTCCCATGGGGCCGGTCCGAGCCATGCTCAACCGGCTGTGGACCGCGGCCCAGGGCACTCTGGGAATTATGACCAAAATGAACATCAAGGTGGAATACCTTCCCCGCAAACGAAAAATTTTCATGATTCCGTTTGACTCCTTTCCCGAAGCCATGCCCACCTTAAGGGCGGTTCAGCGCAAAGAGATCGGACATGAATGTTTCCTGATCAACAATTTCAATAGCGCGGCCATTGCCTGCCGGGACTGGACTGTTGCCGATACTTTTCCCGCGGAAAAAATCCCTTCAAAAGAGTTTGAATCCCTTCGGACCAGCCTGCCGGAATGGCTCCTGGTGGTCTGCGCCAACGGCGGGCCGCGCCGGCCGGAAGGAAAAATCGCCTATGAAGAAAAAGCGCTGCAGGAAATCTGCGCCGCAGAACAGCTGCAGACCTATGACAACCCACTGTTGTCGGAACTGTTCTCCGAAGAAACGCTTCGCCCCTGGGGCATTCTTAAAAAATTCCGTTACAAGGGCTCGGTTCATGACATCTCCTTCAAAACAACCCTGAAACGTTTTCCGGACTTTCAGCGAATCGTCATGGAACTGGTCAACCGCTACCACTATCCGCTGCGGGATGTGGGCATTTTCATCATGCCCCTTGAACGCGGCCGGGCCTACCACTGCATTGCCGATTTTCACTGCAACCATAACAACCTGCCGGAAATCGCTGACGTTAAAAACCTGTGGCTGGAAGCCAGCGAAAGGCTGATCGACGAGGGGGCCCTGTTCGACCGGCCCTACGGCGCCTGGGCGGATATGGTCTACAGCCGGGCCGGCACCTATACGCAGAAACTGAAGGAAATCAAAAAGGAAATCGATCCGAACAACATTCTCAACCCCGGCCATCTCTGTTTTTAACCGGAATTTAAAATATGAACCTTCATATATCACAACCTTGGCTGAAAGGTAAAAATACATGACCTACTACGAAAAAAAACCGGAGAAAAAATTCTTTGAAAAAGAACTGGAAGATTACCGGGACTCTATCTGGGGCTGTGCCAGATGCAACTGGTGCCAGAACCAGTGGGGATGGAACGTGAAAAGCGCTGAATATTCGGAAATTTGCCCGGCCTTTCACGAGTTCCGTATTTTCCCCTACTCGGGCATGGGGAAAATGCACATGGCCCGGGCCCTGCTGGAAGGCGATTACGATTACGAGGACGCCCCGGAAATGGTAAAATTTCTCTATACCTGCACCACCTGCGGGGCCTGTGAAATGAACTGCCAGCGCATGCAGGACAAGGAACCGCTGCAGGTCAATGAAGTGCTTCGCGCCCAGTTCGTCCGCGACGGCGTCGGTCCCATGCCGGAGCACCGGGGACTGATCAAAAGCGTCAAAAATTATGACAATCCCTGGATGCAGCCCCGCACCCAGCGCGACCGCTGGGCCCGGAAAGTGGATATCAAGGACGTGTCAAAAGCACCGGCCGAAACCCTCTTTTTCGTCGGGTGCACCGTAGCCTTTGACAATACCCAGTGGCATGTGGCCCAGAATACGGCCCGAATCATGAAGGACGCCGGCGTGGATATCGGCATGCTGGGCAAGAAAGAGATCTGCTGCGGCAGTCCGGTGGCCCGAATCGGCGACCGGGAAACCTTCATCAGCCTGGCCAAACGCAACATCGACCTTTTAAACAGTACCGGCGCCAAAGAGATCATTACCTTCTGCCCCGGCTGCTACCGCTCCCTGAGCATGGACTACCGTGAAATTCCGGACGTCCCGGAACTCAACGCCAAAATTTACCATACCTCCCAGTATTACGAAAAATTGATCCGCGAAGGAAAAATAAAATTTAAAAACGGTCAGAAAAAGCGGGTGACCTGGCATGACCCGTGCCATCTGGGCCGGCACTGCGGCATTTACGAAGAACCCCGGGACGTGCTGAACGCCATTCCCGGCGTCGACCTGGTGGAAATGGAAAGAATCAAGGATCAGGGCTGGTGCTGCGGGGGCGGCGGCGGCGCCCGCACCGCTTTCATGGACTTTGCCCAGAAAACCGCGGTCAAACGGATCGGGGAGGCCAAAAAAACGGGGGCCGAAGCGATTGTCACCTCCTGCCCGTTCTGTGAGCAGAACATCGGTGATGCCCTGACCAGCCTGGATGAAGAAATGGAGATCCTGGACCTGACCGACCTGATGGTTAAGGCCATTGATAAATAATGTTTTCAAATTTAAAAAAAGGCAAAGCAAAAAGTTTCAAATTCAAGGCACGCAAATCCGAAGGGGTCAGACGTCCTCTTTGGTACTTTGCCGCGCAACCCGGAAGTTGAGCTTTTGGCAAAGCCGCCATATCAGGAGATATTCATGAGCGCACAAAAGAAAAAGGTCATCCAAAAAAAGCTGTCCCGCGAAGCATTTAACGCTTTAAAGAATGTGGTCGGCGAAAACTGGATATACGAAGAACGTTCCGTGGTGGAAACTTACAGCAAACTCTCCATTGAAGGCGGCAGTTTTGTCAAAAAGCACGACAAGGATCCCCATGTGCTGCCGGCGTGCGTGGTCCTGCCGGCCTCGACCAATGAAACCCAGGCCATCGTCAGGATCTGCAACCGGTACCAGGTTCCTTTTATTCCCTTTACCAACGGGCAGGTCTTCTGCAACCCGACCAACCAGGCGCCGACCCTGATCATTCACTTCTCCCGCATGAACAAAATCATTCGCATCGACACCCAGAATATGTGCGCCACCCTGGAGCCCTACGTGGATTATGCGCAGCTTCAGGCCGAGGCCATGAAACGCGGCCTGTGGAACGGCGGCACCCCGCTGGCCACCACCCTGTGCAAGCTTTCCTCCCAGTTCGCTTTTGCCGGACTGTGGCAAACCGACCTTAAGTACGGGCTTTTCAGCCGCAACATCACCAGCGTTAAAATGGTGCTCCCGGACGGTGAGATCCTCACCACCGGGTCCCGCTGCATGCCCAAGGCCGGCGATTTCTGGGAATACGGTCCCGGTCCGGACCTGATGGGCCTGCAGCGCTCGGGGCTGGGCACCAACGGCATTGTCACCGAAATTACGGTCAAACTTCATGCCTGGGTGGGAGACGAATCCTTTCCCGATATTCCGGCCGGCCGGCCCAGCCTGGTCCATGTTCACGATGCCAGGTACGACAATCCGCCGGCCCCGCTGAAAAATCACAAGCTGCTGTGGATAGAGTTTGAAGACTTTGAAACCCAGCTGAAAGCCATGCGGGAAATCGCCCACTCCGGCATCGCCATCGGGCTCAACGCCACCGGTGTCTACTCGGCCTTTTACTGCTCCCAGACCCAGGAAATGACGGTCAACCGCTGCAAGGAACATTTCTTTCCCGATTGGAACTGCTATGTGATCCTGGCCAACACCACCTCCGATGCCCAGATCGATTATGAAGAAGGAGTGCTTCGCGAAATCATTGCCGAGGTGGGCGGGACTTTCCTGTCGGAAGATCACAAGCCGGAGGTGCTGGAAGCCCTCAAACCATGGAACTATGACTGCATTCGCCACTCCAACGGCTACCGCATGAACCGGAAATTCTACGCCAACGCCTGGCTGCCCGTCGGGCCGCTGGAAGGGGCCGTCACCACCTCACGGGAATGGAAAAAAGCACTGGATACTTTCGGCGAACTGGACATCACCGACCGCGGCGGGGCGGACGACACCCCCTTTGTCTACATGCTTCAGAGAGGTCACTTCTGCCTGTTTGAAACGGACAACTACCCCGACCCGGTGCTTCCCGATGAAATCCGCAAGGCCCAGGGGTACGGCCTGTACGGGGCCGCCGTGGTCACCAAGCACAATCTCGGCCCCCAGCTGATGGCTTTTGTCAATGTGGAACCCTTTACCACCATGTTCCCGGAGGCCGGGCCCAACGCCAATCTGTTCATGCGGAAAATCAGAAAGGTATTCGACCCCAACAGCGTGGCCGCCCCCGGCCGCCAGGTCTTTACCGAAGAGGAATGGCAGCAGTTCCCGGGAGAAGTCAAGGCCGTGGTCAACAAGATGCGCCAGATGCAGGATATGCCTGAGGTCGGTTAGTTGAAATAACTTTATAATCTTCTACAGTTCCAACGCAAACGACACGGCAGCGCTTACTTTTTCCAAACTTTGCGAAGACAGCGAGGTAATCAGCGCACCGATTTTCGACTTGGACACGGTCTGTATGTGGTCGAAGTTTACGACACAGTCCTGATGCACGCCGCTGTTTTTGGAAAGATAGACTTCGCTGGGGATATCCCGGACTGTCGTGGTCAGGGGGGCCACAGTAACTTCGTTTAAATATTCAATGATGGAATTTCGGGTCAGGACAAGGACCGGTCTTTTTTTGTCCGGTGCTTTAAACCGGTACCACCTGATTTCACCTCGCTTCACAGCTTCCCCCAGTCCTGTTCTTCTTCCCAGGCCGAAAATTCATCCCTGGCCACCGGATGTGCCTGGTACCCGTTCTGGTGTTTTTTCTCGAGCTTGTGGCGGTAATGGTTGTCAATAGCTGTCTTGAGCGCTTCCCGGGTAAAAGCGGACCGGGTTGTGCGCAAAGACTTTACAACTTTATCCACGGTTGCGATTAATTCTTCATCAAGGGTCATTTGCACGGTTTTCATGACGTTTTCTCAATTTATGTGGATCTTTATAGCTATAATAGCACACATTGTTTTTTTGTCAAATTTTAAACTTTTAAATGACACATGAAGATGTGACCCCCATTTGTTATATTACCCTTTCTTTCGAAAATGCTTGAAAAAATTATTCGCCTGTTTTTCCGCTTTGAGCCGTTTCAGGGTTTTCATGATCAGGCTGTGGTTTGAGGGGTTTTTATACTGAATGAGGGCCCGCTGGGCCTTTCTTTCACTGAAGGTTTTGGGCACATAGACGTTTTCTCCGGTAAAAGGGTTTTTGCCGGTGTAATACATGCAGGCCGATGCCGTCATGGGCAGCGGGATAAAGTCCTGGACCTGTTCGGGGTGCATGCGTCGATTCAAAAGAGAAAGGGCAAAGGCCAGGCTGTTTTTGAGATCAGCGCCGGGATGGGCGGAGATGAAATAGTTAGCCAGATAGCATCTTCTTTCAAGTTTTTGGTTCACTTTGGCCAACCGGCCCAGAAAACGGTCATAGGCGCTGACCGGCGGTTTGTTCATCAGTTCCAGAACACTGTCCACCAGGTACTCCGGCGCCACCTTCATCTGACCGCTGATATGGTGCCGGCAGATCTCTTCAAGATAGGTTTCTGCTTCTGTGTCGCATATCAGGTCATGCCGGAAACCGCTGGCAATGAAAAGATGCTTGACCTTCGGCAGCTTCCGGATCCGGCGGTACAGGTGAAGGCTTTCCGTATAACCGGTTTTGAAGTTTTTACATTTTTCCGGCACCAGACAGCTTTTGTTGTCACACCCGCCCTTTTCTTTCCAGTGTTTACAGGTCGCCAGATACATGTTGGCCGTGGGACCGCCGATATCGGTGATGGTTCCTTTAAAGTCGGACCGCCCGGCCAGCTGCCTTGCTTCATTTATAAGGGAGGCCGGACTGCGGCTCTGGACAATTCTGCCCTGGTGAAAATAGAGAGAACAGAAACTGCACTCTCCGCAGCAGCCCCGGTGGGAGATCATCGAGAACTTGACGGTCTCAAGGCCCTTGACACCGCCCTGTTTCCGATAGACCGGATGCGTCTCCCGCGTATACGGCAGTGCATATATGCTGTCCAGCTGTTTCTGCGCCAGGGGCAGCGGCGGCGGGAAAACCACCACCGACCGATCACCGTGCGGCTGAACCAGTGTTTTGGCGTTAAAGGGATTCTGATTCGCATGGATCAAGTTGAAGGCAGCAGAAAAAAGTTCCGGATCATCCCGGATCTGTTCAAACCCCGGGAGGGGAACCATTTTCATTAAGGACTTTGGTTCTTTCCGGATCACGGCGGTTCCCCGGATATTGTCCAGCAGGGAAACCGGTTCCCCATTTTTCAGCTTTCCGGCAATTTCAACAATCGGGGTTTCCCCCATGCCGTACACCAGGATATCCGCCCGGGCATCCAGCAGCAGGGAGCGCCGCACCTTGTTGCTCCAGTAGTCATAGTGGGCCAGCCGCCGCATGCTGGCTTCCAGTCCGCCGATCACAATGGGCACATCCGGAAAAGCCTCCCGGACCCGGTTGGCATAAACAATGGTCGCCCGGTCCGGCCGGCCCCTTCCGCCGCCGGCCGGAGAATAGTCGTCTGTTTTGCGGGGCTTTTTATTGGCCGTGTAGTTGGCCACCATGGAGTCCACATTCCCGGCGGTAATCCCGAAAAAAAGTTTCGGCCGACCGAGTTTCTGAAAGTCCCGGGTATTTTTCCAGTCCGGCTGGGCAATGATGCCCACCCGAAACCCCTTGCTTTCCAGCACCCGGCCGATCACGGCCGTACCATAAGCCGGATGGTCCACGTAGGCATCACCGGTCACAAGAATCACATCTAGCGTTTTCCAGCCCCGCTGCTTCAGGTCATTTTTTGAAATGGGCAGAAACCTTTTCATGGTCTGCCTAATCTACCACGCACTTATCTTTGTTTCAAGTAATGCCGCTGCCGGGTGTCCTGCGGAAAAACCCGTTTGAACCTTTTCCCCGGAGCCCTTTGCAAATAATTATTTATAGCATCCCCTGTGCAAATATGGTATCTGATGGTGAGTGTTGCTTCCCGCCTACAAGGCGGGGCATCCCGGTAATTAAATTTGCTATCATGATTGGTATCGCTCAACTCCGCCCGCAGGGCGGCGATCCCGCGAAACACCCCGGTCTAAAACAGACGAAAACCGCTTATGATCAAACCCGACCCTAAAAAGATCGGTGTCCTCTACGTCCTCCACGGGGGGTTCTCCCGCTACGCGCCGCAGCACCTCTGGGACTCGGCCGTTCAGATGTTCTCCTATGACTCCAACCACCCGGTCTACGATATGGTCATCTGGAACGCTGACGGCTGGCCCATGATCGCACAGTCGGAATTTTCCATAAAGTTCAACCGGAAATACCGGTTTGAGTATGAACGGATCGGGGGAACGGACCCCTTTCCCGAGCAAAGCGAAACCCAGCTGGCCCGGACCGGGGAAATCCTCAGCCGGAACAGCCTCGGGCTTGAATTTGTGACCGATTACGCCTGCTGGATGAGCGGCGACCAGGTGAATCATTATCCCTGGCCGCGGTTCATCTACCACCCGCCGGAAGGAAAAAAAGACCGGGTCACCTACTGCGGCGAGCAGGAAGAAGACGGTCCCTGGCCGGGTTGTGATCCCGAACGCTACAACGTGGACGGACCGGTGGAACGGCTGCTCAAAAAAGGGGTGTCAAAAATCCTGGTGATGGATATGACTGTCGGCGGCGTCCGGTTTTACAAGACTTTCGATGTGGTCCGCATGACAGAGCGGGTGCTTGCCCAGTGGAACAAGGAAAACAATACCGCCGTTCCGCTTTGCTGGATCAATGACCCGTTGCAGTTTATGGAAAAAACCTACCCCGAAGACAAAGACTGGACTCCCGTGCTGGGCCCGCCGGACCATCCCCGGGTTCTCGATATTACAAAATTTCCCAATCCGGTTGCCGCAGATCCGGATCTGGCCCTGCTCCATGTGGAAGGCCTGGAAAAGGCCATGTCCCGCCGGGTGTCCGCTGCAGATACCGGTATTTTGATTTTCAATCACGGCCTGTTTGATCCCAACCGGCGCTTTTTCGATCCCAAGATCGACGACACCACCGTGCTCAACGACAACATCAAAAAACAGCTGCTGACGCGTCACCCGGAAATGAAAGCGGACAACATTATCGGCGCCTACGGCGGGGTCAAACAGGTGAATCCGGAAAGCGGTCTGCGGGAAAGAACCCGGGACATGCGCGGCGAAGATCTTGCCCACGCCTATCTTTACCATTCAGGAAAAGACCTGCCGCCGGGAAAATGGGGGTTTCGTTACTGGGACGGTCTGGCCTACCTGAAGCGCCGGGGGGTCAAACATATCGTGGTGGGCTTTTCACAGGTTGTCTCAGATTCTGTTCTCACCCTGGTGGAAATGCCGAACCAGGTGGCTAAGGAAATCGGAATTAAAACCTGGATAAAATACCGGTCGGGTGATTTCAGGAAGTATCCGAAAACCGGGCACCCCTTTGCCCCTTACTGGGGGAACTGGGTGGAGACGAAAGGCCTGGGCACACAGTACACCTTGACAATGGGCGGAGAAAAAAACCTGCCCTACCCGCCGCCCAGGCAGACACCGGCAGATGAAAAGCGGGAGGACATGGATCCGTCTCTCGCCTTCGACCTGAGCGATTACGGGCACCTCGGCTATGATCCGGAAAAGGGGACACCGGACCCGGACCAACCGGTCCAGGACCAGTATGCCGGCACCTGGGATTTCTATGTTCCCCCGGGAAATGAGCAGCGGCTGGCCGAGCTGCTGGCCAAACATGTTCTTCGGGCCGTGTCACAACCACTGTAAATATCGATTGATCCCGTTACCCACCCCGGTCTTCTCGAAAAAAACATAATATCTTGACACGTTTGATCATGATTACGTATTATAGAAAGCACGCTGAAAAAAAGACGTTCACCGGCAACCCGGTACCTGGCGCAATTTTCTTTTTATGATAGCCTCAAAAGGTCAGTGCTGATTGTTAAGCCATGTAAACGGATAAATATAAAATTTCAAAATCCAAATTAAAATTCCAAATGAAGTCCAAAATCTGAATGTCAAACATTTGCGTTTAAGCAAAAAAAATTGAACAGTCCCCATTCAATATGAGCACACAGGTCCTGGAAACCGAACTTCAAAAGGAAATCGATTGCCTGCAGGCGGAAATTGCCCGGTTTAGAAAACTGGACGGGGTGGAAGAAAAATACCGGTCCGTATTTGATCAGTCGACGGACGGCCTGCTTTTGCTCGATGGCGACAGCGGTGATTTTCTCGAGTTCAATACTACGGCGCACCAGCTCCTGGGCTACAGCCGTGAGGAATTTGAAACCCTTAAAATGCGGGATCTTGAACCGGTTCGGTCTGAAACCGAACTGAAAAAACGACTGGAGCGGATCTTTAAAATAAACGGGAATAAAAAACAGGTCAAAGTCCGCCGCAAGGACGGCACGGTCATTGAAGTTCTGGCCCGCGCCAAACCCGTGGTCCTGGATCGCAAAAATTATATTCTGGTTTCGTGGACAAATATCACAGAAGAGGTAAAAACCGAGTATTTACTTCAGAAAAGAAAAAAAGAGCTTGAATCCGCTATCACCACGATCCGGATTCTGCTGGAACAGCGCGACGGGGGAAAGAAAAGCATTGAACAAAATTTTATCTCCCACATAAAAAAAACCCTGATCCCGGCCCTGCAGAAACTGGATACCCTTTGCACTACTGCCCGGGAAAAAAAACATCTTCAAATTGTTTCTCTGAATATTCAAAATCTTGACCAAAAATTTCAGCAGGGCCTCTTTTCCGCCGCCTTTGCCCTGTCTCCTCCGGAACTTCAGATCGCCAGCCTGATCCTGCAGAACAGAACCACCCGTCAGATTTCCGAACTGCTGCAGATATCCGAAAGCACCGTCAGTTTTCACCGCAAAAACATTCGCAAAAAATTAAAACTCAACAGTTCGGGCAAAAGTTTGAAAAAACATCTTCTCGAATTGAATGAGGGCACTCCCTCCTGATGAAACACTGTATGAGCCTTAAAAAATGGTAGCTTTTACTCCCATTTTTACCTACCAATAAATTCCCATTGATACTTTTATGGATTTAATATGTAATAATCAGCGGACAAAAAATATTGTTCGGCATATTAATTTCAATTCCTTTTAAAAAATGTGCAAAACCCCCTGCGAAAACAACACTTCCGAAAAAGAGAGCCGGCTCCGGCAGAAAATTGTCTCCTTGCAAAGTGAACTTCAGAAACTGAAAACCGCCCAAAAGGCCCGGGGGAAATACCGTGATTATTTCAATCAGGCTTCGGACGGCCTGGTGCTGATCGATAAAGAAACAGCAAAGATTGTGGATTTCAACGACCATGCATACAAATGTCTGGGCTATACCCGCGAAGAGTTCAAGCGTCTGAAAATGCAGGAGCTCGGCCTTTTGGAAAGTCCGGAACAGAGAAAAAAACATCTGGAACATGTTCATCACAAAAAGGGTACGGCTGTTTTTATCACCCGCCACAAACAAAAAGACGGCAAAATCAGGGATATTTTAACCCGGTCCAAATCGGTTGCGATCAACGGCAAAACCTATTTTCTTTCTACCTGGACAGATGTCACCCGGCAAAGAGACCTGAGAAGAAATCTTCAGCAAAGCGATAAGGATCTGGCAGACACCCTTTCTGCCTTGAAAAACCTGTTACAGCAGACGGAACTTGATCAAAAAGCGATTGAGGCCAAAATCTTTTCCAACCTTGAACATCTGATACTCCCCCACCTGAAGAAACTAACCAGCATCTTGCACCGGCCGGAGCAGCAACAGCATCTTCAGCAAATCAAGTCCAAGCTGAACCGGCTTGCCGAAAAAACGCTGGGAACTCCGACCGTCGAAGGCTTTGACTTTACAGAAAAGGAAAAGCAGGTGGCCATGTTTATCAAGCACAACAGAACATCCAAAGAAATCGCCAGGAGTATGAATATTTCCGTGAGTACCGTTGATTTTCACCGCAAAAATATTCGCAAAAAACTGGCCTTAAACAAATCCGGCATGAACCTGAAAAAATATTTGTCCGATCATAACGGCTGACCCTTCATCCCGGCAATGGCGCAACACCAATGCCGATCCATCGGCGCATCCTTATTTTTACCATAGCCCCGACGAATACGCTGAAAGCGTCTTTCCACGAAACGGGACAGTACGACAGTGAGCGACGAACGCCCCGCATTTCCTCTCGGTGCCGGCAAACACGCGCCGCGGAAAATTGAACCGCGGCAACCGTTTTTTCTAAAAATACATGAATCCCGGAATGGAAATAATGGGGGTTATCCCCCCTGTTTCTTTCCCCGATTATTTACCATTGTTTTCCCTTTACTTTTCTATAAAATGGCAGGAAATTTCCTTTTTCAATGGCTGATGGGTTGATGCCCGGTTGGAAGCTTCCGGTGTCATCAGACACCCGACGGAAGCCGCGGCACAGCCGAAAAAAGAAATAACGTTCAGATAAATCCGGGATTCCCGGATTTATCCTGGCCATTGTTACTCTCTTGCGCACACAACCGGGGTTGCGGTTCATGGAAAAAATAAAGCTGGACACCCTGATAAAAATCGTCGCGGACGGCGGCAGCGTAAAAACCGGCATTGATGTTTTCAACCGGAACGATGTTCTGCTGCTGGACAAAAATGTTCGGGTCAAGGACATTCGCATCCTGGAAAACATCAAGAAAAACGGTATTTCGGAAATCCCGGTCAAACAGGGAAAAGACAACGGCACCTGGGACCGAAACGGCAATTTAATCGTATTCAGGCCCCCGGCAACAGCCCTCGAAAAAAAGACATCGGATTTCGAGCTGGCCGCAAAATTGAACCAGATTCAGGCGGAAAGGCAGGAAGCGGTCAGGCACTACCATAAAGCCCAGACCGTTATCCGGAAAGTTTTTTCGGATATCGTCAAAACCAACGGCCTTTTTGATACGTCACTGGTCAGCAGCACGGTCAAGGACCTGCTGCACTATGCGGAAAAAAACTGGAATTCCGTGGCCTACCTCATCAGTGAAATTCTGTCTTATGATAAATATCTGTACAACCATTCCGTAAATGTCTGTATTCTGGCCACCGCTGTTTTGAAAAAATTCAACCATCAGTTTGAAGAAATAAAATTTGATCTCCTGTCCCACGATCCGGAAGAAATATCCCCCGGCAGCAGGGACAATCCGGTCAGTTTCGTCTGTAACAACACCTGCCAGAACGATCACGAAATCGCCATGGGATTTTTTCTCCATGATGTGGGAAAAGTACTGATCGATGAAGCCATTGTCCATAAAAAAGGCCCCCTGACACCGGAAGAATTTTCACAGATGAAAACGCATTCCTACGAAAAAGGGCTGGAGATCCTGCACAAGAACAATATCTACAATATTTTTGCTCAGGACATTGTTGCCTTCCATCACGGACCGCTGTATCCCGGAGAGAAAGACTGTTATCCCGATCATAACATCTGCAGAGAGCTTCCGCCGTATGTCAAGATCTGCAAGCTGGCGGACATCTACGATGCCCGGACCTCGAAACGATGCTATAAGGAGGCCCAGAACCCGGCCAAGGTCATGACCGACATTTTTAATTGCTATGTGGATAAAGACCGGAGCCTGCAGCTGATTCTTCACAGTTTCGTCAATGTTGTCGGTCTCTGCCCCCCCGGCAGCATTGTTCTTCTCAATAACGGCCAGATGGCCTATGTTCTCAACAGCAGCGGACCGCTGGTGATCCCCTTTACAGACAGCAAAGGAGAAACCCTGTCCCGGGGCATGGCACCGGTAGCAATTGACGAGGGAAACCCATCGTCCGAGTTGAAAATCAACCGGCAAATTCCGATAACCTTCCCGGTCGAAGTTTACAACAAGCTTCCCCCGGACTTGAGGGCCGCTGTTCAGTAATTTTCAACCCCGGGATAAAAACAAAAAAAGTATCTGCTTTCTGCACCAAACGGCAAACACCAGCAAGAACAGGCCATATTCTTGTAGAAAGGAAACCATGGGTGATCTGAATACCAGGATTCTGCAGTATGAAATGGGAGAACTTGACGAAAGTGAAATTATAGCGCTCTTTCAGGAGCTGATCGACTGCGGCGTCATCTGGGCACTTGAAGAAAAACACATTGACACGGCGAAAAAACTCCTCGACAGCAACGTCTGCACCCGCTCTTGACAAACAGGCCCCCACCGCCCCCATCGTGATTCCGGCACAACCTTTTTTTGGGTTCAGTCAAAAATTTGTTGCCCCCCCTATCTCCGATGTTCTTTGAATGCGGACGTCACTAATCATCACTGTCTCGGCTTTTCCCCCAGGAAAAAAAGATCTTTGTCTGCAAATTTTTTTGCAAAAATACGGATATATGGTAATTATCAATATATCATAAAAAAATTTTATTTTATCAAAAAGCTCTCGATAAATATATATACCCTGATTTAAAAACCCTGGAATTGCAGGCCATGGAAACTCACGACAAAAGGAGTACTGTTCATGAAAAAAACCGGATTAAAGCCTAAAATTTTAAGTAGTTACATCATCTTCACGCTGTTTATCATCATCGTCGGCATTCTGTCGATTTTTCAGTTCATCTCCCTGGGGAAAAAAACCACCTATCTGACCCGTGACGTGGCCGGTGAGGTGATCAGCGCCCAGAATATCAGCTCCGAAATTCTTTCCATGAGAACAGCGGTTGAAAAATATATTTATCAAAACAAGGCATCCGACAGAAAAGAGGCGGAAAAACACATGGCCGCGGTGAACAGGCTGCTGACCGAAGCAAAAAAGGAGATCCTCGCAAAAGAAAGCAAGGAAAAACTCAAGAAAATTGAAAAAACATCCAAAGCGTATATTGATAAATTTAAAAATGTTGTTGTCCGGACCGACGCAGGCCGTAAACTCAAAAACGATCTTTTTGCCAGCGGCAATAAAATTGACGCAACCCTTTACAATCTTGTCCTTGAACAGCAGAACAGGGTTGCAGCCGCGGCCACGGCCGAAGATGCCGACCTCCTGAAAAAAGAAAGCGAAAAATCGGCGTTCCTGATCAAGGCCTTGAAACAGTTCATGGTCGCTGAAATATATATCAACCGGTTTTTGCTCAACCACGAAAGCGTTCATGCAAAAAAAGCCAGCGATGCGTTAAACCAGGCCCTCTCTGAACTGGGTAAAGATCCGGAACTTCAAAGCACCACCTATGAAGTGGAAGACTATCTTGATGCGTTTGAAGGCATGGCCGCCGTGACCGAAAAGATGAACAGTGAGATTGAAAAAACACTGCTTCCGCTGGCACCGAAGATCGTTTCTCTGTCAAAACAGGTGACCGACGCCGGGTGGAACGAAATGGAAAAAACCAGCCGGGAGGTCGACAGCCGCATTCGAAGTACCACCAATCTCATCATCGGCATCGTGATCCTGTCCGTCATTTCCGGAATCCTGATCGGGCTTTTTATGGCCAGGATCATCATCAATCCGGTCAATCGGGTCACCGGCGGACTGCTGGCCTGTGCCGAACAGGTCTCCACCGGTGCGAGCCACGTGTCCTCCTCCAGCCAGGACCTGGCCCAGGGCGCCTCTGAACAGGCCGCATCCATCGAAGAAACCTCCTCCTCCCTGGAGGAAATGGCCTCCATGACCAACCAAAACGCCGACAACGCCGGACAGGCCAACCTGCTGATGAAAGAATCAAACCAGGTTGTCATAAAAGCCAACGAATCCATGGAAAAGCTGACTGTTTCGATGGAAGAGATATCAAAAGCCAGTCAGGAAACCTCTAAAATAATCAAAACCATCGACGAAATTGCGTTCCAGACAAATCTGCTGGCCTTAAATGCCGCGGTTGAGGCGGCCCGGGCCGGCGAAGCCGGTGCCGGTTTTGCCGTAGTGGCCGACGAGGTCAGGAGTCTCGCCATGCGTACGGCAGACGCAGCCAAAGACACTTCCAGCCTGATCGAGGGAACCGTGAAAAAGGTTGAAGACGGCTCAGGGCTGGTCAAGGTTTCCAATGAAGCCTTTACCGAGGTCGCCGCCAGCGTTCAAAAAGGTGCGGAGCTGGTCGGAGAAATTGCCGAAGCCTCCAAGGAACAGGCCAACGGCATCGACCAGATCAACAAGGCGGTCAATGAAATGGATAAAGTGGTCCAGCAGAATTCTGCAAATGCTGAAGAATCCGCGTCCTCTGCCGAGGAAATGACGGCCCAGGCTGCCGACATGAACCGCTACGTCAATGAGCTGATCCTGCTGATCAAGGGCGGGGCATCGGCAGGCACCATTGCCAGGCCGGCGGCACCGGCGGCCGTCCCCCGGGGAAAAGAGTTTTTACCCGAAAAAAGTCTTCCCGGTCCCGACCCCGAAGCTGAGAAACCGGCAAAGACCGAAAGCAAAAAACCCGAAGACCTGATTCCGTTCGATGATGACGAGGATCTGAAAGATTTCTGATAAATAACCGGCAGCGGCAGATTGCTGCTTTTGCCGGTGAAAGCATCGACCGGTCAGGGTTTTCATACCACGGGGGCATTTTGATATCGTTAAGGTGTGTCCGGCAACGCTTTTATTTAGTTGCAATCGGACCGCAAATAGACTAGATTTTTATTGAGTATGCAATCAAGCACCATTCCCTGATCATGCAGCCATGAAATCAGTCAAAAACTATATTCCCACCATTAAAATACTATTTGCGTTAACACTGCTTTCCGTTGTTGTTGTGTTTGCCATTCAAAACAGTGCTGACATCGTCCTGCGTTTCATCCTCTGGTCCACACCGCCGCTGAACACATCCCTGGTTCTCTTTGCCGTCCTGGTGGCCGGCATCATTATTGGAATGGTTCTGTCCTTGATCAGCTCGCGGAAAACAAAAAAAAGTCCCGGCTTATAATTTAATCAACAGGAGGTCTGTCCATGTCTTTTATCGCACTTCTCATTTCCATTATCGCACTGATATTTGCCTACAAAGCATATCAAATGAGCGGCGGCACCGCAGATGAATTAAAATCCAAAATCGATGACCTGGGAATTTCAACAGACAATTTACGGGAAAAGACAGCGGATGCCGTTAACCGGTTTGAAAAATTTATTCGGGGCGAAACCAAAGAACCGGAAAGCGGGGAAAGCGAAAAAAAAGAACCCGAAAGCCAGACGGATGACAGCGAACGCATCCCCTGATATCCGGGTTAAACAGCCTTGGTATTATCCGGTTTAAAAATGAGGCATGCCAGCGGGGGAATGTCAAGAACCATGGAACAGGTCTGGTTGTTCCACGGCAGGGTCTCCGACGGCACACCGCCGCAATTGCCCACATTGCTTCCCCAGAACATCTCCGCATCACTGTTCAGGATTTCCCGGTAGTATCCGGCAACGGGAACGCCGACCCGGAAATTCAGCCGGGGAATCGGGGTAAAATTGTAGACAAAAATGAGGATATCCTGAGGATTTTTCGCTCTCCGGATAAATGAAATCACACAGCTGTCCGTGTCGCTGAAGTCAATCCATTCAAACCCCTTGTCGTCGAAATCCAACTCATGCATGGCCGGTTCCTGCCGGTAAAGACGGTTCAGCACCTGAACATAAGCCCTGAGTTTTCGGTGCCGGTCATATTCCAGCAAATGCCAGTCCAGACTTTTGTTGTGGTCCCATTCCGACCACTGGCCTATTTCAATCCCCATAAACAGATGCTTTTTCCCCGGATGACCAAACATATATCCCAGCAGAAGTCTCATGTTGGCGAATTTCTGCCAGTCATCTCCAGGCATCTTGGCCAGAAGCGCGCCCTTGCCGTGAACCACTTCATCATGGGAGAACGGGAGGATAAAGTTTTCATAGAAAGTGTACAGCAGGGCAAAGGTCAGCATGTGCTGATGATGCGAGCGGTAAATCGGGTCCTTGGACATATACTGCAGGACATCGTGCATCCATCCCATGTTCCATTTCATGGCAAATCCCAGGCCGCCGAGATAAGTAGGTCTGGATACGGCCGGCCATGAGGTTGATTCTTCCGCAATCATCAAAACACCGGAAAAATAACTGTAAATCACTTCATTGAGTCGTTTTAAAAAACTGATGGCTTCGAGGTTTTCCCTGCCGCCATACACATTGGGGGCCCATTCCCCCGCCTTGCGGGAATAGTCCAGGTACAGCATTGAAGCAACAGCGTCGACCCGCAGTCCGTCGATATGGTATTTCTCCAGCCAGAAAAGCGCATTTGAAATAAGGAAGTTCCGGACCTCATTTCTGGCGAAATTAAAGACCAGTGTTCCCCAGTCCGGATGTTTGCCCTTTTTCGGATCCTCGTACTCGTAAAGGCAGGTCCCGTCAAAATTTGCCAGGGCATGACTGTCTGTAGGAAAATGGGCCGGGACCCAGTCCAGAAGCACCCCGATATTGTTCCGGTGGAACTTGTCCACCAGAGCCATCAGCTCTTCCGGCCTGCCGTAGCGGGCCGTGGGGCTGAAATACCCGGTGACCTGATATCCCCAGGACGGATCATAGGGATGGGACGCCAGCGGCAGGAACTGGACATGGGTATAGCCCATCTCCAGAACATAGTCTACCAGACTTTCCGCTGCTTCGCTGTAAGTCAGAAACCGGTTGTCCGCTTCCGCCTTGCGCATCCACGATCCGAGATGAACTTCATAAATTGAAAGGGGTTTTCCCAGCGGATCCGTGCGGTCCCGCTGTTCCATCCATTCCTGGTCGGTCCAGTTAAATGTTTTAATCGTATGGGTCACTGAGGCCGTTTTCGGCCGAACCTCTGAAAAAAGGCCGTAGGGGTCTGCCTTGACAATGATATTTCCGTCACGGGCCTTGAGCTCATACTTATACAGTTCCCCTTCTTTCATATTGGGAATGAACAGCTCCCATACCCCGGAGCTTCCTCTGACCCGCATCGCGTGCCTGCGACCGTCCCAGCAGTTAAAGTCTCCGATAATACTGACCCGCCGGGCATTGGGCGCCCATACCGCAAACCGGAATCCCCGGACCCCGTTGACCGTTGTCCGGTGTGCCCCCAGCCAGTCATATACCTTATGGTTGTTGCCTTCTGAAATCAGATGCAGATCATAATCGGACAAAACCGGCGGAAAAGCGTACGGATCTTCCACGATTTGTTTTTTTCCGTCCCGGCTGTAAATCTCAAGCCGGTAAGCAAAAAAATCTTTTGCCCCTTCAAAAACAGCTTCAAAAAACCCGCTGTCATGAACCCGGTGCATTTCCTTTTTGTCATAATGATCGTTTCCCGGAAGGATAAAAACATTTGTCGCATCGGGAAGGCACACCCTGACCGCAAGCGCTTTCCGATTCTTTATCTCCACCGGATGCATGCCGAGAATACTAAACGGATCGTGATGGTCGGCCGCAACAATCTTTTTAATCTGGTCGGGGGAAAGGGTTGCTTTCATGAGAACGGTTATACCATGTTATTGAACTTTCCACATCCGTTTTTTATAACCCAAAAAAACAAAGCCCGCGTTAAAAACACAGGCCTTATTGAACACAATTTTAACGGGGGGGCTTATCAATGGGTGGTTTCGGTTCCCTGCCCTATTTTTATTCTGGCTTGCGCACGGAGCAGCGCCTCCTTTGCCCGTTCCATGTCCATGGTGGCATCACCGGAGGCAATAATTCTTTTGGCCCGGTCTCTGGCCGCAACGGCCCGGTCCAGATCAATCTGATCGTCCAGCTCCGCCGCCTGGGTCACAATCTTGATCCCTTCATGGGAAATCATGAAAAACCCGCGGCGGACAAACACATTGAACTCCTTGCCGGAGATATCCCGGACCATCAGCACGCCTCTGAACAGGTTTCCCAGCAGCGGCGCATGTCCCGGAAGAACACCGATCGGGCCGGATCCTGAAGGAATCGTGGCAAAGGATATGGGTTTATCCAGCAGAACCCTGTCCGGAGTGATCAATTCCAGTTTCAGCTCTTTTTTTCTGTCCATGCTACGCCGTCAGCCCCCTGCCTTTTTCGACCGCTTCATCAATGGTTCCCACCATGTAAAAGGCCTGTTCCGGAAGGTCGTCATGCTGACCGGACAGAATTTCCTTAAATCCGCGAATGGTTTCGCTCAGCGGAACATACTTGCCGGGCGTTCCGGAAAACGCTTCCGCCACAAAAAACGGCTGAGACAGAAACCGCTGCATCTTTCTGGCCCGGGCAACCGTGAGCTTGTCATCGTCCGAAAGCTCTTCCATTCCCAAAATGGCAATGATATCCTGCAGCTCCTTGTACTTCTGCAGAACCGTCTGGACATTACGGGCAACATCGTAATGCTCATCACCCAGAATCAGCGGATCCAGGATTCGGGAACTGGAGTCCAGCGGATCCACGGCCGGATAAATGCCCAGCTCCGCCAGAGAACGGGAAAGAACCGTGGTGGCATCGAGATGGGTAAAGGTTGTGGCCGGCGCCGGGTCCGTCAGGTCGTCTGCCGGAACATAAACCGCCTGAATAGAGGTGATGGACCCCTTGGTAGTCGAGGTGATTCTTTCCTGAAGATCACCCATTTCATTGGCCAGCGTCGGCTGATACCCCACAGCCGACGGCATGCGGCCAAGGAGGGCCGACACTTCGGCGCCGGCCTGGGTAAACCGGAAAATATTGTCCACAAACAAAAGCACATCCAGTCCCTTCTCATCCCTGAAATACTCGGCTGACGCCAGCGCAGAAAGGGCCACCCGAAGCCGCGCTCCCGGTGGTTCGTTCATCTGGCCGAAAACCATGGAGGTCTTCTCGATGACCCCCGACTCGTTCATCTCAAGCCAGAGATCGTTTCCCTCACGGGTCCGCTCCCCCACACCGGCAAAGCAGGAGATGCCGCCGTACTCGGTCGCGATGTTACGGATCAGCTCCATAATCAGGACCGTCTTGCCGACACCGGCACCGCCGAACAGCCCGACCTTCCCGCCTTTTGAGTAGGGGGCCAGCAGATCGACAACCTTGATACCTGTTTCAAAAAGTTCAATGGATGTTTTTTGTTCCTCCATCGTCGGCGGCCGGCGGTGGATGGGATAACGCTTGTCGGTCTTGACCTCGCCGCGTTCATCGATCGGGTCACCCAGAAGATTAAAAACCCGTCCCAGCGTCTCTTCACCCACCGGTACAGTGATGGGACCGTCCATATCCTGCGCCGGCATCCCTCTCACCAGACCGTCGGTCGAGGACATGGCAATGGCCCGGACCGTATTGTCGCCAAGGTGTTGGGCTACTTCCACGGTCAGGTCAATGCCTTCGGCTTCATCGACAATACTGATCGCATTATATATCGGAGGAAGATCTTCCGATGGAAAATGGATATCAACGACAGGCCCTATTACCTGGGCTATTTTTCCTGTTCTCAACTGTTTATACCTCCAACTTCAATTAATTTATTTTTTCGGGCAATCAGCCTTTCAGCGCTTCAACCCCGCCTATAATATCTATCAGTTCTGTGGTAATACCGGCCTGACGCGCCTTGTTATAGGTCAGATTCAGCTCCTGAATCACTTCTTCGGCATTGTCATTGGCATTACGCATGGAAACCATTCTGGCCGCATACTCACTGGCCAGGGACTCCACCACGCTGTGATACAGACGCGTTTCCAGGTATCTCGGCGTGAGCAGATTGGCCACCTCCTCAAAACCGGGTTCCACCAGAAAATAGGCGGCCAGCTTTAACAGTGACTTCATGTCCGCTTCGCTCAGAGACGGCACCGGCAGATACTGAACCGTTGTGGGCACATGCCTCAGAACATTTTCAAACTTGCTGTAAAGAAGATACACCATGTCGGTCTTGGCCGAAATAAAGGTCTCTTCCAGGAAGATGCTGATGTTTTTCAGCTCCGGAGCAATCTGATCGCCCCAGGGAACATCAACGTTCTTTACAATGGAATAGCCCATACGGCTCAGGGCATCATGGCCCTTGGCCCCGATCGTCAGCAGACTGATTTCCTTGTCCTCATTTTCCTCGATAAAATCCCTGGCCGCGTTGATCACATTGGTATTGAAAGTACCGCACAACCCCCGGTCCGAGGTAACCACAACCAGAAGAACTCTTTTCACTGTCTCCCGGGGAGTCAGCAGCGGATGGCTCATTTCATCCGCCGACGCACAGAGCGCCTGCATCATCTGCTGCATGTTGTCCACATAGGCACGGGAATTTTCCGCCTGGGAACGAACCTTGTTCAGCTTTACCGCGGAAACCATTTCCATAGCTTTCGTGATCTGCTGGGTCGATTGAATACCCTTTATTCTTCTCAGTATTTCCCTGGTTGATTCAGCCATGAGTTGTCCGCTTCCGTCTAACTAAAATTCTTTAAAAATTCCTGGCACAGGCGGCCGATCTCTTCCGAGGTTTCACTGGAGATCTCTCCGCTCTCTTTTATCGCAGCCCTGACCTGAGGATGGGACTGGGCCAGAAAACTGATGAACTCCTTTTCAAACTTGTTCACTTTTTCAACCGGCACCGCATCAATCAATCCCTGTCCGGTAACGAAAATCGTAATGACCTGGTCTTCCATGGGAACCGGTGCGTACTGCGGCTGTTTGAGAATCTCAATCAGACGTTCCCCGCGATTCAATTGGGCCTGGGTGGACTTGTCCAGCTCTGAACCGAACTTGGTAAAGGCTTCCAGTTCCCGGTACTGGGCCAGATCCAGACGAAGCGATCCGGCAACCTTTTTCATGGCCTTTTTCTGGGCATTTCCGCCGACGCGGGACACGGAAAGCCCCGCATTGATCGCCGGACGGACACCGGAATAAAACAGGTCGCTTTCCAGATAGATCTGTCCGTCGGTAATCGAAATAACATTTGTGGGAATATAGGCGGAAAAGTCACCGGCCTGGGTCTCCACAATGGGTAGCGCGGTCAGCGAACCGCCGCCCAGTTCATCATTGAGCTTTGCCGCACGCTCCAGCAGTCTGGAATGCAGGTTGAAAATATCACCGGGGAAGGCCTCTCGTCCGGGGGGACGTCTCAGCAGCAAAGACATCTGACGATAGGCCACGGCGTGTTTCCACAGGTCATCGTAAATAATCAGTGCATGACGGCCCGTATCCCTGAACTCCTCACCCATGGCACATCCGGAAAAAGGGGCGATATACTGCATGGGCGCCGGGTCGCTGGCGCTGGCCGAAACAATCA